>ERZ827168.11-NODE-11-length-360614-cov-23.516135_pt1 | contig 360614 bp, 306 predicted proteins | sample MGYA00519868_ERZ827168 | MGnify/ENA primary metagenome ERZ827168 (study PRJEB31778, sample SAMEA3449271) | human gut metagenome | biome: human gut; feature: human-associated habitat; material: faeces | place: United Kingdom | collected 2010/2012 ... | reverse complement strand
TCAGAACGTCGTGAGACAGTTCGGTCCCTATCTGTCGTGGGCGCAGGATATTTGAGGAGAGCTGTCCTTAGTACGAGAGGACCGGGATGGACGCACCGCTGGTGCACCGGTTGTTACGCCAGTAGCACAGCCGGGCAGCTAAGTGCGGAACGGATAAACGCTGAAAGCATCTAAGCGTGAAGCCGCCTCCAAGATAAGATATCCCATGGCGTAAGCCAGTAAGACCCCTCATGGACTATGAGGTTGATAGGTTGCATGTGTAAGCGTGGTGACACGTTCAGCTTGGCAATACTAATAGGTCGAGGGCTTGACCATAGTTTCTTTAGTTCCTTCTTTCTCATCACTTTTCCTTATCACTCCTTTGTTCAGTTTTTAGGGTGCAAGCCCGAAAATGTGCACCATTAGCTCAGCTGGTAGAGCACCTGACTCTTAATCAGGGTGTCCAGGGTTCGAGTCCCTGATGGTGTACCAAATGGCCCGTTGGTCAAGTGGCCTAAGACTCCGGCCTCTCACGCCGGCAACAGCGGTTCGAATCCGCTACGGGTCACCAAAGGAATCAATAATGCGCGAACAACGCGTTATATATTAGTCGGTGTTGATGACGTTGAGGGTCCACCCGTTCCCATCCCGAACACGGTAGTTAAGCTCAACAGTGCCGAAAATACTTGGCTGGAAGCGGCCCGGGAAGATAGGTCGACGCCGACACTTTTTTTTAATTGCCCTAATAGCTCAGTCGGTAGAGCTACGGACTGTTAACTGAAACAAAGACTTGACCGTCCGGTGGACGAAAAGTCAAGGCTTTGTTTAGGAAGAAACACAGAGCAATGCGAAGCGCTCCTCGTCCTCGGTTGCTTCATATCGTTCGTTTACGCCTTTGGCGAAAACTCATTCATTACGCACCTCGTCCTCTCCCCAAAAAGGCTTGCCTTTTCGGGGACCCCATAAAGTGCGACAATGTTTCTGACCGAGGTGTCACAGGTTCGCAGATCAAAACCGAATATGCCCTAATAGCTCAGTCGGTAGAGCACGCGGCTGTTAACCGCGGTGTCACAGGTTCGAGTCCTGTTTGGGGCGCCAATAACGAAACACCATCCAAACGGATGGTGTTTTGTTGTTTCTGAGCTAAAACGGACTCGAAGGACGAGCGGCACAGAGCAACAGTCCGGTGGACTGTTGCGACCGCGAGCGACCAAGCGCCCGCAGGCGCGCGAATCGAGTCCTGTTTGGGGCGCCATACGAAAAGCCATGAAAACTTTGATGTGCAAGGACGTTAGTTTTTATCTTGGCTTTGAGAAACGTATATTTTTTATCAAAAACCTTGTAAAAACGGCTTTTGCCTTATTAGAAAATAATGAAACTAATATTTAAGCGCGATTGACACTTTTCAAATTATATGATATATTGAGCTTGTAGAATATTGTTGGTTTAGGTGGTGTTTAAAATAGCAAAAGTTGTTGTTTTGCCTTACAATGTACAATGGAAAGATGACTTTGAGAAAATTAAATCAGAAATTATAAATGCCATCGGTGATTTGATTATAGGCGTTGAGCATGTCGGAAGTACTTCGGTTGAGGGAATGTCTGCTAAACCGTGCATTGATATAGATGTAATAATCAAAGATTATTCCGCCTTCGATATCATTGTCAGCAGGTTAGAAATGGTAGGATACATTTACGAGGGTAATCTTGGAATAGAGGATAGAGAGGCGTTTAAATATTTTAATAAGCCCCACTTACGGACTCACCATTTGTATGTTTGTCCGCAGAAGTCAGAAGAACTCTATCGCCATATTACTTTTAGAGACTTTTTGAGGAATAACGTCGATGCTGTCAAAAAATATAGCTCTGTAAAAGAAACGGCTGCACGGCTATTTCCGCATGATATTGAAAAGTATATGGAATATAAATCGCCTTGTATTGAAGAATTATATACCTTGTGCGGCTTAGAAAAGTAAATTTTTTATTGTGCTGCAAGAAAAATATCTTTCTCATCCGTCTCGCAGGCTCGGCAAGGTTTTTATTTGGCAAACAAATTTTACACCTAATGACAAAATATCATTTAGCAGTTGCTTTTTTACGTGTGTATTGACGTTTTTTATACATTCAAAAGAGCTGTCACTTGCTGTGGCAGCTCTTTCAGTATTTGATCTGTTATTCTGTTAAAGCGCGGCGATGATATTTCTGAGGTTTTCTGCGCCGATGGCGATGCCGTCGAGGCATTTTTCCATGCCCTCAAATTCAACGCTGACATAGCCGTCATAGCCGCTGCCTTTGATGATCGACAGGCACTGCGCTACGGGCACGTCGCCGTGGCCGATTATCGAGCCTCTCAGGTAATTGCCGCCTCTCGATTTGAAGAAGCCCTTGCCCGGGTTTACGCCGTTGCCGCTCTTGATATGGAAATCCTTGGCGTGGACGTGCTTTGCATACTGCACTACTTTGCCGACCGCCTTGAAATTATCCTCGTCAACGCAGCTGAAGTTGCCGATATCGAGCAGCAGGCCGAAGTTCGGCGAGCCGACGCCCGTGATTATGCGTTCGACCCTGTCGCTGTCCTGGCAGAAGAGGCCGTGATTCTCTATCATGGTCTCAATGCCCTTTGATGCTGCGTATTCGGTTATCCTCCTGCATCCCTCGATGAGGGTGGGGAGTATCTGCTCAAAGCCTGCGTAGCTCTTTTTATCTGCAGGCATTGACCATGCGGCGTCGTGCCTCATGCACTTAACGCTGAGTATCGCCGCCACGTCAACCTTGCGGCAAACACGCTCGACCTCTGCGTCAAGCCCTTTGTCGCTGAGCAGATTTGCGCTGATGGTGTAGCTGATAACAGGCAGCGAGAGGCGCTCGCTCTCAGATCTTATCATCTCGGCGTAGCTGCTCTCGCTCACATCGGCAGGGGGGATAAGGTCGGTGAATTCTATGCCGTCGAAGCCCATTTCGGCGGCTCTTTTCATAATGCTGAGCTGAGTTTCCTCGCCCGAATCAATGAGCTGCTGGAAGCTGTAGCTGCTGACTCCAATTTTCATTTCAATTACCTCTTAACCAAGTTTTTCAAGGAATTCCACGGCGCTTCTGATATCCTTGGCGGGGTCGTCGCCGACCTCGCGCTCGATGGTCAGGAAGCCCTTGTAGCCGATATCCTCAAGCGCGTTGAGATATTTCTCCCAAGGCACCTGACCCTCGCCGAGGGGTACCTCGAGGAATGACGGGCCGGTGACGAGCGAATCCTTGACGAGGCCGTAGATGATCTCGGGATCCTTATAATAGAGCTGCTTGCCGTCCTTTGCGTGGGTGTGAACTATGTATTTTTTCAGGTTATAGACTGCGCCCGCGGGGTCGTCGCCCGTGACCATTACGAGGTTTGCGGGGTCAAGATTGACTCCTACGCCTGTCGAGCCGAGCGAATCAAGGAAGCACTTGAGGACAGCCGAGGTCTCGGGGCCGGTTTCGATGGCGAAATGAGCGCCTATCTCGTCTGCATAGCGGGAGAGCTCAAAGCAGGCCTCCTGCATGACCTTGTAGCGGTCGATGCTGCTGTCGGTCGGCACAACGCCGATATGAGTGGTGACAACATTTGTGCCGAGCTCTTTAGCAAGGTCAAGAATTCTCTTTGAGCGCTCGACTTTGCCGGGATTCTCCTCCTTGTTGCCGAAGCCGCCGCCGAGATCGCCGCAGAGAGCGGAGATAACAAGGCCATTGTCGGCGACAAGGGCTTTGAAATCCGCAATGCGCTGTGCGTTCATATTTTCGGGAGCCATTTCACCCCTGGTAGCATAGACCTGTATGCCCTGAGCACCTACCTCGGCAGCCTTTTTGACTGCGGTCGGGATATCGGTACGGAAGCTGTCGATTATAACGCCTATAGGAAATCTGCCCATTTGAATCTCTCCTTAAACAATTATTAAAGAATCGTTAAAAATTCACTTTGTTTAACTTAATAATAGCAAAGAATGAACCTTTTGGCAAGTTTTTTTTACAATTAACTTTACTTTTTATTTTAAATGATATATCATAATATATATAACGAGTTTGCGGAGGTATCACAATGTCAAAGCTCAAAGTTGCCGTTATCGGCTGCGGTAATATAGCCAATTCCGCTCATATCCCTGCTTATATGAAGAATCCGGACGCGGAGATAAAGTATTTCTGCGATATTATTCCCGAGCGTGCCGAGGCTGCCGTTGAGAAATACGGCTGCGGTAAGGCGGTCACCGATTATCACGACTTCCTCAACGATCCCGAGCTGGACGCCGTGTCGGTCTGCACCCACAACAATCTTCACTCGGTGATAGCCATTGACTTCCTCAAAGCCGGCAAGCATGTTTTGAGCGAGAAGCCCGCCGCGAGAGTGCTCTCAGAGGCGCTTGAAATGCAGAAGGTTGCCCACGAGACCGGCAAAATTCTCAATATCGGCGTTTGCAACCGCTTCAACAATTATGTTATGAAGATCCGTGAACTTATCGACAGCGGCGAGCTTGGCGAGGTATATCATGTCTATGCTTCATTCAGAGCACACAGGTCGATCCCCGGTCTCGGCGGTGATTTCACCACCAAGGCGCATTCGGGCGGCGGCGCTCTCATTGACTGGGGCGTTCACTTCCTTGACCTTGTCATGTATTGCTGCGGCGATCCCAAGCCCCTGACCGTCTCGGGCGAGGCGTTCTGCAAGCTTGGCAAGGATATGAAGAATTACGTCTACACCAGCATGTGGGCGGAGGAGACGAGCGACGTTGAGCACGGCACCTATGACGTCGATGATTCCGTTGTCGGTATAGTCAGGACGAGCGGCCCCGTTATCAGCTTCAACGGCGCATGGGCGCAGAATGTCGGCGTGGGCGAAATGTATGTCGATTTCATGGGCGATAAGGCGGGCATTAGGCTCCAGTATTGCTCGGATTTCAAGCTCTGGTCGGTCAAGGACGGTATGCTCACCGAGACCAAGGTGGCGACCAAGACCAACGATATGTATGAAAACGAGATAGCAGGTTTCATTAAGAGCATCAAGACGGGCGAGCATAATCAGCAGTATATTGACTATGCTGTCGAGACCTCCAAGATAATGCAGGCGGTCTATGACTCAACCGACGCTCACAGGGAAATCATAATAGAGAAGTAATTATAAAGGAGAATTCCCGATGGATATAAGAGTTTTTAAAAATGAAGAAGAAATAGGCAAGGCGGTAGGCGAGCTTTATTGCGATTTTATCAATTCAAAGCCCGACTGCGTGCTCGGCTTCGCTACCGGCGCGACTCCCGTGCCTACCTATAAGTATCTTGTTGAGCAGTATAAGGCGGGCAAGGTGTCCTTTGCAAAGGTCAGCACCTTCAACCTTGACGAATATTGCGATCTGCCGAAAAATCATAAGAACAGCTACTACACTTTTATGCACGAGAACCTTTTCTCGCTTGTTGATGTAAAGGAGGAGAATATCGACTTCCTTGACGGCAACGCAGACCCTGAGACCGAGAGCAAGCGCTACACCGCTGCGATCGCTGCCAAGGGCGGCATTGATATTCAGCTCCTCGGCATCGGCAGGAACGGTCACATCGCGTTCAACGAGCCGTCGGATAAATTCACGGGCGAGAGCTTTAAGGTCGCTTTGACCCAGAGCACGATAGACGCCAACTCCATCTATTTTGACGATATCCCGATGCCGCACTACGCCATGACTATGGGCATCGGCTCAATAATGCGTTCAAAGAAGATAATCCTCATCGCTACAGGCGATAAGAAGGCCGAGGCGGTCAGAGACATGGTCAAAGGTCCCGTCACTCCGCATTGCCCGGCTTCCATTCTCCAGCAGCATCCCGACGCCGTTATTTTCCTTGACGAAGCGGCCGCCGCATTACTCAAATAAGCATAATATCCTTGACTTATTGCGGTGCGTGTGCTACAATAGCAGAAAATGCAAACGGAGGTAATCATGAGCGGTTATTTCACTGATAAACAGTATTCCGCCGCCATCATGCCCGCAGCTATGGAAACCCCAAGATAGCCTCGGGTCTGTTACCCATGCGTTTTTTATCGGATCAAAGAGGCTGTTGCATTCGTTGTGACAGCCTTATTTTTACGCAATTTATGTGTTAATAATATTTGGAGGCAAATATGGATAAAAAGACTTTTTACATCACTACGCCGATATATTATCCCTCGGATAAGCTGCATATCGGCCACACCTACTCGACCGTTGCGGCGGATGCCGAGGCTCGTTACAGACGCCTCAAGGGCTACGACACCTTTTTCCTGACCGGCACGGATGAGCACGGTCAGAAGATCGAGGATAAAGCCAAGGCGGCGGGCGTTACCCCCAAGGAATATGTCGATAATATCGTTGCGGGCATCAAGGATCTCTGGAAGCTGATGAACATATCCTATGACAAATTCATCAGGACCACCGATGAGTATCACGAGAAAGCCGTGCAGAAGATATTCAAAAAAATGTACGACAAGGGCGATATCTATAAGGGATATTACGAGGGGCTTTATTGCAAACCCTGCGAGTCATTTTGGACGGAAACTCAGGCAGTTGACGGCAAGTGCCCCGACTGCGGCAGACCCGTCGGCAAAGCAACGGAGGAGGCTTATTTCTTCAAGCTCTCCGCTTACGGCGACAAGCTGATAAAGTATTATGAGGAGCATCCCGGCTTCATCGAGCCTCAGAGCAGGCAGAATGAGATGATAAATAACTTCATTAAGCCCGGCCTCCAGGATCTCTGCGTTTCCCGTTCGTCATTCAAGTGGGGCATCCCTGTGCCCGTTGACGAGAATCACGTCATCTATGTCTGGCTCGACGCCCTCACCAATTATATCACCGCACTCGGTTACGGCTCTGATGATGATTCTCTTTATAAGAAGTTTTGGCCGGCGAACGTCCACCTTATCGGCAAGGATATCATCAGATTCCACACCATTTATTGGCCCGCCTTCCTTATGTCGATAGACGAGCCGCTGCCGCAGAAGGTCTACGGTCACGGCTGGGTGCTGCTTGAGGGCGGCAAGATGAGCAAATCCAAGGGCAACGTCGTTGACCCTGTCGTGCTCGCCGAGAGATACGGCGTTGACGCGCTCAGATACTACCTGCTGCGTGAGATAGCCTTCGGCTCTGACGGCACATTCTCCAACGAGAATCTTATCAACCGCATTAATTCCGACCTTGCAAACGACCTCGGCAACCTTGTTTCGAGGACTGTTGCAATGGTAATCAAGTATTTCGGCGGCACCATTCCCGCGGAGAGAGAGAGCGGCGAATTTGACGACGACCTCAAGGTGCTTGCCGCTAAGACCGCCGAGGCTGCCGACGATGCGCTTGACAAGCTGAATTTCTCCATCGGTCTCACCGAGATATGGAAGTTCGTATCGAGGACGAATAAGTATATCGACGAGACTGCTCCCTGGGCGCTCGCCAAGGACGAGAGTAAGAGGGCAAGGCTCGCCGAGGTCATGTATAATCTTTGCGAGAGCATCAGAATAATCTCCGTTCTCATCGCTCCCTTTATGCCCGATACCTGTGCCGAGATAAGACGCCAGCTCGGTCTTGAGGGCGGCTTTGAGTGGGACGAGTGCAAAGAATTCGGCAAGAATGCGACCTACACCGTATGCAAGGGCGACATTATATTCCCGAGGATCGACCTCGAGAAGGAGCTTGCGGAGCTTGAGGCGACCCATGCCGAGCCTGTCAATCCTCTCAAGGCGGAGATCGAGGGCGTAGCCAAGATTGGCATCGACGATTTTGCCAAGGTCGACCTGCGTGTGGCAAAGGTAGTCGAATGCGTGCCCGTCAAGAAGGCAAAGAAGCTGCTCCAGCTCACCATTGACGACGGCACAGGCTCACCGAGGACAGTTGCGTCGGGCATAGCCAAATGGTATAAGCCCGAGGACATCATCGGCAAGAGCGTTATCCTTGTCTCAAATCTCAAGCCTGCCGTGCTTTGCGGCGTTGAGAGCTGCGGCATGATTCTTGCAGCCGACGCGGGCGAGGACGAGGTCAAGGTCATCTTTGTCGACGGTATTCCCGCCGGAAGCAAGGTCAGATAAAATGAATAACATCTTTGACAGCCACGCCCATTACGACAGCGAAGCCTTTGACGAGGACAGAGACAACCTTGTCGCTTCGCTGCCAGATAAGGGGATTTGCGGCATTATAAACTGCGCGAGCGATATCGCCACATCACACACGAGCCTTGAGCTGGCGCAAAAATACCCGTTCATCTACGCCGCCTGCGGAGTTCACCCGCATGAGGCGCAGGAGGCGGCGGGGGATTGGCTCGACGAGTTAAAGCTGCTCTGCCGCAATGATAAATGCGTTGCGATAGGCGAGATCGGGCTCGATTATCACTATGATTTCTCGCCCCGAGAGCTGCAAAAGGAGTTCTTTGGGCGGCAGCTTGCTCTCGCTAAGGAGCTTGACCTGCCCGTGGTCGTTCACGACCGTGAGGCGCATGAGGACACATTGAAGCTGCTGCGGCGCTATGCCCCCAAGGGTGTGGTGCATTGCTTCAGCGGCTCGGTCGAGATGGCAAAGGAGGTCGTGAAGCTCGGTATGTATATCGGGCTTGGCGGCGCGGTGACATTCAAAAATGCCCGCAAGCCGCTCGAGGTCGCGGCATATGTGCCCGATGATCGTCTGCTTATCGAGACGGATTCACCCTATATGACTCCCGTGCCGTTCAGAGGCAAGCGCTGTGATTCTTCATACATTCCTTATACCGCCGAGGTGCTGGCGGGTGTGAGGGGCGTTTCGGCGCAGGATATCCTCGACCTTACCCGCAGGAATGCCGACACACTTTTCCGATTGGAGCTTTGATATGTTCATTCACGATAAAACCTATGATATAGACGAGCTGGCGAAATATAATACCCATATCCACACGCATTTCTCCCGCTGCGCCAACCCCGAGATGATCGTTGCCGATATCGTTAAGGCAGCCGATGCGGCGGGGCTTGAGATAATCGCGCTGACAGATCACGACTATCCGAATAAGAAAAATGCCGTTGCAGCTCAGCGGCTCGAAATACTCGGCGAGCTTGAGAAGGTCGAGCACAATGTGAAGGTGCTCGTCGGCTCCGAGCTTTCCGCTTACGGGGTAGGGGAGTTCACCAACGACATTGCCTGCGATGAGGCGCTCGATTATCGGCTCTATACGACAAACCACTTCCATCAGGATTATTGGAAGCACCCCGAGGTCAAGACCCCGAGAGCCTACGCCGAATTCATGCTTGCGATAATGAATTCCGTGCTCGATATGCGTAAGGCGGATTGCTTTGCTCATCCGTTCATGGCGGGGTATATCAATGCCTTTGACGATCCGCATGAGGTCACAAGGGCATTTACCGATAACGATATCGGCGATATCCTTACAAAGGCGAATTCCCTCGGCACCGCGTGGGAGCTTAACGTCGGCGCCGTTGCTGGCGACCCCGAGTTCCACCACCGCTATTTCCAAATCGGCAAGGAAGTGGGCGTCACCTTCAACATCGGCACGGATGCGCACTTGCTGCGCAATATCGACACGCATCAATTCACCGATATGCTGAAAAAAATACTTTATTAAAACATTGACCGCAAAGCAGTTTTAACTTGCTTTGCGGTCGCTTAATAAAAAAGGGACTGTGCTCAATGCACAGCCCCTTTGGCTTTATATCTTATTTTTTGGATGCCGATGAGTAGGCGAGATTTTTCTTGAACTTCTTGCAGAAATCCTTGCTGACATATGAAGTCCAGGTCTCGTTCTCAACTACCTTGTAGCTGCCGTCGTCGGCAAGCAGATTTTCATTATACTCGTCAAATGCGGTCTTGCCCATGTCGGTGCGGATGGTGTTTTTCCAGTCAAGATCGTCGGTGTTGTCGCTGACGAAGTACATGATGTGATAGCCGTAGGTGGTCTCGATTATGCCGCTGTCGCCGGCCTTTCTGCCGTCTGCGAAGCTCCAGTCAAGGAACTCGGAAACGTAGTTGTCGGTTATTCTGATATTCTCATAGAGGCCGCCGTTCTCAACAGAGCCGGTATCCTCGGAGTTAGCGGTGACGAGGGTCTTGAAGCTGTCCTCGGTCTTGTCGCCGCCGAGCCATGAGTCATAAAGCTTCTTGGCCTTGTCGTATGCCGCCTTCTTCTCTTCGTCGGTGACGTTATCCTCGTCGGCTGCGTTGAACTTAATGAGGCAGTGGCGGACGTTTACGCTGTTGCCGGCGTAGGAGGGCTTAACGCACATGATGATGTAAGCGCCTTTCTCGCCCTCGATGAGGGTGATGTCGCCGGCCTTTCTTGCGCCGTCAAAGAGCCAGTCTGCACCCTTCTCGGTCAGAGAGGAAGAAGCGGCGGAATAGAGAATGTGGTTGGTGAGGGTGGTAGCGTCGGTGTCGCTGGGGGTGTCGGAGCCTTCGTTCTTGTATGCCTTAACGGCTGCGATGAAGGAGTCGGCGTCCTTGCACTTTGCATAGACTTCCTTTGCCTTGGCGAGAAGCTCGTTGTTGGCGGCGGTCTGCCTTGCCTTCAGCTCATCCTCGGATTCGCCTTCGGCAGCGGAGAGGGTGGTGTAGGTGAATGCAAAGAAGCGAACGTCAGCATAGTTATATTTCTTGGCGTTCTCCTTATACTCCGCTTCGATGTCGGAATCCTTGACGTCGGCGTTGAAGGAGCTCTTCTGATCGTTGTAGAAGTTCTGAGCTATGGTCTCCATCTCAAGCTGCTTTCTGAAGGTCTTCTCATTGAAGCCCTCGCCGAAGCTCGCCTTGAGGTAAGCGCTGAGGGAGAAGTTATTCTCGGCAGCCTGCTTCCTGTAGTTCTCGACAGTCTCTTCAATCTCTTTCTGCTCATCCTCGCTGAGCTTGAAATCAGCCTTGAGAGCTTCATTGTAGTAGGCGTCGATGAACTGAGCACGCTCAACTGCAGAGTCGGTGAAATACTGAGCCCAGGTGATCTTGTTGCCGTCGGCGTCAGTGGTGGTGTTGGTGGGGTCGTCGGGCGACTTTGAGGAGTCGAAGCCGATGTTGTAGCCGCTCTGAGCATAGTAGCTCGACATATAGGACATCTGCTGATACTGAGCGTTATAATAATAAGCGAACTCTGCGGTGGAGATCTTGTCGCTGCCGACCGTCATGGCGGTGGTGGCTTTTTCGATGAGACCGAAGCTGTCAACGAATTTCCAGCCGATGCCGAGAACTATCGCAACCACGACTACCACGGCGATAACCTTTTTGGCTATCTTTGCGGCGTTGTTGCGCTTCTCAATGCTCTTCGCATTCTTTTTGTTGGCCTTGGCTATGCGTTCTTTTCTCTCCTCACGATAGATCTCGGCCTTGCTCTTGGAGCTTTCGTTTTTTGCCATTATCGTTTCATCCTTTTCTGTATGTTTTCTTTGCCTGCCGATACAGAATCGGCACAATGACTATATATTATACTATTTCGTCGGATTTTACAAGAGTTTTCATAAAAATTTATCTCGGATTTGCAAATAATTCACATTTTTGTGAGCTTCCCGGAGAGAAATTCACTCTTGAACCACACCTCGGGGGCGATAAAAGTCTTGCCGTTCAGGTATTCGAGAATGCCTGCGTCGGTGGTAAATGCGAATTTCAGCTTGTAGGAATAAAGAAACTGCTTTTTGTATCCGAGGGGCTTATTAAGGGCGTTGCTGCCGTATTTGCCGTCGCCGAGCAGGGGATGGCCGACGCTGGCGAAATGCGCCCTTATCTGATGAGTCCTGCCCGTGAGCAGCTCGACCTCAACGAGGCTCAGGCCGCCGTTCTCGGCGAGGACGGAGTACTTTGTGCGTATCTGCTTTGCGCCCTCGGTGCGGCGCTCGCTGACGGTGACCTTGTTTTTCTTCTCATCCTTGGTGAGCCAGCCCTCGAGCACGCCGCTCTTTTGCTTCATGGAGCCGTGGATAACGCAGAGATAATATTTCTCCAGCTCCCTGTCCTTGAGCTTCTGGTTGAGTATACGCAGGCTCTCGGCGTTCTTAGCGGCGATGACTATGCCGCCGGTGTTGCGGTCGATGCGGTTGACGAGCGACGGGGTGAAGGACTGCTCGTCCATCGGGTCGTATTCGCCTTTCTCATAGAGATAGCGCTTGACCCTTGTGATGAGCGTGTCGTTATACTCCGTGTCGTCCGGGTGAGAGAGCAGGCCGACCTTTTTGTTGAGCAGCAGGATATTCTCATCCTCATAGATGATATCGAGCTTCTTTGAAGCCGAGAGGAAGTCGAAATGCTCCTTTGCGGGCGCAAAGAATTCATCGTTTATATACATGTCGACCGTGTCGCCCTCGACGAGCTTATATGATATCTCGCTGCGCTTGGAGTTGACCTTTATTCGCTTGGTGCGGATATACTTATACATCAGCCCCTGCGGCAGCAGCGGGACCGCCTTGGTGATGAATTTATCGAGCCGCTGCCCGGCGTCGTTTTTGGCTATTGTGAAACTTTTCATAGTTACAGTGAATTTATCATCGAGAGCAGGTCGACGAAGAAGATGCGGCCGTTGAGAGCCTTGGTCATGCCGCCCTGGAGCGTCGAATGGTTGCCTCTCATAAAGGGCATCACGTTCCATATGCCGGTCGTGACGGAGTCGGCGTTATAGTCAACGCTCGGCGCGCCTATGGGCACGAGGGCGGAATAGGTGTTGACAAGCCCATCGTTTGCCTGCCACTTCTCGTCAATGACATATCCGGAGGGGGTAACGCCCTCATAAGTGCAAAGGCGTGCGCCCGATACCTTATACATTCCGCCGCCGAGCTCGGGGTCAAGGCTGCGGGTGCCGTCGTCGGCGAGTATCGTTGCGTCGCAGGCGTAGGAGAAGTAATAAATGCCCTTTATCGGGGGCAGCTTCTCGTTAAGCGCCATGGCGTTATCTATCTGCATCTCGTAAATCGCGGTGTCGGATTCCTGCCTGAAGCCCGCCGTGCCGATGCTCATGAAGATATCGGCTATCATCTTCTCGGCAGCGGTCGCATTCGGGTCGTTTTTGAGATCCTCCTGGATGTTATAGCTCGAGGTGCCGTTGTGAGGCGCCGCAAGAGTGACTATCGAGTATATCCAATCCGCCTTGCCGCCCTTGAAAAGCTCGGAGACCTTGCCGCCCGCGCTGCGCTCGGCCTCGCTGCCGTTAGCCATAAGCTCGGCAAGCATTCTGACCGTTGCACCGCCGAAGGAGTGACCGAAGAGATTTATCTTATTCTCGGCGCTCCATTCCTTGATTAGCGGGCGCAGAGTGTAGCTCTTGCCGTATCTCGAGTGGCCGCAGGCCTTGCTGTGAGCCTCGCCGTAGTCGGTTCGTGTGCCTGTGAGCTGGGCGTAAAGGTCACATGCCCTGTCCCATGCGCTCGCCGTTGGCGAAACGCTTGCGGCGTGGCAGTCAAAGCCCCTGGCGCTGAGATATTTCATCAGATCGCCGCTTGTGTTGCCCCAATAGGGGAGAGCCTTATTTGTTGCGTCATATTCGCCCCAGCCCGCGAAGCCGTGAACGAAAACGTTGGTGTATTCGGTGTTGAATTTGCTGCTGTCCACATTCGCCTCGGGCAGGTTGAGCGAGGGGAGGATGAACATTAAAAGTGCGGTGAAAAATGAAATCAGCTTTGCCATAAAGACCTCCGCTTTGTAATGAATTTATTGACAAATATTATAAAATATCCCGCCGCAATTGTCAATGCCGCGGCTATGCACTTCTACATTTTGCATAAAAATCGGGCGCTGCTTTTGGCACATTTGCGGGAAGAGATCCGGCCGATCAAAGGTATAGACAACAGTTAATATAATATTTAAGCTATAAAAATACCCGCATATCGACCGAAGCCGAGGTGCGGGCATTGCATTATACCGTTATCTTTCGCCGTTCATCGAGGAGCCGTCGCAGGGGACGCATTCGGTGTAATCGACGCTGACGGTCAGCCCGTCGGCGCTCATCTCAATGCCGTAAAGGGCATTGTCGGCGTAGAGAAGCTGATCGTCCCTATAGAAGAGCCTTGCCGAGGTGTAGCCGGGCATACCGGAGACCGCCATGTTCTCGGAGTTGGGGCAGAGCACCCATTCCGCCTTTGAGCTGCCGTAGATAACGGTGTCGGCGTTGTAGAGGTGGTGCGGAGCCTGTAAGATATCGGTCTTGAAGATATCCTTGCCGTGCATGTTGACTATCTTGCGCTCGCCGAGGATATTCAGGTCGCCGAGGATGAGCAGGCGTTTGCCCGCTGCCGTCAGGCGGCATACGGTCGAGCCGTCGTTGGCGTTGGTTACGGGAGTTTTGCCCGTGAAAGCGGAAACAGCGTCCTCATGAGTGTAAATAACGTCAAAGTCAACATTCGCAATGCTGAAGCTCATGCCCGTGTGCGGCGCGAGATACTTGACGTTCGGGTAATACTTCACAAGGCGTTCACGGAACATATCCGCTCTCTTGTCGTGCTCGATGAGCGAGAACGAGGGGTAATTGAACATTGCTCTCTCAAGGTCTATCTCCTTGTGATAATAGCCGAGGAGCTTATAGAAGAAGGTGATATGGTCGCTGTGACCGTGAGTGCCGTACCAGAGGGCGATCTTTATCGTCTCGCCCGGCTCGGTGCCGGTTATCTTGTGCATGAATTTGATGCATTCATCGATGTTCTTGTCGGAGGACTGCCTGATTGAGCCGCCGTCGATGACGATAAGGCTGTTGTCGGCAAGGCGGATGATATACATCATGCCGTTGGTCGAGTAAAGCTCTCTGTCGGAGACAAGACCCGAGTAGACATGGTCGAACTGATAGACCGTTGCGGCCGAGCCTGCGGAATAGGTGTAACCGAAGTCCTCAAAGGAATTAGTGCCGTTATCCTCGATGATCCTGACCTCGCCGAGATTTTCGCTCAGATAGGTGTAATAGAGCTTGCCGTCCTTACGGAATGCGTTGCAATTAACGCCGCCGAATACGTTTGAATAGGTCTTGACAAAGCCGTTCTCCTCGAGCTTTGAGCAGTATGCTTCGTATTCGCCGAGGTCGGTCGCGGTTACGAGCTGCATTTTGCTGTCGGTCTCGGTGGGGCCGTCATAGTCCCATTTGAGACCCGAGCCTGCGTTATAAACGGTCTTGCAGACTATGCCGCCGTCATAGGCGGGCACGCCGTCGAGCTGCCACGCGCTCTCATTGCCGCCGTTTGCGCCGAAGAGCAGCAGGATCGACTGGATGAGCGCAAGGATAATTGAGAATATTTTTTGCATTTTCGATTTCCTTTCCTTTGCAGTTTTTTTGCAACCATATAATACTATACATCCGTCCGAAAATCAATAGTTTTTGTGCACCTCGTACTAAATTCGTTAACAAATCGGTTGACTTTTTTTGCGTTTGGATATATAATTTACCCATGTCACTGCGACCGGGCTTGTGCCGCAGTAGAAAAATACGGAGGTTTAACTCTATGAAGAAACTCTTGGCGGTCGTTATGTCCGTCGTGATCGCTGCTGCGGTCATGTGCCCCGTGCTTACCGCATCGGCGGCGGGCGATACCGACTACACCATCGTTAACCCCTACGAGACCGTCGATTGGGATAGCTGGCAGTATTATAAAGCAAATCTGCACACCCATTCGGTCGCTTCCGACGGCGACGAGACCATCACCGACATGGTCGGTCTCTATTATGACGCAGGCTATGATATCCTTGCGCTGACCGACCACGGCGTTGTCAGCCACGGCTGGAATCTGCCCCGCAAGACCAACGGCGTTTTTAATTACTTCAGAAAAGCCGATCCCATGAGCGACGAGGATTATCAGCGCATCACCACCGGCTCCGACAGAGGCGGCAGGGGAATGACCGATATCACCGGCGGCATCGAGATCAACATGGCTGTTTTCTCAAAGACTCACGTCAACGGCTACTTCACCGAGTACGGCCAGGGCGAATGGGGAATTGAGAACGACTATAGGACCGCTCCCGCCAAGGTCGAGGAGATGGGCGGTTATTCCGTGCTCAACCATGTGGGCGACTGGGTCAACTCCAACAGATACCCCGAGCGCTCTCACTGGGATGTTTTCATCACCTACTTTGCAAATATCTTCAAGGATTACCACACCTGCCTCGGCATGGAGATAAAGAATAATACCGATAATGTTACCCGTGCGGACAGAGCTCTTTGGGATGAGCTGCTTCAGGTGGTTATACCCACCGGCAGAAATATATGGGCATTTGCCGATGACGACAGCGAATACAGAAACGAAGTCGGCAGGAGCTTTGAGTATTTCGTTCTTCCCGAGAATACCGAGGAGGCCGTCAAGACCGGTATGATCAACGGCACCTTCTTCGCTTGCAGCCGCTATGAGAAGCACATCCAGGCTGGCGTTGACGATTTCGAGGGCAACGGCAACGTGCCCCTTGTCAAGAACATAATCGTCGACCAGCAGGCGAACACCATTGAGCTTGTGCTTGACGAGTCAAGGGATTGCAGCCTCATTGAGTGGGTCGCCGACGGCAAGGTCATCTCCAACGATCTCAAGATCGACCTCAACGATTTCGAGAGCAAGCTCGGCTGCTATGTCCGCTTCAAGCTCCAGGGCGAGGGCGGCGTGACCTATTCACAGCCGTTCGAGCTGAAATATGAGAACAGAGTTGACAAGGATATCCCGACAAGATACTGGTTTTTTGATACCTTTGCGGGCGAGTTCTTCCTCAGCATATATCGCACAATGCCCTTCACCATCATGCTCTTCCTCATCGAGAAGATAGGCTGCAAGATCTTCGGCAGCAGATTCTAAGTTAAAAAGCAAATCACCCGACTGAATACGGTCGGGTGATTTTTTGCATTATTAAAGAAAACTGCGGCTGCAATTGATGAGCCTGCTGAGCTTCGCCGATATATCCGACGGTGCACCTTTAATATCTCCGTTGAGCCAGCTCATCAGAACGGTTTTTGTACCGCTGGAGATATAGAGCAGATAGAGGTCGATCTCATTCCTGTCATAGTCGGGGTATTTCTCATGAAGCGAGTCAAAGAGCTTATCGTAGTAGATATTGATAAGACGCACCACGAAGTTGTTGAGCAGGTTGGACTGGGTGAGCATTCTGTAATACTCCATGTCCTTGCTCATGTATTCGCAGGCGAGCTGCAGGAGCTTGTCTATCTCGGCGGCATTCGGCTCAAGGTCGTACCCGTCAAAGAGCGCCATGACCTTCTCAAGCTCCTCCTTTTCAATCTGCTCGACGACACCCGCAACATCGGGAAAGTGAGCGTAAAATGTGCCTCGGCTTATATCTGCCTCGCGGATGATGTCCGAGACGGTTATCTTGCTAAGATCCTTTTCATGAAGCAGCTTTGCTAGCGCTTTCTTAATGAGATTTTTTGAGCGTATGGAGCTTCTGTATTCCGCCTTCGCCAAAAAAGCACCTCCAAAATTTATTTATGCTTCAAGTATTTTATTTGAAATCAGTCAAAAAGTCAACTAAAAATCAAAAATGTTCACAATTGTTTCAAAAATGATAAGCCGCTGCTCTTTCGGGCAGCGGCTGTAAATATTTATTGCGATTATTTAACGGGGATGAGCTTCTCTTTGCCGCCCATGTAAGGCCTGAGGGCGACGGGGACGTTGACGCTGCCGTCGGCGTTCAGGTTATTCTCGAGGAAGGCGATAAGCATTCTCGGGGGCGCGACGACGGTGTTGTTGAGCGTGTGGGCAAAGTATTTGCCGTTTTTGCCGTTCACCCTGATCTTCAGCCTGCGGGCCTGAGCGTCGCCGAGGTTGGAGCAGGAGCCGACCTCAAAGTATTTCTTCTGCCTGGGTGACCATGCTTCAACGTCAAAGGACTTGACCTTGAGGTCTGCGAGGTCGCCGGAGCAGCATTCGAGAGTCCTTACGGGGATATCGAGCGAGCGGAAGAGATCGACGGTGTTCTGCCAGAGCTTGTCAAACCACATCATGCTGTCCTCGGGCTTGCAGACTACTATCATCTCCTGCTTCTCAAACTGATGAATTCTGTAAACGCCTCTCTCCTCGATGCCGTGGGCGCCCTTTTCTTTGCGGAAGCAGGGGGAGTAGCTGGTGAGAGTGTGGGGGAGGGTATCCTCCTCGATGATGGTGTCGATATATTTGCCTATCATTGAGTGCTCGCTCGTGCCGATGAGATAGAGATCCTCGCCCTCGATCTTATACATCATTGCGTCCATCTCCGCAAAGCTCATAACGCCTGTGACGACGTTGCTGCGGATCATGAAGGGCGGAACGCAGTAGGTGAAGCCTCTGTCTATCATGAAATCCCTTGCGTAGGAGATAACGGCGGAGTGAAGCCTTGCGATATCGCCGCAAAGGTAATAGAAGCCGTTGCCCGCGACGTTTCTTGCGGCGTCAAGGTCGATGCCGTTGAAGCGTTCCATGATGTCGGTGTGGTAGGGAATATCGAAGTCGGGCACTACAGGCTCGCCGTACTTCGTGACCTCGACGTTTTCGCTGTCGTCCTTGCCGATGGGCACGGAGGGGTCGATGATATTCGGTATGACCATCATTATCTTGGTTATCTTCTCGGAGTATTCGGCTTCGAGACGCTCGCACTCGGCAAGTCTCTCGGAGAATTCCGTTACCTTGGATTTGGCTGCCATGGCCTCGTCCTTCTTGCCCTGAGCCATCAGAGCGCCTATCTCCTTGGATACCTTGTTTCTGTTTGCTCTGAGGGAGTCCGCCTCCTGCTTGACCGCTCTTGAAGCGGCGTCAAGCTCGATGACCTCGTCAACGAGGGGTAGCTTCTTGTCCTGGAACTTCTTTTTGATGTTTTCCTTGACAACGTCGGGGTTCTCTCTTAAAAATCTTATGTCTAACATTTCATATCACTCCTGATCTTTTATGTCTCGGCGATTATTTAAGCAGCGCTTCGACCGCGCCTGCGATATATTTGTCGTCCGCCAGCTCGACCGCGCCCTTGTCGACGAGCGATGCGTTGCGAGGGTCGATGGGCAGCCTTGCGAGCACGGGCACGCCGAGCTCCTCGGCCACTTCATCAATATGGCTTTCGCCGAATATGCTGAATTCCTTGCCGCAGTCGGGGCAAACGGCGTAGCTCATATTCTCGACTATGCCGAGCACGGGTATATTCATCAGCTTCGCCATATTGTAAGCCTTTTTGACTATCATCGTGACAAGCTCCTGCGGGGTGGTGACGATGATTATGCCGTCAACGGGCAGGTTTTGGAACACCGTCAGGGGCACGTCGCCCGTCCCCGGAGGCATATCGACAAACATATAGTCGACGTCGCCCCATGCCACATCCTTCCAAAATTGCTGGATAACGCCCGATATGACGGGACCTCTCCAAACCACCGGCGAATCCTCGCTCTCAAGCAGCAGGTTGACCGACATTATTTTGATGCCCGTCTTGCTCTCTTCGGGGAGCAGACCGGTTTCGTCCGCCTTGGCTCTGCCCTTGATGCCGAAGGATTTCGGTATTGACGGGCCTGTTATATCCGCGTCGAGCACGGCGCAGGCCTTGCCTCTGGCCTGCATTGCGCTTGCGAGCAAAGAGGTGACGAGCGATTTGCCGACGCCGCCCTTGCCGCTGACAACGCCGATTACTTTGCCGACATTGCTGAACGGGCCGCAGGGGATCCTCAGATCCTGAGCCTCTCTCGACGAGCAGTTGCTCGAGCATGATGAGCAGTTGCCGCTGCATGCTTCACTCATGATACCATAACTCCAATCATTTTGATTATAATATAAGCCGCAAGATATATCAGCGGCATATGGACAATGTAGATAATGAGCGCCCGCCTGCCGAGGAAGCCGAGGAAACGGCTCCTTTGCTTATACAGGCTCTCAGGGAAGGAATTCATCACGCAGTGCCTGCCGATGAAAAATCCGAAAAGGAAGATAAATATATTCGGGAATATCGGGAAATAATCGCCCGAGTAAAACGACGGCGAATATATGCCGAACGGCATCAGGATATTTGTGGTGTAGAGCGCCGAGGGCAGCCGCAGCGATATCAGCTCGCCGTAGCCGAGCACTCCGTTCTCGATCCCGCTTGTGAAGGGATAAAGCACGGCGCAGATAAGCATTCCCGCTGCGGGGCTGAGCCTCCCGAGCGGCTTTGAGAGCAGCGCACACAGGATAATAGCTATCGAGAGGAAATGCAGGATGCCGAAGTAGATCTCGCACCCCTCAATACCCATCAGCGGCAGTATAAGCGCCGTCACGAGCGTGAAGCCCGCAGCCACGGCAAGTAGCCGCAGCCCTCGCTTGAGATTATTCCTCGACAGGCTGCATGAGATGCCGCAAAGGGAGATAAATATCCCCGCAAACAGCGGCTGGACAGGCTCAAAGAAATCAAAGAGCTTATACGCCCATCCGATGCCGAACATCGAGCCGATAATGAAGAATGCGTGATAAAACACCATGCAGAATACGGCAAGCCCTCGCAGCTCGTCAAGAAAGTGTATTCTTTTTGCGGGGGCGCCGTTATTCACCATTTTATCTACCTCACTAAACTATTATTTTAACATATCATATTTAAAATGCAAGAGTTTATTGCTTTTTTACGCCCAAATCGGCGGGTTTTGAAAAAATTAATAAATAATATGTAGCGTTCGGAGTCAAAATATGCTATACTTATCCCAAATACTGACGAACGGACGGTAATATCGTATGATAGATAAGATGCGAGAGCTGCTATTTAAGATTTTTAAGCGTGAGAGCTTCCTCGGCAAGCTGGTCGATAAATTTTTCACCAGAGAGATAATAACCTATATCATTTTCGGCGTGCTGACCACGGCGGTCAACCTTGTTACATTTTATATCTTTAAGAAGATATTCATTTCAATAGGCTGGGAGGGTGTGTTCAATAAACTGCTCGGCTCCGCGGGCTGGGATAAGGCGCTCGAGCTGCTCGGCAGCGGCACGGATTACCTCGACGCCACCGTTATCGCGTGGACTGTTGCCGTTATCTTCGCCTTTGTCACCAATAAGCTCATCGTGTTTGAGTCAAAGAGCTGGAAGCCCGCCGTTGCGGGCAAAGAATTCGTTGGCTTCATCGGTGCAAGACTCTTTTCGCTGCTGGTCGAGCTTGTATTCATGTTTGTGATGGTCACGCTCCTCAAGTGGAACGACTTCGTCGCGAAGTTCATAGTGCAGGTCATCGTCGTCATTCTCAACTACGTTTTCAGTAAGCTCTTAATTTTCAAGAATAAATAATTCCCGGAGGAAAAGAAATGTTTATTACCAACGATATAAAATATGTCGGCGTGAACGATCACGAAATAGACCTCTTTGAGGGTCAGTTCACCGTGCCGAACGGTATGGCGTACAATTCATATGTCATCACCGATGAAAAAACGGCGGTCATGGATACCGTCGACGCGCGATTCACCGCAGAATGGCTCGGTAATATCGAATCCGTGCTCGGCGGTAGGAAGCCCGATTACCTTGTAGTGCAGCATATGGAACCCGATCACTCGGCGAATATCGTCAATTTCCTGACCGCTTACCCCGAGGTGACGGTCATTGCGAATTCAAAGACTCTCACGATGATGAAGAATTTCTTTGATTACGATTTTGACGGCAAGGTGCAGCTCGTCGAGGATGGCTCAAGCATTTCGCTCGGCAGGCACGAATTGACCTTTGTTTTCGCCCCGATGGTGCATTGGCCCGAGGTCATGTTCACCTATGATAAGGCGGATAAGGTGCTCTTCACCGCCGACGGCTTCGGCAAATTCGGCGCCCTCGATGTTGATGAGGAGTGGGACTGTGAAGCCCGTCGCTACTATTTCGGCATCGTCGGCAAATACGGCGCTCAGGTGCAGAGCGTGCTCAAAAAAGCCGCAGCGCTCGATATAAATATCATCTGCCCGCTCCACGGCCCCGTGCTCAGCGAGGATCTCGGGCACTACATAGAGAAATACGATATCTGGTCGTCATATAAGCCCGAATCCGAGGGCGTGATGATAGCTTATACCTCGGTTTACGGCCATACAAAGAAAGCTGCCGAGCGGCTTGCCGATATGCTCAGGGCAAAGGGCTGCCCCAAGGTGGTAGTCACAGACCTTGCAAGGGAGGATATCGCCGAGGCGATAGAGGACGCCTTCCGTTACGGCAAGCTCGTGCTTGCGACCACGACTTATAACTCGGATATTTTCCCGTTTATGAAGCACTTTATCGACGGCCTGACCGAGAGAGGATACCGAAACAGGACGATAGGCCTTATCGAGAACGGCTCGTGGGCGCCCGTCGCCGCCAAGGTGATGCGTGATAAATTTGCGTCGAGCAAAAATATCACCATTCTTGAAACAACGGTTAGGATCAAATCCGCCCTCAACGCCGAGAGCGAAGCGCAGCTCGCTCAGCTCGCGGACGAGCTCCTCGCCGACTGATAACAGCATAGAAAAAAGCCGCCGGTTTGACCGACGGCTTTTTGTCTTGTGTGGCTTGTAATTAAAGGGGTTACACCTCATCCGTCGCTGTGGCGACACCTTCTCCTCAAGGAGAAGGCGAGGGGAACGCGCCGCAGCCAACAAGGCGGTTAAATATGTCTTGACACACGCTCTCAAAACTTGTGTTTATGTCGTCGTTTGAATAGCGCAAAACTGTTAAACCGAGCGAGGATAAGAATTCATCTCTCTCGGCGTCGCTTTGCTTGCCCTTGTCAAGAAAATGCTGGGTTCCGTCGATCTCAATTACGATTTTGGCACTCGCGCAGTAAAAATCGACGATATATCTGCCGATAACCTTTTGACGATGAAAGGTTATCGGCAATTCTTTTAAGAATTCATACCAAAGCCGCCGCTCCTGCTGCGTCATCTGCCTTCTCAAGGCTTGTGAAATGCCGGTCAGCTTCTTGTTATATTTATCGTTCATATATAACACCGTATCTTTAGTTCGGTCGGCTTCTCCTTGAGGAGAAGCTGTCACGGAGTGACTGATGAGGTGGCCGCGAAGCGGATATCCGTGTCAAACGAGCAAAGGTGAATCATTTTATAACACTGCGTCTTTAAGTCGGTCGGCTTCTCCTTGAGGAGAAGCTGTCACGGAGTGACTGATGAGGTGGCCGCAAAGCGGATATCTGTGCCAAACGAGCAAAGTTGAATCGTTTTATAACACTGCGTCTTTAAGTCGGTCGGCTTCTCCTTGAGGAGAAGCTGCCACGGAGTGGCTGATGAGGTGGCCGCGAAGCGGTTTAGCAAAAGCAATTACCTCTTCAAGATATCTTTAAGATACTTACCTGTATACGATCTCTCGCATTCGGCGACCTCCTCCGGGGTGCCGGTCACGACTATCTCGCCGCCGCCGTTGCCGCCCTCGGGACCGAGGTCGATTATATGGTCCGCTGTCTTGATAACGTCGAGGTTGTGCTCTATCACTATCACCGTGTTGCCGTTGTCAACGAATTTTTGCAGCACATCTATTAGGCGGTGAACGTCCGCCGTGTGCAGACCCGTTGTCGGTTCGTCGAGGATATACGCGGTCTTGCCCGTCGAATGCCTTGACAGCTCCGTTGCCAGCTTCACTCGCTGGGCTTCGCCGCCCGAGAGGGTGGTCGCCGACTGACCGAGCTTAACATAGCCGAGTCCGACATCATAGAGAGTTTTGATCTTACGGTAGATCTTCGGGATATTCTCAAAGAAATTCATCGCTTCCTCGACGGTCATTTCAAGGATATCGTGGATATTCTTATCCTTATATCTGACCTCAAGGGTCTCCCTGTTGTATCTCTCGCCCTTGCAGACCTCGCAAGGGACATATATATCGGCGAGGAAGTGCATCTCGATCTTCACAATGCCGTCGCCCTGGCAGGCTTCGCAGCGCCCGCCCTTAACGTTGAATGAGAAGCGGTTCGCCTTGTAGCCTCGCTTTTTCGCGTCGGTCGTCGAGGCGAAAAGATCGCGGATATCGTTGAATACTCCTGTATAGGTGGCGGGGTTTGAGCGCGGAGTCCTGCCGATGGGGGATTGGTCGATGGTTATCACCTTGTCGAGGTTCTCAAGTCCCGTTATCGAGTCGAAGCTGCCGCTTATCTTGTGCGCTCCGTTCAGCTCGTTTGCGAGGTGCTTATTGAGGATCTCGTTGACGAGCGAGGACTTTCCGCTGCCCGATACGCCCGTCACGCAGATGAATTTGCCGAGCGGGAATTCAACGTCGATATTCTTCAGATTATTTTCCTTTGCGCCGTGGACGGTCAGCACCTTGCCGTTGCCCGCCCTGCGCTTCTCGGGCACGGGTATGAATCGCTTGCCGCTCAGGTATTGACCCGTTATAGAGCGCTCGCAGTTGATTATGTCGTCGACCGTGCCGGCCGCGACTATCTCGCCGCCGTGGATGCCCGCACCGGGACCGACATCGACAATATAATCCGCGGCTCTCATCGTATCCTCGTCATGCTCAACGACTATCAGGGTGTTGCCTATATCGCGCAGATGGCGCAGGGTCGAGAGCAGCTTTTCGTTGTCGCGCTGATGCAGGCCGATGCTCGGCTCGTCAAGGATATAGAGCACGCCCATGAGCGACGAGCCTATCTGTGTCGCGAGCCTTATACGCTGGGCTTCGCCGCCCGAGAGGGTGGCAGAGGCTCTTGCAAGGTCAAGGTAATCGAGGCCCACGCTCGACAGGAACGAAAGGCGGCTCTTTATCTCCTTGATTATCATCTCGGCTATCATGCTCTCGCGCTCGGTCAGCACAAGGGAGTCAAAAAATTTCAGCTCCTCGGCTATTGATTTCTCGGTGAATTCCGCTATATTTATGCCGCCGACGGTCACGGCGAGCGACTCTTTTTTGAGTCTTGCGCCGCCGCATTCTAGGCATTTCGTTATCGACATTATCGACTCTATCTCCGAGCGGGAGTATTCGCTGGTCGTCTCTCTGTATCGGCGCTCGACATTGTTGATAACACCCTCAAAATCGGTCATATAAGTGCCGCTGCCGTATTCGTTGCGGCGCTCGAGCTTTATCTTTTTGCCCTTTGTGCCGTAAAAAAGCACATCCTTTGCCTGCTTTGAGAGCTTGTTGAACGGCGTTTCAAGCGAGAAGCCGTAAGCTGCGGCCAAGCCCTCATAATACATCTGAGCTATCGTGCCGCCGTCGGAGACCGACCAGCCGCTCGCCTTTATTGCGCCCTGACGGATAGAGAGGTTGCCGTCGGGCACGAGCAGATCGGGGTCGACCTTCATAAATGTGGCAAGGCCGAGGCACTTGGGGCACGCGCCGAACGGATTGTTGAACGAGAACGAGCGCGGCTCAAGCTCCTCGATGTTGACTCCGTGCTCGGGGCAGGCGTAATTGAGCGAATAGAGCTTCTCTTCGCCGCCGATGACGTCCACCAGCAGCAGCCCGTCCGTCAGACCGACCGCCGTCTCAATGGAATCCGCAAGGCGTGAGCGTATGCCGTCCTTTATCACAAGGCGGTCGACTATGACTTCTATATTGTGCTTAATATTCTTTTCGAGCTTAATTTCTTCGGAAAGGTCGTAGGTTATCGAGTCGATACGAACACGGGCAAAGCCGCTCTTGCGGACGCTCTCAAGCTCCTTGACAAATTCGCCCTTTTTGCCTCTCGCAATGGGCGCCATTAGCTGTATTCTCGTGCCCTCGTCGAGCGAAAGCACGTCGGCGGTTATATCGTCCACCGTCTGGCGGGATATCTCACGGCCGCAGACGGGGCAGTGGGGGATGCCTATGCGGGCATAGAGCAGGCGCAGATAATCATATATCTCCGTGACCGTGCCGACGGTCGAGCGGGGGTTCTTTGAAGTCGTCTTTTGATCAATTGATATGGCGGGGGAGAGCCCCTCGATAAGCTCCACGTTGGGCTTCTCCATCTGCCCGAGAAATTGGCGGGCATAGGAGGAGAGGGATTCAACATATCTGCGCTGACCCTCGGCGTATATCGTGTCAAAGGCGAGCGAGGATTTGCCCGAGCCTGAGAGACCCGTGAATACCACGAGGCTGTCCCTCGGTATGGTGACGTCCACATTTTTAAGATTGTGTTCCTTTGCGCCCTTGACCGTAAGGAATTTTGAAGCCATTGTTATTTACCTCGCTTGAGTTTTTCTATCTTGTCACGCAGGTATGCGGCGTGCTCGAATTCGAGTATCTTTGCCGCAGCCTTCATCTCTGCGGTCAGGCGGATTATCATCGCCTCGCGCTCCTTCTTGCTCAGCTTTGAGAGCGATTTGTCGTCGCCGCTCTTGGAGGATATCTCTATCACGTCGCGGACATCCTTAACTATCGTTTTGGGCACGATGCCGTGCTCCTCGTTATACCGCATCTGCTTCTCGCGGCGGCGGTTGGTCTCGGTTATCGCTCTCTCCATTGACGGAGTGACGCTGTCGGCGTACATGATGACCTTGCCCTCGGCGTTCCTCGCCGCACGGCCTATGGTCTGTATCAGCGACGTTTCGGAGCGCAGGAAGCCCTCCTTATCCGCGTCGAGGATGGCAACGAGCGAGACTTCGGGGATATCAAGTCCCTCACGCAGCAGGTTAATGCCTACCAGCACATCGAATTCGCCGAGCCTCAGCCCGCGGATTATCTCCATTCGCTCTATCGTATCCACATCATGGTGCATATAACGCACCTTGATGTCGAGATTCTCAAGGTAGGCGGTCAGATCCTCCGCCATATGCTTTGTGAGCGTTGTGACAAGCACCCTTTCGCCCTTGGCGGCGCGTTCGTTTATCTCGGATACAAGGTCGTCTATCTGATCCTCCACGGGGCGCACGGATATCTCAGGGTCGAGCAGCCCCGTCGGCCTGATGACCTGCTCCGCAATGCGGGAGCTCCTTTCGCGCTCAAATTCGCCGGGGGTGGCGCTGACAAATATCTTCTGCCCCGTGCGCTCGTAAAATTCGTCAAAGGTCAGCGGGCGGTTGTCGTATGCGGAGGGCAGGCGGAAGCCGAAGTTGATAAGGCTCTCCTTGCGCGCCCGGTCGCCGCCGTACATAGCCCTGACCTGCGGCAGAGTGACGTGCGATTCATCCACAAACAGCAGGAAATCGTCGGGGAAGTAGTCAAGAAGCGTAAACGGTGCGGAGCCGGGAGCCCTGCCGCTCATAACGCGCGAATAATTCTCAATGCCCTTGCAGAAGCCCGTTTCACGCAGCATCTCTATATCGTATTCGGTGCGCTGTTTTATGCGCTGAGCCTCGAGCAGCTTGCCCTCACTCTCGAATTCCTTGACTCTCTCAAGCATCTCGGCGTAGATGAGGGATATGGATTTCTCCATCTTGTCGGGCGAAATGACATAGTGGGAGGCGGGGTATATAGCGGCGTGCGAAAGCACACTCTTCACCTGACCGGTGAGGGCGTTTATCTCGCTGATGCGGTCTATCTCATCGCCGAAGAATTCGACCCTTATGGCGTTTTCGTTTGAATAAACGGGGAATATCTCCACTACGTCGCCGCGGACTCTGAATTTATTTCGGCTGAAATCAATGTCGTTGCGCTCATATTGTATCGACACGAGCTTGTCAATCAGCTCGTCGCGGCTCTTTTCCATGCCCGTTCGCAGCGAAATGACCATGCTGCGGTAATCTATCGGGTCGCCGAGGGTGTATATGCAGGATACGCTCGCCACGATTATAACGTCCCGCCGCTCCGAGAGGGCGGAGGTCGCCGAATGGCGCAGCTTATCTATCTCGTCGTTCACCGCCGAGTCCTTTTCGATATAGGTGTCTGTCGTCGGTATATATGCCTCGGGCTGATAATAATCATAGTATGATACGAAATACTCGACCGCATTCTCGGGGAAGAATTCTCTGAATTCCGAGCAGAGCTGAGCGGCGAGAGTTTTGTTGTGAGCCAAAACAAGGGTCGGGCGGTTTAGGTTTGCGATAACATTCGCCATGGTGAAGGTCTTGCCCGAGCCGGTGACGCCGAGCAGGGTCTGCTCCGAGAAGCCCTTGTTTATTCCGTCCGTGAGCGCCTCTATTGCCTGAGGCTGATCGCCCGTGGGCTTATATTTTGAAACCAGCTTGAATTTGTCCATTCTCCAACCTCGCTTTGATCAGTTTGACGAGCTGTTTGCCGCCGCCATGCAGGCATCGATGACCAGCACAACGCAGAGAGCGTTCAATTCGTCCGCGTCGTTTGCAATGCTTATCTCATATGCGTCGCCGAGGGTGAACCACTGCTTCGACACAGAGGCGATGACGTCGGCTCCGTTCATAACGGTGTATTCATGCGCCCAGAAGTCACCCTCAACTCTCCAGCCGAGGCCGTTTACGGCGTATTCATGCCGCAGAAATGTGAATTGCTTCACAACCTCGGCAATATTACGGCCGTTGACGGTGATATAGTACTTCGGCAGGAATGTTAAGAGCTTCTGCTGAATGAAGGCTATCTCGCCCCCGAGCAGGTCATAGATATGTAGCTTTTTGCCGAGCGAAAATACCTCACCCCTGACATGGTAGCGGTCGCTGCCGTCGGGATTATATACGGTGAATTTGTCTCCCCACGAGAAAATATGTTGTTTGAGATAAAGCTCCATACAAAAACCTCACTCTGTTGAACAAATGTTCTGATTTTGAATTGATTATATCACAAGGTTTAAAAAAATGCAAGATGTATATTGAGGGTTTTTAAAAAGAATGCCGACAAGGGCGGACTCAGATAAAGATAAGCCGCCCTGTAAAAAGTCTTTTGCCCTGTGACTTCGTTAAAAATGCTCGCAATATATCTCCATTATTCCTGCGCTTTTTGCCTTGCCACAGAACAAAATCCAATTTTACAGGGTGCATAGCAGTTTTGAGCGAGATATTTTTCGTTCAGACAAAATAACAAAATCTCGGCAATACTTTGTGTATTACCGAGATTTTTTATGAAGTATGGGCGGAAAATAGCCTCTCAAAACCGACTTATCCTTATCTGAGTCCGCCCAAAGGCGTTGACCTCCGTCGGCGTTCTCTTATAATCTGCTGCGCTGTATCTTGCCGCTCGTGGTCTTGGGCAGAGAATCACGGAATACTACTATTCTCGGGTATTTATATGGGGCTGTGCGGGATTTGACATAATTCTGAATTTCTTTTTTTAGCTCGTCGCTCGGCTCGGTGCCCTTGGTGAGCACTATGCTTGCCTTGACGACCTGACCTCTGACCTCGTCGGGGGCTGCCGAAACGCCGCATTCAAGCACATAGGGCAGCTCCATTATGACGCTCTCTATCTCAAACGGGCCTATGCGGTAGCCGGAGGATTTGATAACGTCGTCCACGCGGCCGACATACCAATAGAAGCCGTCCTCGTCGCGCCACGCAACGTCGCCGGTGTGGTAGTAGCCGTCGTGCCAGACCTCGGCGGTCTTGGCTTCATCGTGATAATAGCCCTTGAAGAGGCCGCAGGGTGCGCCGTCGGCTGTCCTTATGCATATTTCTCCGCTCTCGCCTGCGGCGGCGCTCTTGCCGTCGGGGGTGAGGATGTCAACGTCATATATCGGCGCGGGCTTGCCCATCGAGCCTATGCGGCTCTCGGCGCCCGTGAGGTTGCCTATGACCATCGTCGTCTCCGTTTGACCGAAGCCCTCGAGGATGCTCAGACCCGTTGCCTTCTTGAATTGGCGATAGACCTCGGGGTTCAGCGCCTCGCCCGCCGTGGTCATGCGGCGCACGCTTGACAGGTCGTATTTGGAGATATCCTCCTTGACCATCATGCGGAGCATCGTCGGCGGAGCGCAGAAGGTGGTTATGTGATACTTTGCAAACATCGGCAGGATATCCGCCGCGTTGAAGCGGTCGAAGTCGTAGACGAACAGCGGAGCTTCGCATATCCACTGACCGTAGAATTTGCCCCACATCGCCTTTGCCCAGCCGGTGTCGGATATCGTCAGATGAAGCCCGTCGGGGTCGACGTTGTGCCAGTATTTCGCCGTGTGGAAGTGACCGAGGGCGTATCTGTAGCTGTGGGCGGCTATCTTCGGGTAGCCGGTGGTGCCGGAGGTGAAGAACATCAGCATAGTGTCGTCGCCGCAGGCGGCGTCGGCGGGCCTGTCGAAATGTGAGCTGAAGAGCGCCGATTCCTCGTCGAAGCTGCGCCAGCCCTCGCGCTCGCCGTCAACGATTATTTTGTTTATGACCTGCGGGCATTTTGCGGCGGCAAGCTCCGCTTGATGCGCCGTGTCGCCCTTTGAGGTGCAGAGTATCGTGTTGATGCCCGCGGCGTTGAAGCGGTATTCAAAATCGTGCTCAAGGAGCTGATTCATAGCAAGCACCGCCACTGCGCCGAGCTTGTGCAGGCCGAGCATAGCATACCAGAATTGATAGTGCCGCCCAAGCACGAGCATGACTCTGTCGCCCTTTTTGATGCCGAGGGACTTGAAGTAATTCGCCGCCTGAGACGATCTCTTTTTGATATCCTTGAAGCTGAAACGGCGCTCCTGCTTATCGGCGGATATGTGGAGCAGGGCGAGCTTGTCGGGCGCTTTATCGGCAATGGCGTCGACGATATCGTAGGCGAAATTGAATTTGTCGGTGTTTTTGAATTTTATCTCGGTCGGCGTGCCGTTATCGTCCTCGGTAACGTCGATGAATTTAGTATAGACCCTGTCCTCACTGTCTCTGTGAGCGGGCTGCGCCGAGAGCCTCTGCGACTTTTGAAGCTCGGGTATAGGCTCGCCCGTCGGATTCAGAACTATGGCGTAAAACAGGCAGTCGCTGCCGTCGACGGCTATCATTCCGTGGGGAGTGCCGCTGTCGTAATAAATGCTGTCGCCGGGGCCGAGCACCGCCTTGTGCTCGCCGACCTGCACCATCAGCTTGCCCTTGATTATCAGGTCGCATTCCTGACCTGCGTGGGTGGTGAGCTCGATATCACGGTGCTGCGCCTCCTCGCTGTAAACGCTGCAAACGAACAGCGGCTCGGCTATCCTGTTTTTGAAGGAAGCCGCGAGGTTATAATAGGTCATGCCGTGAGCCTGCTCTATCTTCTGCCCCTCTCCGCTGCGGGTGAGGACATAGGATTCCAGCTTCGGGCTGTGACCCTCGATAATGTCGGTAACGTCAACGCCGAAGGCGAGGGCGCAGCGGTAAATGAATGCAAACGTCAGGTCGCTGCGGCCCGATTCGCAGGCTATGTATTCCTCCTCGGAGACGTCGGTCTTCTCCGCCATCTGTGCGGCCGTGAGCGCCTCGATCTCGCGCAGCTCCTTGATGCGAGCCGCCATTTCTTTGATCTTGTAATCAAGTCCCGTGATTTTCTGCATTATAATTGCCCCTTTCTTTTCGGGGCAAGCAAAAAAGCCCGCCCCAAAGCTGATATGCTTTGAGACGAGCCATAAAATCGGACCCGCGGTACCACTCAAATTGCGATATATAAATATCGCCCCTCTTCGGAGTCAAACAACCCCTATGCAACTTACGCGGCAATCACGGGGAGGTTCTACTTGCCATATGCTTTCTTCCTCCCGGCTCAGAAGCTACAAACTTTAAGTTATGTTTCAGCGGCTCGCACCAAACGCCGCCTCTCTGAGAAACCGTCGCTCAAGTCCTCTTCGTCAACGCCTTTATTGTTAATTGTATTTTCTCCATTTTATCACCGCCGCCCGCTGTTTGTCAATCCCTCGGCGCAAAAAAATCCAAAGTCTGCGATTTGCATATTCGGGCAGGGAAAAAAGCAATGTTTGTTGACATTTTCACCAAACGGTGGTATGATATATACGGTAAAATCAGTCCAAGTGCTTATTATGTCAATTGAACATTATATTTTCTGAACGGAGTGTTTGACTTGAAAGGTATTATTCTTGCCGGCGGTTCGGGGACGAGGCTTTATCCTCTTACCATGGTAACGAGTAAGCAGCTTTTGCCGGTTTATGATAAACCGATGATATATTACCCGCTCTCGACCCTCATGCTTGCCGGCATAAGGGAGATACTTATTATATCCACCCCCGCCGATACGCCCAAATTTGAGGAGCTGCTCGGCAACGGCAGGCAGTTCGGCCTGAATCTCTCATATGCCGTGCAGGAGCACCCCGACGGGCTTGCTCAGGCTTTCATAATCGGCGAGAAATTCATCGGCAGCGACGATGTGGCAATGGTGCTCGGCGACAATATCTTCTACGGCAACGGGCTCGGGCATATGCTCCGCCAGGCGTCAAAGAATAAGGGCAGAGCCACCATTTTCGGCTACTATGTCGATAATCCCCAGAGCTTCGGCGTGGTCGAATTCAACGAGCACGGCGTGCCCGTCTCTATCGAGGAGAAGCCCGAGGTGCCGAAGTCAAACTATGCCGTAACGGGTCTTTATTTCTATGATAACAGGGTCGTCGAATATGCAAAGGCACTCAAGCCCTCAAAGCGCGGCGAGCTTGAGATAACTGATATCAATCAGATCTATCTGCAAAACGGCGATCTCGATATCCGCCTTATGGGCAGGGGCTTTGCGTGGCTCGATACCGGCACGGTCGAGAATCTGATGAACGCAGCAAACTTCATCCGCACCGTCGAGAAGTTACAGGCCATTAAGATCTCCGCCCCCGAGGAGATAGCCTATAATATGCGCTGGATAAGCCGTGAGGCGCTGCTGCGCTCGGCCGAGAAATACGGCAAGTCCTCCTACGGCCAGCATCTGAGAGCCGTTGCCGAGGGCAAGATTCTTTATTCGTCGGACAGACCCGGCGAGAGACCCTGCTGGGGATTGGAGGATAACGAAACAAATGCACCTTATCGAAACGAAAATTGACGGCGTTTTTGAAGTTGTACCGAAGGTGTTCGGTGATAACAGGGGCTGGTTTTATGAGACATATTCCAAAAGGTCTTTTGAGCAGCTTGGTATAACCGCCGATTTTGTGCAGGATAACCGCTCCTTTTCCGCAAAGAAGGGCACACTGCGCGGGCTGCACTGCCAGACCGACCCGATGTCCCAGGCGAAGCTCGTGAGCTGCCTGAGAGGTGAGATACTCGATGTTGCGGTCGATATCCGCGAGGGCTCGCCCACATATATGAAGTGGGTCGCCGTTAAGCTCAGCGGCGAGAATAAGCATATGCTTTATATCCCAAAGGGCTGCCTGCACGGCTTTGTCACCCTCACCGACGACGTGGAGATAGCGTATAAGGTCGATGAATTCTATTCGCCCGAGAATGACCGCAGCGTCTGCTACTGCGACCCTGCGATAGGCGTCGATTGGGGCGTCGAGGCTCCGACCCTCTCCGAAAAGGATAAAAACGCGCCGCTGCTCAGCGACAGCGACGTCAGATTTATTTACTAAAATTTTACATTATTAATTTGCATAACGAAACCGTTTCGGCTCATACTATCATCGAAAAGCGAGTAAGGAGTTGAAACGAATGCTTGATAAGATCTCACTGGCTCTTGTGATAATCGGCGCGCTCAACTGGGGCAGCATCGGTCTGTTTCAGTTTGACATCGTCGCATGGATCTTCGGCGGGCAGGGGGCGATCCTCAGCAGGATCGTGTATACGCTCGTTGCCCTTGCGGGCATATGGTGTATCTCGCTGCTTTTCAGGGATACCGACAGCGTTGCGGCGACGGATTCCGACGATATTCAGTGAAAATAATAAGCGGTCAAAGGCTTCTGCACAGTCTGCGGAAGCCTTTAACATTTTTAAAAGCAAAAGCGGCGCACCCTTAAGACACGCCGCTTGGTTTGTTCGGTTATCAGTGATATTTCGGCAGGTATGAGCCGTGAGCTTCGATGAGGTCGTCGCAAAGGCGGATTATCTCGTCTATCGACAGCTCCGAGGAGGTGTGCGGGTCGAGCATAGCCGCCTGATAGATAGTCTCTTTCTTCTGCGTGACGGCTGCCTCTATCGTCAGGAGCTGAACGCCTATCATTGCCGAATTCATTGCGGCAAGCTGGAGCGGCAGCGGCTTCTGGGCGCAGGGCTGAATGCCGTTTTTATTCACAAGGCACGCCACCTCGACGCAGGCCTCGGCGGGCAGGTTGGGGATAAGCCCGTTGTTGATGACGTTGCCGCCTATCTTATACGGGATATCGGTGACGATGGCTTCCATTATGTAGGAGGCGTATTCCGTCGTCCTTGTGTGGGTGACGTCGTCGTGCATATATTTTTCTCTGTCTTTTTTCCAATTCTCTATCTGATTTATGCAGCGGCGCGGATATTCGTCAAGGGGTATATTGTATCTCTCAATAAGCTCGGGATATTTTGATTTAATAAAGAAATCGTTGTATTCCGCATTGTGCTCGCTGGATTCGGTGCAGTAGTAGCCGAGACGTCTGATGTATTCGTATCTGACAAGGTCGTGATGGTCGGTCTTGCCGCTCTCGAGTATGGCTATCGCACGCTCCCTTATCTCAGGGTAGAGATCGTTGCCGTCGGCGTCCTCAAGCTCGAGCAGCCAGCCCATATGGTTTATGCCCGCGATGCTCTCGCGCAGCGGCTCTTTATACTCGATGCCGAGATCCTTGAGCAGGTTTCTCGAGCAGCCCTGCACCGAGTGGCACAGACCGACGGATTTTATCGGCGTGTAGCGGCCGAGATAGCCGGCAAGCTGCGCCATGGGGTTGGTGTAGTTGAGGAAATATGCGTTGGGGCAGACTTCGGCCATATCGTCGGTGAAATCCTTGAGCACGGGTATCGTGCGGAGCGCGCGGAATATACCGCCTATGCCGTTTGAGTCGGCTATCGTTTGGCGCAGGCCGTATTTTTTCGGCACCTCAAAGTCGATTATCGTGCAGGGGTCATAGAGGCCAACCTGAATGGCGTTTACAACGAAATCCGCGCCTCTGAGGGCGTCCTTGCGGTTCTCAACGCCGAGGTATTTCTCGACCTTTGCTCTGCTCTCGTTAATGTTGCGGTTGAGCGCCGTCACCATTATGTAGGATTCCTCAAGGCGCACGCCGTCGATGTCATACAGGGCGATCTCGCACTCCCTCAGAGCGGGGGTACTCATTATATCGCCGAGCACGTTCTTTGCAAATACGGTGCTGCCCGCACCCATAAATGTTACTTTCATTTTCAATTCTCCTTTCGGGGATTATGAGATAATTCTATCAGACTTTTTGAGCCGTGGCAAGGGCTTTTATATATTTTATATAAAAGAGTGGCAATTTTGCGCCGGATATGCTAAAATACTGTCATACTTCAATTGTGAATTCTGAGAGGCTGAGATGAAAAAGACGGTAATCGGAATATTGGCTCACGTCGACGCGGGCAAGACCACCCTTGCCGAGGCAATGCTCTATAAAACGGGCAAGCTGCGCCGCCCCGGCAGGGTCGATAACGGCGACACCATGCTCGACAGCCACCTGCTCGAGCGTTCAAGGGGGATAACCATATTCGCCGGTCAGGCGGTAATGAAGCTGGGGGAGTACGAAGCAACGCTGCTCGACACACCCGGCCACGTTGACTTCTCCGCCGAGACGGAGAGGATATTGCAGGTGCTCGATATCGCCGTGCTCGTCATCAGCGGCACGGACGGGGTGCAGTCCCACACGAGGACTCTCTGGAATCTGCTCAGGATATACAATATACCCACCGTGATATTCGTCACCAAGACCGACCTTGCCCGCATAGGCAAGGCGGAGCTTATGAGCGAGCTTTGTTCGGAATTATCAGATTGCTGCGTTGATTTCTCAGCGAGTGCTCACGAGCGTGACGAGGCTGCCGCAATGTGCTCCGAGGCGGCGATGGAGAGCTACCTTGAGAGCGGCTGTGTTGACGATGCGTGCCTTCGCTCGATGGTCGGCGGGCGGCAGATATTCCCTTGCTTTTTCGGCTCTGGGCTGAAGCTCGAGGGGATAGACGAATTTCTCGCGGGGCTTGAGAAGCTGATACCTCAACGCTCTTACGGCTGCGAATTCGGCGCAAGAGTGTTCAAGATAACCCACGACAAGGGCGGTGCAAAGGTCACGCACCTCAAGGTGACGGGCGGCGCTCTGCGGGTCAGGGATACCGTTTCATACGGCGACAAAAGCGAAAAGATAAGCGCAATACGCATATATAACGGCGCAAGATTTGAGAATGTCGAGCTTACGGAGGCGGGCGGAGTCTGCGCCGTAACGGGTCTCAGCGAAGCACGCGGCGGTCAGGGCCTCGGCGCTGAGGAGAGCGGAGCCGAGCCAATACTTGAGCCTGTGATGAATTACCGCGTCGTGCTGCCCGAGGGCGTGGACGCCAAGACTTTCCTGCCGAAGCTGCGCCTGCTCGAGGAGGAGGATCCGATGCTGCGGGTCACATGGGATTCTCATTTGCAGGAGATAAACGTGCGCCTCATGGGCGAAGTTCAGGTCGAGATATTAAAGAGCCTTATTGCCGACCGCTTTGATATCGCCGTGCAGATAGGCAACGGCAGGGTGCTTTACAAAGAGACGATAGCCGACAGCGTTGAGGGCGTGGGGCATTATGAGCCGCTGCGCCACTATGCCGAGGTGCATCTGCTGCTTTCGCCGCTCCCGAGGGGCAGCGGGCTTCAGTTCTCTACCCGATGTAGCGAGGATTCGCTTGACCGCAATTGGCAGCGCTTGATACTGATGCATCTCGCCGAGAAGCAGCATCTGGGAGTGCTTACCGGCTCGCCTATAACCGATATGAAGATAGTCCTCGCCGCGGGCAGGGCGCATATCAAGCATACCGAGGGCGGCGACTTCCGCCAGGCTACCTACAGAGCGGTGCGGCAAGGGCTGATGAATGCAAAGAGCGTGCTGCTTGAGCCTTACTACAGCTTTTATCTTGAAGTGCCCTCCGAGCAGATAGGCAGGGCGATAAGCGATATAAAGCTGCGCTTCGGCACGTTTTCCGCACCTGAGCTTCACGGCGAGTTCTCTGCCGTCAGCGGCACTGCGCCCGTCACAACGATGAATAATTACGCCGCCGAGGTGGCTGCCTATACGGGCGGCAGGGGACGGCTGCGCCTGACGGTCAGCGGCTACGATGTCTGCCACAATACCGAGCAGGTCGTTGCGGAATTCGGCTACGACCCCGAGGGCGACCTTGAGAACACCCCCGATTCCGTATTCTGCGCCCACGGCGGAGGCTTCGGGGTCAAATGGGATAAGGTGCCCGAATATATGCACCTTGAAAGCTGCATTAAGAAGGATAAAATTCCCTATGAAGCGGCGCCGAATACGCGCAATTTCCACATTGACGATAAAGAGCTTGAGGCTATAATGGAGCGTGAATTCGGCCCGGCAAAGCTGACCCAGACCCTATACTGTCCGAAGCCGACCTATAAGGAGGAGCACGGCGGCGCTCCCGAGAATGCCGAACGCAAAAAATACGTCATCGTCGACGGCTACAACTGCGTTTTTGCATGGAAGGAGCTTAAATTCCTTGCCGAGACCGATATATCCGCCGCCCGTGACAGGCTTGCGGATATCCTTTGCAACTACGCCGCCTTTACAGGCAGTGAGGTCGTGCTCGTCTTTGACGCCTATATGGTGGCGGGCGGCAGCGGCGAGAATTTCAATTATCACAATATACACATCGTCTATACCGAGGAGAGGGAGACGGGCGACGTATATATCGAGCGGCTCGTGTCCGAGATAGGCAAAAATGAGAATGTACGAGTAGTTACCTCCGACGGTATGATACAGCTCTCTGCCGTTCGGTTCGGGGTGCTGAGGGTCAGCGCTCGCGAATTTGAGCGTGAGATAGAGGCGGTGAACGAAAAAATATCCGAGAAACTTAATAATTCGCATTGATTGCTGCGCTCTCGCTTCGGCGGGGGCGCTTTTGTGCGTTTAACACTTTAAAGCGAATTTGCATATTGATTTTTGAGTAAGGATATTGTAAAATAAAAAGAAATAAAGAAGGAGTTTATTTTTATAGGTAGGGGGTAATGCCGTGAAAAAGCTTATAAGTGTATTACTTTGCGCCGCGTTGATCTTCGGCGCAAGCATTAATCTGTCTTTGAATTCAATGCGCCCTCAGGCGGCGGACGGCGATGCGGCCGAGTTCGCCGAGGATGTCGGCGAGATGCTGCGTGATTTTGACGAGCCGTCCGATATCGGCGCGGCCGTGCGCTCGCAAGGCTTAGACCCCGCAAAAACGAGGCTTATAGTCAAGGCGGGCGGTGCGCTTGATACCCTCGACGCCGTATCCGTTGCGGAGAACGACGGCCTTTGGGTGCTGCAATTTGCCGACAGGGCGGCGGCTGAGAAGGCCTATACCTTTTATTCTTTAAATAAAAAAGTTAAGTATGTTGAGTACGACTGCTCCGTTTCCGCGGTTGATTATGAAGAACAGAGCGGCGGTGTAGAAAACGGCGGCGCGGAGGCTCCCGCTCAGCCTGCGGGCAAATACCTCTCATGGGGCGTTGAATCCGTCGGTCTTGACAGGCTCCGTGATGAGCTGAGCGACAATAAAGTCAGCCTTAAAGAGACGGTGGTCGCCGTTATCGACTCCGGCGTTGATTATACTCATCCTTTCCTTGAGGGCAGAGTGTCGCCCACAAAGATAAACACAAGCTCCGGCGGCAAGAGAAACGACTGCATGGACGATTCGGGTCACGGCACTCAGGTTGCGGGCGTTATAGCCGACAGCACCCCTGATAACATAGTCATACGCCCTTATAAGGTGCTCGACGAATACAATAACGGTACTTTTATATCCGTTGCGGCGGGCATCAAGTGCGCCGTTAAGGACGGCGTTGATATCATCAACCTGAGCCTCGGATTCTATGAGAATTCCAAGGTGCTCAGCGAGGCGATAGCCTACGCGATGGAGAATGATATCCTCGTTGTCGGCGCGGCGGGCAACGACGCGACTTCAGTGCCGTTTTACCCCGCTTCATACAGCGGAGTGCTCAAGATAACGGCGGTCAATAATCAGCATTACGCGGCGAATTTTACCAATTTCGGCGACGACGTTGATTTTGCAGCCCCCGGTGTGCAGATATATACGACCACTCTCGGCGGCCAATATACTACCGTCAGCGGCACTTCGTTTGCGGCACCCTTTGCTTCTGCTGAGGCGGCGCTGATAAGGGCTACGCTGCCGAAGGCCTCCGCCGAGGATGTCTTTGACATAATGAAGAAATACGCCGTTATAGACTCTTTTCAGTCGCAGATCCCCGAAAAATACGGCAACGGTATTATAAACGCACCGCCGTATAACCCCGAGAATATATTTGACGGTAAGACCGAGGAGCCTTATTTCTCGCACACGAGCGAGCTTTATAACGAAGAGATAGAGCTCACCATAAGCTGCAACACCCCGAATTCGGTCATTTATTACACGACTGACGGCTCAATTCCGTCAAAGAGCGGCGTATCATCGGTTCTTTATGACGGCAAGCCCATAAAGATAAGCGAATCGGTAAGTATTTTTGCCGTTGCTTACAGCGAGAGCAGCTACCGCTCCAAGGTTGCCTCATTTTCGGCCATGATTGCCCCGGTGCCTCCCGAAAGCGAGCTTGGCATCGACTCAGACGGCAATATCACCTCATACAGCGGGTCCGCGCGCTCGATAACCCTGCCCGAGACCGTTGACGGCGTCAAGGTCACCGGCATTGCGGCGGGTGCTTTCGAGGGCGGCGACATTATAGCGATTATAACCCCGTCAAGCGTTAAAAGGATAGGGAATGCGGCGTTTAGGAATTGCTCGCGGCTTGCCTGCGTTATCGCAAGCGGTGCGACGGTAATAGGCGACGAGGCTTTTAACGGCTGCGTCGAGATGGGGCGGCTCGTGCTCGGCAAGATGCTCTCCGTCGGCAAATATGCCTTCCGGGGGGTCGCCTCCGAATCATATTACTATGAAGATATCTCTTTCCGCCTTGACCTCTCGGTGCTCACCGAGATACCCGAGGGAGCCTTCATCGACTCGGCTATATCCTCCGTCAGCCTCGGCAATGTCAGCTCGATAGGCAACAAGGCTTTCAGGGATTGCGACGCCCTTGTCAGCGTCGATATAAAGAGGCTCGATTATATGCCCTCAGGTGCTTTTAAGGGCTGCCGTTCGCTGGCAGACGCCTATATCGGCGGTCTTACATATTTGCCGAACGGCAGCTTCAGCTCCTGCGAAAGCCTTGAGCATATCTGTCTTCCGGACGCGGAATTCATAGACTCCAACGCCTTTGAGAATTGCGGACTGCTTGCGAGCGTTGAGCTGCCCGCGGCAAAGACGGTCTATTCCAACGCCTTTGACGGCTGCCTCTCGCTCAGAGAGCTTGAACTGCCTTCGATGACTTCGTTTGAGCCGGAGCTTTACGGTTCCGAGACCAAGTTCCCGCTTTTCCCGAGAAATCTCGAGAGCTTCACCGCTCCGTCGCTCAAAAAGACCGTGCCCGATATGTTTAAGGCATCGCCGAAAATATCGAGGATAATGTTAAACGCCGCCGAGGAGATAGCACCCTATACCTTCCGCGGCTGCCGCGGCATATATATGCTCGGCATTGCGGGCGTCGAGCAGCTCGGTGAGAACGCGCTCTCCGACTGCGTTATCAGGTTTGCGGACGCTCCGAATCTCGTCTCCGCCAAGAGCCTGCCAAACAACAGCGGCATTTTACTCTCAAACAATTTTGTCGAGGCATATGAGACCGCCGAGGCTCTCACCGTCTACGGCACGGCGGGCACATTTGTCGAGAGGTACGCAAACTATAAGGGCTATGAATTTGTGCCTATCCCGTTTGTGGCAAACGAGATGCCGAAGTATATAACCGAGGACAGTGAAAGAGTAAATGTCTCCGCCGTCGGCTTTGATCTGCAATATCAGTGGTATTGGAATACCGAGAATTCCGCCGAGGGCGGCACCCCCATCGAGGGGGCTACGGGCAGCGCATACACCTTCACCCCGAGCGACACCGCCCCGTATTATTACTGCGTTATCACTCAGAACGACCTCGGCACGATAACAAAGGTCACCACCGAAGTTATAATCAAGGACAGCACCCCCGCCGACTACACCGAATATAATAAAGCCGTGGAGAAGGCCAAGGCCGTCAACCGCTCGCTCTATGCGAATATCTCCGTGCTTGACGAGGCTCTGGCGGTCGATGTGTCGGGCAAATACTCCTGCGAGCAGGCTCAGGTGGACGCTCAGACCGCCGCAATACTCGCGGCAATAGAAGCGCTTGAGATAAAGAAGGCGACGCTTGTGACCCTGAGCGCCTCTCAGACCGATCTCAGGCTGCTGGAGAAGCAAAAGATTGTCGCCACGGTCAAGCCCATCGACGCAATATATGATAAGCTGGTATGGTCGAGCAGCAACAGCAGCGTGCTTATCGTATCAAGCAGCGGCACGGTCATGTGCGTGGGCGACGGCGAGGCGGTGGTCACGGCGACGGTCATTAACGGCGACGGCACGAGCGTGAAGAATACGATAACCTTCAACTGCGACATAACTCCGCTCGAAAAGATATTAGCCGTCTTTGTAAGGATCTATATAGCTATAGCCAGGCCGCTTGAGGATTTGGTGCTTTTTGTGTGAGGTGATATGATTTGAATACTGTCAATGAGCAGTACAATGCACAATATAAGAGTATTAAAAAAGCTTACAGGAAAAGAAAAACGGTTCAAACCGCGATATCAGCAATTGTAGCAATAATTTTGTTAGGGTATGCAGTACTGAATTTCAAAGGCATAGTTCCGCAAGATGATTTTAAGATGGTTATGACCGGGATGTTTGGGATCGGTGCGGCGATAATAGCAATTAGGACACCGTTTCATCAAACGAGTGCGGAGCAGGCTGAAATACTCAGTTTAAATAATGCATACACACAGGAAAGATTTAAAGAAAGGAACGGATAAAAAAGCCGCACTGCCGCGGCTCGGAGGTGTATGTCATGCTGAAAGATCTGGTGCTGAAAAATCGCTCCTACAGGCGGTTTTATCATGATAAAAAGCTCTCGGTCGAGACCCTTACGGAGCTTATCGACTGCGCGAGGGTAACTCCCTCGACCGTCAATTCACAGGCGCTGAAATTCAAGCCCGTTGCCGACGATAAGACGAATGCACAGGTCTTTGAATGCCTCAATTGGGCGGGGTTGCTCAAGGATTGGCCCGGCCCCGAGGAGGGCGAGCGCCCGAGCGGGTATATTGTCGTTTTGTGCGACCTTGCGCTCGGCAGGAATAAATACTACGACGAGGGCATTGCGGCTCAGACGATAATGCTTGCCGCCGTTGAGCAGGGTCTTGGCGGCTGCATACTCGGCAGCATCAATAAGGAGAAGCTCGCTTCTTACCTCGGAATAGATACCGAGAAGTATTCTATAGACCTTGTACTCGCCCTCGGTACACCGAAGGAGGAGGTCAGGCTCACCGAGGTCGGCGCCGACGGCAGCACGGCCTATTACAGAGACGCAAACGGCGTTCACTATGTGCCGAAGCGCTCGCTTAAAGATATTATTATATAACACGGTTTGCGGATTTGCCGTGAGTTTGCGAAGCAGAGGAATTCAATATGATATTAAAGATTAAAAACAAACTCAGAAACGACGAAAACGAAATAAACTACGACAGATTGCTGATGCTTTTTATGGCGGGCTGCATTCTCGGTGTGCTCCTTGAGGGGATATTCTGTATCATAACCAAAGGGCACTGGGAGAGCCACGTTGTTTCGGTCATCGGTGCGTTTAATATCCTCTACGGCACAGGCGCGGTGCTGTTTTATGTCGGCGCGGTCAGGCTCAAGAGCAAGCCCATGCTTTTTAAGGTCGCGGTGATGGCGGTCTCGGCAACGGCGCTGGAGCTGACGGGCGGGCTGCTGTTGAGATACGGCCTCGGCATGAGAGCGTGGAACTACGACGGCAGCTTTATGAATTACAAGGGCATGATATGCCTCGGATTCTCGCTGATATGGGCGTTCGCCGCCTTTGTTTTCTGCAAATTGGAGCCGAGAATAAGCAAAAAACTGGAAAAGATACACGGCAAAAAATGGCACTTTGTCTGCGCCGTTGTAGGCGTGTTTATGGCGCTGAATCTCGCTCTCACCATGGCGTCGATAGTCAGGTGGAGCCAAAGGCATTACGGCATACCCGCCGACTCGAAAATCGAGGAATTTTTAGACAGAGACGCCCCCGACGACTGGATGAAGTCCCGCTTTATGGAGTGGGAATTCCTTGACAATATCATAAACTGACGCAAAAGATAAAGCGAACGCCGCCCTCTTTACTGAGAGCGGCGATTTTTTAGTCTTTTTTGCCTTTCATCGTCAGCGATATGCGTTTTTTGACTGGGTCGACGGCGAGCACCCATACGGTGACCACTTCGCCGACCTTCAGCGCCTCGGACGGATGCTTGATGAATTTGTTCGTTATCTGCGAGATGTGGACAAGGCCGTCCTGATGCACGCCGATATCGACGAATGCGCCGAAATCTGTTACGTTCCTGACCGTGCCCTTCAGCTCCATGCCGGGCACGAGGTCTTTAAGCTCCATAACGTCGGTTCTGAGCATCGGCGGGGGCAGCTCGTCTCTCGGGTCTCTTGCGGGGCGGATAAGCTCCTTAACGATATCCTTGAGGGTGGGCACGCCTATGCCGAGCCTTGCGGCGACATCTTCTTCGCCCGCCTCGGCGACCTTATCGCCTATGTCGGCTATCTTGTCGCCGCCGATATCGGAGGGCTTGTAGCCGAAGAGGGTGAGCAGCTCTTTTGCCGCCTTATAGCTCTCGGGGTGGACTCCCGTGTTGTCGAGGATATTCTTGCTCTCAGGCACACGCAGGAAGCCCGCGCACTGCTCAAATGCCTTTGCTCCGAGCTTCGGCACCTTTTTGAGCTGCGAACGGTCGCTGAATTCGCCGTTCTCGTCACGGTAATCTATAATGTTCTTCGCGACTGCGGAGTTGATGCCCGACACCCGTGATAGCAGGGGAGCGGAGGCGGTGTTGAGGTCAACTCCGACCGAGTTGACGGCGTCCTCGATAACTCCGTCAAGCGCCGCGTCAAGCTCCTTGGGCGGCATATCGTGCTGATACTGACCGACGCCTATAGCTTTCGGGTCGATCTTGACAAGCTCCGCAAGGGGATCCTGCAAGCGCCTCGCTATCGAAACGGCGCTCCTGAGCGAAACGTCATACTGCGGGAATTCCTGAGCGGCGAGCTTTGAAGCGGAGTAGACCGAAGCGCCCGCCTCGCTGACGACCATGTAGGATACGTCGGCGCTTATCTCATGCAGCACCTCGGAGGCGAATATCTCCGTCTCCTTTGAGGCCGTGCCGTTGCCTATGGAGATGCAGTTGACAGAGTATTTGGCGATGAGCTTTTTGATGAGAGCCTTTGCCTGCTCCCTCTGAGCCGCGGAGTGGGTGACATAGATAACTCCCGTGTCGAGCACCTTGCCCGTCCTGTCCACCACGGCGACCTTGCAGCCGGTCCTGTAGCCGGGATCAAGGCCTATGACCACCTTGCCCTTGACGGGCGGGGCGAGCAGCAGCTCCTTGGTGTTGAGTGCAAAGACTTTTATCGCATTTGCCGCCGCTTTCTCGGTGAGCATATTCCTGATCTCACGCTCTATCGACGGATATATCAGCCTCTCGTAAGCGTCGGCGCCCGCCTCACGCACCGCCTCGGTGCAAGGCGAGCCGTTGGGGTTCAGGGTGGCGCTCGTGATGACGTTGGCGGCCTTTACGGGGTCGAGCGTAACGCTGACCTTGAGGAATTTCTCCCTTTCGCCTCTGTCTATCGCAAGCACTCTGTGACCCGCTATCTTGCTGACAGGCTCGGAGAATTCATAATACATTGTATATACGCTCTCGGCGTTTTTATCCGCTGCGGTGACTTCTACATTGCCTATGACGGTGAAAAGGTTGCGAAGCCTGCGGCGGATATCTGCGTCGTCCGAGATGTTTTCGGCGATGATGTCTAGCGCGCCTTTCAACGCGTCCTCGGCCGTGGCAACGCCTTTCTCCTCGTTTATGTATGCAGCCGCAATTTCGAGCGGAGCGGGGGAATCGGCGGATTGAGCGTATATCGCCTCGGCGAGAGGCTCAAGCCCCTTCTCACGGGCAATGGAAGCCCTCGTTTTTCTCTTGGGTCTGAACGGTCTGTAGATATCCTCGATCTCCGTCACGGTGGCTGCGCCGTCGAGGGCGGCGGATATCTCATCCGTCAGCTTCTCCTGAGCGGCAATGAGATTCCGGACCTCTTCACGTCTCTTTTCAAGATTTCTGAGGTATTCCAGCCTCTCGGAAAGCTCCCTTATCACCTGATCGTCGAGCGTGCCGTGGGCTTCCTTCCTGTATCGCGCGATGAAGGGCACGGTGTTGCCCTCGTCGAGCAGCTTCACCGTATTCTCCACCTGCCACCTTTGCAGCTTGAATTGTGTAGTAAGTTGCTGAATTATATCCATTCGTCTGTCCTCTTAATAGAATCTTTTGAGCTGTCTGATATCCTTGCCGATAAAGAGCAGCGAAACATAGCTGCCGATTATCCTCGAGGTTATCCTCTGGGTGTATTTCGCTTCAAGCTCCTCGCCGGTCAGATTGGTGCTGATTATGACGGGCTTGCCGAGATTTATGCGAGTATTAATAATGTTATATATACAGGCAACGGTGAACTGAGTCGAGAATTCCGAGCCGAGATCGTCGATTATCAACAGGTCGCAGTCAAGCAGCTCTTTTTCCCTCTCGCCGCTGCCGCCGCCGAATTTCTCCCTCTCAAGTGATGAGAGCAGGTTTTGAGCCGAGCCGTAAATGACCTCGAAGCCCTTCTCGACAACGACGTTTGCAATGGCGAGCGAGAGATGAGTTTTGCCGAGCCCCGTTGCGCCGTGCATAAAGAGACTGTCGGAGCATTTGCCGAAATCGTCGGCGTAGCATCTGCAATATTCAAATATCTCTCTCATGCGGCTCCTCGGGGATATCCCGTATGTGGGGCTGACCTCGGCAGGGTAAAGCGTGAGGTCGAAGTCGGCGAATTCGCAGTTCCTGCTCGGCGATACAGCCTCAAGCTCGCTCTTGGCGACCGCTTTCAGCAGAGCCTTTCTGCATTCGCAGGATTGACCGCCGCAGAAGCCCGTATCCTCGCACTTCTTGCAGACATATGGCGTTTCAAGGTAGTCGGCGGGGTAGCCCGAAGCCGTGAGCAGCCTGTGGATATCGTCCTGCACCGAGAGATTGAGCTTTGACAGCTCGTCTATGTATTTTGCGGCGTCGCCGCCCATGCCGAGCGCCTTGACCAGGGCAAGCCCGCTTGCGGAGAGCTGCGCCTCATACTTTGTGATCTCGGGGAGCTTGGCGATGACCTCGCTGTGGTGAGCCTGCTGTATATTCTGAGCCTTCAAGCGCCTCTCCGAGAGGAGCTGCGCCGTCTTTAAGAGCGTAGATTTGCCGTAACTCATTGCTTATTCTTCCTTTCGTATTTCAGCGGTGCATGGACTGAGCGTTCGTTGAATTTGCCGAGGTCATATGAAGCCTCGGCTGCGGGGGCAGTGCTTTTTTTGACTCTCTGCGGAGCTTTTGAATTCTTATGCTGCTCGGCGTATGCCGCAACGTCGGCGGGGTTTCTGCACCCGTTTTTGTGCCAATTCATCAGCACCTTATCCATATATGCGAGGCTCAGCTTGCTTATGTTATCCATCATTTCGTCGTAGGCGAGCAGTATCATATCGGGCGTGAAATGCCATTCCTCGCTCCAGCGGCGCAGGTATTCCGACTGCTTTGCCGTCGGGCGGGAGGAGGCTATTCCGGCGTATGCCGCAAACTGCCGCCAGAGGCGGTTCACCGTGCCGAGGGCTTCTATCTGCTCGGCGGCCTTGATTATCGTGTCTATCTCACGGTTGCCCCAGTCGCGGCCTATCGCCTCGATATAGGCGTAATTCACCTTGCCTATTGATACGCAGTAGTCCAGCAGCATGAATATCACCTCGGCGGGCAGGCCGTAGTGGTCGTGGAGCAGCAGCAGGGTGCATTGTCCGTCGTAGCCTATGGTCTTGCCGAGCTTTTGCTGCGCTTCGTTAAAGAGATGACCTATCTCGGGCGACTCTTCTACCCTCACTGCTATCTCGGCGCTTGTGGGCTTCGACGGTGCGACGGCTTCAATGCGGGCAGGCTTCTTTTGCGGCTGCACGGGCGCGGGAGTCGGAACCGGCGCGGGGGAGACCGCTGCGGTCGGATTCGGTTCTTCACCGTCGGTGAGCAGCACTCCGCAGTTTTGCCAATATTGCAAATAATCTTGTGCGTCGGCGGGGTCCATCTTTAATGCGGCGCACATGGCTGCGATATCCGGCGCGTCGGGCGAATTTCGCAATATCCAGAGCAGCACCTTGAGCTGGTCGCCGTTCGCTATTCTGATATGTTTGTCGACTATATCCGTCGGCACGGCGAATATAGACCTGAACTGCATAGGGTTTACCGAGTAACTCATTATTACACTCCGTTTTATCTGATAATAAAATCAATTATACACAATTCCGACGAAAAATGAAACAGATTTTTCTCAAAAAAATAAGATTTGGCGGCGACGATATATATAATGTAATAATACGCAAGCTGTTGTGTATCGGGGCGGCAGGCGGCACAAGCCGCTCGGCAAAAGCAACAAAGAAAAAGAGACCGCCGAAAAGGCAGTCTCTTAATCATGCGTTTTTAATCAAACGGCTCTTGTAACCTTACCGGAGCGAAGGCAACGGGTGCAAGCGTAAACTCTCTTGGGAGTTCCGTTGATAACTGCCTTAACTCTCTTTACGTTGGGCTTCCAGGTTCTGTTGGAACGTCTGTGAGAATGGGAAACCTTAATGCCGAAGGACACATCTTTACCGCAGAAATCGCATTTTGCCATGTGTCACACCTCCTTGTTACTCATTAACAGATGATATATTAGCAGGTTTTCACGCAAATTGCAAGTATTTTTTTTATATTTTTAAAAACTTCTCGCAAAAATAAAAAAATTTTAAAATAACTCTTGCTTTTTTTTGCGTTTTGTTATACAATACCGATAGAACATTTGTTTGATTACTGTTTTTGGAGGTCATAAGATGGCGGATAAAAAGAAAGCACTCGAAACAGCGCTTGCACAGATAGAGAAGGCCTACGGCAAGGGGACTATAATGCGTTTGGGCGAGAACAGCGGCATGAATGTGGAGGCTATCTCCACAGGCTCCGTTTCTCTCGACGTTGCCACCGGTATCGGCGGTCTGCCAAAGGGCAGGATAATCGAGATATACGGCCCCGAGTCCTCAGGTAAGACCACTCTTGCGCTGACCGTCATCGCTCAGGCTCAAAAGAACGGCGGCGAGGCCGCTTTCATCGACGCCGAGCACGCCCTTGACCCCACCTATGCCTCAAATCTCGGCGTTGACGTTGACGCTTTGCTCGTCTCTCAGCCGGATAACGGCGAGCAGGCTCTTGAGATAGCCGAGGCTCTCGTGCGCTCGGGCGCCCTTGACGTGGTCGTTATCGACTCCGTTGCGGCCCTTGTTCCCCGCTCTGAGATAGAGGGCGAGATGGGTGATTCCCACGTCGGCGCTCACGCAAGGCTCATGTCGCAGGCTCTCAGAAAGATAGCCGGCGCTGTCGCAAAGTCAAATACAATAATCATATTTATAAATCAGCTCCGTGAGAAGGTTGGCGTTGTCTACGGCAACCCCGAGGTCACCACCGGCGGCAGAGCGCTCAAATTCTACGCCACGATGCGAATCGACGTCCGCCGTATAGAAGCTATCAAGGCTCCCGGCAACGAGGTCGTCGGCAACAGGACAAGATGCAAGATAGTCAAGAATAAGGTCGCACCCCCGTTCAAAGAGGCGGAGTTCGACATCATGTACGGCAGAGGAATCTCCAAAGAGGGCGAGATAGTCGACCTCGGCGTTAAATATAATATCATTCAGAAGAGCGGCGCATGGTTCTCCTACGGCGATATGCGTCTCGGTCAGGGCAGGGATAACGTAAGGGAGCTTATCGCTTCGTCGCCCGAGCTTGCCGAGGAGCTTGAGAAGAAGATACTTGCCGCGATGAAAGAGAGCAGCGAGAGCGCCAAGGCTAAGAAGTCAAAGGCAGCGCCCGTTGCTGCGCCTCCCGCTCCCGAGCCGACCACCAAGGCGGGCGCAAGGGCCAAGCTTGACATAGTCGTTGACGATGAAGATTAAGGCCGAAAGAGGAAAAGCAAATAAGATACATATATTCTGTGACGGGGAATACACCTATACGGTGGATGCGGATTTTTGGTATTCCTGCCCGTATCGCTCCGTGCAGAGTATTGACGATGAGCAGGAGCTGGCGGAGTTCGATCTTTCCGTCGGCTCTCGCTGTGCGTTCAACGCGGGGCTGCGCCTGCTCGGCTACGGCGACCACAGCAAAAAGGAGCTGACAAGGCGGCTCGTTCAAAAAGGTCATTCAAAGGAATGCGCCGAAGCGGCTGCCGACAGGCTCGAGGAGCTTGGGTATATCGACGATGAACGCTGCGCCGAGAATTTGGCGAGAACTTTGTCGGAGCGTAAGGGGATGAGCGCAAAAAGAGTCGCCTGTGAGCTTATCCGCAAGGGGATACCGAGGGAAATTGCCGATAATGCCGCCTCGGGGCTTGACTTTGACCCGATTTTGCGTATTATAGAGTTATTGAATACTAAATATTCCCGCAGCCTGTCGGACGAAAAGGGAGTGAAGCGCACCATTGCCTCGCTTCAGCGCCTCGGCTACGGCTGGTCGGATATCAAAAGCGCTCTGCGGCAAGCGGAGCTTGAAACGGAGGACTTTGACGATGTATAAGGTAGGTATGATATCCCTCGGCTGCCCCAAAAATCAGGTGGATGCCGAGAGAATGCTGGCGAAGCTCGACGCCGCCGAATTTGAGGTGTGCGACTGCTACGACGGCGTGGATGCCGTTATTGTCAATACCTGCGGCTTCATCGACGCCGCCAAGGAGGAGGCTATCGAGAATATCCTCGATATGGCTCAGCTAAAATCCGAGGGCACGGTAGGCAAAATTATCGTCACAGGCTGCCTCGCTCAGCGTTATAAGGACGAGATTTTCTCCGAGATGCCCGAGGTGGATGCCGTTATCGGCATCGGTGCGAACGACGATATCGCCGAGATAGTCAAGTCCGTTATCGATGGCAAGCGGGAGTACCGTATGCCCGAGAACTGCTGCCTGCCGCTCACGGGCGAGAGGCTGCTGACTACGCCCGAGTATTGGTCGTATCTCAAGATAGCCGACGGCTGCTCCAACCGCTGCACCTACTGCGCCATTCCTTCTATAAGGGGCGATTACCGCAGCGTTGAGTTTGAAACGCTTATCGAGGAGGCGAAGCAGCTTGCCGCCGCGGGCACCAAGGAGCTTATCCTTATCGCTCAGGATACCACCAACTACGGCAAGGATCTCTACGGCAAGATCCGCCTGCCCGAGCTGCTCGACGCCCTTTGCGAGATCGACGGCATCGAGTGGATACGTATGCTCTACTGCTATCCGGATAAAATAACCGATGAGCTGCTTGAGACTATGGCTCGTCAGCCCAAGGTGCTCAATTATATCGACCTGCCGTTACAGCATTCAAACGACCGCATCCTCAAGGCAATGAACCGCAGAGGCAACGGCGAATTCCTGCGCGAGGTCATTGCGAAAATTAGAAAAGCACTGCCCGACGCGGTTATCAGGACTACGTTTATCGTCGGCTTCCCGGGCGAGGGAGAGAAGGAATTTGAGGATCTCGCCGAATTCGTCAATGAGATAGAATTCGACCGCCTCGGCTGCTTTGCGTTCTCACCGCAGGAGGGCACGCCCGCCTTCGATATGCCCGATCAGGTCGAGGAGGACGTCAAGACCCGCAGGGGCGAGATAATCATGCAGGATCAGCTTGAGATAGTCACGCTCAAGAATAAGAGCAGGGTGGGCAAGGCCTACCGCGTGCTTGTTGAGGATTACGACGGCTACGCCGACTGCTACAAGGGCAGGACATATATGGACGCCCCCGAGATAGACGGCACGGTCTCTTTCACCACCGATAAGGATTATGAGAACGGCGACTTTGCCGAGGTCGAGATAATCGGCGTCAACGACTACGATCTTATAGGAAGAGATATTTCCGAATAAAGGAGACACGATGAATTTACCAAATAAACTTACCGTGGTGAGGATAGTTCTGACCCCGTTTTTCCTCGCCGCAATGCTTCTGAAATTAAATTACAATATCAATTATCTTATCGCCGCCGTCATATTTATCGCCGCTTCGGTGACGGATTTCCTTGACGGCAGGATAGCCCGCAAAAACGGCATTGTTACCACCTTCGGCAAGCTCTGCGACCCGCTGGCGGATAAAATGCTTACCACCGCTGCGCTGCTTGCGTTCATGCAGCTCGGCGTGTGCAATATTTGGATAGTTATGACAGTGCTCACCCGTGAGTTCCTTATCACCTCGTTCCGCCTCGTTGCGGCGGCTCAGGGTGTGGTGATAGCCGCGGGCAAGGCGGGCAAGCTCAAGACGGCGAGCCAGATGATATTTTCGATAATTATCATGTTTCTGCTTTTCTTTGCCGACATTTTGGGTATTGAGCAGGAGACCGTTTCGCTTATCTCAAATATCCTGCTTGGCATCACTGCCGCTCTTGCGGTGATTTCCGGAGTGAAATATATCATCGACGGTAAAAAAGTGATTGACTTTTCCAAGTGAATCGCATATAATGCAGTATATAGTGTCAAATGCGATCGTCGGGTAGAGTAACCGGGGAGCAAAACGCATCAGAGAGAGGGTCGGCAGCTGTAAAGACCCTTTGCGTTGACCTTTGGTGAAGTGCGCCATGGCGGCACGCGGGGGGAAGCTTAGTATCCCTGTGCGTATGGGCTGCGTTAAAGCCCTAAGGGTTGATTGCCCTGAGTTATAAACAGGAGTGGAACCGCGTCTATTTACGCCTCCGTAGTCGTTAAGACTGCGGAGCTTTTTATTTTTTCGGAGGTAATGTTTTGTTCAGACAGCTCAAAGAGGATATCGCCTGCGTCAAATCGCGGGACCCTGCCGCACGCTCGGCGCTGGAGATATTTTTCCTTTATCCCGGCTTCAAGGCGATAAGGCTTCACAGGCTGGCAAATTGGTTTTACCGCCATGGGATGTTTTTTATCGCCCGCTGGATCTCACAGTGGGCTTCAAGAAAGACCGGCGTTGAGATCCACCCCGCCGTTAAAATCGGCAAGCGATTTTTCATCGACCACGGGACGGGAGTCGTCATCGGCGAGACAGCCGTTATCGGCGACGACGTTACGATATATCAGGGCGTTACGCTCGGCGGCACGGGCAAGGATACCGGCAAGCGCCACCCGACCATAGGCAACAACGTGATGATAGGCGCGGGCGCAAAGGTGCTCGGCCCGCTCGTCATAGGCGATAATTCCCGTATCGCCGCGGGCGCCGTGGTGCTCAGCGATATCCCGTCGAATTCAACGGCCGTCGGCGTGCCCGCCAAGGTCGTGCGGCGTGACGGCGTGAGGGTCGACGACCTCGATCAGGTGCATATTCCCGACCCTGTCGCCCAAGAGATTGCAAGGCTCGAAACAGAAATTGAGAAGCTGAAAAAGCTCGTAAAATAAGGAGGAAACATAATGAAGATCTTCAACACCCTGACCAGAGAAAAAGAGGAATTCAAGCCCATCACCGAGGGCGAGGTCAAGATATATGCCTGCGGCCCTACGGTCTATAACTATATCCACATCGGCAACGCCCGCCCCATCTGTGTCTTTGACGTGCTCAGAAGATATCTCGAATACAGGGGTTACAAGGTCACTTTCGTTCAGAATTTCACCGACATTGACGATAAAATTATCAAGAAGGCCAACGAAGAGGGGACTGACTATAAAACCGTCTCCGAGAAGTATATCGAGGAATTCTGGAAGGATGCAAAGGGCCTTAACTTCAGACCCGCCACCGTTCATCCCAAGGCGACCGAGAATATCGACAAGATAATCGAGATAGTCAGCGGCCTTATCGAGAACGGCCATGCATACGCTGTCGACGGCGACGTTTATTTCAGCCCCAAGACCTTCCCCGAGTACGGCAAGCTCTCACATCAGCCGCTTGAGGAGCTTGAGGCAGGCGCGCGCATAATGGTCGGCGATATCAAGAGGGATCCGATGGATTTCGCCCTCTGGAAGGCTGCGAAGCCCGGCGAGCCCTATTGGGATTCACCGTGGGGTAAGGGCAGACCCGGCTGGCATATCGAGTGCTCCGCCATGGTGTGCAGATACCTCGGCGAGACTATTGATATCCATTGCGGCGGTCAGGATCTCATCTTCCCGCACCACGAGAACGAAATAGCCCAGAGCGAGTGCTTCACCGGCAAGCCCTTCGCCCATTATTGGATGCACAACGGATATATCAACGTCGACAACGTCAAGATGTCGAAGTCGCTCGGCAATTTCTTCACCGTCAGAGACGTCGCGGAGAAATACGGCTACGAGCCCATCCGTTATCTGATGATATCGTCATCCTACAGAAGCCCCATCAACTACAGCGTCGACATCATCGAGCAGTGCAAGGCTTCCCTCCAGAGGCTCTATACCTGCCGCGACGGCATTGATTTCGAGATAAAGAACGCCCCCGACGGCGAGCTTGACGAGAATATCAAGGCTCAGTTCGACAAGAGAGTCGAGCAGTTTATCAAGGCTATGGACGACGACCTCAACACCGCCGACGGTATCGCCGCCGTGTTTGAGCTTGCAAGGGATATCAATACCCTCGTGGTCGGCAAGGGCGTCACCAAGGCCACAGCCGAATACGCGGCAAAGATATTCGACGAGCTGACCGGCGTGCTCGGCCTTGTCTATAACAGAAAGACCGAGACCCTCGACGAGGATATCGACGCCATGATAGAGGCGAGGACTAAGGCTCGCAAAGAGAAAAATTGGGCAGAGGCCGACAGGATCCGTGACGAGCTGAAGGCCATGGGCATAGTCCTTGAGGATACCACTCAGGGCGTTAAATGGCACAGAGAATAATAACTTTCGGAAGCGGGTCGGCAGGCTCGCTTCTGTTAATATATAATTATTTTATATTTTTTGCGTTTTGCTCTTGCATTTCGGCCGTCCTTATGATATAATACTGACCGCAAATCACACGCATTGCTATTCTTATTGCGGGTGCGGAGCTCAAATCCGTTGCAATATCAGGCTTTGCGGAGGTTCGTATCTGACAGATACAAAATTTAACTTAGGAGGAAAAATCATGTCAGTCGTATCAATGAAACAGTTACTTGAAGCAGGCGTCCATTTCGGTCACCAGACCAGAAGATGGAATCCCAAAATGGCGGAGTACATCTTCACCGAGCGTAACGGCATCTACATCATCGACCTTCAGAAGACAGTCAAGAAGCTCGAAGAGGCCTATATGTTCGTGCGTGATATCGCAGCCGACGGCGGCGAGATCCTTTTCGTAGGTACCAAGAAGCAGGCTCAGGATTCCGTTAAGGAAGAGGCAGTCCGCTGCGGTATGCCCTATGTCAACGCGCGTTGGCTCGGCGGTATGCTTACCAACTTCAACACCATCCAGAAGAGGATCAAGAGACTCGCTCAGCTCAAGGCTATGGAAGCTGACGGCACCTTCGATCTCCTTCCCAAGAAGGAAGTTACCAAGCTCAACCTCGAGATAGAGAAGCTCGAGAAGTTCATGGGCGGTATCACCGAGATGAAGAAGCAGCCTGCTGCAATGTTTATAGTTGACCCCCGCAAGGAGAGGATCGCCGTTCTTGAGGCTAAGAAGCTCGGTATCCCCATCGTTGCTATAGTCGATACCAACTGCGACCCCGATGAGGTCGATTACGTTATCCCCGGCAACGACGACGCTATCCGTGCCGTTAAGCTGATCGCAGGCGCAATGGCAGACGCCGTTATCGAAGGCAGACAGGGCGAGCAGACTGCTCCCGAAGCAGAAGCAGCATCAGAGGAGGAATAATATCATGGCATTTACAGCAAAAGACGTTCAGGCTCTCAGAGAGAAGACCAATGTCGGCATGATGGATTGCAAGAAGGCACTCGTTGAGGCCGACGGCGATATGGATAAGGCAATTGACATCCTTCGTGAGAAGGGTCTTGCAACTGCCGCTAAGAAGTCAAGCAGGATCGCTGCAGAAGGCGTTATCGGCCTGTATTCGGACGGCAACGCTTCCGCACTTGTTGAGCTCAACTGTGAGACCGACTTTGTCGGCAACGGCGCTGAGTTCAAGGCTCTTGCAAATCAGATAGCTAAGACTGTCGTTGAGAGCAAGCCCGCAGATGTTGACGCTCTCCTTGCCGCCACCATTTCCGATGGCAGCATTTCCGTCAACGACGCTATTCAGGAGCTCTTCCTTAAGGTTCGTGAGAATCTCAAGCTCCGCCGTTTCGTCCTTGTTGAGGGCACCGCAGTTTCCTACATCCACGGCGGCGGCTCCGTCGGCGTTCTTGTCAGCTTTGACACCAACGCAGCCGACAACGCTGAGTTCGTTGCAATGGGTAAGAATATTGCAATGCAGGTCGCAGCTATGAGCCCCGCTTATCTTGACGAAGCATCGGTTCCCGCCGACGTCGTTGAGAAGGAAAGAGTCATCAACCTTGCTCAGATGAACGAGGATCCCAAGATGGCTAACAAGCCCGAGCAGGTCAAGGCTAAGATCATCGAGGGCAAGATCAAGAAGTTCTACACCGAGGTTTGCCTTCTTGACCAGACTTTCGTCCGCTCAGACCTCTTTGACGGCTCCGTCAGCGGCTATGTCGCTCAGGTTGCAAAGGAGATCGGCGCCGATATCAAAGTTACCGGTTTCGTTCGTCTTGCAAAGGGCGAAGGCATCGAGAAGAGAGTTGACGATTTCGCAGCAGAAGTCGCCGGCATGGTTAAATAATCATATCAATATCAAAGCTCCCGAAGCAGTAATGCCTCGGGAGCTGTTTTTTATAAGTTGATTTTGCTGAGCACCTTGCCGACGCTGTCGTGTATCACGAGGTCGAAGCTGCCGTCCTGCGGGGTGGGGTCACGGTTGATAATGATAAGATCGTTCCCCTTAAAACAGCGTATAAAGCTCGCGGCTGGGTAGACCGTCAATGAAGTGCCCGCCACTATCAGCGTGTCGGCGTCTTTTATCGCCCTTATTGCGCCGTCCACCGTATCCTCGTCGAGAGCCTCCTGATATAGCACAACGTCGGGCTTTATTACGCCGCCGCAGGAGCATTTCGGTACCCCCTCGCTGCCGAAAACATAGTCCGCGTCATAGAATTTGCCGCATTTCATGCAATGATTTCTGAGCGTCGAGCCGTGAAGCTCATACACAGTTTTGCTGCCTGCTTTTGTGTGCAGTCCATCAATGTTTTGCGTCACGACGGCGGCAAGAATGCCCGCGCGCTCAAGCTCGGCGAGCTTCAGGTGCGCCGCGTTCGGCTCAACGCCCTTGCTGCAAAGATGCTTGCGGTAGAATTCATAGAATTCCTCGGTGTGCTGCATAAAAAACATGTGGCTGAGTATCTCCTCGGGCGGGTAGCGGTAATTCATCATATAGATGCCGTCCGCCGAGCGGAAATCGGGGATGCCGCTCTCGGTCGATACGCCTGCGCCGCCGAAAAATACGGCCCTTTTGCTGCTTTTGATTATGTCGTTCAAGGCTTTCGTCTGCTTTTCGGTTATCATGGTCTCACCTCGCCGAAATTATATCACCGTGCGCCCGCTTTTGCAAGAAGCAAGCACAAAATATAATGATTCTATACAAAAATATATCAAAATATTGAGTTCGCTGTTGCAAAAATCAGAAACGAATGGTATAATATTTCAGATAATCTTTTGCGTTTAGTTTTGCCCTTGTGCGGAATACTAACCGTGCTTTATCCCGCACGAAAGGATGCTGACGCATGAAGAATAAAAAGAGCAAAAACGATAATTTTTTCCTGCCCTCTCCGCCGTGGCAGACCCCCGATCTTTACAGGGACGGCGGCGATGATAACGGCGGCTCCGACGCGGTCGCAAATATCATCGAGACAGGCTCGATAACCGTCAAAAAAGGCGGCCATCTTATCCATTGCCTGACCGTTATCGGTCAGATAGAGGGCCATTATATTCTCTCACCGCAAAATAAAACCACCAAATATGAGCACGTTATCCCTCAGCTCGTGGCAATTGAGGAGAGCGACGAGGTGGACGGGCTTATATTGATACTCAACACCGTCGGCGGCGATATCGAGGCCGGGCTTGCAATAGCTGAGCTGGTGGCAGGTATGAGCACCCCGACCGTTTCGCTTGTGCTCGGCGGCGGTCACTCGATAGGCGTGCCCCTTGCCGTATCCGCCGACCACTCGTTTATAACCCCGTCGGCGACCATGACAATCCACCCCGTGAGGATGAACGGCCTTGTCCTCGGCGTGCCGCAGACCCTCTCGTATTTTGAGCAGATGCAGGAGCGGATAGTCCGCTTTGTTGCCGAGAATTCGTCGATATCCCCAGACCGTTTCCGTGAGATGATGCTTGCGACGGGCGAGCTCGTAATGGATGTCGGCACCGTGCTTAGCGGCGAGGCGGCGGTTGAGGAGGGGCTTATTGACTCCCTCGGCAGCCTCTCCGACGCGCTGAACTGTCTGTATGAAATGATCGAAGCGAACGAAGCTCCGACAGACGATAAAAAATCCCCGAAAGGATGAAATCCAAGTGGCAAACACTCAGAATAAGAAACCGTCCGCCTCTTCTCAAAAGAAGAAGCCGGCGCAGTCAAAGAGCGCTTCAACTAAGAAGAAGCAGGCTCCGCAGCAGGAGGAGAAGCGGGAGCTTTCACCCGCCGTCAGCCGCCAAAAGACGGCGATAATCCTCATGGCGGCGGCGGTCTTCCTTGCCTGCGTCGTGCTGATAAAGGGCGAGAGCATATGGCTGAAAATGCACGGAGCGATGTTTGGCATATTCGGCCTGTGCGCCTATATCCTGCCGCCTGTGCTCATCTATATGGCGATCCTTTTTGCCAAGGATAAGCCGATAGGCTCTGCGGCGGCGAATCTGACGGGCATCGGGGTGTTTGCCGCCCTGATCTGCTCGGCGATACATACATTCTCAAATACTGCCGAATATCTCTCAAAAGCCCCTATCGGTCAGCAGGTGAGCGACGAATGGCATTCAGTCTCGGGCGGCGTTATTGGCGCGGTCTTGGGCGGGCTTGTGGGCAAGGCATTCGGCAAGACGGGCGCGTGCATCACCCTCGTGATCCTTGCCGTTGTCGTCGCGATGCTGCTTACCGGTACTACCTTGCTCGGCCTCTTCTCGGCTATAAGAAAGCCCGTTAAGAAGGTTGGCGAGATGACGAATGAGAAGCTCGAGCAGACCGCCGCAAAGCGTGAGCAGCTCCGTGAGGAGAGGGAGAAGGAGAAGGCTGAGCGTGTGTTTGCACCGCCGCAGCTCCCGACCCCGCCGTCCGACAGCTTTGAGGATAATTTCGTCACCGATGAATCCACCTTTGCCCCGCCCGAGGAGCCGGAGATCCCCGAGATACCCATAGTCACTCTGCCCGACGCAACGGGCAGCAGCGTCGTTGAGGATACTCTCGAGCAGGCGGTCTCTCAGGAAAAAGAGAGGAATAAAATGCCCGCAATGCCCGACGGCGACCCGATCGACGAAGCCGAAGCGGCGGAGGAAGAACCCGAATCGGAGCCTGCCGAGGATGAGCAGGACGGCGAATTCGTGCCGCCCGAGGAGATCGCACCCGTCAAGCGCGATTATGTGTTCCCGCCCGTGGACTGCCTCAAGCAGGCGGAACGCGACGGCAACACCGACAGCATGGCTGAGATGCAGATGGGCGCTAAGAAGCTCGTCGCTACCCTCGAGAGCTTCAAGATCAAGGCGGAGGTCACCAATATCTGCCGCGGCCCGTCCGTCACAAGATATGAGCTTGTGCCCGACGCGGGAGTCCGCATAAACAAGATCACAACGCTTTCGGACGATATCGCCATGCGCCTTGCCGCAACGAGCGTGCGTATAGAGGCGCCGATACCCGGCAAATCCGCTATCGGTATCGAAGTGCCCAACAGTGCAAAATCCATGGTAACCATGCGTGAGATAATCGACACGCCGCAGTTCCGTGACGCCAAGAGCAAGCTGAACGTAGCCCTCGGCAAGGATATCACGGGCAATATCGTCTGCGCCGACCTTGCCAAGATGCCGCATCTGCTCGTCGCGGGCACTACAGGCTCGGGTAAATCCGTCTGCCTCAATTCAATGATAGTCAGCATTCTTTATAACGCCCGCCCGGACGAAGTTAAGCTGCTGATGATAGACCCCAAGATGGTCGAATTCACGATATATAACGGCATTGCCCATCTCGAGGTGCCCGTAGTCAGCAACCCGAGGAAGGCGGCAGGCGCTCTCGGCTGGGCTGTCGGCGAGATGGAGAAAAGATACGCCCAGTTCTCCGAGAACAGCGTCAGGGATATCAAGGGCTTCAACAAGCTCTGCGAGACCCGTGACGACCTGCAGCGTATGCATCAGATAGTTATATTTATCGACGAGCTTTCGGACCTTATGATGGTTTCGCCGAAAGAGGTCGAGGATTCCATCTGCCGCCTTGCTCAGATGGCGCGTGCGGCGGGCATACACCTTGTTATAGCCACTCAGCGCCCGTCCGTCGATGTCATAACGGGCATAATCAAGGCGAATATCCCGAGCCGAATTGCGCTCTCCGTCTCGTCACAGGTGGATTCGAGGACTATTCTTGACTCCGTCGGCGCGGAGAAGCTGCTCGGCAACGGCGATATGCTGTTCTCACCCGTCGGCGCAAGCAAGCCGACCCGCGTCCAGGGCTGTTTCATCTCGGATTCCGAGGTCGAGAGCGTGGTCGAGCATATCAAGGCTCAGGCTCAGTCCGATTATAACGAGGAGACCATGGAGGAGATCGAGACTAAGGCGAAGCAGGCGGAGAATGCAGGCAAGAGAGCGGCCGAGGACGATGAGGACGAGGATTGGGATCCCGTTCTTAACGACGCCGCAGAGGTCGTCATTAATGCGGGCGGAGCCTCCACCACCATGCTCCAAAAGAAGCTCAAGCTCGGCTACGCAAGGGCTTCAAGAGTCATGGATCAGCTTGAGGAGAAGGGCATAGTCGGCCCGCAGGAGGGCGCGAAGCCCCGTGCCGTGCTTATCAGCAAGCAGCAGTGGTATGAGATGCAGGCGCTCGCCGACGGAGCTGCCGCAGCCGCAGCGCCGCCTCAGATAGACGATATCTTTGAGGACGATAACGACAGCGAATACGACGAAGAGAATTGACGGAGTGACCGTATGAACGGATTTTTACCCGTAACAAAAAAAGATATGCTCGAGCGGGGATGGGAGCAGGCGGATTTTGTCTATGTCTGCGGCGACGCTTATGTCGACCACCCCAGCTTCGGCGCGGCCATAATCACGAGGGTGCTTGAGAATGCGGGTTTCAAAGTCGCATTCCTCGCTCAGCCCGACTGGCGCAGCGATAAGGATTTCACCCGCTTCGGCAGACCAAGGCTCGGCTTCCTTGTCAGCAGCGGCAATATCGACTCGATGGTCGCTCACTATACCGTCGCCAAGAAGCGCCGCTCGGCGGACGCTTACAGCCCCGGCGGCAAGGTCGGCCTTAGACCCGACAGAGCCGTCATAGTCTATTGCAATAAAATAAGAGAGATCTACGGCGATATACCGATAATCATCGGCGGGCTTGAAGCGTCGCTTCGCCGCTTTGCCCACTACGACTATTGGGATGATAAGGTGCGCCGCTCGATACTTTTTGATTCGCAGGCGGATCTGCTTTCGTTCGGCATGGGCGAGCGCTCCATGGTCGAGATAGCAACGCGCCTTGACGGCGGCGAGGATATCTCGCAGCTGCACGATATACGCGGCACCTGCTATAGTGTCGATGTGCGCGAAACTCCCTATGTCGGCGTTGAATGCCCGTCGTTTGAGAATGTGTGCAATTCCAAAAAGGAATACGCCGTATCCTGCCGAATTCAGCAGGATGAGCAGGATTTCTTCCGCGGTAAGGTCATCAAGCAGCGCCATGGCAACAGGATGCTCGTGCAGAATCAGCCCGCCATGCCGATATCTCAGGATGAGCTTGACGAGGTGTACGCCCTGCCTTATATGCGTACCTATCACCCCTGCTATGAGAAGGACGGCGGTGTACCCGGCATCGAGGAGGTGCGTTTTTCGATAGCGCATAACAGAGGCTGCTTCGGTGCCTGCAATTTCTGCTCGATAGCCTTCCACCAGGGGCGTTATATAACCACCCGCAGCAAGGAATCAATAGTCAATGAAGCGAAGCTGCTCACGACTCTGCCCGATTTCAAGGGATATATCCACGATATAGGCGGCCCGACGGCCAATTTCCGCCGCCCGTCCTGCGAGGGGCAGGAGAGCAGGGGACTTTGCAAGGGCAAGAAATGCCTTGCCCCCGAGCCGTGCCCGCGGCTCAAGGCCGACCACACCGAGTATCTCGATATCCTGCGCACCGTGCGCTCGCTCCCCAAGGTCAAGAAGGTCTTTATCCGCTCGGGCATACGCTATGATTACTTGCTTGAGGATAAGGATGACAGCTTCTTCAGGGAGCTTGTAGCCCATCATGTCAGCGGCCAGCTCAAGGTCGCCCCCGAGCATTGCTCTGCGGCGGTGCTCGATAAAATGGGCAAGCCGCATATCGAGGCTTATGTAAAATTCTCAAAGAAGTATTTTTCATATACTCAAAAAGAGGGCAAGGAGCAGTATCTTGTGCCCTATCTGATGTCCTCTCACCCGGGCAGCACTCTCAAAGAGGCGGTGGAGCTTGCACTTTTCCTCAAAAAAATCGGCATCCGCCCCGAGCAGGTGCAGGATTTCTATCCCACCCCGGGCACAGTCTCGACCTGCATGTATTACACGGGTCTTGACCCCTACACAATGAAAGAGGTCTATGTCGCAAAAGACCCGCATGAGAAGGCGATGCAGCGTGCGCTGCTGCAATATTTCAACCCCAAGAACGCCGATCTGGTGCGTGAAGCGCTCAAACGGGCGGGCAGGCATGACCTGATAGGCAATTCGGATAAATGCCTTGTCAGACCCGCTCGCGGCGGCTCTCAGCAGCGGCCGACGGCGAATAAAAAGCCCTACGGCAAAAAGAAATACCGCTGAAATAAGGTGAAGCGATGAAGAAGAATTCGGCACCGTTCGGAGCCTCCGATAAGGATATCGAGGCTGCGGGCAAAGCCCTCGGCAAGGTGATGAGAAGCAAGGGCAAGAAGAAATATTTTCTGCTGGCGCTGATAGTTATCGTCGCCGTTGTTGCGGCGCTGACCAAAACAGGCGTGCTGCCCGATGTGGTCGGCACGGGCGAAACCGTCACCGCCGCCCCCGCTTCCTCTGCGGCAGACACTCTTGAGGTCAATTATATCGACGTCGGGCAGGGCGACTGTACCCTGATAACCTGCGGTGGGCAGACAATGCTGATAGACGCGGGCGAGAACGGACATGAGGAGAAGGTCATAAGCTATCTTCATTCAAAGGGCGTCGGCAAGCTCGATTACCTTGTTTGTTCACATCAGCACACCGACCATATGGGCGGCCTGCCCGAGGTTTTGGATGAATTCGGCGCCTCGACCGTTATCATGCCGAGGCTCACCAAGGCTCAGACCCCCACCAACAAAACATATACCGCGTTTCTGAATTCCGTCAAGGCGAGCGGTGCCAAAGTCGAGGCCGCTCAGCCGGGCAACAGCTATACTCTCGGCTCGGCGAAATTCGAGATACTCGGCCCCGTCGCCGACGACGCCGAGAGCCTCAATAATATGTCCGCCGTGCTCATGCTCACTTTTGAGGGCAAGAAATTCCTCTTCACAGGCGACGCCGAGAAGGAGGAGGAGCAGGAGATACTCGCCGAGGGGCGCGGGCTTGACTGCGATGTGCTCAAGGTCGGGCATCACGGCTCCAAGACCTCTTCGAGCGCCGATTTCCTTGCCGCCGCAACGCCCGAGATATGCGTTATCGAGTGCGGAGCGGATAACGATTACGGTCACCCGCATAAGCAGGCGCTTGAGCGCATCAAGGAATACACCTCGGAGATATACCGCACCGATATCTGCGGCGATATAGTTATCACCTGCTCGGGCGGGGAGCTTAATATTGCATACGAAAGGCAGTGAAACAATGTTTTGCAGCGTTGACAGGATAGAGGAGGGGCTTGCGGTCTGCGTTAACGACATGGGCGTGACCTTTGCCGTGAAGCTCAGCGATATCAGCGGCGAAGTGCACGAGGGCAGCGTGCTTATCGACACGGGCAGCGGCTATATTGCCTGCCCGGGCGAGGAGCAAAAGCGCCGTGACGAGAATTTCAGCCTCGCAGAGAGCCTTTTTGATGAATAAATAATAAATTTTTTGCGAATTTGAGCCGCATTGTTCAATTTACACTTGAATAATGCGGCTTCTTATTATATAATAATATATATGCGTTATTTTGGAGGAATTTAAGTTGCCGCTCAATGAGAGAAAAGCGAATATCTCGGTACCCGAGGGTGAGCTTGCCCGCCAGCGTGAATACGCCGAGGCGGTGAGAAGCATTATCGAGGCGAAATACTCCGAGCCGCCCAAGGCCTTTGTGCATACATACGGCTGTCAGGGCAATGTCGCCGACGGCGAGAGGCTCAAGGGTATGCTTGCCGATATGGGCTACGAGCTTGTCGAGGAGCTTGAGGGCGCCGATCTCGTGTTATATAATACCTGCGCCATCCGTGAGCACGCCGAGGACAGAGTCTTCGGCAATGTCGGGGCGCTCAAGGGCATGAAAAATGCCAACAGAGATATGCGTATCCTGCTCTGCGGCTGCATGATGCAGCAGGAGCATGTCGCCGAGAAGATAAGAAACAGCTACCCCTTTGTCGATATAGTTTTCGGCACTCATGTCATCCACCGCCTGCCCGAGCTGCTCTATAATAACCTGAGCACAGGCAAGAGGATATATGAGCTGCCAGAGAGCGACGGCGTCATAGCCGAGGAGCTGCCTGTCCACCGCGACAGCAGCTTTAAGGCGTGGATACCCATCATGTACGGCTGCAACAATTTTTGCAGCTACTGCATAGTGCCCTATGTCAGGGGCAGGGAGCGCAGCAGAGCGCCCGAGGCGATAATCGCCGAGGCTCGCTCGCTTGTCGAGAGCGGCTATAAAGAGATAACCCTGCTCGGTCAGAATGTCAATTCCTACGGCAAATATCCCGACTGCGGCTGCAACTTCGCTCAGCTCTTGCAGCAGCTCAACGATATCGAGGGCGACTTCATCATCAGATTTATGACCTCTCACCCCAAGGATTGCACTCACGAGCTGCTCGACACCATGGCTCGCTGCGATAAGGTCGCGAAGCACCTGCATCTGCCGTTCCAGAGCGGCAGCAACCGTGTGCTTGCCGAGATGAACAGGCGCTACACGAGGGAGAAATACCTCAGCCTGCTCGAATACGCCTATTCCGTCATGCCTGAGCTTTCGGTCACGAGCGACGTTATAGTGGGCTTCCCGGGCGAGACCTATGAGGAATTCCGTGAGACGGTCAGCCTCGTTCAGCAGGCGAATTTCACCTCGATGTATACCTTCATCTTCTCGCCGAGGGAGGGGACAAAGGCGGCTTCAATGCCCGACCCCGTCTCCCGCGAAGAAAAGGGCAGGTGGTTCAAGGAATTGCTTGACGCCCAGGAGGTCATAGCCGCCAAGCGCACCGCCTCTGCGGTCGGCAAGGTCTATCGTGTGCTGTGTGAGAGCGTCAGCAAGAGCGGGCTTATCGAGGGCAGGACAGAGGGCAACGTCATAGTCGAATTCCCCGCCGACTCCTCAGTTATCGGCACCTTCCGCAATGTCAAAGTCACAGAATCGCTCACATGGATACTAAGGGGCGAGCTTGCGGATTAAACGGTTAATACACGAAAGCGTATTATATAAATTAAAATTTATGTTAGGAGAAACCAAAATGGACGTAATCGCAAAAGCAAGAGAGCTCGGCGCAGCTTTGCAGCAGGACGAGCGCTATGCAAAGCTCATGGAGGCTCAGAAGGCAAACGAAGCCGATACCGCTCTCAACGAGCTTATCGCCAAGATCCAGCTTGTTCAGATGTCCTTCCAGCATGAGGCTGCCAAGGAGGATAAGAATGAGCAGAAGCTCGAGGCATATGACAAGGAATTCGGTGAGATCTACACTCAGATCATGGCGAACCCCAATATGCAGGCTTATGAAGCCGCAAGAGGCGAGATAGACAAGCTCATGCAGTATATTAACAGCATTTTTGCTCTCTGCCTCCAGGGCGAGGATCCCGCAACCTGCGAGCCTCACACCGAGCATGACCACAGCTGTGGCGGTGAATGCTCCTCCTGCGGCGGCTGCCACTGATCTCTCGGCAGTCGATCTATCGCAATTATTTCTGCTTACCGTGGGGAGCTTTGATCCCCACGGAGGCTTTTGAAAGGTATGGTCAGGACTAATGGCAGAGCTTACCCCGATGATGAAGCAATATTTCCAGATAAAGGAGCAATACCCCGACACGATCCTCATGTTTCGTTTAGGCGATTTCTATGAGATGTTCTTTGACGATGCGAAGCTCGCCTCAAACGAGCTGGAGCTGGTGCTCACGGGCAGGGATTGCGGGCAGGAGGAGCGTGCGCCGATGTGCGGCGTGCCGTTCCACAGCGTCGATTCCTATATCGCCCGCCTTGTCGCCAAGGGCTACAAGGTCGCTATCTGTGAGCAGCTTGAGGATCCCGCCCTCGCAAAGGGGCTGGTCAAGAGGGACGTTACAAGGGTCATCACTCCGGGTACGGTCATTGAGAGCACGATGCTTGATGAGAGCAAGAATAACTTCCTCGCCTGCATCTGCATCGTCGGCGGCCTTGTCGGTATGTGCTTTGCCGATATCTCCACGGGCAGCGTCCATTTGACGCAGTTTGAAAGCAAGAATTCACAGCGCAGGATGATAAACGAACTCGGCAGATTTATGCCGAGCGAGACTGTGTTCAACTCCGCGCTGCTGAAATTCGAGCAGGTGACGGAATTTGTCAAAAACAGAGTCAATTCCGCCTGCGACCTGCTTGACGACGATTGCTTTGACCTTTCAAAAGCTTCCGCAACCGTCCTTCGGCATTTCGGCGCTTCGTCCCTCTCCGATCTGGGGCTTGCCGACGCCGATGGGGCCGTGGCCGCTCTCGGTGCGGCTCTCGACTACCTCAAGAGCGTGCAGAAGAACGAGCTTGACAATATCAAAGAGATAGATTATTACGGCGAGGGCAGCTTCATGCGGCTCGATGTTTCGGCGCTGAGAAATCTCGAGATAACCGAGACGATGCGTAACCGTGAGCGCAGAGGCTCGCTGCTCTGGGTGCTTGATAAGACCAAAACCTCAATGGGCAAGCGTATGCTAAGAGGCTGGCTTGAGCAGCCGCTGCTGAATGTCGCAAAGATAACGAAGCGCCATAATGCGGTGGACGAGCTTGTGTCGTCGCCTATGTTCAGGGGCGATCTCACCGACGCTCTGACCGGCTGCCAGGATATCGAGCGCCTTATTACGAGGATAGCTTACGGCACCGCGAATTCGCGCGAGCTGCGCGCCCTTTCCTCAACGCTCGACCGTTTGCCTGAGATAAAGCGCCTGCTTTCGTCGGCAAACTCCGCAATGCTCAGGGAGCTGAACGCCGATATTGCCGACCTTACAGACATCGCCGATATCATCGACAGGGCGATAGTCGAGGAGCCTCCGTTCTCGGTGCGTGAGGGCGGGATGATAAAAGACGGCTTCAATTCCGAGCTTGACGAGCTGCGTGATATAGTCAATAACGGCAAGGGCTATATCGCCGAGATACAGCAGCGCGAGCAGGAAAAGACCGGCATTAAGAAATTGAAGATCGGCTACAACCGTGTTTTCGGCTATTATATCGAGGTCTCAAATTCCTTTAAGGAGCTTGTGCCCGAGGAATATATACGCAAACAGACTCTTGCAAACTGCGAGAGATACATAACTCAGGAGCTAAAGGAGCTTGAGTCAAAGGTTCTCGGCGCTCAGGAGCGGATAGTCCGCCTTGAGTATGAGATATTCGACTCCGTGCGTAAAAAAGCCGCCGAGAGGCTCTATGATATTCAAAAGGCAGCGTCCTGCATCGCCGCAGCGGATGTGCTTTGCTCATTCGCAAGGGTCGCGGTCGAGAATAACTACTGCCGCCCCGAGATGAATGCAGGCTCGGCGATAAGGGTGACCGACGGCAGGCATCCCGTCGTTGAGAAGATGATAGATTCGCCTTTTGTGCCGAATGACACCGTGCTTGACTGCGCCGATAACCGCTGCGCCATCATCACGGGCCCCAACATGGCGGGTAAATCGACTTATATGCGCCAAGTCGCGCTGATATGCCTTATGGCTCAGGCGGGCAGCTTCGTGCCCGCGGCGGCCGCCGAACTTTGCATCGTGGACGGCATATTCACCAGAATAGGCGCCTCCGACGATCTTTCGTCCGGCTCGTCCACCTTTATGGTCGAGATGAACGAGGTCGCCGATATACTTAAACACGCCGACTCGCAGAGCCTTATAATCTTTGACGAGATAGGCAGAGGCACCTCGACCTTTGACGGCATGAGCATTGCAAGAGCGGTGCTCGAATTTGCGGCGGATAAACGCAGGCTCGGCGCAAAGACCCTCTTTGCCACGCATTATCACGAGCTGACCGAGCTTGAGGACAGCGTGGACGGCGTTAAGAATTACAACATCGCCGTCAAAAAGAGAGGTGACGATATCACCTTCCTGCGCCGCATAGTGCCCGGCTGCGCCGACGGCAGTTATGGTATCGAGGTGGCAAAGCTCGCGGGAGTGCCCTCAAGCGTCGTTGAACGCGCAAAAGTGGTGCTCAGGGAGCTGGAGAGCGGAGCGATAAAGCCCGTCTACAGAGCGCCCGCCGCCGAGGAAGAGGAAATGCAGATATCCTTCGGCTCCTCAAACGCCGAGGAGATAGTCGACAAGCTCAAAAATATTGATGTGAATACCTTAACGCCTATCGAAGCCATGAGCGTGCTCTATGAGCTGACGAAGCAGGCGAATAACTGATATCAAACAAAGGAGTGAATTGAATGCCGAGGATAAACGTGCTTTCAAAGCAGCTTGCGGAGCTTATCGCCGCCGGCGAGGTTGTTGAGCGCCCCGCCTCGGTAGTCAAGGAGCTGCTGGAGAATTCAATAGACGCAGGGGCGTCCTCCGTGACGGTCGAGATCAAAAACGGCGGAATATCCTATATCCGTATCACCGACGACGGCTGCGGCATCGGCAGGGATGATGTCCGCAACGCCTTTGTCAGCCACGCCACGAGCAAGATAGCCGAGCCGGAGGATCTGAATTCCATATTCACCCTCGGCTTCAGAGGCGAAGCCCTCGCAAGCGTCAGCGCCGTTGCCAGAGTTGAAGTAATGACCAGGGCGGACGGCGAACAGAGCGGCACGCATTATATCATTGAGAACGGCGAAGAAAAGCTGCTCGATGACGCGGGTTGCCCCAAGGGCACCACGATGATAGTGCGCGACCTGTTTTATAAGACCCCCGCAAGGATGAAATTCCTGAAGAAAGACGTCACCGAGGCGAACGCCGTTGCGGCGGTCGTCGACCGCATAGCGCTCTCTCACCCGGAGGTGTCGTTCAGATTTATCCGTGAGGGCAAGCAGACCCTCATCACAAGCGGCAGCGGTGAGCTGCTCGGCTGCATAAGAGAGATATTCGGCAAGGAATTTGCCTCGGGGCTGATACCCGCCTGCCATGAGGGCAACGGGGTAAAGGTCAGCGGCTATATCTCGAAGCCGACCGCTTCAAGGCCGAACCGCAATATGCAGTTTTTCTTTATAAACAACAGGCTTATCAAGACCGCCACGGGCAGCGCGGCTCTGAGCGAGGGTTATAAGAATTCCATTATGGTCGGCAAATTTCCCGCCTGTGTGCTCAATATCGAGCTTGACCCGTCGCTTGTGGATGTCAACGTCCACCCCGCCAAGACCGAGGTCAGATTCTCGGATGAGCGGATGATATTCAGCGCGATATTCTATGCCTGCAAGGGCGCGCTCGCAGCGGGAGATACCCCGAAGCAGATGCATCACAGCGCCCCCAAGGTCGATTATTATAAAGCCCCCGAGAAGCGGGCGGAGCAGCTTCATATACCCGCTCAGCCGAAGCCTCAGGAGTTTTTCGTCCGTACCTCGGTGCAGCCGCAGAGGAGCGAATCGACGGTGATACAGCCCCGCGCGGCGGTGTTCAGCTCGCCGAAAAACGAGCCCGCTCCCGAGCCTGAGAAGCTCGAGGATATCCTGCTTTCGTCCCCGACAAAAATTCAAACAGCCGAGGAGATCATCCCCGAGCCTGTCAAGGTCGAGCCGACGGCAATCAATGAACCGAATGTGACGGAGGAGCCGAAAGCTCCCGAGAAGCCTGCGTTTGACGAGGATGAATTTTCGCTTGTCGGCGAGGCGTTCAAAACCTACATAATGTGCGAATACAAGGGCAAGCTCATCGTAATAGATAAGCACGCCGCCCATGAAAGAATAATATACGAGCAGCTCAAGCGCGACAGCGGTGAACGCTCCGCTCAGCTCCTGCTCATGCCCGTGACCGTCACCCTCTCAAAGGAGGAGTACGCCGCCGTTATCGACAATATCGAGCTTATCAACAGCTCGGGCTTTGAAGTCGAGGATTTCGGCAGCGGCTGCGTGATAGTGCGGGAGTGCCCGATGGAGCTTTCGGCAGACGATGTTGCCGCCGTTATCGAGGAGATAGCGGGCAGATTCGTCGATAAAAGGCAGGATGTTTCCTTTGAGAAGCTCGACTGGATATTCCATTCCGTCGCCTGCCGCAGCGCAATCAAGGCGGGCAACTTCACCTCAAGGCTCGAGATGGAGCGCTTCGCAAAGCAGCTCCTTTCAATGCCCGATATCCGTTACTGCCCCCACGGCAGACCGGTTATGATAGAAATTACCCAAAGAGAGTTGGAGAAGAATTTTGGCAGAGTCTAAGATACCTCTGGCTGCGATAGTCGGCCCGACCGCAAGCGGCAAAACTTCGCTTGCCGTCGCCGTATGCAAGGCGCTCGGCGGCGAGGCCGTCTCATGCGACTCCATGCAGATCTATAAAGGCATGGATATCGCCACGGCGAAGCCCACCGAGGCGGAGATGCAGAGGGTGCCGCATCATCTGATCGGCTTCCTTGACCCGAGCGAGCCTTTCAGCGTTGCCGATTACTGCACTCTCGCCTCCGAAGCGATACGCAATATACATTCGCGCGGCAGGCAGGCCGTCCTTGTCGGCGGCACGGGGCTGTATTATTCGTCTCTTGTTGATAACATCGAGTTTCTGCCCGAGAAATCCGATATCGCTTACCGTGAATTTCTCAAGGGAAGAGCGGAGCGGGATGGGGCACAGGCGCTGCTCGACGAGCTTGCCGAGATAGACCCCAAGGCAGCCTCCGAGCTGCACCCGAATAATCTCGGCCGTGTGATACGGGCGCTGGAGCTTTACCATACCACGGGCAAGACCAAGAGCTTCCAAAACGAGGAGTCAAAAAAGACTCCGTCGCCGTTCGATTTGAGGGCGGTGTGCCTCGACGCTCACGACAGGCAGGTGCTCTATGATCGCATTAATCTGCGTGTGGAGCTTATGCTTCAAGCGGGTCTTGTCGAGGAGGCAAAAGCCTTTTTTGCCGAGCCTTTGGGCAGGACGGCGAAGCAGGCGATAGGCTATAAAGAGCTTTACCCGTATTTTGCGGGGGAGAGAACGCTCGACGAATGTGTTGAGCAGCTTAAAATGCAGACCCGCCGCTACGCCAAGCGCCAGTTGACCTGGTTTCGCAGGGACGAGCGGATAAAATTCCTTTATATAGACGATTACGACACGCCCGACGGGCTGCTAAATGCAGCGCTGGCGGCGCTTCGGGGGGAGTGAGAATGAAGCAAAAGGGGATACTTATCAAGGTGCTTTCCGTTCTGGCGGCTTTCATCATTTTCGGCTACTTTGCGGTGCAGATATATGAGATGATAGGCCGCAATTACGCTACCCGCACCGCTTACATCCAGACCGTCACTGACTCGGTCGACGCCGAGATGTTCGTCATTCGCGACGAGGTGATCCTCGATTCCGGCGGCTCGGGCGTGATAGTTCCGATAGCCGTCAACGGCGAGAGGGTCAGCAGGGGCAGCGAAATAGCCGCTTCGTTCCCGTCGGAGCAGAGCGCGGAGAATTATTCGCTTCTTCGTAACCTCAATAAAAAGCTTACCGCTTATAAGAAGATAAGCAGCCAGCTTCGGCTTGCGAATCTCGATATAGACAAGCTGTCTGATGAGATCGACGCCGATTTCATCTCAATGCTCAATATGGCATATAACAACGATTATTCCTCCGTTGCCGAGAGCGAGCTTGCCTTCGCAGAGAAGCTCTCGCGTAAGCAAATTTCGCTCGGTCAGACGGTCGATTGCTCCGAGGCGATAGCTTCGCTCGAGTCTCAGATAGCTTCGCTCTCCGCAAGCAGCACTCCGTCGCGGATAGTCGCGGCAGAGAGCGCGGGATATTACGTCAGCAACCTCGACGGCTATGAAGGCCTACTGACGGCACAGGGCATTGACTCCCTCACCGCCGAGAGCCTGCAAAACGCCCTCGACAGTGGCGCAAAGAGCGTGCCCGAGCAGTCGCTCGGCAAGATAATCAGCGGCTACAATTGGTATGTCGCCTGCATTATCGACAATTCCGTGGCTTCGCAGCTAAAGACAAACGGCAAATGCAAGCTGAAGCTCGGCGATTTGACGGTTGAGACAAGCGTTTACGCCGTCAAGCCCGCCACGGAGGGCAAAAACCTTGCAATATTCAAGTGCAACCTTATGAATGAGCAGCTTGCGACGCTAAGACGCTTCAGCGGCTCGGTCATACTCAATGAATACACCGGCCTGCGGGTCAGCAAGGACGCTGTCAGAGTTGATAAGGACGGCGTGACGGGTGTATATGTCAGGCTTGCAAACATCGTTGAATTCAGAGTATTTGATACCCTTTATTCCACTGATGAATATATAATTACGGACGAACCCTCGGATTCGGATATCCTCGCAATGAAAAAGAAAGGATATCAATATCTCAAGCTCTATGACGAGGTCTTTGTTTCGGGAAAGGATCTAAAGGATGGAATGGTTATCGGATGAAGAGAGATTTAAGGCGATAGAAGAGAATCTGAATCTGATTCGCGAGGATATCGCCGAGGCGGCGCTTGCCGGCGGCAGGCAGCCGAGCGATGTGGCGCTCATGGCGGTCACCAAGACGGTCGAGAGCAGATTCATCAATCACGCCATCGGCTGCGGAATAAACCTCATCGGAGAGAATAAGGTGCAGGAGTTCCTCGGCAAGGAGCCGGAGCTTGACCTCAGCGCCTGCAAGGCACACCTGATAGGTCATTTGCAGTCAAATAAAGTCAAAAAGATAGTTGGCAGGGTCGACACGATACAGTCGGTCGACACGGTCGATATCGCGCGGGAGATAGGCAAGCGCTCGCTCGAGGCGGGGGTCAATACTAATATCCTGCTCGAGGTCAATGTCGGTAATGAGGACAGCAAGTTCGGCTTCACCCCCGAGGAGACCTTTGAGAGGGCGTGCGAAATTGCGGAAATTCAGGGCGTTTCTGTCAACGGATTGATGTGCGTAGCCCCGATATGCGAAAAAGAGAGCGAAATTCGGTCAATTTTTTCAAATATGCATCAACTGTTTATTGACATCCGTGATAAAAAAATAGATAATATTAATATGAGCGTTCTCTCAATGGGAATGTCCGGCGATTACAAACAGGCGATTCTTGAAGGCGCAAATCTCGTGCGTATCGGCTCGGCGATTTTCGGCGCAAGGATCTACAGATAACAAGGAGGATCAACCATGAATATCAAAGGTTTAGTCAGAAAGTTTATTAACGGTACAGACGACGATTATATCGAGAGCGAGGAGCAGGAATACGAGGACGATTTTGATTTCGCCCCCGACCAGTCTCCGTTGCCCGAGCCGCAGATCCATCCCGTCCACAGCAGAAGCGAAAAAGCCTCCGGCGGGAATGTTGTCAATATCAATTCTTCAAAGAACGCCTCGGGTCAGGTCAAGCCCCACGTCGTTTTCCAAAAGATAGACAGGTTTGAGGAAGTGGCCGAGGTCGCCGATATACTCAATGAGAAGAGGATCGTTATACTTAACCTTGAGACCTGCCCCAACGACGCTTCACAGAGGATAATCGACTTCCTTTACGGCGTCGCATACGCAAATCACGGCGTATTTAAGAAGGTTGCGGGCAGAGCCTACATAATCACCCCCTACAGCGTTCCCGTTACCGGCGAGCTGCTTGACGAGATAAGCGGCGGCTCCTCAAATGAATGAACTATTAAGAGAGGATAGGTGTTGAAGATGCTTAAACCCGAACAGATAGTCAATGCAAAATTCACCCCCGTGAGCAAGGGTACTTACAGCGCCGAGGAGGTTGACGCTTTCCTCAAGACGGTCGCTTCCGAGTATGAGAAGTCGCTTGCCGAGAAGGCGGAGCTTATCAAGAAGATAAGCATCCTTGCAGACAAGATCGAGAGCTACCGCAGCGATGAGGAAGCCATAAAGCTCGCTCTGCTTGACGCTCATAAGATGGCTGAATCCGTCAGCAAGACCGCCAAGAATAAGGCGGATGAGACCGTCGCCGAGGCCGAGACCAAGTCAAAGGCGATAGTCGACGGTGCAAACCGCCAGTCCGCTCAGCTTATCGACGAGGCAAGGACGCAGGCGAGGGATATTGTCGATAACGCCAAGAATGCCGTTGCTTCTCTCACCGAGAGGGCGCAGAACGAGACTAACCGTACCATCAACGCGGCCCGCTCCAAGGCCGCCGAGATTATCGCCGCCGCCGAAAACAGAGGCAAGGCGATTATCGGCAACAGCCGTGACGAATATACAAAATATATCGCCGCCATTGAGGAGGCGAAGAAGGATGCCGCCATTTTCAAGCAGACTCTTGCGGACCTTTGCCGCAAGGAGCTTGAGCAGGTCGAGGCTCTGCCCGACGACTGCATCATAGTTGCGGAGGATGTCGGCGACGACGTGCCCCTTTGTGACGAGCCGGCGGCCGAGATAGCCGAGGAGCTGACCGTTGAGGCAGCTGAAGTTGAAGAGACAGTCGAGGAGAAGCCCGCCGAGCCTACTATCCCCGCTGAGGCAGTCTTTGAGCCGGAAGCCGCCAAAGAGGAGGAAGCGACGGAAGAATCGGAGCCGGAGCAGCCCGCCGAGGAGGAGATACCTCAGGTAGAGGCAGCGGTCTATGTTCCCGAGCAGCCCAAGGAGGCCGAAGCCGAGGAACAGGAGATTGAGGAGGATTTTGACGACCTCTTCAGCCTTATTGACAGCACCGATTCCGAGAATATAGCCGCCGATATCGACGATGTGCTCCCCGAAGCCACCGAGGATGAGGTCGCCGCAGAGGCAGCCGAGGACGAGGAGGAATTTGAGGGCTTCAAGGTCGATCTCGACGAGATAGCCGACGCAGAAGAGGACGATGACGATGATGACGACGATATTTCGTCGCTGTTTGACAGCCTCTTTTAATAAATAACCGATTAGTGAGGTCAATATGTTTCAAGCGATATCTCTTGCAGTCATAGCGGCCCTGACGGTCATTGATCGCCTGACCAAATATGCGGCGGTCACCTCCGTTAAGCCGAACGGACCGTTCAAATTCCTTTTCGGTCTGTTTCAGCTCAGGTATGTTGAGAATACCGGCGCGGCGTTCAGCTCGTTTTCGGATAACACCGTGTTGCTCACCGTCTTTACCGTGCTCATTCTCATCGTCTGTCTCGTGCTGCTGATGATACGCAGGATAAAGCCCGTTTTCCCCAACATCTGCCTTGTGCTTATTGTTGCGGGCGGGCTGGGCAACGTGATAGACCGTGTTCTCTACGGCTATGTCATTGATTTCATCGAGCCGCTTTTCATGGATTTTGCTGTGTTCAATTTTGCGGATTGCTGCATCACCGTCGGCGCATTCATGCTCATCGGCTACGAAATATACGGCCTCATCCGTGATAAGAGCAGTAAAAAAGATCATAATGACGCAGAGCATTAATTCAATCGAATACGGCGAGCCTGTCAGCTTTGCCGTCGAGCCGAGCGATGACCTTGTTCGGCTTGATAAAACTCTGTCGCAGGCTCTCAGCGAGTATTCCCGCTCTTTTGTGCAGGGGCTGTTTGCCGACGGACTTGTGATGTGCAACGGCAGACAGGTTCAAAAGAATCATAAGCCGAGGCAGGGCGATATCGTCAGCTTCACCGTGCCCGAGCCGAAGGAGCTTTCGGTCAGGGCAGAGGATATCCCTCTTAATATAATGTATGAGGACGGCGACCTGCTCGTGGTCAATAAGCCGCAGGGCATGGTCGTTCACCCCGCGCCGGGTAACTATGAGGGCACCCTCGTCAACGCACTTTTGTGGCATTGCAAGGGCAACCTTTCGGGGATAAACGGCGTTATCCGCCCCGGCATTGTCCACCGCATTGATAAGGATACGAGCGGGCTGCTGCTCGTCGCCAAGACCGATGCGGCTCATGCCTCGCTTGCTCAGCAGATAAAGGAGCACTCGCTCGACCGTGAATACAGAGCAGTTATCTGCGGTAAGCTCAAAGAGAAGAGCGGCGTTGTGGACGCCCCGATAGGCAGGAGCACCGCCGACAGAAAGAAAATGTGTGTCACCGACAAGAATTCCAAAAACGCAGTCACCCATTATGAGGTGCTCGAGGAATTCAGCGGCTATTCCTTTGTGCGTCTGAAGCTCGAGACGGGCAGGACGCACCAGATAAGAGTTCATATGGCTTATCTCGGTCACCCCGTTGCGGGCGACCCGCTCTATGGCTCAAAGGATCGCTTCGGGATGCTCCGCGGGCAGTGTCTCCATGCGGGGCTTATCGGCTTCACTCACCCGACGACGGGGGAGAGGATACGTCTTGAAGCGCCGCTGCCCGAGTATTTCACAAACTTCCTCAGGAGAATAAAACAGTTATGACCGATAAAAAGCCGCTTTCGGATTGGCTTATAGTCTCCGATATCGACGGCACTCTCAATAATAAGCTCAGGCAGCTCCCAGAGAGGAATAAGCTCGCCATTGAGCGCTTTGTTGCCGAGGGTGGGCATTTCACCCTCGCCTCGGGCAGAAATCCGCAGTCCATGGAGCGGCATTTCCGCTCCCTGCCGATAGCGGGCACGCCCGCCGTCGTTATAAACGGCGCAGGCATCTATGATTTTTCCAAAAATGAAATGGTGTTTTTCAGCCCTATGAGCGATGAGGGGATGCGCCTTGCCGTTGAAGCGGCAAAAAAATTCCCGCTGGTCGATGTCATAGTCGTTGCAAAGGATACCGTTTATATTACAGGCACGGGTTGGTTCGGCAAGCTCTTTGTCAGCGCCGATCATCTCGACCACTCGCACATTCGCAATATCGACGATGTGCCTAAAAAAGATTGGGGCAAGGTAATATTTTCCGGCTTGCCGACAGATATTAAGAGGGTGGAGAAGTATTTCCGCTCGCTGACTGACCCCGATATCACGATGATGTCGTCCTCAATAGCCAGCTTTGAGATCCTTGCGAGGAATACTCACAAGGGCACGGCGGTGCTGAAGCTCGCCGAGCTTCTTGGCATTGATAAGTCTCATACGGGCGCAATAGGGGATTACTTCAACGATTACGATATGCTCAAAAGCGTCGGAGTGCCCGCCTGCTGCGGTCAGGCTCCGAAAGAGATGAAAAAAATAGCGCAATTCGTCGCCTGCCATTGCAACAAGGGCGCCGTTGCGGATTTCATCGAATACATAGAAAAATCGGCGGGGCACCGGGATTGACCGCCCGCCTTTACGCAATACCAATAAATCAAACAGGAGGTGGCTGCAATGGATGCAGTTATCAGAAAACAGTTGAAGATCAGGGCTTGCAAAGCGAGAATGGGGATCATCGAGGGCGTTTTTAACGCTAAATCGGGCCACCCAGGCGGCTCGCTTTCATGCGTTGATATTCTGACTTATCTCTATTTTGACCACATGAATATCGACCCGCAGGATCCCAAGAATGAGGATAGGGATCGCTTCGTGCTCTCCAAGGGTCACGCAGCCCCCGCTCTGTATTCAGTCCTCGCTCTCAGGGGTTTCTTCCCCGTTGAGGAGCTTAAAACTCTCAGAAAGAGCGATTCCATGCTTCAGGGTCACCCGAGCGTTAAGTATACCCCGGGCGTAGATATGTGCACCGGCTCCCTCGGTCAGGGCATCTCCGCCGCTTGCGGCATGGCTCTCGGCGCAAAGCTCGCAGGCAAGGACTTCAGAGTCTTCACCGTCCTCGGCGACGGCGAGATACAGGAGGGTCAGGTCTGGGAGGCTGCTATGTATGCCTCTGCAAAGGGCCTCGACAACCTCGTGGCGGTCGTTGACAACAACGGTCTCCAGATAGACGGCAAGATAGCCGAGGTCAATTCCCCCTATCCGATAGCCGAGAAATTCAAATCCTTCGGCTGGAATGTGCTTGAGATAAGCGCTCACAGCTTCGATGAGATAGACGCAGCTTTCAATGCGGCGGCCGAATTCAAAGGCAAGCCCTCCGTAATAGTCGCAAGCAGCGTTAAGGGCAAGGGCGTCTCCTTTATGGAGGATCAGGTCGGCTGGCACGGTACCGCCCCCAACGCCGAGCAGTATGAGCAGGCCATGAGCGAGCTTAACGCCGCTCTCGCAGAGCTTGAAGCATAAGAAAGGAAGGCATTGAAATGGCTGATATTATTAAAACTGCGACCCGTGACGCTTACGGCAAAGCGCTCGTCGAGCTTGGCGGGATAAATGATAAGATAGTTGTTTTGGACGCCGACCTTGCTGCGGCTACCAAGACGGGTATGTTTAAGAAGGCGTACCCCGACAGATTCTTTGACTCGGGCATAGCCGAGAGCAACATGATGGGTGTTGCCGCTGGTCTCGCTACCACAGGCTACACCGTATTCGCAAGCACCTTCGCAATGTTCGCGGCGGGCAGAGCCTATGAGCAGGTCAGGAACTCCATCGCGTATCCGCACCTTAACGTCAAGATCGGAGCTACCCATGCGGGCATCTCCGTCGGTGAGGACGGCGCGAGCCACCAGTGCTGCGAGGATATCGCGCTCATGCGTGTTATCCCCGGTATGGTCATAATCAACCCCGCTGATGATATCGAGGCCAGGGCGGCTGTTTTCGCCGCCGCCGAATACGAAGGCCCCGTCTATATGAGATTCGGCAGGCTTGCAGTGCCCAGAATTTTTGACGAGAGCTATAAATTCGAGCTCGGCAAGGCCGTCACCCTGCGTGAGGGCAGCGACGTGACGATAATCGCAACGGGCCTTATGGTCAATGAAGCGATCGAAGCCGCTAAAGCGCTTGCCGACGAGGGCATCAGCGCCGAGGTCATCAATATCCACACCATCAAGCCTCTTGATAAAGAAGCGGTCATTCGCTCCGCAGCAAAGACAGGCGCAGTTGTTACCGCAGAGGAGCACAGTATTATCGGCGGTCTCGGAGGTGCAGTCGCAGAGGCTCTTTGCGAGAGCGGCAAGCCTGTACCCGTGGTCAGGCTCGGCGTCAACGACGTTTTCGGCAGATCGGGTCCCGCTGTTGAGCTTCTTCATATTTACGGTCTTGATGCACAGAATATTGTTGCAAAGGCCAAGCAGGCAATAGCGCTTAAATAAAAACTTAGGCGGTTGCTCCGTTTTGTCGGGGCAACCGCCCAATCGGATAGGGTGAGAGAGATTGAAGGAGCTTTTGGCTAAGCTTCGTGCAAATATCAAGATAGTTATAGCTGCGTTGGCGGCTCTTGTTGTCATTATCTGCGCCGTGGTCGTCATAACTCAGGTCGTCGGCTCAAAGTCGGCTCAGAATACGGTGACGGCCGTTTATAAGCGGGAGGGCAAGAGCGTTGTACGCATTGCGGGGCAGGAGCTCGTTATCGACGATACCACGGCGGACGATTTTGCCTGCGATAAGGAGCATGGCAGAGTATTCTACCGTGTGAATTCCGCCTCCTCCGATTCTCTCTATGACCTTTGCTATGTCGAGCTTAAAAAAGGCGAAATAACTGCCCCGAGGATAATCGACTACGGCGTTGAGAAGGATTACGGCGTGTCGAACGGCAAGGTGTATTACCGCAAATTCAACCGCAGCATAGGCGCCGACGACGGCTGCGTGTGCGACCCGGGCGATAAAAAGATAAGCACCTTCGCCGAGAATGTCAGCACTGTCTATACCCTTGACGGCGCAAGCGAGATATACTTTATCAAGATGCACGGCGATACCCGTGTGCTCTACCGCTTTGACGGCGAGCAGCCGACCGAGGCTGCAAGAAACGTTGTAGGCGTTTACACCTATAACGGTGTCGATAAGCCGCACATTATTTTTGAGAAAAAGTCGCAGACCGTAAACGGTGCGACGGAGATATATATTGCGGAGGCGGGCGGTCAGCCTGCGCTTATCTGCGATAACGCCGTCTCGGTGATGTATGATAACTACAGACCCGGCGGCAACCTCTATTATTTCACCTCGTCCGACGAGAGCGTGTCCTGGAGCTATGTCATCTCCGATAATTATGAGGAGAGTGACAAAAGCGTTACCCGCCCCCGCAGGACTGATTTCTTCTCATTCTTCGGCGTTTCCGCCGATTATAACAAGGCGCTGCGCGAATATCAGGATAAACTCATTCGCGATGAGATAAGAGCGGCGCTCAACGAATGCGTTGCAAACGGTGATTTCTCCGTCCCGGCGTTTACTGCCTTTGCTTATACTCCGAACGGCGTGCTCAAGGTCGCCGACGACGTTGACCCGACCAGGGTCTACAGCGTTGCGGCTAACGGCGAGCCGAAAATAATATTTGAATCCATGAAAGTCCTCAGCGGCGAGACGGCAATGGATACCCTCGTGGATATCGCTCAGCGCAGCAATATGAGCGAGGTCATCAAATACGCCAAATCCATAGTGACCGACAGCGTGGTCTCCGACGGTATGACGGTCGCCGCAAATATCGGCGGTTCACCGGTCAGCCACCCGCTTGCCGGCTATGATAAATCAAAGACCCTGTTCTCGTTCTCCGAGGACGGCAGCAGGATATTCGCCCTCGTCAGGGATAATGCGGGTGAGAGGCTCAGCCTCTTTACCAACAGCATCGATCCCTCGGGCGCTCCCTCGAGCGAGGTAGGCGTCGACACAGGTATTTCGAGCTATCGCTTTACGGAGGATTCCGTAGTGTATCTCAAATCCGATATCGGCAAAGGGACGGGCGACGTTTTTGCCTATAACGGTGAGAAGAGCGTCAAGCTCGCCAACGCAGCCAATGCGTTCCAGCTTGAGAAGGGCGATAATATCGTCATTTTGAAGAATTACGACTCGAACGCCTCTGACCCGACCGCCGACCTCTATGTCTATGAGGACGGCAAGGAGAAGCAGGTTGCTTCCAATGTGAGCACAGACAGCCTTATCTGCTCTCAGGACGGCGTTCTGGGCTATATCAGTGTCGACGACAGCGGCTCAAGGAGCTTCGGCATCTACGGCGGCAGTGAAGCCGTCACCGCTTCGTCGGGCGTGAGCGAAATATTGCTGCTGGTGTAATAAATGTGAAAGGACGGCAGGATGATGGGTTCAAATCAAGTTCTGAAAAAGTCGGTTTTCGGCGGATTTAATAAAGAAAAAGTGCTCGGGTATGTCGAGCAGCTTCAAGCGGAGATACTCGGGCTTAAAAAGGAGCTTGCCGCCAAAAACGCCGACAGCTCCGAGATAGCAAAGCTCAATGATGAGAATGCCGAGCTTAAAAAACAGCTCGAATCCGTTAAGGAGGAAAACAAGGTGTTAAGCGAAGAGAACGAGAGCCAGCTCCGTATGAACGCGGAGTATGCGCTGCGTATGGAGGAGTATGAGGCGAGCGCCAAGGAATATCAGAGTATGCTCGACGAATGCGCCGCTCACTTTGAGGAGATAGAGAAGCAATTCTCGCAGCTCGAGGAAGCATACAATAAGAGAATGCTGACTGACGGCGACTCAAGTCAGCGTGAGCGTATGGTCAGCAAGGCCACCGCCGAGATAGAGGAGATAAACGACAGGCTCGAAAGCTCCTTCACTAATTTTGACGCGGCTGTCGGCGATCTCAGGAGCAACACGAGCGACATTGTGGCGGCGTTCAAGAGCTTTGAAGAGATGTTTGCCAAGGCGAATATCGAGGATATGTTATAATATGGCGAAGTACAGCATAAATATTAATGAGCTTGCCGAGTATGCCGATACCCTCAGGGCGGGTGATGAAGTGCTGCTCAGCGGCATTGCCTACACCTCGAGGGATGCGGCTCACAAGCGCATCTTTTCACTTCTCAACAGCGGCGAGACGCTGCCATTTGACCTCAAAGGCGCCTGCATATATTTTGCCGGTCCTACGCCCACTCCGCCGGGCGCAGTTATCGGCAGCTGCGGCCCGACCACCTCGGGCAGGATGGATGTCTATTCGCCGAGGCTGCTCGATCTCGGCCTCGCCGCAATGATAGGCAAGGGCGACAGGAGCAAAGCGGTCTATGAAGCCATAGTCAGGAATAAGGCAGTGTATTTCTGCGCCGTCGGCGGTGCGGGTGCGCTGTGTTCAAAGCATATCGTATCCTGCCGTGAGATCGCTTTCGGCGACCTTGGCTGCGAGAGCGTGAAGGAATTGCGGCTTGCGGATTTCCCGGTCTTTGTCGGTATAGATTCCAAAGGCGGCAGCCTTTTCAGAAGATGAACATACGTTAAAATAAAAAATATCGGATAAAAAAACGCTTTCTTTTACGGAAAGCGTTTTTGTTTTTGGTGGTGCTATGGGACTTTTTGATTTTCTCCGTGCGAGCTTCGGCGCTATGCCGACTGCGCTGACCTTGATCGCAACGCTTGCCGTCGTGTTCGTCAACGGCTGGACGGATGCGCCGAATGCTATTGCCTCCTGCGTGTCCACAGGCTGCCTGAGCATGAGGAAAGCCGTTATACTCGCAAGTATATCGAATTTTGCGGGCGCTTCGCTGATGAGGGGGATAGGGGCAAAGGTTTCGGAGACGGTGATCAATATGGCGGATTTCGGCAGCGACCCTTCGCTTGCTCTCGCCGCTCTGTGCGCCGGGATGAGCGCCGTCGTGGTGTGGGCGACGGCGGCATGGGCGTTCGGCATACCGACCAGCGAGAGCCATGCGCTTTTGGCGGGGCTTGCGGGTGCGAGCGTTGCGATAAACGGTGGCTTCGGCGGCATCGATCTCGCGCAGATAAACAAAGTCCTGCTCGGTTTGCTGTTCTCAAGCGCCGTCGGCTTCGTTTGCGGCTACGGCACTTCAAAGGCGACTGTTGCGGCGTTCTCCGGGGTCGAGCGTGATAAAAGCGAGGGCTTTTTTAAGATATCCCAGATCGCTTCAAGCGCCGTGATGGCGTTCATGCACGGGGCGCAGGATACGCAGAAGTTTGCGGGCGTGCTGACCCTTGAGATGCTGATGATGGGCGGCGGCAGAGCGGGCGAGTGGGTGTTCCCCGTGTGCGCCGTGATAATGAGCCTCGGCACGGCTCTCGGCGGCGGCAGGATAATCAAGACCGTCGGCATTGATATGATAAAAATGCAGACTTATCAAGGCTTTGCGGCGGATGCGGCGGGCGGCTTCTGCCTGTTTCTTTCAACGGTTTTCGGCTTCCCCGTCAGCACTACTCACACCAAGACCACCGCCGTCATGGGCGTCGGGGCGGCAAAAAGTCTGCGCTCGGTCGATTGGAGCGTTGCGGGCGATATGGCGGCGGCGTGGCTCTTCACCTTCCCCGGGTGCGGCATACTCGGCTGGCTCATTTCCTGTATATATCTGAGGGTGTTCTGATGAAGAGAAAATATGATTATATCGCCCTGCTCGAGAAGCAGGGTAGCATTGCTCTTGCACCGACCGAGAGCGGAGCGGCGGAGTCCGAGCGGTGCTATGTGCAGATGTGCAAAATGCTTGTCGCCGATTTCCTGCCGCCGATAGCGAGGGAGGATCTGGCGGGGCTGTCGTATGCCTTTCTTGATGTCGCCCGCCTGTCTCTGCGCCTCGGCGGCGATGAAGGGCCGAACAGAGAAGTGCGGATAATTATCGAGGGCGCACGCAAAGCCGCTTCAAGCTGCGTCGCAAAAGAAAAAGCCTGCCGTGAAATAACGGCAGGGCTTGAGAAGCGATATTCGGAGCTTGAGAGGCGTGTGACCGCTGCCGAAGAAGCGGCGCTCACGGCTGGGGATAAGAGTGATATTATTCATGCCCGACGGTCAAGGCAGCTTTGCGATTCGCTCGGCGAGCTTGTCAGGCTGCTGCGCTCCTGCGTGCTGCGGAATCTTTGACGCCGGCAAAAATCGCACCGATCACGGCCGATACTATGGTGCCGACGGCGATATCCGTCAGCAGCGTTATGAGCAGCGACAAAGCGAATAATACAATCGTCAGCGGCGAAGCAAAGGCGGCTCGCAGCTTGCCCCACTTGACGGATTGCCATGCACCGACTATCAGCACCACGGCGCACGAGGCGGTCGGAATCCTTGCGCTGTAGGGCGCAAGCGGGATGAAAAGGAGCGCAAGCATAACTGCGCCGAAGCATAGCGCAGCGGCGGTCGCTTTGAATTTTTTCACAGGCTTCGTCGGCAGGAATGCGCCGGGGAGCAATGAGATAAGTATATTGAATACGCCGCCGAATACGAGGTCGGAGCGCTCGGTGTCTTTATCGCTAAGGCGCAGGTAAAGCAGCTGAAGCCAAAGCGCAGCGCCGCAGATAAGGCCAGTGATCAGCGCCTTGGAGCCTGCCGCGCCGATCGCGTCGAAAGTGAGCAGCTGCGGGCGGCCGATCGCGCCTATCTCCTTTATAGCCGTCGACATATATGAGGGGTTCAGCCAGAGATTGAGAAGCAAAGTGAATACCAAAGCGAGAAAAGCAGGTCTTACCGTAAGGCTTGCTTTTTTGAATTTACGTGGGAATGTTATGAGTATCACCATTGTGATGGTGCCGTAGAGCACGCCGCGCCAATTCGGGTGAAAGCCCTTTGAAACATAGGAGGCAAGCATTTCCCTGACGATGTTACCCTCACCGCCGATGGCGAAGTAGTCGTTTGTCTGCATTACCGTCACGGTCAGTGCGCCCGCAAGCATGAGCCCCGCAGTGCAGGCGGGTGAGATGAAGCGGCACAGCTTCTCAGCAAACGGAGCGCAGACGGCAAGCAGCAGCCCGCTAAAGCATACGGCGGCCGAGCAGGCGACGGTGCCCCCGACGGCGTAAGCGTAGCTGACGGTCAGGAATCCCATATAGACGGGCATCATCGGCAGACGGAGATTGGGGTCGGAGGCAAGCAGCACAAAGAGAGCGCCGAGCGCACCCACAGCGGGACCTATGCCGGAGCAAACGCCCATGCTCAGAGCCACGGCAATAACGCCGGTGGCGAAGCCGAGGGATTCGGCAGGGAATTTTTTATTTTTATCAATGGTCTGCAATTCAGATTCTCCGTTCTCAAACGCCGATTTGTAAAATTACCGCATAATAGTTTACATTAAAATGGAAAACTATACAAGTACTTTTTAAAATATTCTGAATTTATTTTATATTATAAAATAATATTTAATTCGCCTATTGAAAAACGGAGCGATATATGATTTAATAGAATTACAGGGAACCTCGGCAGAGGAGCTTTCCCTCAAAAATACTGTGAATGGAGAGATACCTATGGCAAACACCTTGAACGGCACTCAGGCGACCAAAAGGATACCCAGCATTGACAGATTCAGAGGAACAGTAATCTTTTGCATGATCGTATTCCAGTTTATCGCGGGATTCCCGAATCTTGGTGCCATCTCGCATATCAGCTCCCATGCGCCCAAAGAGACGGCGATATACATTCTGCCGAATCTTGCCATTGCCGATGTCGTGGCGCCGATGTTTATCCTCGCAATAGGCCTTACATATATCCCGTCGTTCCGCAGGCGTGCGGAGCGCAGCGGCACCAAGGTTGCAGTGCTCCACTTCCTCGGCAGATACCTCTCGCTTATCGGCATCGGTATGTGCATGAACGGCATTAATAATATTCTCAACGGCGATTCAAAGCCGCTCAATTACGTTATCATAGCCCTTACTATAGCTGTGCTCGTTTCCGGACTCATAACCTTGATACTTAAAGCCTGCAAGGCAAAGAAAGCGGGCAAGGTGTGCGGCAAGATAGTGCAGTATCTTGTTATACTTCTAGGCGTGCTCGGCATCTGCATCACCACGGTCAATTTCATCATGCTCTGCCTCGGCAAGACCGATCACAGCTTCGGCTATTGGCTCGTACTTCATCACATCGGCTTTGCGGGTCTTGTTGCGCTGCCATTTGCTAACTTAAAGGGCAAAAAAGGCTCGATAATAAGGCTTGTCGCAGGTATAATCATTGTTGCGCTCTTTGCTCTTTTCCATGAGGGCAATCTTCCTCACGACGCATTCGACAGCAACCGTGAGCTTATTGACGTTGTTGCCGACGGCGGTCTCTCCGGCGGCTTCGCCTACGGCGGAATGCTCCTTATCTACACGTTCTTTGCCGACATGTATTACGAGAGCAAAAAGAATTATTTCATCAGCCTCGGCATATTCGCCGTTCCCGTTGCGGCTCTCATCGCCGCCGTATTTGCAACTCTGCCCGAGGGCACCACTGCTTGGGCGGGTGCGCTGAGCAGCTTCCTGCCCATCAACAAGGGCAGCGTCAGCCCCTCATATGTCATCATTACGGCCTTCATCAGCCTTGTAGCTTTTGCGGTCTATGACGCATTCAACTTCTACAAGAGCAGGTTTGACCCGCTTGCGTGGTACGGCAAGAACCCCATACTCCTCTACATAATCGAGTTTGCCGTTATCGGCGGCATCAACGCGGCTCTCGGCGATTTCTTCAAGACCGCCTCCGTGCTCGTCTCGGCGATAATAGTTATCGTGACCGTTGCGCTGCTCACGCTCTTTGCATATGTCCTCAACAGGAAGAATGTTGTGCTGAAACTTTGATTATAATTCCAAAAACAATACAAATTTTAACTTGTTTGTGCTAAAATCTAATGTATACGAAAATGACGGCCGCCGATCGATCCTTATCGTGATTGATCGGCGGTTGCCGAGGATAATAACATTTACGGAGCTGACCGATGGATAAGACCCGCATCAAAAAAATAGCCACTTGGGTCGTTGTGCCACTTATGGCGGCGATTTTTGTGCTCGATATAGTTACGGTCGCGCTCGGCAACGCCTATTGCAAGCCGTGGACGCCGCAAAAGGAGACCTTCACCTACGAATACGGCAACGACAGGATACATTTCCTCAACACAGCCAATTCGGACGCTATTCTCATCGAGAGTAACGGCAGATTTGCGCTTATAGACGCCGGCGAGGGGAATAATAACCCGAGGAGAAAGACCGCCTACAAGGGATATGAGGACGAAGTGAGAGCCTATATCAAACAGGTCGCCGCCGACGGCAGCGGCACGGCTCGCCTCGATTTTATCCTCGGCACCCACTGCCACTATGACCATATCGGCGCTTTCCACGCGATCATCACCGACCCGGACATCAAGATAGACAAGGCGTATTTCAAGCAGCTGAACCCTCAGACGGATAAGGAATATGAGATAGAACGCTGGAAGATAGGCGAGACCTATTCACAGATCCTCAGCGACCTTGAGGCGCTCGGCGTGCCTGTTATCAGCGACCTGCCGCGGGAGGAATTTGCCTTCGGCGATTTTACGATCAAGTTTTTCAATACCGTTACTCCGCCGGAGCTGGACGGCGAGGGCGAGAATGCGGCGAGCGTCGGCGTTAAAGTGACAAAAGGGGAGCGCACGGCGTTCCTTGCCGCCGATATCACCAAGTCGACGGGGCTTGAGCAGCTCCTCGGCGGGCAGATAGGCCACGTTGACCTGCTCAAGGTCGGCCACCACGGCTATCTCGGCTCCTCCTCCGCAAAATTCCTGAGGCAGCTTTCGCCTGAGGTTGCGATAGTTACAAATCAGCTCGGCAAGGTCTATCCGAATGTCAAATGGAATCTGACAATGATTGCCAAGGTGCCGTTCTTTGCCACCTATGACCACAACGGCATAATCGCCTCATTTACCGACGAAGGCAGGATAGTTTTGACCGACCGCATACATGATTATTAATGTTTTCTTAATTTCACCGCATGTCAATTGACTGCGCGGCGGTAAAATGATATTATTGATTGACACCGATGATATGGATGGATAAATGATTTATGAGTTTGACCTGTTACGACTATCTCAAAGCAAGTGAAAAACGAAACGGCAACTTTCCTGCGGCCATAGCCTTCGGCTGCAAGACAAGCCTGACAAAGCTGATGCGGGATATCGACTCCCTCGCCGGCTATATCAACTCTATCGGGATAGGCGACGGCGACGCCGTTACCGTATTCCTGCCGACCGTCATTCATGCTTTCACTTCTTTTTATGCGCTCAATAAGATAGGCGTCATAGCCAATATAGTCCACCCGCTCACATCCCCGGACGCGCTCAAGGAGATCATGATAACCACCTCATCAAAGGCGGTGTTCATCCTCGACATACTTGCGGCGGATTACGCCGACGTTATCAACGATTGCGGCATTCCCTGCATAATCTGCTCGAATTCCGATTATGTTTCGCCGCTCATGGTGCCCGCGTTCAAAGTGTTTGAGAAGAAAAAAAGCGTCGGAATCGACCGCTATAAGAATTCGATAAAATACAGCCAGGCTCTTATAAAAGGGCACTCCGTCAAGACCGTCGACTGCCACGACGGCGAAAAAACCGCCGTTTATCTTCACGGCGGCGGCACGACCGGCAAGAGCAAGACAATAATGCTCTCGGGCGCCAATATAAACGCAATTGCAGATAAGCTCGAGCCGCTTGATATCCCCGATTTGAAGCCGGGCAAAGAGTGCTCGCTCGTGGTGCTGCCGATGTTTCACGCATTCGGCCTCGCCGTTGCCATGCATTATCCGCTCACCCATGGCTATACCCTGCTGCCCATGCCGCAGTTCTCCGCAGAGAGCGCAAACAAGCTCATGCGTAAACACAATATCACCTTCATCCTCGGCGTGCCGAATATGTTCCGCAAGATGTATGAGGAGAAGCACTTCGCAGGCCAACATCTCAAAAATCTGCGGCTCGTATTCTGCGGCGGTGATTTCCTGCCCGAGAGATTCGTCAAGGAATTCAATAAAAAGATCGCCGAATACGGCGGCAAAGGCAAGCTCTTCAGGGGCTACGGCTTAACGGAGGTTGGCTCGGTCTGCACCGCCAATTGCTACGGCGCGGTCAGGGAGGAATCCATCGGCCGCCCGCTCAAGGGCATGACCGTTGAGATCTGGGACGATATGAAGAACCGTCTGCCCGCGGGGCAGAACGGTGAGATAGTGGTCAAGGGTTCTACTGTCATGCAGGGCTATTTCAGCGGCGACAATACCGTTATGAATGACGGTGTTTATGTCGATAAAAACGGTGACCGCTGGGTTCTGACAGGCGACCTCGGCTATATGGATAAGGACGGCTTCGTTTACTTCACGGGCCGCAAAAAGCGCATGATAATCATATCGGGCTATAATGTTTACCCTACCGATATTGAGAACGCCGTGCTTGAGCTGCCGTTTGTCAACGAGGTCTGCGCCGTTCAGGGCTACCACAAAAACAGACCCTGCGTCAAATTATGCGTGACGCTTAAATACCCGATGAATCACGGCGAAGCGATCGACACTATCCAGTCGTATTGCAAAAAGAATCTTGCCAAATTCTCCTGCCCGAGGAAGATAGAGATTTTTGACTCCCTCCCGAGGACTAAAATGGCAAAGGTAGATTTTATGGCGCTCTCGGATAAATACACCCCCGAGGGCTGAAAAGAGGAAATACAATGAGCAAACAGACAAGAGCACCCAAAGCAGGCGATACCGTCGCAGTGATGAAAACCACGGCGGGCGATATTAGAATACTCCTTTTCCCCGACGCCGCACCCAAAGCTGTCGAGAATTTTGTCACCCATGCGAAGGACGGCTACTATACCGGTATCATATTCCACAGGGTCATTCCCGATTTTATGATCCAGGGCGGCGACCCCACCGGTACAGGCAGGGGTGGCGAGAGCATTTGGGGCGACAGCTTCGAGGATGAATTCAGCGTTGATTATCATAATATCAGAGGCGCACTCTCAATGGCGAACGCAGGCCCCGGCACCAACGGCAGCCAGTTCTTTATCGTGCAGGCAAGCGAAGTTGACGACGGGCTTCTCGGTCAGATGAGGCAGCTCACCGACAGAGGCTTCCCCGAGGGTTGCATAGAGGATTATGAGCGCCTCGGCGGTACCCCGTGGCTCGACTTTAAGCATACGGTTTTCGGTCAGGTGATCGACGGTATGGAGACCGTTGACGCAATTGCCGCCGCCCCGAGAAACGCTATGGACAAGCCGCTTGACGATATTGTCATTCTCGGCGTCGATATCGAAGAAATCAAATAAAACTTAAGGCTCGGTTCACGGTTATCCCGTGTGCCGAGTTTTTTATGAGCATTTCATAAGAAAAACAGCCTCCTGCGATGCACGGCAGGGGGCTGTTTAACAGAGGAAAGGAGAGAGAGGAGACTTTTGTTTGCTTTTACTTTGCTGCTGAATGTATTATAGCACAATGTCTCGACATTGTCAATAATATATTTGTAAAAAATATAATTTTTCTTGAATTTTATATTTTAATATGTCGATGCTGATTTTTGACCGATTTTCTGATGAAAAGACCCCGTATGACGGTTGCCATACGGGGCTTAATGCTGCTTACAGCCTTTTTTCGTCCTCAAGTCTGCGTTTTCTGCTTATTATCGCAAGCGGTGTGCCTGCGCCCGCCGCGCCGCCGACTGTCAGCCCGAGCAGCAGGAAGAGCCACCAAAGGGGATTCCTGTTTTCTTTCGCTTCATCCGCCGATGCGGCAACGGCTTTCTCTGTGACGGTCGATGAGACTTCAACGCTCTCGCTGTATTTTTCGCCGTAGTCGTCCTCGTAGCTGATAGTGAGAGCTCCGCTGACCTCGCCGAGGATGCCGCTGTCGGGGCGCAGATTCGCCGTGCCGCTCTTGCTCTCGCCCGCAGCTATCGTGCCGATGAGAATAGAGCCGCCCGAGCTTACGCCCTCAACGTCAAACTGCATGATGCAGTTGTATACCGTGCTCTTGCCGGTATTCATAAATACCACGCTGACCGCCGAGGAGTCGCCCTGCACGAGCTTTGCGGGCAGAGCCGCGCCGCTGTATTCAAGGCTCACCGATTGGCGCACGGGTATGCGTACGGTGTCGCTTGAGGTGAGCTGAGTGCCTTCATTGTCCTCATATTCTGCGGTGATCGTTGCCTTGTGCTCACCCGATTTTGCAGTGTTTGCCGCGGTGAGATTTATCACCCATGCGTATTCGTTCCCCGCACCGAGCAGCGGCAGATAGGCCGTGCCGAGCCCGTCGCATATCAGCTCCCCGCTCTCCTCGGCAAAGGTGAGCTTGATGCTTTTCATCGCCTTTTTGGTGCTTGTGTTTTTGATTTTTACCGTCACGGCGGTGCTGCTCCCGGGGGAGACGAAGCCGCCGCCGATATCGCAGCCCGTCACCATGGCCCTCGGCTGAGATTTGTCGGTCGATCCTGCGGTCGTCTTTATGCCGCTGACCTTGACGTTTATCGTCTCGGTGGATGTGCCGCCGACCCCGCCGCCAGCTGAATAATCCATCGTGAGGGTTAGGGCGTGATTGCCGTCCGCCGCCTCGGGCAGCACATTCACATTCATCGTCCATTGTGTTTCTCTGCCCGCCCGTATTTCACGGATATAGCCCGAGCCGTTTCTGGTTATGCCGCCCTGAGCGTCGCTGAGGGCTATGCGTATGTCCGTTGCGGCGCTGCTGCGGCTCATATTTTTTATTGTCACGGTTATTCCCGCGCTCTCGCCCGCCGCCAGCTCACCGCCGGGGACGCCAACGCCCGTGACTATCAGCTTCGGCGCCTCGGGGGCTGTCTCCTCTGCCGCAAAGGCTTGACAGGGGAGGAGCAGCAGGCAAAGCACGGCGAAAATTGCAAATATTCTTTTCATCTGTTAAAGCTCCCTTATATTCTCAACTATGCTGTATTTCATCAGCCTGCTGACCTTGGAATAAAGATTGACGCTGCAAACGGCAAACAAAACCGCGCAGAATATTGCCGCCTGCCACAATTGCGGCGCGCCGAAATGCTCCGTTATTTCGCTGAGTCCGGTTGAATTCATCGAATGCAATATCGCCGTGAGCAGCAGATACCCGAGCAGATAGACTGCGTAGCCTATTGCCGCGCCTGTGCCCGTCATTGCGATTAGCTGATAAATGAAGGATCCGGTCAATACACTCTTTGAGGCGCCGACCGTCCTCAGCGTGCCGACCTTTTGCTTGCTTTCCCTGACCTGAGCCGTCAGGAAGTTGTTGATAAGGCTGGCGACCGCCGTGAATATCAGCATTATGACCGCGAGCATGGCGCAGAAAACGCCGCGATATGTCTGAGTATTCTCCAAATCGTCACGGAATTTTGAATAGATCCTCGGCTCTATCACGTTGATCGCGGCGTTCTCAAGCCCGCTCATTATATCGTCGTCGATTTCCTGAGTTATCTGAACGCCGTCCTGCACATTGAGATTCAGGTCGGAGTAGGGCAGATTCGGGATGAGTGCGTCAGCCGCCTGATGTACGGTTATCGCAACTATCGGCAGAGCCGAATATGTCCAAACCGTGTATCTGTCGCCGGAGCGATAATTACTGACTATTGCGCCGATTCTCACTTTTTTCTTCGTCACCGTCATACCCTCGGGGTGATCAAAGGCTTCGGCGTCGTTTATGCTCACGCCGTCAAAGAGTGAATCCTGCGTTTCGGGCATTCTGTCGCAGCTGGCGACCGTCAATTCTATCTCGTCGCCGACGTGGAAATAATCCTGCTTTGTAACAAGATCGCATCCGTCCTCTTCCTCCGGGGATATATCCAAATTAATAAACGGATAAGTCCACGACGCGCCGTGACTGTCGGTCTTGTATTCGGTTTTGAAGCCTATCCGCTGCGGCACATAAAGGATTATCTCTTCGCCCGAAAGCAATTTATCCGTGTTTATGCTGCCCTCTATCACCAGCGGAGCAAACAGACTTTTGATTTCGCTTGTGTCATACGAATGCACGGCAGCTTCGGCATAGTCCCCGCTGAGCGAGTAGTATTCACGGCGGTTTTTGTATTCGTCATTTTCGGTGATGTTGCCGCTCTTGACCGTGCTTTTTAGCTGATCCAAGGTCTCTGCTGCTTCTTCGGCGGCAAAGTAACGATCCGTGTCAAATACGGTTTTTGCCTTGAAGAGTTTGGCGTAATCCGATTCGCCGCTTAGAGGGATTATTATTTTGCCGTATTTTGCGCCCGTGACCTTGCCGATATACGGCGCAGCCTCGACTTTACTCCTAACCTCGTTGCTGTATGACGACTCATTTTCGAGCAGCGGATAATTCACATAGTTCGACCAGACCGTGCCGCCGCTTCGTGACATGGAATAATCGGGCACGGTCTCTATATAGTCGTATTCGCTGAGAACATACTTCATGAAGTTAAAGGCGCAGCAGATGAGCACCACCGACAGGGCGAGCAGAGCGCTCACGAGGACGAAGCGACCCTTGCGGAATATAAGATTTCGCCTTGCTATCAGCTTTGACGGGTCGAAGCTGAGCTTGTTTTTGAGCTTCAGCCGCTTCATCTTGCGGGTCATGTCGATGTCTCTGATAGCCTGCACCGGTGTTATCTTTGAGGCTCTGACCAGAGGAATGAGAGCCGCCCCCATTACACAGGCTATGCCGAGCAAGGCGCCGAGCAGCAGTATTGGCACATTCAGCGTGAAGATGAAGCCGTCGCCGACCGCCTTGGTCACGGCGAATACCGCCCCGATCGAGAGCAGAATGCTCGCGGGGGCGCAGATAAGGCTTATCACCAGCGCCTCTCTGCCGTATATCCTGATTATCTGCCGCCTTGTTGCACCGACGGCACGCATCATGCCGATCTGCTTGCGCCGCTCTGCGAGATTTGAGCTAAAGGAATTGATTATGCCTATACAGGATATGAGCGCCAGCACCGCCGCAAAGACGCACAGCAGCACCGTCCTGAGCCGATACGGTGTGTTGTCGCCGTAAAAGCCGTAGAAGTCAGAAGAATTCCATTCACCGACCTCAATACCGTAAGAGTCAAAGAATTCAAGCATGGTCTGATATTTCAAAAAGCCGGCGGAGGCGTTGGCGTAGCAAACTCGGTGCAGCTTTTGGGTTGACGGGTCATATTCCGAGGCGTTCACGACGGCCGATGGGTAATGCTCTGTATCAAACGAGTTACGCATACTGTTTATTAGATTCTTGCGCTTGTCACGCATTATGCCCGTGAGCAGATACGACTTCTCCGCCGCATTTGCGCCGTCAACGTCTTCGACCGTCAGCGTTATCGTGTCGCCGACCTTGGCGCCGCTCAGCCCGAGGGCTATCAGCGCCGAGCGCTCAATCGCTATTTCGCCCGCCTTTTGGGGCATACCGCCCTCAATGAATGCGGGGTAGGCGAGGGGGATAGCCGCATCGTCAAAGAATGCTATCGCCGTGCCGTTGCTCTTATCCTCAGGGTCGGTGTAGCCGTAACCGAGCACGTTTGCAAAGGCATATTCGGTTATCTTGCCCTGTGCCTGCATCTCGGCAAAGTCGATATCGCCGCAGTCGAGTATGAGCAGGTCGCTGTTGCCGTAGCGAGCCTTTCTGTCCGCTTTGTTTGAGGCGTCCATGCACACGAGCAGCAGCGCTATTGAAACGGCGAAGGTCATTGCGAGAATTATGCCCGTTATCATCAGCAGGTATTGCCTGCGCCTTGCCCTCAGGCTGCCGAGGGCAAGGCGGTTAACAGTCAGCTTTTTCATCTCAGCCCTCCGAATTCTTGGTGTCGGAGACGATGCGGCCGTCCTCGATTGTGATAACGCGCTCCGCCTGCTCGGCAACATGGAGGTCGTGGGTGACGAGTATCAGCGTTACGCCAAGCTCCTTACCCGTATATTTCAGCAGTGAGAGCACCTCGCGCCCGCTTTTGCCGTCAAGGTTGCCGGTAGGCTCATCCGCAAAGAGCACCGAGGGCTTGTTTGCAAGCGCCCTCGCAATGGCTATCCTCTGCTGCTGGCCGCCCGAGAGCGCCGACGGCAGATGTTCAAGGCGGTCGCGGATACCGAGCATATCTATTATTTTATTCAGATATTCCTCGTCGGGCTTTTTGCCGTCGAGCATGACGGGCAGCAGGATATTCTCATACCCCGTAAGCTCCTGAACAAGGTTGTAGGCTTGGAATACGAAGCCGAAACGCCTGCGTCTGAGAATGGATAGCTGATTGTCATTATAGTTCGACAGCTTCACGTCATTATATATAATGTCGCCCTCGGTCGGCGCTTCAAGGGAGCTGAGCAGGTGAAGCAGCGTTGATTTGCCGGAGCCGCTGGGGCCTGTAACGGCGCAGAATTCGCCTTTGTCAAAGCTGACGCTGATATCATCGACCGCCTTTACGGTGTTTTCGCCGCTGATATATTCCTTTGTCAGCGAGGTGCATTCAAGTATTTTCATAATAAACACGCCCTTTCTATCGTATATGATATCATGTCAATCTTTCTTTTCGGTGACTTTAATCTTAAGATTTCGTAAGAAAAAGGGGAGCGTGAAGCTCCCCGCGATTTAATATTGTATTTTTTCCTCGCCCGTGAGGATGGGGAAGCACATAACCGTCCGCAGACCCTTATCGGTATTCTCGGCGGTGGCCGTGCCGTGGTGCTTCTCGACTATCGCCTTGGTTATCGCAAGGCCGACCCCCGCGCTGCCTGCTGCCGAGCCTGAGGAGCGGTAAAATCGCATGAAGAGCTTGGTCAATTCCCCGCTCGGCACTCCGCCGCCGTCATCCTCAAAAACTATCTGCGCCGAGCGCTCGCTTTGCTCGACGGCTATATTGATATGCCCGCCGCTGTCTGTGTGCTCGCAGGAATTCTTTATCACGTTGCCTATCGCTTCGCCGAGCCACCGACCGTCGCACCGCAATTGAGCCTCGCCCGTGACGGTTATCACCCTATCGGGGAAGAGCTTACGGAAATATTCGGCGTTTTCATTCGCAATTTCCGCCAAATCCTCGCTTTTCATCTCAAGCTGATATGAATACGAGCGCAGCTTCTCCATTCGGAGCAGCTCGTGTATAAGGCGCTCGGTCTTACTTATAAGCTCGAGCTGCTTTTCGTTCCTCGAATTCGGCACCTCGGCTCTGTCCAACTCGCAGTAGAGGCGCAGACCCGCAAGCGGAGTTTTGAGCTGGTGCGATATATCCGCAACAAAGCGTTCGTTCTCCCTGACGGCGTTCTCCGTGTTCGCCTTTTCAAGCAGCAGGGCATTCTCAAGCTCGCCCACGCTGTTCTCAAGCTGCGAGAGCTTATCGTCCTTTAGGCTGAGAATGGGCTCACCGCCGCGCATGAAGCCGTCAATGCTGCGCTTCAATGCGCTGAGCCGCCGATTTTTGATTATTATCGCCGCCGCAAGCGCTATGATCACGGCAATCAAAACGACGATAACGGATATCAGCAGTTCATTCATTGCCGTCCTCCCATCTGTAGCCGACGCCTCGCACGGTCACGATATGCTCTGCGCCGATCTTCTCGCGCAGGCGGCTGATGTGGACGGAAAGGGTGTTATCGTCGATAAAGCTGCCATTGTCGTCCCATATGTTTTGCAGCAGCAGAGTGCGGGTGACGGTGACGCCTCTGCCGTGCATGAGCATGGAGAGAATTTGATATTCCGTCGGTGTCACAAACACATTCTCGCCGTTTTTGCGAACGGTCATGCTGCTGCGCTCAAGCGAAATTCCGCCGCTCTCGGTCGGCTTATCGGCAAGCTCGCTGCGCCTGAGCAGCGCACGGATGCGCGAAAGCAGCTCCTGGAGCCTGAACGGTTTCGTCACATAGTCGTCCGCCCCTGAGTCAAGCCCTCTGACTATTTGTATCTCATCGTCGCAGGCGGTCAGAAAGAGCACGGGTGTGCCGCAGCCTCGGCTGCGAAGCGCCGTGCAGATATCAAGCCCGCTGCCGTCGGGCAGCATCACATCGAGGATTATCAGCGAGTATTTATCCCAGGTGAGCCGAGCCTGAGCCTCGGCGGCGTTCTGAGCCGTTACAGGCTCGTAGCCCTCCTTGGTCAGCAGCTCCGAAAGCCCGTCGCGCAGGAAGAAATCATCCTCGACTACAAGTATTTTTGTCATAATATCACCGCCTGTCGAGTTTATTTTAACATATGGGTCATGTTTTTTCAATAAAAAAAGCTCCGCACGCTTTTTCGGCGCACGGAGCGACATTATTCAGATCAGGTTTCGCTATAGGTGCGAGCCTTTTCAAATTCGGCTTCCATCTCGGCCGAGGGCTTCGCGGTGAGAAGCGAAACGACCACGATGAAGATGCAGGAGACGATGAAGGCGGGCATAAGCTCATAGATGCCGAAGATGCCGCCAAGGGGCTTGAGCAGGAGCTTCCAAACAAAGACGGATATACCGCCCGCGAGCATACCTGCGATAGCGCCGGGCCTGTTGACTCTCTTCCAGAAGAGGGAGAAGAGAATGATGGGGCCGAAGGTGGCGCCGAAGCCCGACCATGCGAAGGAAACGACCTCAAATATAACGCTGTTTTCGTCCCAGGCTATAGCCATGCCGAATACGGTGATGAGCAGGAGGACGGCTCTTGAGACGTGCATTATCTGCTTGTCGGTAGCGTTCTTTTTGATAACGCTGCCGAATATGTTTTTGGAGACTGCCGAGGCGGCTATCAGCAGATAGGAGTCGGAGGAGCTGATGGTTGCTGCGAGGATACCCGCCATCACCACGCCTGCAAGCAGGGGATGGAACAGGAGCTGTGCAAGGTGGGCAAAGACGTTCTCTGCGCCGCTCTTAGTTGCGAGGGCTGCGTCGGTGGGCAGGAGATATCTGCCGAGCACGCCGATGAATACGGCGGCGGTGAGCGAGATAACGACCCAGACTGTAGCTATACGGCGGGATCTTTTAAGCTCAGAGCTCTTACGGATAGCCATGAAACGCAGGAGCACCTGGGGCACGCCGAAGTATCCGAGGCCCCACGAAGCGGTCGAAAGTATGGTAAGGAAGCCGTATTCCGAGCCTTCGCCGAAGAGAGGGGAGCCGTTAAGTGCCTGCTGCACTCCGTTGGTGTCGGTCACGGGGTTCGCAATTGCGGTCAGTGAGAAATAGCCGGGAATGGCTCTTGCGTTCTCAATAACGGCGTTGATGCCGCCTGCCTTGACAGTGCCGCAGACAAACACCCCGACAAGGGCGATTATCATAACGACGGCCTGCATGAAGTCAGATGCGCTCTCGGCAAGGAAACCGCCGAGAATGGTGTAGATGAGCACGAATGCGGCGCCGACTATCATCATCGAGTGATATGAATAGCCGAACAGGCCGGAGAAGAGCTTGCCGCAGGTGACGAAGCAGCTTGCTGCATAGATGGTGAAGAATATGATGATGAATCCGGCGGCGATGGTAAGTATGACCTTTTTCTTCTCATGGAAGCGGTTGCTCAGGAAGTCGGGCACGGTTATAGAGTTGCCCGATACTATCGAGTAGGAGCGGAGTCTCTTTGAGACGAGCAGCCAGTTGATATATGTGCCGACTGCGAGGCCGATAGCTGTCCAGGCGGCGTCGGCAATGCCGCACCAATAGGCAACGCCGGGAAGACCCATGAGGAGCCAGCCGCTCATGTCGGAAGCTTCGGCGCTCATTGCGGCGACCCAGGGGCCGAGCGAGCGTCCGCCGAGGAAGTAGTTCTCTGAATTAGCCTGTGATTTCTTTGCGAAAAATATACCGATGAGAATGACTATCAGCATATAGCCCGCCATTGCGATAAGCAGTTGGAGCTTTTCGCCCATGTAGCATCGTTCCTTTCATGCTTGTATTACAAAATTATTTCGTAATTATATCATAATTGTGAACAAAATACAACATCATTTTTCAAAAAAATTAACTTTTCTTGTATTTTTATACTTTCGGGCTTTGCAATCTTGACCTTAGACGTTATTTATGGTAAATTTAATTCGGGATTTTTGATAAATCCGTGTATTTGCATTCATTTTTATAATAGAATAAATACAGCATCTTTCCGATACTATATGAAAGAAGGAAAAATTTTGGATCTAAGGATAAGCGAGCTTTACGACCTCAGCCATACCGCCGCGGCGGATTATCTCGGCGTATTTGAATACCCGTGGGAGGCGCTCGGCGGCATCAAGGAGATGATAATCTCGCTCGGCAGAGGGCTTGACAGCTCCGAATACAGGCTTCTCGGCGAGAATGTGTGGGTTCATGTTAGCGCCCGCATAGCTCCGACGGCGTTTATAGGCGCTCCGTGCATAATCGGCGCCGATACCGAGGTGCGCCACTGCGCCTTTATCAGAGGCTCTGCCCTGATAGGCAGCGGCTGCGTTGTCGGCAATTCCGTTGAGGTGAAGAATGCTATAATCTTTGACAACGTGCAGGTGCCGCATTATAATTATGTCGGCGACAGCATCCTCGGCTACCGCTCCCACATGGGCGCGGGGTCGATAACCTCAAATGTCAAATCCGATAAATCCCTCGTTGTCGTCAAAAATGAGGGAGAGATGATAGAAACGGATCTTAAAAAATTCGGCGCAATGCTCGGCGACTTCGTTGAGGTCGGCTGCAACAGCGTGCTGAATCCCGGCACCGTCATCGGCAGAGGCACTAATATCTATCCGCTCTCGTGCGTTCGGGGCGTTGTGCCGCCGCAGAGCATCTATAAAACGGGCGGCGTTATAGTAAAGAAATCATAACTTCATCACAATATTGAAAAGAGGTCAATTATGGGCAGATATTTCGGCACCGACGGCTTCAGAGGCGAGGCAAACGAAAACCTCACCGCCGACGAAGCGTATAAGGTCGGCAGATTCCTCGGCTGGTATTTCGGCGAGTTAAAAAGGCGCTCGGGCTTGACCGAGAGCGCAAAGGTCGTTATAGGCAAGGATACAAGGCGCTCAAGCTATATGTTTGAATACGCCCTCGTTGCGGGTCTCACCGCCTCCGGAGCGGACGCATACCTCCTCCACGTCACCACCACACCCTCCGTCGCATATGTGACAAGGGTCGACGGCTTTGACTGCGGAATTATGATATCCGCAAGCCATAACCCCTACTACGATAACGGCATCAAGCTGATAAACCATGAAGGCGAGAAGCTCGGCGAGGATACGATAGCTTATATCGAGGATTACCTTGACGGCAAGCTCGAGATATTCGGCGAATGCATGAGCGAGGTGCCGTTCGCAAAGAGAAACGCTATAGGCAGGACTGTGGACTACGTCTCCGGCAGAAACAGATATATCGGCTACCTCATCTCGCTCGGTATGTATTCATTTAGGGGAGTTAAGGTCGGCCTTGACTGCGCCAACGGCAGCTCGTGGAATATCGCAAAGGCGGTTTTTGACGCTCTGGGCGCAACTACCTATGTTATTAACGCCGAGCCGAGCGGCTTCAATATCAACGAGAACGCAGGCTCGACCCACATTGAGGGGCTTCAGAAATTAGTCGTCGAGAAAGGGCTGGATGTCGGCTTTGCCTACGACGGCGACGCCGACCGCTGCCTTTGCGTCGACGAAAAAGGCAATGTCATTTCGGGCGACCATATCCTTTATATCTGCGGCCGCTATATGAAGGAGCGCGGCACGCTCACCAATAACACCGTCGTCACCACCATAATGTCGAATCTCGGGCTTTATAAAGCGTTTGACGAGCTTGGCATCGACTACGCCAAAACGGCGGTCGGCGACAAATACGTCTATGAGTATATGATGAAAAATCATAACCGTCTCGGCGGTGAGCAGTCGGGTCATATTATTTTCTCAAAGTATGCCTCGACCGGCGACGGAATTCTCACAAGCCTCAAGGTCATGGAGGTCATAATGGCGAAGAAAACGTCGCTGAGCAAGCTGGCGGAGCCGCTTGTAATCTATCCGCAGGTGCTCGAAAATGTGCGGGTCAGCGATAAGGCGGCGGCGCAGGCGGATAAAGACGTCTGCAAGGCTGTGGACGCGGCTGCCGAAGCCCTCGGCGATTCGGGCAGGATCCTTGTGAGAGAATCGGGCACCGAGCCGCTCGTCAGAGTCATGGTCGAGGCGGAGAGCATAGAGATCTGCCGCAAGTACGTTGACAGCGTTGTAAAAGTCATCCTTGATAAAGGCTACGGTGTGTAAAATCAGATAAAAAGAAATCCTCCGTAACGGCCCAGCCGCTGCGGAGGATTTTTCATGTCGTAATTATGCGAGCTTTGAGAGGGTATCCATTACATAGTTGCCGAATTCTTCACAGGTGCAGCCGTCGGCTCTGCCGGTAATATGGAGCTTCTTCTCCTCATACATGCAGATGTCGAGCGCTCTCTCGAGCTTGTCTGCCTCGGCCTGCTTGCCGATGTGAGAGAGGAGCATGACCGCAGCCCTGAGCATTGAGCACGGGTCTGCATACTTACCTCTGCCCTCGCGCACCATTCTGGGAGCCGAGCCGTGGATAGCCTCAAACATGGCGTATTTCTTGCCGATGTTTGCGCTGCCCGCCGTGCCGACGCCGCCCTGGAACTCAGCGGCCTCGTCGGTGATTATGTCGCCGTAAAGGTTGGGCAGGACGAATACCTTGAAGTCCTTGCGCCTCTTGGGATCGATGAGTTTTGCGGTGGTGATGTCGATATACCACTCATCAGTCGTTATCTCGGGGTATTCCTTGCCTATCTCCTTGCAGAGGTTGAGGAATTTGCCGTCGGTGGTCTTTATGACGTTTGCCTTTTGGATTATTGATACCCTGTCCTTGTGGTTTCTTCTTGCATAGTCATATGCGAGCCTTGCTATCCTCTGCGAGCCCTCGGTGGTGGTGACAACGAAGTCCATAGCGAGATCGTCGGTAACATTCACGCCCTTGGAGCCGACGGCGTATGCGCCCTCGGTGTTCTCGCGGAAGAAGGTCCAGTCAATGCCCTCAGAGGGGACCTTGACGGGGCGAAGGTTCGCGAAGAGGTCAAGCGCCTTTCTCATTGCGACGTTTGCGCTCTCGATATTCGGCCACGGGTCGCCCGCCTGCGGGGTGGTGGTGGGGCCTTTGAGGATAACGGGGCATTGCTTCAGCTCCTCAAGCACGTCGTCGGGGATAGCCTTGTTGACGGCAACTCTGTTCTCAATGGTGAGGCCGTCGATGCTCTTGAATTCGATCTTACCGCTGTCAACGTCGCTCTTGAGCAGGAATTTGAGCACTCTTGCGGCCTCGCTCGTGATGATGGGGCCTATGCCGTCGCCGCCGCAAACGCCGATGGTCAGCTTATCGAGCTTTGAGTAGTCGATGAAGTCGCCCTGCTTCTTTATTGCTTCGCTTCTTGCATCCTGCTCTCTGATAAGAGCTTCAAATTTGTCGAGCGCGTTTTTGATTTGAGCTTCAGTCATATTATTTCTCCTGTTTTGAAAGATTTTTGGTGTAGTTGAGCAGGCCTCCAGCAAGGATCATAGCCGTCTGCCTGTCGGAGTAGTCGTAGTTCAGGGCGTATTCCTCACCCTTGGTGAGATTCTTGAGGGTGACGGGCTTGCCGTCCGCGATCTTCTCACGGATACCATCGAGAGCGAGCGTGTCGTCGGTGTCTATCCTGTCATAATCACTGCCGTCGGCAAAGGTGAAGGGCATGATGCCTGCGTTTATGAGGTTAGCGCAGTGGATGCGGGCAAAAGATTTCGCAATGACCGCTTTGATGCCGAGATAGAGGGGGACAAGAGCTGCGTGCTCCCTCGATGAACCCTGGCCGTAGTTTGCGCCGCCGATGATGAAGCCCTTGCCTGCCGCCTTGCAGCGTTCGGAGAATTTCTCATCGCACTGTCTGAAGCAGAAGTTTGAAAGGTAAGGGATATTTGAGCGGTAGGGGAGAATCTTAGCGCCTGCGGGCATGATGTGGTCGGTGGTGATATTGTCGCCGACCTTGAGAATTGCGGGTGCTTCAATGGATTCGGGCAGCTCAACGCTCGTGGGGAAGGGCTTGATGTTGGGACCGTATTTGATCTCAACGGCATCAGCCTCTTCAACAGAAGCGGGCTTCTCTATCATGTTGTCGTTGATGATAAAGCGCTCGGGCAGCTTGATCTCGGGCATCTCGCCGAGAGTCCTCGGGTCGGTGAGGCAGCCGGTCAGAGCCGATGCCGCCGCTACTTCGGGGCTGACGAGGTAAATGCCTGCGTCCGCCGTGCCGGAGCGCCCCTCAAAGTTTCTGTTAAAGGTTCTGAGTGAAACGCCCTTTGACTGCGGCGACTGACCCATGCCGATGCAGGGGCCGCAAGCGCATTCAAGCAGCCTTGCGCCTGCGCCGAGGATGTCGGAGAGCGCACCGTCGAGCGAGAGCATATTGAGCACCTGCATTGAGCCGGGGGAAATGGTGAGGCTTACGTTCGGAGCGACCTTTTTGCCCTTGAGTATTGCAGCCACCTTGAGCAGGTCGAGCAGCGAGGAATTGGTGCAGGAGCCTATGCAGACCTGGCTTATCTCTATGTTGCCTATTTCGCTGACCTTCTTGACGTTGTCGGGCATATGGGGCATAGCCGCCATCGGCTCGAGCGCGGAGAGGTCAATGTCGATTATTTCGTCGTACTTTGCATCTGGGTCGGGCTTCAGCTCGCTCCAATCCTCTTCGCGCCCCTGAGCCTTGAGGAAGGACTTGGTTATTTCATCTGAGGGGAATACCGAGGTGGTTGCGCCGAGCTCGGCGCCCATGTTGGTGATAGTTGCTCTCTCGGGCACAGAGAGGGTCTTGACGCCCTCGCCGCCGTATTCGATTATCTTGCCCACGCCGCCCTTGACGGACATGATTCGGAGCACTTCAAGGATGATATCCTTTGCGCCCACCCACGGCGAGAGCTTGCCGGAGAGGCGGATGAGGGTCATCTTGGGCATGGTGGTGTAGTATGTGCCGCCGCCCATGGCTACCGCCACATCGAGGCCGCCCGCGCCGATAGCGAGCATACCGATGCCGCCGCCGGTGGGAGTGTGGCTGTCTGAGCCGATGAGAGTCTTGCCGGGCTTGCCGAAGCGCTCAAGATGGATCTGATGGCAGATGCCGTTGCCGGGCTTCGAGAAGAGCAGGCCTCTCTTTTTGGCGACGCTCTGGATAAATCTGTGGTCGTCGGCGTTCTCAAATCCGGTCTGGAGGGTGTTGTGGTCTATGTAAGCCACCGACAGCTCGGTGCGTACACGCTCAACGCCCATTGCTTCAAATTCAAGATACGCCATGGTGCCCGTTGCGTCCTGAGTAAGGGTCTGATCAATTCTCAGACCTATCTCGGTGCCGGGGATCATTTCGCCGCTGACAAGATGGCTCTTTATCAGCTTTTGACCTATTGTCATTCCCATATGTGACCTCCTGATATATATAAATGTTTTATTGCCTTGATCATTTCGTTACCGTGAAGGTGTAGATATCGCCGTTTTTAACATAAGTCTGATCGACGCCCTTTTGCGACAGCTCGCCGTTGACGCTGAACGCCCAGTATGTGCCGTCCTTGTCATAGTCGGCGGTGATGCCGTTGACCGTCTTGACATAGAGGCCGTAATCGCCCTGTTCGCCGGATATAAGACCGATCGAGCTGAGCGCCTCGCCGACGGTGGATTTATCTGACGCAACGTCAAATACCGTGCTGCCGCCGTTGCCGTCTATGACCTCGAGCACAAAGGAGAATTTGCCGCTGCCGATCTTGCTGTGGGCGCCGTTTGATACGGTGTATTCCGCGGTCGTTTCGGCTGCGGGGGCGGTAGTGCCCGCAGCGGTCGTTGCGTCGTTCCCGCCGCCTGAGCAGGAGCAGAGCACGGTGCATACGCACAGTATGGCGCAGATGAGCGAAAGAATCGCTTTTGATTTCTTCATTTCAACTACCTCACTTTTAAGCCTTGCCGGGCAGGGCATATTTTTTCTTGAAGCCGTCGTAGGCAGCGGTGAATTCCTCGCCGCCCGCGTTTTTGTATTCGTTAAGGTATTCGTGCGTGTCGAATACCGAATGACCTATCTGAATTATGCATACCGCAATGTTGGAGCAGTGGTCGGATACCCTCTCATAATTCGTCAGGATATCTGCGAGCACGAAGCCGAGCTCGATGGTGCAGCTGCCGCCGGTGAGTCGGGCAATGTGCCTGTCCTTTATCTCGGCAAGGAGCTTGTCAATGACCTGCTCGAGCGGCTCGACCCTGAGCGCAGCCTCGGCGTCGTTGTCGCAGAACGCCGTAACCGTGATATCGAGTATCTCGCTTATCGCCTTTGTGGCGGTCATCAGTTCGTTCTTTGCTTCGTCTGAGAAGCTGATGCCCTTGTCGGATATCTCCTGCGCGACCTTGACCAAGTTCAGCGCATGGTCGCCGATCCTCTCGAAATCGCCGATGGTGTGCAGCAGGGTGGAGACGATGTTGGCGTCCTCGTCCGTCAGCTCAAGACCGGATATCTTGACAAGGAAGGTGCCGAGCTTATCCTCATAGTCGTCGAGCGATTGCTCAAGCTCGGTTATCCTGTCGGCGGCTTTGCGGTCATATCCGCCGAGCAGTTTTATTGACTCGGTGAAAGCCCCTCTTGCAATCTTGGCCATTTCAACCGTATGATTGCGGCATTCCGATACGGCAAGCGTCGGGGTGAGCAGCAGCCTTTCGTCGATAAAGGTTTTTTCGCTCTTGTCGCCCTTATCGCGTACCGCCTTGACCGCCAGCTTCTCGAGCAGAGAGCTGAACGGCAGCAGCAGGAGCGAGGTGGCGACGTTAAAAATGCTGTGTATCATTGCAATGTCGTGCGGACGCAGGGCGGTGTCAACAAATGCGAATTTGAATATTGCGTCAAGGCCGTAGAAGAGCGAGAGGAAAACGGCTGTGCCTATTACGTTGAATGAGACATGGATGAATGCCACCCTCTTTGCGTTCTTGCTAACGCCGATGCTCGATATCAGCGCCGTGACGCAGGTGCCGATATTCTGACCCATGATTATGGGTATCGCCATGCCGTAAGTGACGCTGCCCGTCATTGAGAGAGCCTGCAATATGCCGACAGTTGCGGCGGAGCTTTGTACTATACCCGTGAGCACTATGCCGACCGCAAGACCGAAGAGGGGATTGTTGAACATCAGCATTATCTCGCCGAAGCCCTCCATCTCCGCAAGCGGGCTGACCGAGTCGCTCATCAGCTCCATGCCGAACATCAGCACAGAGAAGCCCATGAGGCAGGAGCCGATGTCCTTTGTCCTGCTCTTTTTGGCGAGCATTATCAGCAGTATGCCTGCAAGCGCCAGCAGCGGCGAGAATGCCGAGGGGTTGAGCAGCTTTATGAAGAAGTTGTCGCTCTCAATGCCCGCGAGGCTGAGTATCCACGCCGTCAGAGTGGTGCCGATATTTGAGCCCATTATAACGCCTATGGTCTGACCGAGCTGCATTATGCCGGAGTTTACGAGACCGACCAGCATGACCGTGACCGCCGAGGAGGATTGGATCGTGGCGGTTATCGCAATGCCGAGCAGCAGGGCTTTGAGCGGCTTGTCCGTCATTTTACGCAGGATTTTTTCCAGCTTGCCGCCCGCTATCTTCTCAAGACCGTTTGACATCGTGTGCATACCGAAGAGGAAGAACGCCAGGCCGCCGAGCAGGGTGAATATATTGAATATTGTCATCAGCTATCCTCCGAATAACGAAATAAAAGCCGTGCTTTTCCAAAATTACTCATTATAACTATATAACAAGCACTGTCAAATTGCAAGCAAATTCACGGCATTTTTAATATTTCGTTAATTTGCCGACAAATGCGGCGTGAAGTGAAAAAAATTTGCGAATTCTAACTCTTAACGCCGAATAGTATTGATCGAAGGGGGAGTAGCCGTGGTAATCAGATTTAAGAAGATATATGCACTTTTCATAGCGGCGGCGGTCGTGGCGGCGTCGTTCTCGGTCGGCACGATAGCGAGGCTCGCCGTGTATGCCGGCAGCGAAAAGGAATACGAATTGCCGATAGTTATGTATCACCAGCTCACCAAGAAGCCGCAGCGGGCGGGCAGATATGTGCTCACGCTCGAGCAGTTTGAGAAGGATCTGATATATCTCAGAAATGCCGGTTGCAAGAGCATAACTCTCGCCGAGCTGCTTGATTTCTATGACGGCAAGGGCACTCTGCCCGATAAGCCCGTGATGATAACCTTTGACGACGGTAACGAAACGCTGCTTGAATACGCCCTGCCGCTGCTGGAGAAATACGGCTTCACGGCTATCGGATTCGTCATAGGCTCGTCGACCGATACATATACAAAGCAGGACGACCACAATCTGAATTATTCAAATCTCAATTGGTCTGAGGTGCGGCAGCTCTGTGAGGGCGGCGTGATAGATATCCAGAGCCACACCTACGATTTACACAAGAATACCTCGTCAAGAAGCGGGGCTGCGAAGAAAAAAAGTGAGTCGGAGGAGGAATATGCTGAATTTTTGAGCGCAGATGCGGCAAAAATGAAAGAGGCGATGCTGAAGAACGCGGGCAAAGAGCCGTGTGCCGTAGCTTATCCCTTCGGCAGCTTCAGCAAATGCACCGCCCGCATAATGAAGGACTGCGGCATGAGGGCGGCCTTCACCTGCGAGGAGCGGGTGAATGCAATTAAAAAAAGCGAGCCCGAGAAGCTCTTCGGGCTCGGCAGATATAACAGACCAAACGGTATAAGCTCTGAGAGCTTCTTCAAGAAAATGGGAATCGTCAGTTGAGCTTTTTCTCAACAGCAGAGATCTCAACGCATAAGCAGAGTATCTCGACCGCCTTGCAGAGTTCGTCCCTTGACGGGAAGGTGGGGGCAATGCGGATGTTCTTGTCCTCGGGGTCTTTACCGTATGGGTAGGTAGCGCCCGCGCCCGTGAGGGTCACGCCTGCTTCTTTGCAGAGCTGCACAGTCCTCTTGGCGCAGCCGGGGTAAACGTCAAGGCTGATGAAATAGCCGCCGTTCGGCTTAGTCCAGGCGGCAATGCCCTTGCCCGCAAGATGCTTGTCAAAGGCGCTGAGCACCGAGTCGAATTTCGGGCGCAGTATCTCGGCATGGCGGAGCATATGGCGCTCGATACCGGCTTTGTCGCCGAAGAATGCGGCGTGGCGCTTCTCGTTGAGCTTGTCGTATCCTATCGTCTGGACGGTCATTCTCTTTTTGACGGCAGCGATATTTGCGTCTGATGCCGCAAGAGCCGCAACACCAGAGCCGGGGTAGGTTATCTTTGAAGTCGAGCAGACCTCGATGAAATTATCCTCCGTGCCGTATTCGGCGGCAGCTTCAAAAATATTCATCAGGCTGTCGTGAGTGTCGTAAATGTGGTGAACGCAGTAGGCGTTATCCCAAATAACTCTGAAATCCCTTGCGGCGGGCTTGAGTGCGGCAAAGCGGCGCACCGTCTCGTCCGAATAGGTGTAGCCTGTAGGGTTTGAATACATCGGCACGCAGATTATACCCTTGACCTTCTCGTCCTTAACCAGCTCCTCGATCATAGTCATGTCGGGGCCGTTCTCGTCCGAGGGGATATTTATCATCTCGATGCCGAAGTGCTCGAGAATGCCGAAGTGCCTGTCGTAGCCGGGCACGGGGCAGAGAAATTTGATTCCCTTCTGAGCGCACCAAGGCTCTGCGCCTGCACCGAACATCATGCATTGGGAGACATAGTCATACATAACATTGAGGCTGGAGTTGCCGAAGATTATCAGGTTCTTTGCCTCAACGCCGAGGATCTCGGCAAATATTGATTTGCATTCGGGGATGCCGTCAAGGCCGCCGTAATTGCGGATATCCATGCCGTCATCGGCTTTAAAGTCGCCGAGGAGGTCGGGGTCAAGCATCTCGGCGGACAGCTCAAGCTGAGCCGGTGCGGGCTTGCCTCTCGCCATGTTGAGCGAAAGCCCGAGTGCTTTATAAGCGTCGTATTCTTTATTGAGTGTCGCAAGCCTCTCGGTGAGCTGCTCACGGGTTGCGTTTGCTATGTTCATGACGAATACCTCCGTTTGTTTGGATTGTTAACTGCTATATTTTATACTATTTTCTTATGATTTGCAAGCCTTATTTTACAATCTTGCAAAAAATATCCCTATTCGCCTAAAACCCAGCCTCTTTTGCAGTAAAAAAGAGCAAATGAGCCAAAAAGATATGGAACAGGAGCCGCAACGGCATTTCGTATGAAAGCTGATGCGGCTCCTGTTTTTGCTGTTGTGATTGATTGTTTATTCTACCGTTACGGTGCCGTCGGGTTCAACGGTCACTTTCATGCCGTCCTTAACATAATTAAGGAATTCCTCGCCGAGGCAGTCGACCGTGGGCATCGGCTCGTCGGTCCAAACTGCGGAGAGGATAGCGCCGGCAGCGGCAAGGGAGTCGATGTGCTCCGAGAAGAGCATACAGGCGGGAGTTCTGTCCATTGACTTGGCGCAGTAGAGCACCATGCCGCCGGTGGTGGAGCCGATGGTCTGGGGCAGGCAGAGAGCCGTGCCGACCATGGGCTTGCCGTAGATATCGGAGTTATTCTGATCGCCGCACTTCGCAGTCTTATCGCCGAACTGAAGGCTTGCCTGGAAGGAAGCAAGGGTGTTGAAGCCGCCGTGAGAGACGAGGGCGGGGGCGGTGCATGAGCCTGCGACTACAGGGCGTCCTTTGAACTTTTTCATCTTACTTTACCTCCTTCGTGATGATGCCGAGTATTTCGTCGCTCGTGTAGTAACGGGCGGTGGTGTAGGTTCTGAGCTTGTTGGAATTTGTGATGACGGGCATCTTCTTGCAAAGAGGATTATTCATATACATGAGCGGGCATATGTAGCTGAGCACAACGCCGGTCGCCTTGAGCTTTGCGGCGTACTCGGTCTTGTTGAATTCCTCGATAACGCCGGGTGCGGCGGTGAAGACGGTGGGCACGGAGACCTTGCTCAGACCGTTCTTCTTAAGCTCTGCGGTGACATTATTGGTCCACTCGATGAGCTGCGCTCTGGACAGATGCGGGCAGCCGACGAAGCAGAGCTTCGGCTTCGCATTTTTATCTTTCCACATGATGGGGTAATTTGCCTTGACTCTCTCAAGCTCGGCGTCGTCGATGACATAGGTCTTTGCGCCCTCTGCGATGAGAGCTTCGCCCTGTTCGACTGCCTCGGGGGTGAGGTTGGCGATGTGATAGAGGCCGACTGCGCCGTTGGAGGCGGTAGCGGCGCCGAAATCCTTGAGGTAAGCGGTGGCGTCGCCGTCAAGCTCGGTGCCTATCCACTTGTCAAGGCCCTTGACATAGGGCACATCTTCCATGACCTTCATGCCGATAGCGGAGCCGAGTATCTGAGCCTCGGGCTTCTTGGTGGTCTTTATCTCGACTACCCATGTAGCCTTTCTGCCCTCGTCAGTCAGCAGACCGAAGTAGGGGACGAAGCCGACGATGGAGCCGAAAAGCTCGATTATGCCGGAGTTTCTGTTGCAGCGCGCGCCGAGGACTGAGTTTGCATAAACAACTGCCGAGGACTCTGCCCATGAGAGAACGTCGCCCTTTGCGGGCTTGTTGCCGACCTCATCCATGTAGCAGGTGCAGGTGTAGGACTTGCTGTCAAGCAGGCCGAGCTTTGTGAGCTGGGCGTCGTAGCTGTCCTGCATCGAATACATGAACTTGTTGAAAACGAGCTTCTGGAGCAGGTTTGCGGGCACCTTGGGGTCAAGGGGCTTGGGGTCAACGGTGAATTTCTGGCCGGAGAGTGCGCCGCCGGCGATGAGCTGATCCATCAGGTCGTAGACGGGCTTCATGACCTTCAGGCCGAAGCTGGTGACGAGATGACCCATCTTGCTCGTTACGGGCACCATCTTGGTCGCGCCGAAAGCGTCGCCGTACATAACGAGGGTCTTCATGACCTTCGCCATCGCATCGCCCTTGGAGCCGTTGAGGATGTCAAGCTCTTCTTGGGTAAGATTCATTTTGTAATCCATTTTTGAATTCCAACCTTTCAAAATTAGAGTGAAAGAGTGAGTTTCGGCCGGTCGATATGCCGCTCGCGCTGCCTTGACGGCGCATAAGACCCGCCGATTAAATTTTTTCAATTTATTGTAACATTTTATTGAAGTGAATTCAATAAAAAACCTCTAAAAAACCGATTTTTTTCATCAAAAATCCGATTTGATTAGATAAAAGCCGCCGTGCATGGGGCGCGGCGGCCGATAAACCGATTATTTGCCTGCGAGCTTAAAGATAAGACCGAGCGGCAGGATTATTTCGAGGATTTTGACGGGCGTATCGCAGATGAGTGATGCGATAGTGCCGAAATCATAGAAGTGACCCTCATCCTCGGGTGCGGGTGCGCCGTCATAGCTGAGCAGGAAGGGCTCGACATAGAGGATGCCGCCTGCGCCGAACACCTCGGCTCTGACATAGCTGCCAATCTCGTCGGAATGATCGTTGAGGTCGAGCTTGTTGCCGACTTGGATGACTTTGCCGTCTGCTATCCAGTGAACGGTGAGGGCGTTTTCGGCAGTCACGGTGATGGTGTCGGCGGTGTTGTCAACGATGATATTCGTTACCTTCGGGGCAACGGTGCCGTCCTCGACTTTATATTGATCCTTCTGCTTGCCGTTCTCTATCTGAGCGGCGATATTTTCAATTGCCTCGCTCAGCTTGCCGGCAACCCTCGACGCCTCGAGGCTTTTGATCACACGTACCTCCTCATAAAGCTGAACCAATTCGTCATAGTTGCCGATATACTTGCTCGCCGCAAAGAACTGACCGCTCTCAAGGCTCTTTTTGAGCGCCGCGGAGGTCTTTTCGGGCATGAGTGCAAGCACATAGCCGGAGTCGACTATGTCAAGGTTATGAGAGTCGGTGGAGGCAATACCGAGCACATTTCTGCCGGTGGGTGTGACTTTTTGGAGCAGGATATCCCAGAGCTTCCTGTCGAAGCGGGTCCTGTAGTCGCCCTTGCTGTTGACGTCGATACCGATGCAGGTGCCGTATGTCCTGAGCAGGTGGGCGAATTTGTTTATCTTGTAGTTATACATAGGATTCTCGGCGTTATAGGCGTCGGCAGTGTAAAGCTCATCGCGGGCGTTGCTGTATTCGCCGGGGTGATTGATGACCGAGAGACCGCCGAGCTTGTCGACATTGCTTATCGGGCGCTCGTAGTTGCTTGTGCCGCCGATGACCTTGTGACCGTAATCGACAAACCATGAGTTGACGTGAGCGTTGTTAAAGGAGGTGGGGTTGTTTTCAACGCCGTAGGGCACGCGCAGCATGGTCTGACCGTCTGTGCCGTCGGCAAGGGTCTGCTGATAGAATTCGTCGCCGCCCTGCTTGAATACCTTATAGGCGTTGCCGTTCTCGGCAGTGCCGCTTTCGTCAAGGAGGGAGGAATCGATTCTCTTCTTTCTGACAAGGCTGACGAGCTTCATGACATCCCAGTGATCCTGCTCGGTGTAGCCGTAGCTGACGGAGCCGTGATCGGTTATCGCCATGATATCGAAGCCCAGCTCATAGTGGCGCTCGACCATTTCGGGCAGGGTGTAGCCGCCGTCGCTGAAGAGCGTGTGGCTGTGAAGGTCGGTCTTATACTGATGATAGGAGTCGAAATCGACGCCTGCGTAAGGGTTGCTGATAGTGTAATCAATTCTGCTTTCATTGCCCTCTGCAAAAGCACATGGAGCAAAAGATAGAAGCATCGCCGCCGCAAGGAGCACGGCAAGGATCTTTTTGCTGATTTTCATATTGAAACCTCCGCTGAAATTTTAATCAATTATAACAAATTCTTTTCGATTTGTAAAGGCTGATTGTCGGAAACAGACAAAAATATTAAAAAATATTCAATATTAAATTAAAAAACCTTAATGTAATATTTGCTATTTTGTTAACAGTGTGATAAAATAACACATATAAAATTCCGATTGGAGGTAACCGATGAAGCTTTTCGGCAGGATACGCGCACTGATAATGCTGCCACTTTGGCTCATCTGCCTTTTGGTCGGCCCGAGGGCGCAAAGCACACCCGGCGTTGAGCTTGTTTCGCAGGATCTCGTCGTGCTCGGTGAAGCCTTCACCGCAGGGCAGGGAATCACCACCGACGGCGAGTATTATTACACCAGCGGAGCAATAACCGCTGTCAACACCACGGCGCTTGCCAAGAGGACTCTTGACGGCATGACGACCGTAAAGGTGCGGCTCAATCCCTTGCCCGATAAATGCAGGGAAAGGGGCAATAATCATATCGGCGGCATAAGCGCATATAACGGCAAGATATATGCCTCCGTCGAGGGCGGCGGCGAGTGTGAGGCGTGCATAGTCGTTTTTGACTGCAATACCCTTGAGCCTACAGGCGAGATATACGACCTGCCGAACGAGCTTTACGGCGACGGTATCCCGTGGCTCGCCGTTGACGGCAATACGGGGCTGCTCTATGCCTCGGGCTGGTCGCACAAAAAAGAGATCAGGGTGTACGATGTCAACGACGGTATGCGTTTTGTAAAGGAGATCACCGTCATCGGCATGGAGGATATCCATCGCATACAAGGCGGCGAATTTTATAACGGCACTCTCTATCTCTCAAGCGACACCGGCGAAGAGAGAGACGGCAAATGGACAAAAAATATCCTGAGCGTCAACGTCGAGACGGGCGAAACCAAGATAGCGTTTGAGCGAAACGTCGGCAGAGCTAAGGTCGAGGCCGAGGGGCTTACCTTCCTCCCGACTGAGGACGGCGCAAATATGCATGTGCTCGACTACGATAAGCTGATCGGTCTTTATGTTCATCACTACAAGGTCGATGTCTGATCTGCAAATATTTTAACGGGCGAATGCCCGAAGGAAAGGAAGATATATACTAATGAAAAAAGTCATCAGCGTCCTGCTGGCGCTGGTATTGGCGTTCGGCGCTTGTGTGCCGGCGTTTGCCCATTCCGCACAGCAGGCAGGGGAGTGCAGCGACCTCCCCGTGGTAATAGTCAGAGGCATGGATTTCAACGGCCTGAGCATTGATTACGGCACCGAGCGGCAGCGCCCGGCAATCGCTCCTATAGACGCAAAGGGCGTTGTCGGCTGCCTTGTCAAAATGATATACAAGGGAGTTATGAATTTCAGCTTCGACCCCGCCATGGATGAGCTTCTTGACTATGTCAACGAGATCATGGGCGGTCTTTCGATGAATCCCGACGGCTCGTCAATGTATAATGTCGGTTACAAGAAATACCCGCTCAGCGCAGATCACTATGAAGAGGTCATAACCGACAATCGCAACGAGCCGGGCATCGCAAGAGCCTGCACCGAGACCTTTGCAGAGGGTCATACATATTATTTTTATTATGACTGGCGCATTGATCCGTGGGAGGTTGCCGATGATATCAACGAGACGGTCAACACCGCCATCAGAGAGACCGGCCACGACAAGGTCAAGATAGTCTGCTCAAGCATGGGCGGCATTATGACTGTCGCTTACCTCACCAAATACGGCTACAGCAAGGTTGAGCGCTGTCTCTTTATGTCCTCCACCTTCTGCGGCGCTCAGGTAGCCTCGGATATGCTGACCGGCAAGGTCGAAATAACCCCCGATAACCTTTATAAATACGTTCTCTCCCTTGTCGGAGACAAGCCCGCAGCGGGCGTGTTTATCAAGGTCCTCAACAAGCTCGGCGCGTTCAAGGCTGTCACAAAACTGACCGATTTTATCATTGATAATTATAAGGAAGAGGCTTACGAAAAGACCCTCACTCCGATATTCGGCTATATGCTGCCGCTTTGGGGTCTTGTGCAGCCGCAGGATTTTGGTGACGCTCTCGATTTCATATTCGGCGACAAACAAAAGGAGAATGCCGAATTCATCGCAAAAGCCGAAAGGCTTCAGCTTATGATGAAAAACAGGGATAAGCTCATCAACGAGATGATAGATAACGGCGTTAAGATAGCTATCGTGGCGCATTATGACACTCCGCTTGCTCCCGTTTATGAAAGCGCGAATTTCAACGGCGACGGCGTGCTCGAAACTTATCAGATGTCCGGCTATGCGACGGTCGCTAAATACGGCGAGACCCTCGGCGACAATTATGTGCCCGCCGACCCCAAGTATCTCTCACCCGACAGAACCGTTGACCTCTCAACGGCGCTCTATCCCGAGTATACTTACATAATCAAAGGCGCTCCCCACGTTTCCTGCTCCTACGGCTCGGATATGAGCGGCTTCCTGATGTGGCTGCTCAGCTGCGACGGCGAATTCTACGCAGGCGTTAATGAGAAATACCCGCAATTCATGGTCTCCGATAAGAATCAGTCCCTCAGAGCATTTGACTGATAAAATCGAATACAAATAAAATATCGGGGCTTCCGTTAATCGGAAGTCCCGAGTTTTTGTGAGTTATACGATTACTGCTTTGCGCCGCCGTCATATTTCTCAAGCACCTTGACGCTGACTGCGAAGCAGCCTGCAAGACCTTCAAGATTCATGTTGTCATATGTATCTCTGCGGGTGTGGTAGTAGTCCTCGAGCTTGTGGTTGAGACCGGTGATGCCGGTTGCTCTGAAGCCTGCCTGTGCAAAGGCTGCGGAGTCGGTAGCGCCGCCGAGCGGGGGAACCCAGCCCTTCTTGCAGAATATGCCGAGCTCCTCGGCACACTCCATAAAGAGGTCGGAAACATCCTTGTCAGCCTTGACGGTGCCGTTAAGGTCGCGGTAGTTGGTCATGAGCTGCTTCGGATCGTGAATAGTATCGTAGGAATAAATAAAGGTAGGCACGTCGTCAAATTCGCCCTTGTGAGCCTCGCACCATGCCTTGGCGCCTCTGAGACCCGCTTCCTCGGAGCCGGAGAGGATAACGCCTATCTCTGTATTCTCAAACTCAATGCCTTCATCCTGAAGCGCCTTGAGGATAGCTATGCCCATGTAGCAGCCGGAGAGGTTGTCGTTTGCGCCGTCAACGACTCTGTGCTTGTTCCACATGAAGTAGAGACCGATGAGGAAGGGGACAAAGATAAGACCGATAAGAGCGCAAGTGGTCATGGTGGATGATTCGTCAACTATTTTAGAAATAACGCCGAACTTGGCGCACGCGATTATGGAAAGGACGAGATAATAGAGGGCGCCAACGCCGCCGATGATTGCGTGAGCCTCAAATCCAACGCCGCCGAGCTTGTAGTTGACAGGCCATTCCCATGCTGCGTCGGGGTGACCGTTGAAGATGATGCGGCGCTTGACTTCGCCCGTGCACTTCTTGATGGCAGTCACATTGTGACCGATCTTTTTGGGGAAGAGGAAATCGACGAGCTTTTTGTATGCGCCGAACTGCATCAAAGCAACAAAGAGACCGAATACGATAAGGATAGCGGAGACTATGGGCAGACCGACAAAAAGCAGCACGATGGCAAGCAGCACGCTTGTCAGAGTGATGTAAAGCCAGCCGTAGAATGAGCCGGGATGCTCCTCGAAGGATTCAACGTCCGCACGGTCGCAGCCGCAGTCCTTTTTAAGCACATCAGCCATGTAAATGCAGGCCTGCTCCTCGCCCTTGGAGCCGGGGGCGCGCTTCTCAAAGTCCTTGCATATATGCGTGATTTCTTTGAGCATATACTTTGCGTATGTTTTTTTCTTGGCGATAATGTTACTCAGGTCCATTTCTTTTTCTCCTTCACAGTTTATTTGGGGAATGAATACAGCATTTATTATAAAGCATTAATAAAAAATTGCAAGCATAATTTAATATTTTATTAACATTCCCGAAGATTTTGTCCGAACCTGGTGAAATCTTTGGCTTTTGCGATTGATTTTTGCGCCGCAGAGTATTATAATCGGTCTATATAATGTATTAGCGTGCGAAAGAGGTAGTTATGAATATTATCAAAACCGTTTTCAAACCCCTTTGCGCAGCTTTAAGCGCCGTTGCTCTGTTTATATCTGCCGTTTCCGGGCTTTTTGCTGGCACGGGAACTCATATTTCCTTCCTTTCCGCTTCATTCTATGACAGCAAGCCCGGCGAATATACCTCGGGCAAGACTTTGCCGGAAACTATAGCGTTCATTAAGAATTGCGCCGAGGAAAACGGGCTTAATGATCTGATCTACGGCGTTGACGAGGGCAGGCTTCTTTGCGGCAATTCTGCGGGCACCGATGATAACCAGCTTCTGAGCCGCACCGTCGGCTACACATGGCAGGCGGCTTATGATGCGAGGATATTCAGTCAAATGATTAATGCCGGCGGCGATTATTTCTCGTCGTGGGATTTCCTTACCGGAGGTCTGCTCGAGGGTATCCCGACTGTCAGTCAGCTATCATGTGGCGTCAAACATTTCGCGCTTCTTTGCCCCGCTCTCGAGCATTTTTGCGAGGTCGCCCGCCTCACCCCCGTTACACGCACCGCCGAAGTGAAAGACGGGGTGCTCGATTTAGAGTACACTCTCGGCGCAAGCAACGTCCTTTTCCTCGAAATAAAATGAACACGGCCGGAGCGGTGAAAGAGCCGCCCGGCTTTTTGAGCGTTTTTTCGATGAAAAACGGTATAAAAATTCAAAAAAGGCCAAAAATTTTTTGAAAACAAAAAATCAGAGAAAAAACGAGATATAACGAGCATTTACGAGTTAGAATGAGAAAAATATTTGAATTTTTTTGTTCCCAACGGCTTTTTCACGGTTCTGATAAAAAAATTGTTGACATTTGCAGATTTTTGCACTATATTTTATTTTAATAATTCGCCTGTGTCACGGCAGAGAGGGGCTGCATAATTGAAAAAAAACGTTATTATTGATCTGAAAAACATCTCCGTCACATTCGGGGATAATCAGGTGCTCAAAAATCTCAATCTGTATATCCGCGATAAGGAGTTTATAACTCTGCTCGGTCCCTCGGGCTGCGGTAAGACGACCACCCTGCGTATAATCGCCGGATTCATTGAGCCGGACGAGGGTGAAGTGATTTTTGAAGACAAGGTAATTAATGGTGTACCGCCTCACAAAAGGCAGGTTAACACCATTTTTCAGCGTTACGCGCTTTTCCCTCACCTCAATGTTTATGAGAATGTTGCGTTCGGTCTGCGTATAAAAAAGTTGCCTGAGAAGCAGATAAAGGAGACTGTCGAGGAGATGCTGGCTCTTGTCAACCTCAAGGGCTTTAATAAGCGTAACATAAATTCGCTCTCGGGCGGCCAGCAGCAGCGAGTCGCCATTGCGAGGGCGCTTGCGGTAAAGCCCAGGGTGCTGCTGCTCGACGAGCCTCTCGGCGCTCTCGACCTTAAACTGCGTAAGGATATGCAGGTGGAGCTGAAGAATATCCAGCAGCGCCTCGGCATCACCTTTATTTACGTTACCCACGATCAGGAGGAGGCCCTCTCGATGTCCGATACCGTCGTTGTTATGGACAGCGGCGTTATCCAGCAGATAGGCACTCCGCTCGATATATATAACGAGCCGAAGAACGCTTTTGTTGCCGATTTCATCGGCGAGAGCAATATCCTTGACGGTATTATGCTTGACGACTGCCTTGTTGAATTCTCGGGCCACCGCTTTGAGTGCCTTGACAAGGGCTACGCCAAGAACGAGGCCTGCGACGTGGTCGTGCGCCCCGAGGATGTGGACGTTGTGGAGCCCGATAAGGGTATGCTCTGCGGCGTTGTGACTTCCGTCACATTTAAGGGTGTCCACTTTGAGATAATCGTTGATATCGGCGGCTTCAAGTGGATGATACAGACCACCGATTATCAGGCCGAGGGCAGCAGGATAGGCCTCTTTATCGAGCCTGACGCGATACATATTATGAAGAAATCCGAATACTCGGGTATGTACGGCGACTACAGCTCGTTCAGCGAAGAATTTGACGAGCTTTCAAACGCGGAGCTTCCCGAGGACGAGGAGGAGGTCGAGGAATGAGCGGCCGTTCTTCTCTCAGGGCGAAGCTGATATCCTCGCCGTATGTGGTTTGGTCGGCGCTGTTTATCGTCGCCCCGCTGATATTCGTTGTCTATTATTCATTTACAAACCCGAGCGGTGACTTCACCCTCGACAATATCTCGGCGCTGAGCAAGTATGCGCCCACATTTTTGCGCTCGATATGGTTCGGCATAGTCGCCACCGTCATATGCCTGCTGATAGCGTTCCCGCTCGCCTATATCATCTCACAAAAGACCGAGAAGGTGCAGCGCACGCTTGTTATGCTCGTCATGCTGCCGATGTGGATGAGCTTCCTCATCAGGACCTATTCATGGATGGCGCTTTTGCAGGATACAGGTATCATCAATTCGTTCCTCGCAAAGCTCGGCATTGACCCGATACATATGATAAACACCTCTGGCGCCGTCATACTCGGCATGGTCTATAATTTCCTGCCGTATATGATAATGCCTATTTACTCTGTCATGGCGAAGCTCGACTACAGCATGGTAGAGGCGGCGCAGGATCTCGGCGGCAACAGGCTCACCGTTATAAAGCGCTGCATAATACCGATGAGCATGCCCGGCGTTATCTCGGGCATCACCATGGTCTTTGTCCCGTCGGTCAGCACCTTCTATATTTCACAAAAGCTCGGCGGCGGCTCCTTTGACCTCATCGGCGACGTTATCGAGCGCCAGTTCCAACAGTCTTATAACTACAATCTCGGCGCCTCGCTCTCGCTGGTGCTGATGGTGCTTATCCTTATCTGCATGGCGGTCATGAACCGCTTCAGCGGCGACGAGGAGGGGATGGTAATATGAAAACTGCGTCTAAGATCTATGCGGCGCTCGTGTTCCTTTTCCTCTATGCGCCAATTATCGTTCTGATCATCTTTTCGTTCAACTCCTCAAGCAGCACGAGCGTATTCAGCGGCTTCTCACTCAGATGGTATGAGTCGCTATTCCAGGATAAAGCGACTTTGCGCGCATTCTACAACACCATTATCCTTGCCGTCACATCGTCTGTCATTGCGACGGTGCTCGGCACGGCGGCAGCCGTCGGCATCAATAAATACAAAAAAGGCTTCATGCGCTCATCCGTCATGGCCGTCACCAATATTCCGATGATGAATCCCGAGATAGTGACGGGTATCTCGATGATGCTGCTCTTTGTGTTTGTCGGCAGACTGGTCAATTCGGAGGCCGTCCTCGGTTTTGGCACGCTGCTGATAGCCCATGTCACATTCGGCCTGCCTTATATTATCCTCACCGTGCTGCCGAAGCTGCGTCAAACGGATAAAAACCTTGCGGAGGCGGCGCAGGATCTCGGCTGCCGACCCGCTCAGGCGTTCTTCAAGGTCGTACTGCCCTCGATAATGCCCGGCATCATCACCGGCATGATAATGGCTTTCACGCTCTCGCTCGATGACTTTATCATCAGCTATTTTACCTGCGGTCCGGGCTTCCAGACTCTGCCGATAGCTATATTCGCGATGACCAAGAAGCGCGTAAAGCCCGATATGTACGCTCTCTCCGCCCTTATTTTCGTGAGCATCCTTGTGCTGCTCATCCTTTATAATTTTGCGCAGCAAAAGAGCGACGAAAAAACAAAAAGCAAGAAATAAATCTATCTGAAAGGAGCGGCAAAACAGTGAAAAAATTCTTTGCCATTCTTTTGGCGTGTGCTTTGGCGTTCGTACCCTGCACGGCGGCCTTTGCGGCGCAGCAGAGCGATATCGACGCCCTCAGAGGCACCAAGCTCTATGTTTATAACTGGGGCGAATATATCTCCGACGGTGCGGACGGTACTCTCGATATCAATGCCGAGTTCGAGAAGAAATATGGCATCGAGGTCGTTTACGACACCTACGACAATAACGAGGTCATGTATTCCAAGCTAAAGGGCGGCGGGATCGCCTACGATATCGTCATACCCTCCGACTATATGGTAGAGCGTATGATAAGCGAAGGTATGCTTGAGAAGATCGACTTCGACAATATCCCGAATTTCAAGTATATCCCCGACAAATACCGCAACCTCGGCTATGACCCGACCAACGAGTATTCCGTGCCCTATACCGTCAGCTATATCGGACTAATCTATAACACTGCAATGGTGGATGAGGCTCCCGACAGCTGGACTGCGCTTTGGGACGAGAGATATTCGGGCAAAATTCTTATGATCAATAACCCGAGGGATGCCTTTGCCATCGCTCAGAGTATTCTCGGCATGGATTATAACACCGACGCCCCTGCCGCTTGGCGGACTGCCGCCGAGCTGCTCAAGGAGCAGAAAAGGGTCAACCCCAACTACGTCAACGACGAGGTCTTTCTCAAAATGGAGTCGGGCGAGGCTGCGCTTGCACCTTATTTTGTCGGCGATTATCTCACCATGAAGGAGAATAACCCCGACCTTGCCTTCGTTTACCCCAAGGAGGGCGTCAACTACTTTTTTGACTCCGCCTGCATCCTCAAAGGCTCAAAGAATAAGCTCGCCGCAGAGCTGTATATCAACTTCCTGCTCGAGCCTGATGTAGCCCTTGCAAACGCCGAATATATCTGCTACGGCAGCCCGCACAGCGAGGTGTATAATAACCCCGATTATACCTATTATCACGATGAAACGCTCTATCCCGAGGAGGGGAGCGTCAAGACTCAGCTTTTCAGGAATCTGCCCGCGGAGACGCTGGCTCTTATGAGCTCGCTTTGGGATGACGTCAAAAATTATATCCCGTCCGGAGTTTCGCCCAACTCGTTCTTCTTCGGCGGCACAGATACCGCAGCCGAGCCAAACGTCGACGGCGAAAAAATGACCGAGGAGACCGTCAAATACGCTGTCTGCATCGGCGTTTTCGTGCTCATCTGCCTTGCCTATGTGATTTTCAGGTACGCAAGGAAAAAATACAGAGAAAAAGTATAATTAATGCTGCCGCATCGTTCAAACGGTGCGGCGGTTTTTTCAATATTGCGGATACATAAAAAATTTACAGAATATTAACCATAATCACAGTTGACGGTTTGACGATAATATTATATAATATTACACTATAATGGAATAATCGGTCAGTGTATCCGAAAAGGAGAAGTTATGATAGATAAAGAGTTTTTAACATTCAGCGAGAAGCCCCGTGAGCTGCCGACCGTGGCGCTCAGAGGGTTGGTCGTGTTCCCCGATATGTTCATTCACTTTGAGGTGGGGCGAGAGAAGTCGATAAATGCGCTCAAAGAGGCCATGGACGGCGGGCAGGAGGTATTCCTTGTAGCTCAGCGTGACGTGGCTGTTGACAATCCCGACTATGACGAGCTTTATGATATCGGCGTTATTGCCAAGGTGAAGCAGCTTATTCGCATGCCCGGCAAAAACACCAATATCAGAGTGGCGGTCGAGGGTATCGCAAGAGCGAGGCTCATCGGCGGCGTTGCCGGCAAGAATTCAAAGTGCCTGCGTTCGCTCATTGTGCCCGTTTCCGAGCTGCCCGTTGCCGAGGAGCTGCGCGATTATTCAAGAGCGCTCGTCCGTCACGCCAAAGAGCTCTTTGCCGACTATGTCGAGGTTGCGTCGCAGATGCCCGTTGATATCGTCACCGGAGTTATGCAGAAGTCCGAGCCGGGCGAGCTTGCCGACTATGTTGCGGGCAATATTATGATAGAATATGAGGACAGACAGCGAATACTTGAGGAGTTTGACAAGATTAAGCGCCTTGAGGCTCTCTGCGTGCTGCTTGCCGACGAGGGCAATCTGCTCAACCTCGAGGCTGAGATAGGCGAAAGAGTGCAGGAGCAGATAGACAAGAATCAGCGTGAGTATTATCTGCGTGAGCAAATGAAGATAATCTCCGAGGAGCTTGGCGGCGGAGTGTCGCAGGAGGAGGAGCTTGATGAGTTCCGCCGTAAGATATTCGAGCTGAATGTCTCCGACGATATCAAAGATAAGCTCTTACGCGAATGCGACAGGCTCGAGAAAAGCTCGCCGCAGTCGCCCGAAGCGGCGGTGAGCAGGAATTACCTTGAGGTCTGCCTTTCGCTGCCATGGGATAAGTATTCAAAAGAGAATACCGATATTAAAAAATCAAAGAAGATACTTGAAGCAGACCATTATGGTCTCGAGAAGGTCAAGGAGAGGATACTCGAGTATCTTGCTGTCAGGACTCTTGCGCCGGATATCAAGGGGCAGATAATTTGCCTTGTCGGCCCGCCGGGAGTCGGCAAGACCTCGGTCGCTCGTTCGATAGCGAGGGCAACAGGCAGGAAATATGTCCGCCTTTCGCTCGGCGGCGTCAAGGATGAGGCGGAGATAAGAGGTCACCGCAAGACCTACATCGGCTCAATGCCGGGCAGGATAATCGAGGCGCTGCGGCAGGCGGGCACCAAGAACCCGTTGATACTGCTTGACGAGGTCGACAAGCTCTCAAGCGATTATAAGGGCGACCCGACCTCCGCTCTGCTCGAGGTGCTTGACCCGGAGCAGAATTCTACATTCCGCGATCATTATGTCGAGCTGCCGTTTGACCTGAGTCGAGTAATGTTTATCACCACGGCAAATGTCCGCTCAAATATCCCCGAGCCGCTTCAGGACAGAATGGAGATAATAGAGCTCGGCAGCTACACCTTCGAGGAGAAATTCAACATAGCCAAAAAGCATCTTATACCGAAGCAGATAAAGCGCCACGGGCTGACTTCAAAGCAGCTCAGGATATCCGACAAGGCTCTCTCGCTCATCATTGATGGTTACACCAAGGAGGCGGGAGTCAGAGGACTTGAGCAGCAGATAGCCGCCGTGTGCCGCAAGGCTGCCGTGATGATAGTCGACGGCAGGGGCGAAAAGCTCTCCGTCAAGCCCGAGAATGTCGAAGCACTGCTCGGCTCACGCAAATTCAAGCCCGAACGCTTCGACGGCAAAGCCGAGGTCGGCGTTGTCAACGGCCTTGCATGGACCGCTGTGGGCGGCGAAATGCTCGAGGTCGAGGCTGCGGTGCTCGACGGCAGCGGCAAGCTCCAGCTCACAGGCTCTCTCGGCGACGTGATGCAGGAGAGCGCCAAGGCGGCGGTCAGCTATATCCGCTCAAGGGCTAAGGAGCTTTCGGTCGACCCGAATTTCTATAAAGACAAGGATATCCACATTCATGTGCCCGACGGCGCAACGCCCAAGGACGGCCCCTCGGCGGGCGTTACAATGGCTACGGCGCTTGTCTCGGCTCTCACAGGCAAAAAGGTCAAGCGCGACGTCGCAATGACGGGCGAGGTCTCGCTGCGCGGCAGGGTGCTGCCGATAGGCGGGCTTAAAGAGAAATCCATGGCGGCTTACAGGGCAGGCATAAAGACCGTGCTCATCCCGTATGATAATCTGCCAGACCTTGACGAGGTCGACCCCAAGGTCAAGGAGAATGTCAGCTTTGTGCCCGCTAAAAATGTTGAGACGGTATGGCGCACGGCGATAGAGAATTACGGCGAAGCGCCGAAAGAGAAGAGCGTTGCTCCGCTCGATGCACTCAGCGCGTCGAAACCCTCCGAGAGAGGCAGGTATAAAATATGAGATTTGATAAAATTGAGTTCACGGCGGCATACGGCACCTCATCTCAGCTGCCGCCGCCGAAAGAGAAGGAGATAGTTTTCTCCGGTAGGTCAAACGTCGGCAAATCCTCGCTCATAAACAAGGTCTTTAACCGTAAAAACCTTGCGAGGGTCAGCTCCGTGCCCGGCAAGACGATAACCGTCAATTTCTTTAAGGGCGATAGCGTTTACTTCGTCGATCTGCCCGGCTACGGCTACGCGAAACGCGAGCAAAAGGAGAAAAAGCGCTGGGCTGAGCTTATGGACGGCTACTTCAATTCGGGCAGGGATATCGCCCTAGTCGTCCAGCTCATTGATATGCGCCACGCCCCGTCTCAGGACGATATGACGATGCTCAACTTCCTCAAGGAGATGAATATTCCGTTTGTCATCGTCCTCACAAAGAGCGATAAGCTCAACAAAACCGAGACGGAGAAGCGCAGGGCGGAGCTCGATAAAGAGCTTGCGGATTATGCCGATATACGGCGCATAGAATTCTCCGCCGTCACAGGCAGCGGAGTTGAAGAGATAAGAGCGGCGGCAGAGGCCGCAGCTCAGTAACCGCCGAGCAACAGTTATTTTGGACGGGAGGTCAGCAAAATGTACGTTTCCGATTGTATTTCAATGAATGAGCGCGGGCATCTCACGATAGGCAGCTATGACACCGTGGAGCTTGCCAAAAAATACGGCACGCCCGCATATGTGTTTGACGAGAATGAGATACGCAAAAATCTCAGGGAATTCAAGAAGTCCATCGACGATGAATACGGCGGCAAAGGGCTTGTCGTCTATGCGAGCAAGGCGTTTTGCTGCAAAGAAATGTGTCGTATCTGCGCCGAGGAGGGCGTCGGCATAGACGTTGTCTCCGGCGGAGAGCTTTATACGGCGCTGTCGGTAGGGTTCCCGACGGATAAGATAGTTTTCCACGGCAACAACAAGACCCGTGATGAGCTGATAATGGCTGTCGATAACAATGTCGGCAGAGTGATAGTCGATAACATCACTGAGCTTGAGAATTTGAACGCCATTGCCGCCGATAAGGGCAAAAATATCGGTATAATGCTCCGCATAAAGCCCGGTATTGACGCGCATACCCATGAATTCATAAAAACCGGTCAGATAGACTCAAAATTCGGTTTTGCTCTTGAGACCGGCGAGGCTCTTGAGGCGATAAAAACGGCGCTTGTCATGTCAAACGTGACCCTCAGAGGTCTGCATTGCCATATCGGCTCGCAGATATTTGACCTTGACCCGTTTGAGCTTGCCGCAACGGTCATGCTCGACCTTATTAAGCAGGTCAAAGATGAGACCGGGGTGCAGCTCGGCGAGCTTAATCTCGGCGGTGGCTTCGGCATCAAATATCTCAAGAGCGATCGTCCGAGACCCTACGGCGATTATATGCGTAAGGTATCGACGGCGGTCAACTCGTATTCAAAGGAGCTTGGGATCGAGACCCCATTTATCCTCATTGAGCCGGGTCGCTCGATAGTCGGCGCTGCGGGCATAACCCTCTACACCGTCGGCGCGGTCAAAGAGATACCCGACGTGCGCACCTATGTTTCCGTCGACGGCGGAATGGGTGACAATCCGAGGTATGCGCTTTATCAGTCACGCTACGAGATAGTTTGCGCCAATAAAGCCTCAGAGAAGCGCAGCCGCACCGTGACGGTTGCGGGCAAATGCTGCGAGAGCGGCGACCTTATCCAGGAGTGGACTCATATCCAGCCCGTCGAACCGGGGGATATCCTTGCGGTGCTCTCGACAGGCGCATATAACTATTCCATGGCGTCAAACTATAACCGTATTCCGCGGCTGCCCGTCATAATGGTCAAGGACGGCAAGGATCGCCTTGTTGTCAGGCGTGAGACCTATGAGCAGCTCACCGAGTGCGATATCTGAGAAAACAAATTGATTTAAGGAAGTGACTATATGCTGCATATAGCTATGCCGGCGGATAAAGTCCGCCTTGTATGCGTGCAGACCGATAGGTTCAAAACAAGCAGCCTCATTATCTCCGCGGCTTTGCCGCTTGATGAGAATGCGGCGGCGAACGCTCTCATGCTTCGCCTGCTCAAAAGAAGCTGCAAGAAGTATCCGGATTTCACTCTTTTCTACGGTAAGCTCGATGAGCTTTACGGCGCCACTGTCTCATCGGAGATAAGCAAGAGCGGCGATTCTCAGGTGCTCAGCCTCGTAGCCAACTGCCTTGACGACAGATTCGCTCTCGACGGCGAGAGCATCGCCGAGCAGTGTGCTGAGCTGTCGGCGGAGCTGATATTTGCCCCAAATACCAAGGGCGGCAGCTTCGGCGCGGATGCCGTCGCAACCGAAAAAAGGCTTCTCACTCAGCTTGTTGAGGAGGAGATGAATAATAAAGGCACATACGCGGAGCGGCGCTGCATAAATCATATGTGCTCAAATGAGCCTTACGGCCGTGACGAATACGGCACCGTTGAGGAGATAGCGGCGGTCAAGTGCGCCGACGTCTATGCTGCATGGAAGCGCATGCTTGCAAACGCCGTTTTTCAGATAACCTATGTCGGCTCGGCGTCGCCCGAGAATATCGAGAAGATATTCGCTTCGAGATTTAAGAAGATAAAGCGCGAGCCTGTCGAGACCGAGACTATATTCTTTAAGAGAGGCGGCCGCTTCTGCCGCCATGAGGAGCAGTTCCCCGTGAATCAGGGCAAGCTCATCATAGGGCTTCGCACAGGTATGCAGAGCAGCCGAGACAACCTCTTCGCCGTAATGCTCACTAACGATATCCTCGGCGGCAGCACATATTCAAAGCTGTTTGCGAATGTCCGTGAGAAGATGAGCCTTGCATACTACTGCTATTCGCGGCTTATAAAGTCAAAGGGCATAGTGCTTATCGAGAGCGGCATTGATACCGATAAGGAGCGTACCGTCTCCGCCGCCATAGTCAAGCAGCTCGGCGAATTGCGCGACGGCAGGACCGATCCCGAGGTCTACGATGCCGCAAAGCGCAGCCTGCGTGAGAGGCTGACCTTCTCGTCACCCGCTTCGATTGCAGGGTGGTACGCCGCTCAGATAAACGAGCAGGATATAATTACCCCCGACGAGGTGGCGGACGGCATTGACGCCGTTACTCCCGAGCAGGTCTGCGAGGCGGCCAAGAAGCTGTCCATAGACACGATATTCATGCTTGCGTCCGACGGAAAGGAGACGGAAAATGAAGATCAGTGAGATTAAAAACGAGCGGCTTGGCGAGAGCGTCTTTTGCGGCGAGCATCCGTCGGGGCTCAAGGTCTTTGTGCTGCCCAAAAAGGATTATGAATCCGCCTTTGCGCTCTACGGCGTCAAATACGGCTCGATAGATACGAGCATTATGAATGAGAACGGAGAGTATGAAGCCATTCCCGAGGGCACGGCACATTTCCTTGAGCATAAGCTCTTTGAGAGCGAGGATCTGAACGCTTTCGAGCGCTTTGCCAAGACGGGTGCCAGCGCAAACGCCTACACCTCCTTTGAGCGCACCGCCTACCTCTTCAAAAGCTCGTCCGATATAACCGAATCGCTTGAAATATTGCTTGATTTCGTGCAGAATCCTTATTTCACCGCCGAAACGGTCGAGAAGGAGCAGGGGATAATCGGGCAGGAGATCAGAATGTATCAGGATCAGCCCGGCTGGCAGCTTATGTTTAACCTGCTGCGCGCTCTCTACGGCGAGAATCCCGTCAGGATAGATATAGCGGGCACTCAGGAATCCATCGCCCGTATCGACGCCGACCTGCTTCACAGGCTTTATAAAGAGTTTTATAACCCCGCCAACATGGCGCTTTGTGTCGTCGGCTGCGTTGAGCCGAGCGAGGTCTTTGCGACCGTTGAGCGCTGCCTCAGGAATAACGAGGGCAAAAAGATCGAGCGCAAATTTGTCCGTGAGGATGAGAAGCCCATTCAGAAATATGTGGAGGAGCGATTCTCCGTCGCCGAGAAGCAGTTTTATCTCGGCTTCAAGGAGGGGCTTTCCGAGCCGACGCTCAATATCAAGGACGAGGTCGCCACTTCGATAATGCTTGACGCCGTATTCGGCAAATCCTCAAGGCTCTTTAAGGAGCTGCTGGACGCCGAGCTTATAGACATGGGCTTTGACGCCGATCTGTTCAACGGCTACGGCTTCTCCTGTGTGATGGTGGGCGGCACAAGCGCCGACCCTGAGAAAGCTGTCGAGCTTATCCATGCGGAGCTTGCCCGTCTGCGCACCGAGGGCATCGACCCCGCCGCCTTCGAGAGAGCAAGGAAAAAGAATTACGGCAGAATGGTAATGAGCTACAATGACGTCAGCGAGACGGCAAACCTGCTTATGAGCCTTTGCTTCAGCGGCCATGAGCCGTTTGAGGAGCTGGAGGCATGCAGGAGCGTAACGCTCAAGGATGCCGAGCGCAGGCTTGCGCTGCTGCGTGAGGAATGCGCCGCGCTCTCCGTTATCAGCCCGATAATCAAGGAGGACTGAAGATGTCAAATTATACGGTAGTTTATTTCACAGGCATAAGCCGCGGCTTCAGCGTGCCGAGCGTGCTTGCCGAGTTCTCGATATTTGGTATTGATATCAGCATCAAGTGGTACGGCGCGATAATCGCCTTCGGCTTCCTGCTCGCTGTGCTTTTCGGTGGGCGGATGGCTTATAAATGGAAGATGAATCTTGACAAGATGGTGGATGTACTCATCTACGGCACTCTTGCCGGCATCGTCGGCGCAAGGCTCTATTATGTATTCTCAAAGTGGGATTACTACGGCGCTCATCTCAGCGAGATACCGAAGATATGGGAGGGCGGCCTTGCGATATACGGCGGGCTTATCGCCGGAGTTGTTGCCGCTTATATCGTTTGCCGCGTCCGCAAGATGAATTTCTGGAATCTGCTCGATATCGCCGTTATGAGCTTCCTCATCGGCCAGGGCATCGGCAGGTGGGGTAACTTCACAAACCAGGAGGCGTTCGGCACCAACACTACTCTGCCTTGGGGTATGTGGAGCCAAAAGATAGCCGACGATATTACTTCCCGTCAGGCGTTCTTTGCCGATAAGGGCATCACGATGGATCCTACAATGCCCGTTCACCCCACCTTCCTCTATGAGTCGATATCCTGCCTTCTCGGCTTTGTCGTGCTTTATATAATCTGCCGCAAAGCGAGGAAATTCAGCGGCCAGATAGCTCTTTGCTACGGCGTATGGTACGGCATTGAGCGCGCGATAGTCGAGGGCTTGAGGACCGACAGCCTCTATATAGCGGGCACGACTCTCAGGATATCTCAGGTGCTTTCGGCGTCTCTTGCGCTTGTGTGCGCCGTGCTGCTGGTGATACTTCTTGTTAAATACACAAAGCACCCGAAGCCGATCGACGGCGTTGATTATTTCTCAGAGCTTGAGCTTAAAAAGGCTGCTGAGGCGGCCGAAGCGAAGCCCGCCGAGGTCAAAGAAGAGGCGGCGGAGCAGTCCGAGCAGCCGTCGGATTCAAAATGAAATAAATTTGTAATATTCTATTAATGATTCTATAAAAAAGTAAGAATATGATATGGAGGAAGGCTTGATGGCAAAGCTGATTGACGGCAAAGCGATAAGAGAGCAGGAGCTTGACAGATTGGGGCGCAGAGTCTCGGAGCTCAAGAGCGAGGGCATATCGCCGTCGCTGGCGGTCATAATAGTCGGCAGCGACCACGCTTCACGCATCTATGTCAACAATAAAAAGGCCGCCTGCGAGCGCACGGGTATAATCTCGATCGAGCATGCCCTGCCGGAGGAGACGACCACCGCCGAGCTGCTGGAGCTTATTGACTCGCTCAATGCCGATCCCGCCGTCAGCGGCATTCTCTGCCAGCTTCCCGTGCCGAAGCATATCGACGGCAACGCCGTGCTCGAGCGCATATCTCCCGAAAAGGATGTCGACTGCTTCCACCCGGAGAATGTCGGCAGGCTCTCGATAGGCAGCGGCCGCCTTGTACCCTGCACTCCGATGGGCATGGTCACAATGCTGGAGCATGAGGGAGTCGATATCGCAGGCAAGCACTGCGTGATAATCGGCAGGAGCAACATAGTCGGCAAGCCTATGGCTATGCTCATGCTTGCCCGCAATGCCACCGTGACGGTCTGCCATTCTCAGACCCGCGATCTTCCGTCGCTGACAAAGCAGGGCGATATCCTCGTCGCCGCCGTCGGCAAGGCGAAATTCGTCACCGCCGACATGGTCAAGGAGGGCGCAGTGGTGCTCGACGTCGGCATGAACAGGGATGAGAACGGCAAGCTCTGCGGCGATGTTGACTTTGAGGCCGTCAAAGAAAAAGCCTCGCTTATAACCCCGGTGCCGGGAGGCGTCGGGCCAATGACGATAGCAATGCTCATGCGTAACACCGTTGAAGCGGCTGCTATGCAGGCAGGAAAGGATGAATAGATATGAGTAAGGACAGGAAACTTTACAGAAGCAGGAGCAATAAGATACTCTGCGGCGTTTTGGGCGGATTGGGCGATTATTTCAACGTCGACCCCACCGTTCTGAGAGTGGCGTATGTGCTGCTGTCGGTATTCGTGCTCGGCAGCCCGATAATCCTCTATATTATCTGCGCCCTGATAATCCCGCAGGAGCCTGAGTTCCCGCAGCAGCAGCCCCCGTATCAGCAGGCTGATTATCAGCCCTGTGACAACAACAAAAATAATTAAAAATTAAGCAAAAAACCTTTGACATTACCGCAAGGTTATGTTATAATCTTTCATGCCGCATATTCGGGGCGGGTGAGTTATGCCCAAAAACAGCAATGTGCCCCAGAGTAGCGAGTCTAAAGAAAAGGATTGATATTCCGAATGTACGCAATCATCGAAACCGGCGGCAAGCAGTACAAAGTAGAAGCGGGCGACGTTATCTACGTTGAGAAGCTCGGCGCCGAAGAAGCAACCGATTACACCTTTGATAAGGTAGTAGCAGTCGGTACCGACGACGGCCTCACCGTCGGCGCTCCCTACGTTGCAGGCGCAAGCGTTGCAGCTAAGGTAGTTAAGAACGGCAAGGCTAAGAAGATCACCGTCTTCACCTACAAGCCCAAGAAGAACTCCAAGCGCAAGATGGGTCACAGACAGCCCTATACCAAGGTTGAGATCTCTGCCATCAATGCGTAAAAGTCCGCCTTATGATCAAGGTACGGCTTTTGATCGGTAACGACCGGCTTACAGGCTTTGATATAAGCGGTCATGCGATGTTTGCCGAGAGCGGCAGCGATATTGTCTGCGCGAGTGTGTCGTCGGCGGCCTATATGGCGGCCAACACCGTCACGGAGATAATCGGCGCGGCGGCTGAGGTGAGCGTCGGTGAGGCTGAGATGCACTTCCTCCTCAAAGAGGATAGTGAGGCTGCCTTCGCGGTGCTCGACGGGCTTCGACTTCATTTGACAGAGCTTTCAAAGCAGTATCCGAAAAACATCAAAATCATCTACGGAGGTGTAAAGTAATGCTTAAGATAAATGTACAGCTTTTCGCTCATAAAAAAGGTATGGGTTCCACCCGTAACGGCCGTGATTCTGAATCCAAGAGACTCGGCGCTAAGAGAGCGGACGGTCAGTTCGTCCTTGCAGGCAACATCCTTGTAAGACAGAGAGGCACCAAGATCCATCCCGGCAACAACGTCGGCATCGGCTCTGACGACACTCTGTTTGCCCTCATCGACGGCACCGTTAAGTTTGAGCGTATGGGTAAAGACCGCAAGAAGGTCAGCGTCTACGCCGCTCAGTAATTCGGCATTATTAAAAACCGCCTTGCTTTCGCAGGGCGGTCTTTTCTTTTGCTTATTTAATTGAATCGACCAAGCTCTTGAGTGCCTTAGGCTGCCTCGTTGTGATGTTATCGGGGGCGAGTTTCAATACCCGCCTCATCTGTGACGGAGAGTCCACGGTCCAGAGCGACACGAGTAGCCCGCAGCGGTGTATCGTCTTAACATAGCCGTGGGTCGCGGTTGAGAAATGTGAATTTATCCCTATTGCGCCGAGTGACTTCGCCCTTGCGGCAAGCTGCTCGGCGGCTTTTTTGCTCAGAGCCTCCTTCAGTGTGATGCGGTGGTTGAGATAATAGGGGATTGCCGAATTTTTTCGGACCGTCTCAACCCATTCCTCGCCGACGCCGGTGTAAAACACCCTGTCCGTCAGCCCCGCTTCGGCAACGAGCCTGTCGACCTCGGGTAGGTTAGAGGTTGACTTAATATCAAGATTTATGCGGCAGGTGTCGCTCTCTGCGACCGCCGCAAGCGCCTCCGACAGCAGCTCGCCCTCACTTTCGGAGGGTGAGCCGGAGTGGATTATGACGGGTAGCCCGCTCGGGCGGAACGTAACGTCAAATTCAACTATCTGAGCGCCCCATTTGACGGCTGTTCTCACGGAATCAACCGTGTTCGCCTTTGTGCCGAGCGCGCCCGCATGGCAGGTTATGGTGAAATCCGATGGCAGATTCATTTTATTCACCTCAATCAGCTTCGTCGATTATGCCGTAGTATCTGCCGAACCAATAAGGGAGCAGATAGCTGCTCGGCGACTGAGCGGTGGAGCTGTTGCCGCCGTCAAATCTGAACGGGTTGGTGTCGTAGTTTGCGAGCGGTCTCTCGTCCGCCGCAAGGGGCACAAGGAGCTGCTTGTCGCCGCCCCACTTCTCCTGCTCGGTGTCATAGACGAGATCCTTGCGCTTGGAGTTGAACATATAGTAGTTGACATAGTCGAGCGGCAGGTCACGCAGCGCCTGAACGGCAGAGTCAAGGTCGCAAACGTCGTCGGTGAATGCGCCGTACATCAGGTTCCACGTTACGCAGCGTTCGGGGCGCTCGTATTCCCAATGGTGCCTCATGCCCATAAGGATATATGCCCTTATAAACGGGTCTTTCTCAATGCGGAGAATGGTTGCGGTGCAGAGGAAAGCCAGGTTGTCGTCAATATGAGTAACTCTGCCGTCGGCCTTTTTATGCTGAGCGGCGTTTAGCAGATAATGATCCTTGGTTGCGAGCTTCAGGAATTCCCTGCGGTATTTCTCGTCGCCCGACATATGATAGGCGACATCGAGGAAGGTGAGAATTTCAAGCGAATTCACGCACTTTTCCCAAAGCCACATGCTGTTGCCGTTAAGCTCCGCAGGCTCCCAACACGCCCAGGTGGTAGGCAGCCCGTCGATATCGCAAAGATGATAATTATTCTCAAGGATATGATCGACTATGTCGCAGATAACGCCTTTGATGGTTTCTTTTTCTTCATCGTCAGCGCAGAGGTCATAATAAAGCGAGAAGCCGAAGAAGTGACCCGTCATCTCGTCGCTTGAGGTCTCGCCGAGCCATTCGCATTTGCCGTCGGGGGATTTGTGCCATTCGCCGCCGTCGATCTGCATATCGAGATTTTTGCCGTAGCCGGGTTCGCCCTCAAAACGCACGGCTCTTGCGGTGAAGCCCTTGATGCCCGAAACCTTGGTGAGGAATATCATGGCGTTCATTGAGCGTCTTGCAGCCTCAAGTACCTTCTCGTCGCCCGTCACGGCGTAGCAGTAGGCGAGGGACGCAAGATAGGTGTGAGTCCAAAGACCGTCGTTGTCGGATATCTGCGGCGTGCCTGAGGAGAGGTCGCCGCCCTTGACATTAAGGAGTCTTGTTATATATCCGAGCTTGCGGATATAGTATTTCTCGGCGAGGTCAAAGAAATAATCGGCCTTTTTATGCAGGGTCATTTCCTGCTCGGATATCTTTGTAACGCCGGAGTCCGTAGCCGTCCATATGCCGTCCTTGCAGGCGACGGCGGCGTTGACTTTTTCTTCGCATACCCAGCGTGTGGCGGGCAGGTGCTTGACCTTGCCGTCGGCGATTATCGCAAGCCCCGCTTCCGTGCCGAGGATAACTCTGCCGTCGTCGGTGAAATCAATGCTGAATATCTCTTCGGCGGGTAAGGCGTTTATCTCGTTGTGGCCGTACCAGCCGCAGCCGTTGTCATAGATATAAGCGCCCTTGTCCGTGCCGAGCCAAATGAAGCCCAGCTCTTTATCGAACGAAACGCAGTTGATTTTGAATTCGGGCATGGAGCTGTGCTCGGGGAAGATGCACATCCAATGCTTTCTCTTGCCGGCGAACACCATCAGCGATCTTTCGGAGAAAGAAACGATCCTGCCGCAGCCGCAGGAGAGACCCTTTGCGGGCATCTCGGTGTCGAGGTAGGGCACGAATTCGCCGCCGTCGAGCACATAGAGCATCGGCGGGGTCATAAGGAATACTCTGTCCTCGCCGCTGATGCCGACTATCTCATCCTCAAAGCTTTGCATCTCGCTTATCGAGCCGTTCTCAACGATATAGAGCGTTTTGCCGCAGGAGAAGAATACTCTGCTGTCCTTTGCGGCGAATATGCTTTCCACGGGCGGGCAGGCAAACGAGCCGAAGGAGCCGTCCGCCTTGGTGTAGCTCAAACCGCAGTCCGTGCCGATATATACCGTGCCGTCCCCGGTGCAGGCGAGGCATAGCGCCTTGCTCGAAATAAGGCCGCTCTCCGCCGTGAAGAATTCACACTTGCGCTGAGGGAAGCTGCCGGATACATAGTTACCTTTTCTTTTCATTTCATTTCTCCTTTTATGTGAAAGAATTATTTAACCGTTATTGAGGTCTGCAGGCTGTTTTTTGAGCCTTTTTCTTTTATAACTATTTTATTGTTTCCGCTGCTGCATGAGGTTGGCACGGTAAAGACCCATGTGACTATCCCCGAGCTGTTCGAGGTCTTTGCCTTGAATTCAGCGGATTTTGACAGGTTATCATTGCCGTTTTCATAGAATTCGATGGTGAATTCTTTATTCGGCGTGCCCATGACCGTGATGCTCGCCTGAGTGCCCCTGGATGTGGGGCTTGTCTTGCTCAGCAGCGAGATGCCGTTTGAAATATCGGGGATTGACATAAGCTCCGCTTCGGTGGCGGCGGGCTTTGCCGTTGTCTTTACTTCCGCTTTTGTCTGTGCAGGTTTAGCGCTTTCGGAAGGTTTGGTATTTCCGTCTTTGTCGACAATGATCTCGGTCTCGGGTTCGGTTCCTTTAACAGTATTGTCGGTGACTTGTGCTTTAGTTTCGGCAGTTTCCGTACTCTCTGCTGAGGTCACAGCGTTGCCCTCGGTTTTGCTGCAAGAAGCGAGCAGGATAAGCGTCAGCGCCATGGCTGCGGCAAGTATTCTTTTGAAATTATTCATTACGATACCTCAAATCTTTATTGATATTTCGCCTGAGGACAGGGCTTCTCTTTGACCGTTCGGCAGAGTGACCAGCAGGTTGCATTCATCGTTTACTCCGTCGGCAACGGCGGTGAATTGCTCATTATCTTTAACAAATGTTAACTCTTTTCCGAGGAAAAACAGCCGCTTTTCGTATGCTGCGGCTATTGCCGAATCGTCGGGGTCGGCGGCGTAGCCGAGCAGCTTTTCGGCTATCATTTCAGCGAGCTTTTCTCTTGGAATATCAAGGCTCACGCTGCCCGCTTTGTCAAGCTCATCGGGGAAGTCGGCGGTGGTCAGGTTAATCCCTATTCCCGCTATGATATACTCCTTGCCCGAGTCAAAAAAATGCTCGCAGAGGATGCCGCATATCTTTTTTGAGCCGAGGAATACGTCGTTTACCCACTTTATGCCGAGCCTCGGCGCACCGAGCGCTTCGAGCGATTCGCATACCGCGAGCGCGGCGGCGGGGGTCATCAGCGGCAGGGGAGCCGTCGGGCTGAAAAGCAGGGTCATATAAAGCCCCGTGCCTTTGGGCGAAAAGAAGCTCTTACCCCGTCTGCCTCGCCCTCCCGTCTGCATATCGGCGGTTATAAGGCATGGGACTGCAAGGCGCGAAGCATTCTGCCTGGCATAGGTGTTAGTCGAGTCGATACAGTCGAAATGAATATGATCAAGCGCCGCCAAAATGCCGCCCTCCTTTAAATAATCATTTTAAATATTATACATTTTTAAATTTCGTATGTCAATATAAATAATATGTGTTGACACTTGGGGCGAAAAAGGGTAAAATTATACTGAATTATTGCAGAAAGAAGGCGATTCGGTGCTCGTGCTCCAAAAGGGGTTCAATTATTCTCAGGATGGGCCGGGTAACCGCCTTGTTTATCATTTGCAGGGCTGTAATTTCGCCTGCAAGTGGTGCTCGAATGCCGACAGCATACCGAGGGAAAATCCAAAGGCCAAGGAACGCAGCGGCGATGATATTTTTGACGAAATAATGCGCAGCCGAATGATGTTTTTTGACGGCGGAGGAGTTACCTTCACGGGCGGCGAATGCACGCTTTGGTATGCCGAGCTGCTGCCGCTTTTTAAGCGCCTTCACGAGCAGGGGATAAGCGTTGCGATAGAGACTAACGCTTCAAGCGTTCATCTGCCCGAGCTTGCGGAGTATGTCGATCACCTGATTGTCGACCTCAAGCATTTTGACGACGAGCAGCATATCAAGTGGGTCGGCGCTTCGCTTAAAGAGACAAAGAAGAATATCGAGTTTTTCTTTGCGAGCGGTAGGGAGATACATATCCGCATTCCCGTTATCAACGGAGTTAACACCTGCCCCGAGGGCTTTGCCGATTATTTCAGCCGCTTCGACACTTCCCATGCGGATTTTGAGTTCCTCGCTTATCATGAATTCGGCAAGGACAAGTGGCACGGCAATTACGGCATCACCGACGGCTTCGTTTCGCCCGAAATGATGGCGGAATTCGACAGAGTTTTTAAAGAACACGGTCTGAAAACCGTTAAGACATAAGGAGATAAGGCTATGACAAGTATTCTTGACAGCAAGCGTATCACGGAGATGGCAAAGGCCCATTTCGCCGAGAAAAGAGCAGGTATGCGCCTTGACGGCTGGTTTATCGCAAAGGAGGCTGAGCTTAATCTCAGCGAAAAATATAAGGACGAGAATGAGGAGGTCAAAAAGGCTCTCATTCTCAGAGACATCATCGAAACTATCCCACTTTATCTGACCGATTCTCAGATATTTGCAGGCTCGCAGGACGACGCTTTCGCAAGAAGCTATGCCCTCATCAACCCTACATTTAAGGTCGAGGAATTCAGCGGCTACTGCGACCCGACAGCCGTTTTCGGCGATATCGAGCCGAATGACGAATTCACCGCGGAGCGTATCGCCGCTGCAAGGGCAAAATTCGCCGAGACCGAGTACGCCGAGAAACTAAGGGAGGTCTATGCCGAGGCAGAGCCTTACACCAAAGAGGTCATATTCTTCTTTGAACAGGTCACGGGTCATCTTATCCCCGACGTTCGCTTTGCGATAAAGCACGGCGTGCGCGCAATGATAGACAGCATTAAAGATAAGAGCGGCGAAGGCTACAAGGCTTTCGCAATCGCGCTCGAATGCGCCGTTATCCTCGCAAACCGCTATGCGGATATGGCTGCCGAGCAGAAAAAGACCGCTTCGCCTGAGAGGCGCGAGCAGCTTGAGATAATGGAAAGAACTCTTCGTAAAGTGCCCGAGCACGGCGCAGACGACCTCTATGAAGCCATTCAGTCCTTTATGATAATTTGGCAGATAATGTGCCTTGAGCAGACTCCGAATCCCTTTGCATTCTCCGTCGGTAACGCCGACAGGATATTTGAACCTTACAGAAACGGCCTTGACCGTGACACCACGGCTGCGCTGCTCAAGCATTTCCTCGTTTTCTTCAATGTCGCCGACAGGAGCTGGGCTATCTCTCAGAATATCATCATAAGCGGCAGAGACATTGACGGCAACGATCTTACGAACCCCACTACATATGCGCTCATGGACGCATATTTTGACATGAATCTCCCGCAGCCCATCCTCTCAGTGAAGCTGCATAAGAATACCCCCGCAAAGCTCTATGAGGAGATGGGGCGCTTCCTCTTCAGCCCCGGCGTGCTTACGCCCTCATTCTTTAATGATGATTCGCTCTATGCCGTCCTCTCGGCTCACGGAGTGGCGGACGAAGATCTGCCCGATATCTCGATAGCGGGCTGCCAGGAACCTCTTGTAATGGGCAAGGATAACGGCAACACTACCAACAGCTGGCTCAATCTGCCCAAGATCCTTGAAATGACCCTCACTGGCGGCGTTTCGACCGTCACGGGTGAGAAGCTCGTCGATATCGAGGCGTGCCCCCTTGAGGATATCAGGGAGGGCTTCTATAAGAATGTTCAGCGCTTTGTCGATGAAATGGCAAAAGCGGCGAACGGCGCTTCAAGAGCGATCTCAACTCAGCGCGTTCCGTTCCTCTCATGCCTTATGGGCGGCCTTGAGAACGGCATAGACGCAAGAGATATCCATAAGCAGGGCACAAAGTATAACGGCAGCGGTTGCCTTATCCACGGCGTTTCCGTCATTGCGGACAGCTTTGCCGCTATTGATAAGCTCCTTGCCGAGAGACCGCAGGACTCCGACAAGCTCGTTGATGCCCTCAAAGCGAATTTCAAGGGCTATGAGGAGCTGCGTGAATTTCTGCTCTCCGCCGATAAATTCGGCAATAATATCGAAAAAGTCGATAACGAAGCCGCAGAGATAGCTTCAAAAGTCGCCGATATCGTTGCGGGTGAGAAAAATTACCTCGGCAACCCGTTCAGACCCGACTTCAGCTCGCCCTCTACACACCTGCTTTACGGCTACTGGGTCGGTGCTACTCCCGACGGCAGAAGCTCCAGAGATATGCTCGGCTACGGCGTGGATCCGCTCTACGGCAGTGCAGAGAACGGCCTCGGCTTCCGTATGCTGTCAAATATGAAGCTCCCGTTTGACAAGATGAACGGCGGCTATGCTTCTCACCTCGGCATCGACCCGAAGTATTTCAAAGCGCCGACTTATGAGGAAAAGGGCATTGAATTCAGAGATAAGGTCATTGCGCCGCTCTTCTTCAACAGCCTTATGGAGGGCGTTTCACCCTTCTACCTCTATGTCAACGTCACCACCGCCGAGATACTCAGGAAGGTGCTTGCAGACCCCAAAAAGTACGCCCCGAGCGGAGTATACATAATGAGGATACACGGCACATTTGTCAACTTCCTTGACCTTTCGCCCGCCATTCAACAGGATATAATCACGAGGCTTGACCCCGGCTCGACCGCGCTTTGCTGAGGTGACTGATGAAAATAATCGGAATTGATATAGGCACAACAAGCATTTGCGCCGTAGTGACGGATGCCGATTCCGGCGAGCTAATCGCAAGCGTTTCGGCTCCGAACAGGGCATTTTTCGTCTCTGATAAGCCTTTTGAGAAGATACAGGACCCCGCCGTGATAATGAGCACGGTCAGGGAGCTTATCTATAGTCTCGGTACTCACGATGCGGCTGCGATAGGCTTCTCGGGTCAGATGCACGGTATACTTTACACCGACTCCTGCGGCAAAGCGGTCAGCCCGCTCTATATTTGGCAGGATGAGCGTGCGGCACAGCCTTATAAGGACGGCAAGACCTATGCCGAATTCCTCGGCTGCTTTCTCGGCTACGGACTTGCTACCGACTTTTATAATGAGGTCAATGGTTTGATCCCCGACGATGCGAAATATCTTTGCACAATAGCGGATTACGCTGCAATGCAGCTTTGCGGCAATTCAAAGCCGGTTATGCATATAACAAACGCCGCAAGCCTCGGTTGCTTCGATGTAAAGTCTAACCGCTTTACACTCAAAAATGACAGATTACCTGAAGTTACGACCAAGTTCAAAGCGGTCGGCAAGTGTAAAGGCATACCACTTTGCACCGCTCTCGGCGACAATCAGGCGAGCTTTATCGGCTCCGTCAGGGAGCCTTCCGACGCTCTGCTGAATGTCGGCACGGGCGCTCAGATATCTTGGCTCACCGATAATGCCGACGGCAGCGGAGTTGAGATAAGGGCGTTCGACGGCAAGCGCTATTTGGCGGCGGGCTGCTCGCTTTGCGGCGGCAGAGCTTTTGCCATGGTCGAGAAGCTGTTCCGCAGTGCCGCTCAGCTTGCGGGTGCGGGCTGCGATTCGTTTTACCCGATGCTTGATCGGCTGCTTGCCGACAAGACCGCGACCGATCTGATTGCCGACTGCCGTTTTTGCGGCACGAGAAGCGACCCGACCGTAAGGGGCGCATTCAGCAGCGTTTCAGAGAGCAATTTCACCGTCGGCGATATCGCCCTTGCCGTGATGAACGGCATGGTCGCCGAGCTGCATGATATGTATACTGCGGCGGGCGGCGGTGCTCGCGGCATAGTTTGCTCCGGCAACGGAGTTCGCAGGAATCCCGCTCTTCAAAGAGTGATATCCTCGGCTTTTGACTCGGCGATCAAAATTCCTCGTTATGAGGAGGAGGCCGCATACGGCGCGGCTCTCGCGGCGAGCGTTGCCTGCGGCATCAATGCGGATATCGACTCGGCAAGGTCAAAGATTAAGTATGCGGGGGAATAAAAATGTTTTACGATAAACCCATATTTTTTGAGAAAAACAGAGTTTTCAGAGTTTATACCGGTGGCAAGCTCTTTGCCGATTTCTTCGGCGACGACTCCACCGACGGCAATTACCCCGAGGAATGGGTCGCTTCAAGCGTCCACGCTCTCAACGAGGGCAGCACCGACGAGCACGAGGGTATCTCCAAAATCGAGGGCACGGGGCTGTATCTCAGCGAGGCGCTTGAGCAATATCGCAGCGAGCTGCTCGGCGAGCGTGAGGATATAGGTATCCTCACCAAGATCCTCGACAGCGCCATCAGGCTGCCTGTGCAGGCGCACCCCGATAAAGCGTTCTCCGCCAAGTATTTCAACTCAAAATACGGCAAGGAGGAGAGCTGGGTCATCCTTGCTACCCGCCCGGGTGCAAAGATATTCTACGGCTTCAAGGACGGCGTGACCCTTGAGGAATTCGAACACGCCATTGACGAGAGCGACAGCGGCTCAAACGAAATGGAATCCCTGCTCAAGTCGATCGACGTTAAGCCCGGCGACGTCGTTTATATCCCCGCAAAGCTCGTCCACGCCATCGGCAGCGGTTGCCTGCTGCTCGAGGTGCAGGAGCCGACGGATTTCACCATCCAGCCCGAGCGTTGGTGCGGCGAATACAGGCTCTCGGATAATGAGATGTATCTCGGCCTGAGCCGTGAGGATGCCCTCGGCTGCTTCGATATGGCGAAGAGCTATCCCGCTCCGCTGACCCCAAAGGCCCTTGAGAGCGGTGACGGCGTGCTCTATGAGGCAATGATAGACGGGAGCATCACAACGAGCTTCTCCGTGAGAATGGTTACCCTCAGCGGCGGCAGCTTCACGCTCGGCAGGGGAGCGGCGATTTATGTCGCCCTCGACGGCGCGGGACGCATAACGGGCGACGGCTACTCACGGGATATCAAAAAGGGCGATTACTTCATGATGCCCGCCGCAGCGGCAGGCAAATTTACGGCAAGCGGCGATATTAAGATCGCCGAGTGCTTTGCGTGATGAGGTGTTTTATATGAAACGATTTATCAGACTTACGGCGCTTTTGCTGGCGCTCCTCTTCGCTCTCACCGCCTGTGGCTCGGGCAGTGACGACCCGACCACTACAGCGGCGGCGGGCGAGACTGCGGCTGCCGACGGCCCGTCAACATCATCGAGGGACCGCGTTAAGTTCACTATGGAGAACGGCGGCAGCTTCGTTATTGAGCTTTACCCCGAATACGCCCCAGACACCTGCGACAACTTCAAAAAGCTCGTTGCAAGCGGCTTCTATGACGGCCTCACTTTCCACAGAATAGTGGATGGCTTCATGGCTCAGGGCGGCGACGGCAGCGATAGCGCCAAGGCCGCCGAGGCGCAGCCCATCTACGGCGAATTCGCCTCCAACGGCTTCTCGCAGAATACCCTTTCGCATCAGCGCGGTGTTGTCTCGATGGCGAGAACAAACGACCCCAACTCCGCCTCCTCGCAATTCTTTATCTGCTATGGCGACGCGAGCTTCCTTGACGGCAAATACGCCGCCTTCGGCAAGGTGGTCGAGGGTATGGAGACGGTCGACGACTTCTGCAAGGTCGAGAGAGTTTATAACTCGATGGGCGAGCTTGCAATGCCCAAAGAGCCGCTCGGAATTGCTAAGGCGGAGGTGGTTCTCTGATGAATATCGTCACTTTGAGAGCGTTCAGAGCAACGGATATTGAATTCATTAACCACCACGACAGCGGCGTTCGCATCGAGTTTGAAAATACCTATTCTTATAACGTCAAATACACCCCGGATAACAACTGCATAGGCGAATTCACCCTCGAGGTCAAGGATAAGTCAGCGCCCGACAAATTCCGTATCAAAGCGGTTATAGTCGGCTCGTTCGGCTACGACCCGTCGGTCAAAAAAGAAAAGATACATATCGAGAGCTTCAAGGAGCTTTTCCCGTATGCGAGGGCGATGGTGTCGTCGCTTACCGTCAATGCGGGTCTGCCCCCGGTGATGATACCGAGCTTCGATATCGAGTCTCAAAGCATATATAAATTCGGCAAAAATTGTTAAGAAAGAGGAATAGAAATGGATATTATGGATCTCGCCTCAAAAGGCATCTGCGCTATCACAAGAAAATACGGCAAAAAGGTCGCTAAGCAGGGCGTAGCCCCCGTGATCGAGAAGGTCGCCCCCTCGGTCATCTCGGGCAGCGCTTACAGAGTCGGCTTCTCGAGAGCGGAAATAATGCCGAATCTCGACGGCAGGACCTATTGGATAGCCGGTCATGGCTCGGGTCATAAGATGGAAGGCGTCCTTTCGCCCGTCTACATAAGCGCAGTATGGATCGACTGCGGCAGCGACGAAGGGATGCTCTGGCTCAGCGCCGATGCGGTCGGCATGACGAGGATAGAGGTCAATAAGATCCGCTCAATGATACTCGCCTCAGATAAGATAAGAGGCTGCAAGTGCATCAATGTCAGCTGCACCCACAGTCATTCGGGCATCGACACTCTCGGCTATTGGGGCAAGCCCAATCTTGTCAGCATTCCCTCCGACGGCAAAGACCCCGAGTATATGAATATGCTGATGAATACTGCCGTCAAGGTCTCCGAGGAGGCTTATGCCGCAAAGAAGAGCGGCAAGCTCTATTCCGGAAGGATAACAATTAAAGACGGTCTCTTCAGCAAGAGAGATTTCATTGATAAGCACGAGGTGCTCACCCGCCTGCGCTTTGTCCCCGAGGACGGCTCGGCGGAGACGTGGATAATGAATTTCGGCGCTCACCCCAATTCGCTCGGCGGAGGCAACCGTATGCTCAGCGGCGAATACCCCTATTTTATGCGTGAGCAGATTCTTGCCGACAAGGGCGCAAATGTCCTCTTCGGCGTCGGCGCGATAGGCGGCATGGATGCGGCCCAGCTCGACGATGATGACAGAGTCAATTGCATTAAGCTGCAGGCCAAGATGATTGCCGACGCAGCTGAGAAGATCGACAATGACCGTGAGCTTGAGCCGAGGATAAAGTATCTTCAGCAGCCGTTCTATCTGCCCGTCGGCAACTATGTGCTGACCCTGCTCGCAATGCGTCATGTGATGAGCTTCAAGGCTTATCCCTGTAAGGAGAGCGACACGGGTATCGAGATGATGACCGAGATGACTTATATGACCTTCGGCGATCAGAAGGTGCTTCTGCTGCCCGGTGAGAATTTCGTATCCACCGTATACGGCAGCTATAACCCTGCCGAGACCTCAGCAACGGGCAAAGGCCCCGAGATCAACCCCAAACCGCTTGCCGAGATAGCGGGCGACAGCGAGCTTATCTCCTTCGCAGTCACCAACGACATGACCGGCTATGTGGTGCCGCCGAATGATTTTATCCTCAACCCCACTCAGCCGTATCTCAACGGCTATAAGGACAGATTCGGCAAGAATCATTATCATGAGACAAATTCAATGGGTATAGGCACTCAGAAAGCCATTGCAGATGCCTTTGCCGATGTAGTTTCAAGATTTTGAGTAAAAATTTATCCCCGCTGTTTGAACGCAGCGGGGATTTTCTGTATTCCGATGTATTATGCGTCGACAGTCTCGCTGAGCAGGATATCGCCGTCAACATTAACGGTTTTAATGTCTATTTTGCCGTCGTGCAGGGTCAGCATGGTCACGCCGAAGTCGTCGCCGCCGTCTATCTTGCCGCCGCCTATGACTATGGGCGGTTTGCCGTCAATGAAATCGACCATGTGGAGATGACCTGTGACAAAAAGTGAAGCGTCAAGCTCCGCAAAAGGCTTTATCCAATTCATGCCGAAGTGATCCTCGATATTCGGCATATGGCTGAATACAATTCTGTATTTGCCGCCGAGGTCGGAGCTGTCAAGGCTGTTTATCCACTCGAATTCCTGCCTGCGATAGCTCTCAAAGTCAACAAGACCGCTGTATTCCCTGTGGTCGTCGCTTTTATCCTCGCCTGTGTCGAGCACGGCGGCGGAAAGAGCGCCGAAATCAAAGGTGAAATAAAGCTCGCCCGTTGATGTCGGGAAGTAATCGGCAAGCTGAGAGGCGAATTCGCCCCTCGTTTCGTGATTGCCCCTGACATAGAGCACAGGAACTTTGCCGTCGCTGAGCATATTGGCGTCCTCAAGGATGGTTATGAAGTTTTTCTTGCTTGTCATCTTTGACGGAATGTCGCCGAGCAAAACTATGAGGTCAGGATGCACGTCTATATGGCTGACAGCCTTCATCATCTTTTTTTCCAACTCATGGATATCGGATATCGAGAGTATCTTGATATCGTCGTCCTTAGGTATGCCGCCGAATAAGTAAGTATCGGACTCAACGGTCTTGCCCTTAATGGCAAAATAACCGAATTTGTATGTAACGCTCTGCGACACGACCTTGTATTCGTTGCCGATAAGCTCGTTTTTCGGCACCTTTACCACATGGATGGTGTCATCTGAGGCTATTGCGCCGCTGCGGGAGTCCCAAACGGTCTTTTCTTCGTCGTTGTAGGTGTATTTAACGCAGCCGCTGCCCTTGCCCGAGGTGACCCATATCACGGCGTAGCAGTCGTCGCACTCAAATACCGATGGCTCGACCGTGATGCCGAAGCCTATGCCGGAAATTGCTCCCCAGCAGAAGTTGGAGACCGCAGTCAGGAAAGCGAGTATGGAAGCAAAAAATTTAAGCATAACAGTCTCCTCATTCTTTTATGCAGACCATCTGATGAATATCGACTTTCGGCACGGTGAAGCTGACATTGCCGTTTTCAAATACGAACGACAAGCTCTCGCCCTGCGGCTCGAGGGTGACTGTCGTCGGCGCTTTCTCCGCCTTGACGGAGCATTTGATATCATAAAGCGGCACGGTGTCCTCAATGACCTCAGTATTTCTGCCTCTGACGGTCGTGTGGGCAAAGAGCAGGTGGAGTATCATGCGATTTTCGCCGCTCTGGCGAGTGAGGGTGACAATGCCTCTGTCGGGCAGCGAGACCTTGACGCTCGCTTCATCGCCGAGCAGCCTTTCCGCAAGGTAAGCGAATATCTCCTTGAATATCAAATGACCTTCGTTTGCGTATGCGTTGAAGATATCCCAGCCGATATATGCGATATTTACCTTGACGGCGACTGCGGGGAACTGCTTTTCGGGATTGTTGGGGGCGTGCTGATGTGAGCAGAAGTGCTCCAACGTCCTGTTGAAGTAAGGATTCTGCCCGCAGCCGACTATGTCGCAGTCCTTTGCGTCAAAGAGATAGGACTTTGACTTCATTACATACTGAGTGGTGCCGTCAACGGTGTCGAAGCAGGGGACGAAATAGGTCGGGTAGAATTCATTCTCGCCCTTGTATTCAGCGCCGATATCGAGATAAAACCTGCCGTCATTCACAAGCGATTTGCCGCTTGCGATTATCTTGCCGCCGTTTGCGGCGAAGGCCTTTACCTTCTCGATAATGTCGTCGGGAAGGTCGCCCACGTCGGGCAGAATGAGCATTTTATAAGAGGAGAGATCCGCCTTAGCGTCAACAAAATTATACAGGCGATGGGTTTCAAGCAGCATTCTGTTCGCGCCGACGTCGCTCTTTTCGCCGAGGTCGCGTGAGCCTGTGACCGCCTCTGCACTGAGCACGGCGATATCCGCTATATTGACAGCGTCATTCAGCCACGGCTCTTTTTGCTCGATGAGCGAATAAGCCTTGCCGATGAGATTATAGGTCGCCATATTCATCTCGCCCAGCGGATGCATCTGATCGCCTATCGAGCATCCGCCGCCGTTGGCAACGCTGAGGGAGGTCTCATATATCAGAGCGTTCGGGTGCTTGAAACCGCCGAATTCGCCCCAGGTGTTGTGGAATTTACCTGTCATGCCGATGAAATCATAATCTTTGAGCGTGCGGACATATGCGGCGGAGAGCGGGAAATGGTCGTAGCCCCAGCCGCCCGTGGGCAGGCTCTCAAGCTCAAGATGAGTGTTGCAGTTTATCAGCGAATAGCCGCCCTTGGGGATGTGACCCGCGTTGTGGAATATCGTTGCGGTGTCGCTGTATTTCCTGACCGCTGCGTTCGTTGCGGCGGTGTATTTTTCAAAGGTCATCATTGAGAATTTCTGCCTGTCCGCTTCGCTTTCGACGTCAAGGCCGAGAGCCTTCATGTCGGCAAGGCACTTGTCGCAATAGCAGACGCGGGGCGAGACTATATCAAGGAAGATGCCGCAGGGGTCATATTTCTGCATGACCTCCTCGATCTGAGCGCAAAGGAAGTCGAGGTAGTCCGTGTTGAAGCAGAGAAAATGAAAATGCACGGCTTGCAGCTCTTTCTCGTGCTCCTTGGGGTCGGGTGACCAGTGGTGGTGCCATTCGGGGTGACGGGGAATTTCTTTTTCGTCAAGACCTGCCGAAATATATACGGGCGCGCGCACGCCTATTTCTTTGCAAGCCTCAAGCTGCGCCCCGAGCAGGTCAAAGCTCAGCCCCGGGTGCATTTCGTTGACCTCGGTGGGGTGATATGAGTAGCCGTGGTGGCATTTTGAGAATACCGTTATCGAATCGACGTGCCCCGCCTTCAGCGCCGCCTGAAACTGCTCCTTGCTGAATTCGGTGCCGACGGTCAGGGTGCCGTTCGTGTGGAAATCAAGATGAACCTGTCTTTTTCTGAGCTTATGCAATTGAATACCTCCTAAAGAGTTATTGATAATTAAATATAACATATTTATATAAGAACTGCAACAAATATTTGACTTGTGCGGCACGATATGATAAAGTTTTATTCGGATAAAACAAAGGAGGTGCGGCAATGCTCGGCTTTATGAGCGAACGACTCTCGTCGTGGGAGAAGATAAAACAGAGCGGCAGAGAAGTCGTTGTCTACGGCATGGGCAACGGTGCGGATAATGTGCTTGACGAATTTGCCCGCCTTGATATCAAGGTTCGCGGCGTTACCGCAAGCGACAACTTCGTGAGGGGGCAGAGCTTTCGCGGCTTCACGGTGCAAAAGCTCTCGGAGTTTAACGGAGACTTCATAATTGCCGTGGCTTTTGCAAGCTGCATCCCCGAGGTCATGGAGCATATTTATTCTCTATGCGATAAATACCGTGTGCTCGTGCCTGTCGTGCCCGTGTGCGGCGGTGAAATTTTTAACCGCGAATTCGTCGAACGCAATTCCGAGCTGCTCAAGCAGGCGCATTCTCTTTTCACAGAGGATTCAAAGAAAATTTTTGCGGGCTGCGTCGATTTCATGTTCGGCGGCGAGCTTGATACGCTCAGGAATATCACAACGCCGAAATCCGAGGCGTTCAAGGGCTTCTTTAAGCCGCGCAGTGACGAGGATTATCTCGACATCGGCGCATATAGAGGCGACACGGTGGATGAATTGCTACGTTACTCCGGCGGCTCATACGGCAGCATTACCGCGCTTGAGCCGGATAAAAAGACTTTTGCAAAGCTCACGGCGCACCTTGACGGGATGAAGAATTGCACGTTGCTTCAAAAAGCGATAGCCTCGCATGGAGGCGTAGTCGGCTTCAGCGGGGCGGCGGGCAGGCAGTCCGCAATATCCGATAAAGGAATTCCGACCGAGGCAACGAGCATTGACTCCCTCGGCCGTGAGCAAAGATTCACATATATCAAAATGGATGTTGAGGGCGGCGAGCTTGAGGCACTCAAAGGTGCGAAAGAAACGCTTAAACGTGACAGACCGAGGCTCAATATCGCTCTTTATCACCGCAGCGAGGATATATTCACTTTGCCTTTGGCGGTCAAAGAGCTGAACCCCGATTACGAGTTTCATCTGCGCCGCCACCCTTATATCCCGTGTTGGGATATGAATATGTACTGCGTGTGACATTGACCCGTATTTATCCTATTGATTATTGAACTCAAGCCTTATAGCGGCTGAAAGAAATTTACAATTTATAGAATGTTTTGATAAATCAAAACGGCATCCGCACGGTGTTAATATCATGCGGATGCCTTGCTTTATATGTGTTTTTCGATCTCTTCGACCGTTGTTTCGGTCAAAACGCCTTTTTTAGCGTGGAAGCAGCGCTCGCCGAGCCTGAAAATGTGGATATCGTTCTTTAATGAATCCGAATAAACGTTGACAAATTCGGCATTCGGCAGCGCCTCGGCTATGCGGAGCGGCTTCTGCTTATCCTTACAGTTTCTGCCGATTATCGTGCCCGTGCGCGGGTCCATTCGCGTTGCTATCATTGTATCAACGCCGTATTTCTCGCATATGGGTCTGAGCAGGAATTCGGGCGAAGCGGAGCAAACGACCGTGGGGCGCTCTCTGTTTTCGGGGCGAAAGAACGGATAAATTTTCTTCTCCTGCTTCTCCCAAAATTTCTTTGCCTCTTTTTCGCCATCGATAAACCGCAGGAATGTGAAGCACCTGCCCTTGAATTTATCGCCGAAGCCGAGGAAGAAGAGAATGAGATTCAGCAGCAGCCACGGTGAGAGTATCAGCAGCCACGGCTTGCGGAAAAGACAGTGAAAGAGAAATACCGTCTCGGAGTCATAGGGATAAACTGTCTTGTCAAAATCATAGAGGTCATATTTCATATCAAAGTCTGACCGTTATCCTCTCGCCGCCGAGCTTAACGGGGGTCTCCTTTCCGTTCACGATGACAGTAAAATCTCCCTTGCCCTCGAGGCTGTATTCGGTGAGCTTGCCGCCGTGCCACTCGATGTCGACGGTGACATTGCCCCTTGCGAGCAGGCCCTTGACGCTGCCGTCTTTCCAGCTTGAAGGCAGAGCGGGCAGCAGGTAGATGCGCCCGTCGCGGCTCTGCATGAGCATCTCGGTTATGCCGCTCACGAAACCGAAGTTACCGTCTATCTGGAACGGGGGATGAGCGTCAAAGAGATTCTCGTAAGTGCCGCCGCCGTTTGTGTAGTTGAGGCCGACACTCTTGACAGGTCTGAGCTGCATTTCTATGAGCTTTAACGCATGGTCGCCGTCAAAGAGCCTTGCCCAGAAGTTTATTTTCCATCCGAGGCTCCAGCCCGTGCCGTTGTCGCCCCTGCGCTCGAGAGTTCTGCGGCAGGCGGCCGCAAGCTCGGGGGTGCCGTCGGGCGTGATATCGTGCGCCGGGTGAAGCGCATAGAGATGCGAGCAGTGGCGGTGGTGAAGCTCCTCCTCGTCATAATCGTCGTCGAATTCGAGGAGCTGACCCTCGCTGCCGAGCTTGAAGCCCTGCATTCTTGAGAGCGTATCACGAAGCTCGGCGGCAAATTCGCCGTCCGTGCCGAGAATTTCACAGCTCTTGATGCAATTCTCAAAAAGCTCTCTCGCTATCGACATCGACATTGTCGAGTATCTTGCTACGCAGCAGGACTTGCCCTGATATGAGAAGCGGTTCTCGGGTGAGGTGCCCGGTGCAAGCACGAGCTTGCCGTTATATTCGGTCATTATCGAAAGATAGAATTTTGCGGCTTCTTTCATTATCGGATATGCCGTGTCACGCAGGAATTCAACGTCGGCTGTGTATTCGTAATGGTCAAACAGATGCTCGCAGAGCCAGCCCGACGAGCCGTGCCAGAACGCCCACTGGGCGCTGCCGCTGACGGGCGTCGTGAGCCTCCAAAGGTCGACATTGTGGTGCGATACCCAACCCTCTGCGCCGTACTGCTCCTCGGCGGTCTTCCTGCCCGCCTCCGAAAGATCCTGCACCATCTTAACAAGAGGCAGGTTGACCTCTGGCATACGGCACATGAGCACCGGCCAATAGTTCATCTCCGTGTTGATGTTTACCGTGTAGTTTGAGTGCCACGGCGGGGATATCTTGTCATTCCATATACCCTGTAGAGTGGAGGGCTGCGAGCCGGGTCTTGACGAGGCTATCGAAAGATAACGGCCGTAGTTGTAGACAAGGGCGATAAGGCCGTTGTCATCCTTTGAGCGCTTGAATGCGATAAGGCGCTTGTCGGTCGGCATATCCTTGCCCTCGCCGATATCAAGCCTGACCCTGCCGTAAAGCGAGGAATGATCCTCTATATGCTCAAGCAGCATTTCATTGATATCGGTCAATCCCTCAAGTCTTGAAATGCAGGGGATAATATATTCCTTGCCATCGAGGTAAGGGTGGCGGTCAAAGCCGTTGAAGCTCGTCTCGGCTGTGAAATAGAGATAAGCATAGCTCGCTTCCTTGATCTCAAGAGTATTCTCATATTCCTTAACTTTGCCGTCAGTCTCGACCTTGACGCCCGCTTTGAATCTGATGCCTCTACGCTCGGGCTCATCGTAATATGCCTGCTTGCTCGACTGATTGTCAACGTTGTTTTCACCGGGGCATTCGCCGTCAATATAGAGAATACCGCCGTCGATAGAGTTGTTTGAGCGCAGCTTTGAGGCGAGAGAAACGCTGAAGTCCATCGTGCCGCCCTCGCAGGTCAGCTTTGCTCCGATGGCCTTTGCGGGGTATGAAGCGAAGTATTCACGCTTATATTTCTTTTGACCGCAGGTGAATTCCACGGCGGCTACGGCTTTTTCAAGGTCGAGGCTGCGCCTGTAATCCTTGACTCTGCCTTTGAGTGAGAATTCAAGCTCAAGGTCGCCGAGGGGCATATACGCCTGGCTCCATACGCTTAGGAAGTTCTGCTCGATCAACTTCTCTGCCTCATGCAGCTTGCCCTCAAGGGCGAGACTGCGTGCTTTGTCAAATACCTCGGGTGCGCCCTCGCGGACTGTATCCTTGGGTCTGCCCGTCCACAATTCGTCGTGATTCAGCGCCAAACGCTCGTGTGCGGGCGAGCCGAATACCATTGCTCCGAGAGTACCGTTGCCTATGGGCAGGCTTTGAGTCCACGCCTTTGCGGGCGAATTATACCATAATGTTGAGGTGGTGTTCATAAAAAGTATTCTCCTTACCTTACTTATAAGGCAATTATATACTATATTTTCCGTGCAGTCAATGAATAAAAATGAAGGATATTTTGCAATTTTTAAAAACTTACTTGCATTTTTGACGAAATTCGTGTAAACTGCTTTTATATGTGACATTAATTGAAACAGAGGTAATGGGAAATGGCAGACAGCTTTCAGGATCGCATCGGCGTATTCTATTCGGGACTGTCAAAGGGACACAAAAGAATAGCGGATTTTATTAAAAATAATTATGAAAAGGCTTCCTTTATGACTGCCGCAAAGCTCGGCAAGACCGTCGGCGTAAGCGAATCCACTGTGGTGCGTTTTGCTTCTCATGTCGGCTTTGACGGCTATCCCGAGCTTCAGAAGCATCTTCAGGAGCTTGTCAAGAGTCACCTGACGAGCGTTCAGCGCATGGAGGTCGCAGCCAACCGCATGGGCGGCGACGATATCATCAACGACGCCTTTGCCGCCGACGCCGAGATGCTCAAGCGCACAAGAGAAGGTGTGTCGAGGGAGGATTTCTTCGGCAGCGTTGCGGCTATAAACAAGGCGCACAAGATCTATGTACTCGGCTCAAGAAGCTCCGCTTCGCTTGCGAGCTTTGCCGCATTCTATCTCAATTATCTTTGTGACAACGTTGTGCTCATCGACACCTCCTCAACCAGTGAGATGTTTGAGCAGATGTTTAGGATAAGCGAGCAGGATGTCTGTATCGCCATCAGCTTCCCGAGATATTCAAATCAGACCATTAACGCTCTTTCCTTTGCAAAATCAAGGGGAGCGACCATTATATCCATAACCGACGGCGAAATGTCGCCGATAGCGCAGTATGCGACCTATCTGCTCGTTGCGGAGAGCAGCATGGTGTCGTTCGTTGACTCGCTCGTTGCGCCGCTGAGTCTTATAAACGCTCTGATAGCGGCCTGCGCCAAGGAGAACGACGGCCATGTGTGCGAAAATCTCGGCGAGCTTGAGAAAATATGGGATAAATACCATGTTTACCGTACCGATAAGGAGGAGCAGGAATGAAAACATCCGTGCTCGTGGTCGGTGCGGGGGCCGCAGGTATGCTTGCAGCCGGTTTTGCGGGCGCAGGCGGGGCGGATACCGTCCTGCTTGAGCGCAATGACAGGCTGGGCAGGAAAGTTATGATAACCGGCAAGGGCAGGTGCAATGTCACCAATGACCGCCGCAGCGTGCAGGAGCTTATAGCCAATGTTCCCCGCAACGGCAGATTCCTTTACGGCGCATTCTCGCGCTTCATGCCCGAGGACGTCATGGAATTCTTTGAGAGCCGCGGCGTTGAACTGAAGGTCGAGAGAGGGGGCAGAGTCTTCCCCGTCTCGGACAAGGCATCCGACATAGTTGATGCCCTTGCGGCGTTCGCAGGCCGTTACTCGACCATAGTTAAAGGCAGAGCCGTGAAGCTGATGCTTGACGGCGGCGAGGTCAGCGGAGTTGAGACGGAGGGCGGCGATAAAATCTACGCCGATAAGGTGATAATCGCTACGGGCGGGCTTTCTTACCCAGCTACAGGCTCCACCGGCGACGGCTATGAGCTTGCAAGGCAGGCGGGGCATAAGGTAGTGCCTGCTGTTCCGTCGCTCGTGCCGCTTGAGATACACGAGGGCTTTTGCAGCAGGCTCATGGGGCTTTCGCTTCGCAATGTCGCCCTTAAAGTGCTCGATACCGACAAAGGCGGTAAAGAGATATATAAGGATTTCGGCGAGATGCTGTTTACGCATTTCGGCGTTTCGGGCCCGATGGTGCTCAGCGCCTCGGCTCATATGCGTGATATGAAGCGCGGCAGATATAAGATAGTTATTGATTTAAAACCCGCTCTCACTCCCGAGCAGCTTGACGCGCGAATTTTGCGCGACTTTTCTGAGAATACTAACAGAAACTTTATAAATGCGCTGAATTCGCTGCTGCCAAAGAAGCTCGTGCCTGTTATAGTTTCTCTCAGCGGCATCAGCCCGTCCGAGAAAGTGAATCAGGTCACCAAAGAGCAGCGCAGGCGGCTTGCCGAGTTGCTTAAAGGGCTCACCGTCACCGTCACGGGCTTTCGCCCGATAGCCGAGGCTATAGTTACCTCGGGCGGCGTGGAGGTTTCGTCCATAGACCCTAAAACTATGGAGTCAAAGCTCGTTTCGGGTCTTTATTTTGCGGGCGAGGTCATTGACGCCGACGCTTACACGGGCGGATATAACCTACAGATAGCCTTTTCGACAGGCAGGCTCGCGGGCATAAGCGCAGCGCAGTCGATTTCCGATCAAACAGGGGGATAAACAATGAACAACAATATTATCAATGTTGCTATAGACGGCCCTGCCGGCGCGGGTAAGAGCACCGTCGCAAGAGGTGCGGCAAAGCAGCTCGGTTATATCTATGTCGATACCGGCGCTCTCTACAGAGCGATAGGCGTGAATGCGCTCAGAAACGGCGTTGATACCAAGGATAAAGCGGCGGTCGCCGCAAGCCTTGACGGTGTTAAGGTCAATCTTGTGTTTGAGAACGGCGAGCAAAAGGTCATGCTCAACGGCGAGGATGTTTCTGTCGAGATAAGGACTCCCGAGGCTTCAATGGCGGCTTCGGATGTTTCTGCTGTGCCGGAGGTCAGAGCCTTCCTCTTTAATCTTCAACGCGATATAGCCAAGAGAAACAGCTGCATCATGGACGGCAGAGACATCGGCACCGTCGTGCTGCCGCAGGCGCAGGTCAAGATATTCCTAACCGCTTCGCCCGAGATAAGAGCCGAGAGACGCTATAAGGAGCTTATCGAGAAGGGGAGCGAGGTCGATTATCAATCCGTGCTTGACGATATCGTAAAAAGGGATTATAATGATTCGCATCGGGAGATCGCGCCGCTCAAGCCCGCAGAGGACAGCGTGCTGTTTGACACCACGGGTCTCGCTCTCGATGAATCCGTCGCAGCGATAACAAAAATCATCAAGGAGAAGATATAATAATGAAGGGCTTTGATTATTCAACGATAACCGAAGGCAAACTCTATGACGCTTTAAGGCCGCTCGGTAAAGCCGTGTGCAGGTCAAGGAACGACGTGCACTATGTGGGACTTGAGAATATACCCAAGGAGGGCGGCTTTATCCTCGCCTCAAACCATTTGCAGGCGCTCGACCCCGTCTATCTTTCAATAGCAATCGAGGGCAGACAGGTTCACTATATGGGCAAAAAGGAGCTTTTTGCAAAGCCCTTAGTCAGACATGTTCTCACAAAACTCAACGGCTTCCCCGTAGTCAGAGGCGGCGCGGATTCCGAGGCGCTTAACTATGCGGTGCGCCTTGTCAACGAGGGCTATATCTTCGGTATCTTCCCCGAGGGCACCCGCTCAAAGGATCATAAGCCCGGCAAGGCCAAGAGCGGCATTGCAAGGATCGCCCTCGCTTCCCACGCTGATATCCTGCCCGTTTCGATATATAATTCGGACGATATGAAGAAGCATACAAAGATGACCATCAGATTCGGCAAGCTCATTCCGTTTGAGGAGCTAAAGCTCAATGAGGACAGCGGCAGGACGGAGATACACGCCGCCGCCGACTACATAATGAGCAAGATAAACGAGCTTTGGAGTGAAGGACATTGCGAGTGATACTTGCTAAGACCGCAGGCTTCTGTTTCGGAGTCGACAGAGCGGTCAATATGGCCTATGAGCTTGCGAATTCCGGCGCACGGGCGGCAACTCTCGGCCAGCTTATCCACAATTCGCTTGTCACCGACGACCTTGCCGCAAAGGGCGTGAGGATAATCTCTTCACCTGCCGAGGCGCAGCGGGGAGAGACGGTCATAATCAGGGCGCACGGAGTAGCTGCCGAGGTTTATGAAGAGCTGAAGGGCACGGGTGCGGAGATATGCGACGCCACCTGCCCGTTTGTTAAGAAGATACACCTTATCGTCGCCGAGAACAGCGGCGAGGATACCGAGGTTTTCATCGCGGGCGACCCGAATCACCCGGAAGTCATCGGCATAAAGGGTCACTGTAAGGGCGAGGTGAATATCTTCAACAGCGAGGCGGAGCTGGACGAGATAATCAAAAATGACGGCAAAAATTACGATAAAAGAATAATAGCTGTCTCTCAGACGACTTTTTCGCAAAAAGTCTGGAAAATTTGCAAAGAAAAAATAAAAAAATACTATACAAACGCTAAAATTTTTGATACAATATGTTTTGCAACTCGCGAACGGCAGGATGAAGCCGCTTTGATTTCCAAACAGAGCGACATGATGATAATCATCGGCGACCGTCACAGTTCAAATACGGCGAAGCTAAAAGCCGTGTGCAGTGAAAACTGCGACACTTATTTGGTGGAAAGAGCCGCAGAGCTCAATACCATAAATTTCTCGCATTGCGCCACTGTAGGCGTGACGGCGGGGGCATCGACCCCCTCCGCAATAATTAAGGAGGTACTTTTTGCAATGTCCGAGATCGTTAACGAAACCACAAATATTCAGGTAGAGGAGGTGCCTTCTGAAGTAGCAGCAGCTGAAGATATGGATTTTTCCGCAGCTCTTGAGGAATCACTCAATAACATGAGTACCGATCAGCGTGTTAAGGGCGTCGTTATGGGTATTACCCCGACCGAGATCCAGGTCGATATCGGCAGAAAGCATGCAGGCTTCGTTCCCATGGACGAATACAGCGCAGACCCCAATGCAGACGCAGCTAAAGAGCTCAAGGTCGGCGATACGCTTGATCTTATCATAATGAAGACCAATGATGCCGAAGGCACCGTAATGCTTTCCAAGAAACGTTTTGACGCTCAGAAGGCATGGACCGACATCATCGCAGCAGAGGAGGACGGCAGAGTCCTTGAGGGCACTGTCGCCGAAGTTATCAAGGGCGGCATCCTCGTTGTCAGCGGCGGCGTCAGGATCTTCATCCCCGCTTCGCTCGCAACCGAGCGCAAAGACGAGCCTCTTGAGGATCTGCTCAAGAAGACCGTTAAGTTCCGTATCATCGAAGTCAACAAGCAGCGCAGGAGAGCCGTCGGCTCCATCCGTGCCGTTCTCAAGGATATGAGAAAAGAAGCCGCCGAGGCTTTCTGGGCACAGGCTGAGGTCGGCCAGAAGTATCACGGCGTTGTTAAATCAATGACCAACTACGGCGCATTCGTCGATATCGGCGGCGTTGACGGTATGGTACATATCTCCGAGATGTCCTGGAAGCGTATCAAGAATCCCGCCGAAGTATTCAGCATCGGTCAGGAAGTTGACGTTTACATCAAGGCTCTCGACGCTGAGAATAAGAAGATCTCTCTCGGCTACAGAAGAGACGAGGACAATCCCTGGGAGATCCTCAGGAAGAATTATCCCGTAGGCAGCGTGATCGAGGCTGAGATCGTCGGTCTCACCACCTTCGGCGCATTTGCAAGGATCATCCCCGGCATCGACGGTCTTATCCATATTTCTCAGATCGCCGACAGACATATCAGCAAGCCTCAGGACGTTCTTACCGTAGGCGATAAAGTGACCTGCAAGATCACCGCTATCGACTTCGACAAGAAGCGCGTCAGCCTTTCCATCCGTGCTCTTATCGAGCCCGCCGCAGAAGAGGCTGCCGAGGAAGAAGCCGCTCCCGCTGAAGAAGCAGTCGAGGAGTCCGCTGAATAATCTCTGACCTTTTGCCGCCCATGGTGTTCGCTGTGGGCGGCTTTTGCGAGTTTACGGTTCGTTCCGGGGTGATTCTTATCAAAAAGACTAAATTTTTAGGGCCTCTTTATTGCATTCTCGCCGCAGTGATATGGGGGCTTTCGTTCGTTGCACAGAGCGCAGGCGGCGAAAAAACAGGCACTTTCACATTCAATGGGCTTAGGACTCTGCTCGGCGCAATAGTCCTCGTGCCGCTTGTCATAGTGTCGTTTAAGAAAGAAAATTCCGCACTTCCCGACGGCGAGAAGAAAAAATTTCCGTTCAAGGACGTGCTTATAGGCGGCGTTTGCTGCGGCCTGCCCCTCTTTATCGGCACAAATTTGCAGCAGTATGCTTTTAATTTTCTCGATGCGGGCAAGGTCGGATTCATAACCGCTCTTTATATGCTTTTGGTGCCGCTTTTCGGGCTGTTTCTCGGTCAAAAGGTGCGCTCGAGGATATGGGTTGGCGTTGCGCTCGGCGTGGTCGGCCTCTATTTCCTAAGCATCAAAAAAGGCGATTTCTCCATCGGCAAGGGCGAGATAGTGACCATTGTGTGCTCCGTGGCGTTCGCCGTGCATATACTTGTTATCGACCATTTCTGCAAGAAGGTCAACAATGTGGCGCTCTCGTGCGCTCAGTTCTTCGTATCGGGTATTATCTCAGTCATCTGTATGTTTATATTTGAGGAGCCGAAAATGGATGCCATTATCAGCGCGGGAGTTCCGCTGCTTTATGCAGGCATTATGAGCTGCGGCGGAGCATTCACGCTGCAAATATTCGGTCAAAAATATGCCGAGCCTGCTGTGGCGTCGATACTTCTCTGCCTCGAGTCGGTATTCTCGGTGATATTCGGCTGGCTGATACTTCATCAGCGTCTCTCTTCAAGGGAGCTTTTCGGCTGCGCCGTCATGTTTATCGCAATTATCATTACTCAGCTTCCTGAGCGTAAAAAGCAACTAAGATCGGCATGATCTGAAATATTTATTCTACAAGGAAAGGACTGAAGGCAATGGCAGATATCAATAAGCATTGGTACAAGGAAATGGCTGTCTACCAGGTCTGGCCCCGCAGCTTCAAGGACGGCAACGGCGACGGTATCGGCGATCTCAAGGGCGTTATGGAGAAGCTCGATTATATCAAGAGCCTCGGCGTTGACGCAATTTGGTTCTCGCCGCTCTATAAATCACCGCAGCACGATTTCGGGTATGACATAGCGGATTACAGGGATATCAACCCCGAATACGGCACCCTTGACGAATTCAAGGAGCTGCTTGCCGCCGCCCATGATCGTGGACTGAAGATTATTATGGATCTCGTCATCAACCACACCTCCGATGAGCATGAGTGGTTTAAGGAGAGCAAAAAGAGCCGTGATAATCCGTATCATGACTACTATTTCTGGCGCGAGGGCAGGAAGCCCGGCGGCAGGAAGCCGCCCAACAACTGGCTCTCCACCTTCACCGGCCCCGGCTGGGAATATGATAAAAACCTCGACGAGTGGTATCTGCACCTTTTCTGCAAGGAGCAGCCCGACCTCAATATGGACAATCCCAAGGTGCGCGAGGAAATAAAGGATATCATCCGCTTCTGGCTCGACATGGGTGTTGACGGCTTCCGTGAGGATGTTATCACGTTCATATCTAAAAAAGAGGGTCTGCCCAACGGCTTTCCGATACCTGCGGCGTGCGGCATGGAGCATTATAAATGCGGACCGCATCTCGACGAATACCTCGGCGAATTCAGGCGTGTTACCGATAATTACGACTGCATGACCGTCGGCGAGGCACCGATGATGACCCCGAAACTCGCCCTTCGCTTTATCAAAGAGGGCGCAAGCCAAAAGCTCAACATGATGTTCAACTTCCAGCATATGGAAGCCGACTGCTTCATGATAGGTTGGGTTCCCGCACCGTTCAATCTCAGGAAACTAAAGAGAGTCTATAATAATTGGCAGACGAAGCTCTACGGCATCGCGTGGAACGCAAATTATATCGAGAGCCATGACCAGCCGAGGATCATCAGCCGTTACGGCAGTGAGAAATACAGAGTTGAGAGCGGCAAAATGCTCGCCACGATGTATATCTGCCAGAGCGGCACTCCGTTTATCTATCAGGGTCAGGAGATCGGTATGCTCAATATCAAGCTGCCGGAGATAGATATGTATGCCGATATCCAGACGAGGGATACTTATAAGCTATTTAGAAAGCTGCTTTTCCCGCACAGTGTTACGATGAAGATCGCAAACCGCGCTTCGAGGGATAACGCAAGGACTCCCGTCCAGTGGAGCGCCGAGAAGAACGCAGGCTTCACCACGGCGGAGAAGCCCTGGTTCTATGTCAACCCGAATTACACCGTTATCAATGTTGAGGCGGCGGAGAAGGACGAGAACTCCATTCTCAACTATTACCGCAAGCTCCTTAAATTCCGTAAGGAAAACGAGGTCTGCATCTACGGCGACTTTAAGCTCCACTATAAAAGCAGCAGGAAGCTCTTTGTATACGAGCGCAACTATGAGGGCAAGAGAATGCTTGTCATCAATTCCTTCTGCGAGCAGCCGGTGTATTTCTCAGCTCCGCAGGGCTTTGACCTGAGTAAGGGTAAGCTCGTGCTTTCAAACTATGACGTCACCGACAACACCCTCAATTCGTTTATGACGAAGCCCTACGAGACGAGAGTTTATCTCTTTGACTGATATAGAATTATATGTTGTTTATGAGATGCCATAACGAGAGTTCCAATATGTTTTTAGAAATGATCGTTATGGTATTTCACTTTCAGGAGTTTTTTACATTGGAGTATCAAAATGGGAAAGATTGTTGCAATAGGCGGCGGAGAAAACGGCCATCATAATACGAAATATGAAACAGCGCCGTTTGACAAGGAAATTATAAAGCTTACAGGTAAAACAAATCCGAAATTCTTGTTTATCGGTTTAGCTAATAAATATCCCGACTATTATTTTGAGGTTATGGACGGGATATATGGCGGCATGTATAATTGTCAAACCGATTATCTACGGTACAAAGAAGTAAAAAGCAAAAATATAGCAAGCAGCAAAATAAAGGATGCCGACATAATCTATGTCGGCGGCGGTAACACATATAAGCTTATGCGGTTATTTAAGCTCTACGGTATTGATGAAATGCTTGCGGAAGCATATAATGACGATAAGGTCTTGTGCGGAGTCAGTGCGGGCGCTATTTGCTGGTGTGATTACGGCAATTCCGACTCGCGGACTATTTCTTCAAACTCAAGCGAAATGATAAGGGTTGCAGGTCTTGGATTAATTCATATCTTGTTTGCGCCTCACTTGAGAAAGGAATCCGGCAGAGCCGAATCTGTTAAACAAATGATGAAGCGCACCTATAGGATACCGGCAGTTCAGCTCGATAATTCCGCTTTAGAAGTTGTCAATAATACTTATAGAGTCTTGACTACCGGCGAAAACCCTGTTGCGGAAAAATGCTATTGGAAAAACGGAAAATATATCAGGGAAAGTATTATTTTCGACGAATTTAGAAGCCTTGAAGAACTATATGAAAAAAACTGAATTGACTAATCAAAAAGGAGCTGCTAATTACAGCTCCTTAAATTTTCATCTGTTTATGCTCTTTTGCCAGCATTTGTGGCACATGGCGATGTAGCAGTCGTTTGCGCCGAGCAGCACCTGCTCGCCGCTTGTGACCGTGTTGCCGTTCTCATCGATCCTGGCGTTCACCGTCGCCTTTGCGCCGCATTGGCAGATGGTCTTTATCTCCGTTATCGAGTCCGCAAGCTCAAAGAGCCGCCGGCTGCCCGGGAAGAGGTGGGTCAGGAAATCCGTGCGAAGCCCGAAGCACATTACGGGGATGTCGAGAATATCTACTATATAGCGGAGCTGATCTATCTGCTCCGGCTCAAAGAATTGGCTCTCGTCCGAGATTATGACGTCGACCTTGCCCGCATTTTCAAGCATTGCGAGGATATCATCGCCTTTTTTGATGGATTGCGCCGGGCTTGAGATGCCGATCCTTGATTTGACCGTGTCCTCGCCGTAGCGGGAGTCGATGGCGGGCTTTATAAGCCAGACACTCATGCCGCGCTCCTCATAGTTGAATTTCGCTATAAGCGCCTGAGCGGATTTTGAGCTGCCCATTGCGCCGTATTTGAAATATAGCTTCGCCATTTAATCAACCTGCCGATCATGATTGTTATGTTAATATTATATCCTCGGCGGCGCATAAAGTCAATGATTGAAAAACGATGAAATATTCTGTTGAAAAAAGTTGAACCGTGTGATAGAATTACAGAGGCGTTATATGGGCGCAAAATAATTTACGGGGTGTAAATATGTCAGAAAGAGTTCTTGCGGGTTTAAAACCCGAAAAGTTATTTGAGTATTTTGAGAATATCTCGGCAATTCCGAGAGGCTCGGGCAACACCGAGCAGATAAGCTCCTACTGCGCCGCTCTTGCGGCAAGTAAAGGACTGAAATATATTAAAGACGGGCTTGGCAACGTAGTTATATTTAAACCCGCATCAAAGGGCATGGAGAGCTCCGAGCCGGTCATTATACAGGGTCATCTCGACATGGTGTGCGAAAAGGTTCACGGCAGCACCCACGACTTCAAAAAAGACGGATTAAATCTGATCGTTGACGGCGATTTCGTCCACGCGGACGGCACCACCCTCGGCGGCGACGACGGCATTGCCGTTGCGATGGCGCTTGCTCTTATCGACAGCGACGATTTAAAGCATCCTCCGCTCGAGGTTGTGCTCACCGTCGATGAGGAGGTCGGTATGGACGGCGCGGTCGGCATCGACACAAGCGTGCTCAGCGGTAAGCGCATGATAAATATCGACTCCGAGGCCGAGGGCTACCTCTGGGCGAGCTGCGCCGGAGGCAAGCGTGTGGATATCCTTCTGCCCTTCAAAATGACGGCAAATTCCGCACCGACCTATGAAATCGTTATCGACGGTCTCCACGGCGGTCACTCGGGCGAGGAGATCCACCATGGCTATGCGAATTCAAGCAATCTCATGGGAGAGCTGCTTGCAAGAATGCTGAAAGCAGGCTCGTACAATGTCGCTTCGATAGTCGGCGGCTCAATGGATAACGCGATAACCCGCGAATCCGTCTGTCGTATCTGTGCCGACGATACAGCTCCTCTTGCCGCCTGTGCCGACAGCTTCCTTGCGGAGCTTAAAGTAAAATATGCGGGCATTGACGACGGCATCCGTATTTCTGTCAAAGAGTGCGACAGATCCGCCGAGTGCTTCGACAATGAGAGCACCGCCGCCCTTGCGGGGCTGCTTTCGTCCTTCCCTGCGGGTATTGTCAAGATGAGCGGTGAGATAAAAGGCCTTGTCCAGACCTCGCTCAACCTCGGCATCCTGCGCAGAAAGGGTGACTGCACCGAGTTCGGCTTCGCGGTAAGAAGCAATAAGAATAACGAGCGTGACGAGCTTTGCGAGCGGATAATAAACCTCGGCAAGGCGTTCGGCGCCACCGCCACCACCCACGGCGAATATCCTGCATGGGAATTCAAAAAGACCTCCACCATGAGAGATACTATGGTTGAAGTTTTCAGAGAGCTTTTCGATAAAGAGCTGGTAGTTACTGCCGTCCACGCGGGGCTTGAGTGTGCCGTTTTCAGCGGCAAGATGAAAGACCTCGACTGCGTTTCGATAGGACCCGATATGAACGGGATCCATTCACCCGAGGAGAAGCTAAGCATTTCTTCGGCAGCAAGGACTTGGGATTTCCTTGTAAGGACCCTCGAAAGGCTCTGATCTCACACACCGTCAGCAGCCGACGCAGGCTAAGATAAAAATTCAGTATCTCGCTGAAATACAGGATAAATATATATCCCTTTACCGAGTATTTCGGCAGCAGCGCCGCGACGAGTATCACGCAGAGCGCGGAGTCTATCATATTGTAATTCATCGAGTGTACCTGTTGATCCAGCCCCTTCAGCATACCGTCCGTCACCATGTCGGTATACATTATCGGCACGAGAGGGGAGAGTATGCGGATATAGAGCACCGCTTCATCCGAGTGATATACAGCGTTTGAGACGGCGGGAGCACCGAGGGCAAACACACCCGCACAGGCGCAGGCAAATATCAGTGTGCGCCTCAAATTCCGCTCAACGCAGAGGCTTATGCCGCTTTTGTCACAGGCTTCACGCCTGCGGGCAAGCTCAGGAATCAGCAGTGCAGAGAGCGATGACAGCACGGCGCTCGGATAGAGAAGCAGCGGCAGAGCCATGCCGTGAATGTTGCCGTAGGCCGCCAGCGCCGCCGAGTTTCCCTCGCCCGAACGCTCAAAGCCCTTCGGTATCAGCAAGTGCTCTACGGTCAGCAGTATGCTCCTCACGCAGGTGCCCGCGGCGTCGGGCAAAGCAATACGAAAAAACGATTTAAGGCGCACCGATTTGTCGGCTGCGCCTTTTTTAACGGCTGATTTTTTGAGAGCGAACGAAAGCAAAAACGACAGCGCCTCGGAGGCGACCATTGCCGTGATGACAGCCGTACAGGCACTTTGCGGCGTGTGCGCGCCCCTTATCAGCAGCATTGCCGCAAGCGTTTTTATTCCTTGCTCGATAAGCTGAATACAGGAGTATGGCAGTATCATGCCCTTGGCCGTGAAATATCCTCCGAGCACGCTGCTCATCGCCGTGAACGGCAACGCAAACGCAAATATCCGCAGCATCGGTGCGGTGCAGGCGTTTCCGAGCCTCTTCAGGCTTATAATATCGGCAAATGTGTAAAGAATTACCCCCACCGTGCAGCCGCAGCCCATGGCGCAGAGCATAAAGCGGTCGGTCGAGCGCTCCGAAGCGGATTCCACCGTCATTCTCATGCTTGCAAGCCGCATTCCTGCGCAGGAGAAGGTGACCGCAAGCGAATAGACCGTCATTACAAGCTGAAAAAGCCCGATCCCCTGTGAGCCTATCCTTGAAGTGAGATAAGCGTTGAAGCCGACCGAGACCGAGCGCATTATCAGATTGACGGCGGTCATAATAATCGTGTTGCGCAGCAGCGGAGACGGTTTTTTCAAGTTGATTCACCTTTTTGCTCTACAAGATGATTTAGTATATTGACAATTTTTATTTGATATGATAAAATACTGATAATTTCATATAAAGGCTTTGACGAGGAGTGCGTTCGGCATTAGTTTCAAGAGAACCGGCGGTTGGTGCGAGCCGGCAGCGAGGGCCGTCCTGCTGTAGCCTCAGAGCCGGTGGAAAGAAAGCGCCTGTGCGTGAGTAGAATCCTCCCGTTACGCTGCGTTAATGCAAAGGGCTTGTCAGAGCCTGAGAGAGGCGCTTAACAGCGCAATTTGAGTGGTACCGCGGGTATGTAATTATTACTCGTCTCATTGATTATTTGATCTGTGAGGCGGGTTTTTTCTGTCTCACGAAGGAAGAAAGGATTGATTCTTATGGCAAAGGATCTTGCAAAGCAGTATGACCCTAAGAATGTCGAAGATCGTATTTATGATTTTTGGCTCAAGGGCAAATACTTCCACGCAAAGACCGAGGAGGGCAAAAAGACCTACACGATCGTTATCCCGCCGCCGAATATCACCGGCCAGCTTCACATGGGTCACGCTCTTGATAACACTCTCCAGGATATCCTTATCCGCTGGAAGAGAATGCAGGGCTACGATACCCTTTGGGTGCCCGGCACCGACCACGCTTCGATAGCTACCGAGGCGAAGATAGTCGAGGCGATGAAAAAAGAGGGCATCACCAAGGACGATATCGGCCGCGACGGATTCCTTAAAAGAGCATGGGAGTGGAAAGCCGCTTACGGCGGACGCATCATCGAGCAGCTCAAGAAGCTCGGTTCCTCCTGCGATTGGGACAGAGAACGCTTCACCCTCGACGAGGGCTGCAGCAAGGCCGTGCGCGAAGTCTTTGTGCGCCTTTATGAAAAAGACCTTATCTACAGAGGCAACAGGATGGTCAACTGGTGCCCCTGCTGCAAGACCTCTATTTCCGACGCGGAGGTCGAATATGACGAGAAGGACAGCAACTTCTGGCATCTTCTTTACACCGTAAAGGAGACGGGCGAGCAGCTTGAGCTTGCCACCACCAGACCCGAGACGATGCTCGGCGATACCGCCGTTGCCATCAACGCCGAGGACGAGCGCTACGCTCATCTCCACGGCTGCCATGTCATTCTTCCGCTTCTCAACAAAGAGATCCCCATTGTCTGCGACGAGCACGCCGATATGACAAAGGGTACGGGCGTTGTTAAGATTACACCTGCCCATGACCCCAACGACTTTGAGGTCGGCAGACGTCACAATCTGCCCATGGTGCGCACCTTCACCTACGACGGCCATATGACCGGCGCGGCGGATAAGGCTGTTTATGATGAGCTTGTTGCAAGCGGCAAGGCTGCCCCCGACGAGCCTGAGGTGCTCGACTGCGGCAAATACGCAGGCATGACCACCATGGAGGCTCGCAAGGCGATACTTGCAGACCTTGAAGAAGGCGGATATATCAAGTATATCGAGCCTCTCAAGCACGAGGTCGGCACCTGCTACCGCTGCCATACGAGCATTGAGCCGATGGTCTCAAAGCAGTGGTTCGTCCGCATGGAGCCTCTTGCAAAGCCCGCTATCGAGGCGGTCGAGAGGGGCGAGACCGTGTTCGTGCCCGAGCGCTTCACCAAGAACTATATGAACTGGATGAGAGGCACCCGCGACTGGTGTATCTCCCGTCAGCTTTGGTGGGGTCACCGCATCCCCGCATGGTATTGCGCCGATTGCGGTAAGACCACCGTTTCAAAGACCGATATCGACTGCTGTCCCTACTGCTCGAGCAAGAATATAGAGCAGGACAGCGACACGCTTGATACATGGTTCTCCTCGGCTCTTTGGCCGTTCTCAACTCTCGGCTGGCCCGACGAGACGAGCGACCTTAAGCATTATTACCCGACCAACACTCTTGTTACCGGCTACGATATCATAGGCTTCTGGGTAAGCCGTATGATATTCTCGGCTCTTGAGTATACAGGTCAGGTGCCGTTTGATACCGTGCTTATCCACGGCCTTGTCAGAGACGCCCTCGGCAGGAAGATGTCAAAGTCGCTCGGCAACGGTATTGATCCGCTCGAGATAATCGACCAATACGGTGCGGATGCACTTAGGCTCACTCTTGCCACGGGCAACAGCCCCGGCAACGATATGAGATTCTCCGACGAGAAGGTCGGCGCGAGCCGCAACTTTGCCAACAAGCTGTGGAACGCTTCGAGATTCATTCTGATGAATATCGGCGACGAGGATATCAAGTGCGAGCTGCCCGCAAACCTTGCTCTCGAGGATAAGTGGGTCATCAGCCTTTACAATGACCTTGTTAAGGAAGTTACCGATAACCTTGAGAAATTCGAGCTGGGCATGGCTGTCGCGAAGCTCTATGATTTCATCTGGGATGTTTTCTGCGACTGGTACATCGAGATAGCCAAGATAAGACTTCAGAAGGGCGGCTCCGAGGCTAAGGACGCAAAGCAGGTGCTCGTTTGGGTCATGAGCAACACGCTCAAGCTCCTGCACCCCTTTATGCCGTTCATCACCGAGGAGATATGGCAGACACTGCCCCACGACGGCGAATCCATCATGATCTCCGCATGGCCGGAGTACGACCCCGCTCATAGCTTCGAGGCTGAGGAAGCGGAGATGGAGAGGATAATGACCGCCGTGCGCGCTATCCGTAACCGCAGAGCCGAGATGAATGTCCCGCCGTCAAGAAAGGCCAAAGTTTATATCGCTACGGCATATAAGCCCGCCTTTGAGCACGGCTCGGTATTCATGCAGAGGCTCGCGAGCGCCTCCGAAGTCGAGGTCGCCGACAGCTTTGAGCTTGACGGTGCGGTCTGCATAGTTACCGCCGACGCAAAAATATATATCCCAATGGGCGAGCTTGTCGATCTTGCGGCCGAGAAGGCAAGGCTCAATAAGGAGCTTGCCGCCGTTGAGAAGGATCTTGCCTTTGTCAACGGTAAGCTCTCCAACGAGAATTTCGTCGCCAAGGCTCCCGCCGCCGTTGTTGAGGCTCAGCGTGAGCAAAAGACGAGATATGAGGAGAAAATCGCCATGCTCAAAGAGAGCATAGCGAAATTAGGCTGATAATACTATTCCTGCGCCACTGCGGCTGAGCTGCGGTGGCGCATTGCACAGGTGACATTATGAATTGCAACGAAGCAATAGAATATATCCACTCGCTTGAGAAATTCGGTATGCGCCCGGGGCTTGAGCGTATCGGCGAGCTTTGCCGTGCGCTCGGCGAGCCGCAAAAGGGGATTAAAATAATCCATGTGGCGGGCACAAACGGCAAGGGCTCCACGTCAACGATAATATCCTGCATTCTGCAAAAAGCGGGATTCAATACAGGGCTTTTTATATCGCCGTATGTCTCGAATTTCAGAGAGAGAATCCAGTATAACGGCGGAATGATAGCTCCCGAGGAGCTTGCCGACTGTGTTTCGGCGGTCAAAAACGCTGTTGAAAACGACCTTGCGCCGAGAGGCATTCAGCCCACGGAGTTTGAGGCGATAACCGCTGCGGCGTTTGTGTATTTTAAACGCAAAGGCTGCGATTATGCCGTCCTTGAGGTCGGCCTCGGCGGCAGATTTGACTCCACCAATATCATAGACGCCCCATGCGTCGGCGTGCTCACAAGCATTTCGCTCGACCATATGGCGGTTCTCGGCGACACCGTGGAAAAGATAGCCTTTGAGAAGTGCGGCATCATAAAGCCCGGCTCCGAGATAGTCGCTTATCCGTTTCAGGACGAAAAAGCCTTTGACATTATACGCAAGGCTTGTGCCGAGGCGGGCGACAGGCTCACCGTGCCGGATATAGGCAAAATTTCCGTCATATCCGAGTCGCTTTACGGTACAGAGGCGGAATATGACGGGCTGCGATTCGAGCTTCACCTTGCGGGTAAGCATATGGTTTATAACGCCTGCACGGCGATAGAAGCTGTCCGAGCGCTGCACGCCGATATCAGTGACGCGGCGATAGCCGAGGGTATAGCGGCGGCTGTGATGCCGGCAAGGCTCGAGCTGATATTCCGTGAGCCTGTAATCCTGCTTGACGGCGGTCATAACGAGGGCTGCGCCGAGGCGGTCGCCGATTTCATAGGCAGGCATGTCGCGGGCAGGCGTATCGTGATGCTATCATCACTCATGGCGGATAAAGATGTTGACGGCTATCTGCGCCGTGTTGCGCCGTTTGCCGCGGAATTCATTGCCACCAGAGCCGACGTGCCCCGCGCAATGGACGCCGAGGAGCTCAAAGAGGCAGCTGCTGAGTATTGCGCCGATTGCCGAGCAATATCTTCGCCGGCCGAAGCTCTTGAGTATGCCCGAAGTAGGGTGAAAAACGGAGAAGCGCTGATAGTCTGCGGCTCATTTTATCTTGCGGGCGAGATCCGTGATCAAATGCTTGATCATAATAATTAAATCAGCGCTGTTTTTCAACAAAATTTACACTGTCAATCCCTTATCCTTGTGATAAGGGATTTTTTTATTTACGGAGGCGAAAGCAATGGCAGTCAAAATTACATCCACGCCGCTGCGCGTGACGGTTGCGATAAGCGGCGAGATAGATCATCACAATGCCGCCGCAATGAGATATGAGGCGGACGACGCTATCCGAGCGAGCCTTGCGCCTAATGTACGGCTCGATTTCGGCGATGTCACATTCATGGACAGCTCCGGTATTGGCTTCGTGCTCGGCAGATACCGAGTGGTTCAGAGCTACGGCGGCAATGTGGAGGTGGTCAATCTCTCGCGCAGGCTGTATTCGATGATGAAGCTAGCGGGGCTTGAGAAACTCGTAACGCTTAAAACAAAAGATCGAGAAAGGAAGAAGGACAATGAAACCGATAAATGAAATGAGACTGAGGATAGAGAGCCGCTCCGTTAACGAAGCGTTTGCAAGGGCGGCGGTGGCGGCGTTCGTTTCGCAGCTCGACCCGACACTTGAGGAAATATCGGATATTAAGACTGCGGTCAGCGAGGCGGTGACAAATTGCATCGTCCACGCTTATGCCGACTCCGTCGGTCAGATATACATATGGGCGGGGCTATATGAGGACGGCGGCGTTAGGATAAAGATCCGCGACACCGGCTGCGGCATTGAGGACGTCAAAAAAGCCATGGAGCCGCTTTACACGACCCTCGGCGAGGAGCGGGCGGGTCTCGGCTTCGCCGTCATGGAGAGCTTCTGCGACAGGCTGGGCGTGCGCTCCGCACCGGGCAAGGGCACCACGGTAACTCTGACAAAGTATATCAAGGGGCGTAACGGTGGCGATGATTGAGCAAAAAAGCGGCAGAAATGAGCTTGTCGAGAATAACCTCGGGCTTGTCCATGCCTGTGCCAATCGCTTCAGAGGCAGGGGAGTGGAGTATGACGATCTGTTTCAGGCGGGGTGCGTCGGTATAATAAAGGCGGCGGATAATTTCGACCCGTCGAGGGGCTTCTCATTCTCGACCTATGCCGTGCCAGTCATTCTCGGCGAAATAAAACGCATATTCCGTGACTCAGGCTCCGTCAAGGTCGGCAGGGCGCTGAAGGAGCGTTCGAGGGCGGCGCTCAAGCGCAGAGAGGAGATAACTCTGTCTCTCGGCCGTGAGCCGACGGTCGGCGAGCTTGCTCAAAGCCTCGGTATAGAGGCTGCCGAGGCGGCAATGCTGATAAACGCCTCCATGCCCGTGATGTCTCTGACAGTCGGCGAGAATGCGGGCGAGCAGCTTGACGTGCCCGTCGCTTCGCCTGAGGATGAAATATCCGATCTTATCGCTCTGCGGCAGGCTGTCGATTCTCTCGATGAGCGTGACAAGCATATGATTGAGATGCGATATTATGACGGCATGACTCAGTCAGCGGTGGCCGCTGTACTCGGGATGACCCAGGTGCAGGTCTCCCGCAGGGAGAAGGCGGTTTTGCAGCTCCTGCGAAAAAAATTGAATTAACGGCATTGACAAAGACTTTTGCAAGTATTAAACTAATAGGCGGCGTAATTGCCGCCTTATTTTGTTATTGTGAGGTTTTGTTATGGTTAAGAATATTCCCGACGGCGTATACCCGACCATGGTAACTCCGTTTACCGAGGATAACAAGGTCGATTACAACGGCGTGCTCGAGCTGCTGAATTGGTACTCCGAAAAGGGCGTTGACGGCATTTTTGCCATCTGCCAGTCAAGCGAGATATTTTTCCTTTCGTTTGAGGAGAGACTTGAGCTGCTCAAATTCATAATGAAAAATCTGCCCAAGGGAATGAGTGTCGTCGCCTCCGGTCACACCGCCGACGACCTTGACCGCCAGATATACGAGGCGAACGCTTTCATCGACGAGGGCGTTGACGCATATGTTTTCATTGCCAACAGGTTTGCCGCTCAGGATGAGGACGACAGCGTTTTCCTGCGTAACTTCGACAAAGCCGTGTCTTCAATACCGGAGATAGGCCTCGGCATATATGAATGCCCCTATCCCTACAAGCGCCTTATGAAGCCCGAGACTCTGCGCGAATGCGCCCTCGGCGGCAGACTCAAATTCCTCAAGGATACCTGCTGCCGCATCGGTGAAATAAAAGCCAAGCTCGAAGCCGTCGACGGCCTCGGCCTCAAAATATATAACGCCAACTCTGCAACGCTCCTTGAATCACTCGAGGCGGGCTGCGCTGGCTATTCGGGCGTTATGGGCAACTTCCACCCCGAGATATATTCATGGCTCTGCAAAAACTACAAAACCGAGCCCGAGAAGGCAAAGCAGGTGCAGGCTTTCCTTGCGTTTGCTTCGCTCGCAGAGTGCCAGATGTACCCCGTCAATGCGAAATATCATCTCGGTCTCTGCGGTCTTGATATCGGCTACGGCGCAAGGTCAAAGGATGCGTCAATGTTCAGCGAGAGTAATAAAAAAGAGATCGAGCAAATGCTGACCGTTGAGACGATGTTCAAAAAAGCCTTTAATATCGCCTGAATGTTACAAAAATCAACCATTTGTTTTCAAAAATTGTTGATTTATAAATCAAATTATGTTACCATTATAAAGTAAGTTTTTGGCGCAAAAAATTTTTTGGAGGAATTTATTATGGCACAGAAAAAGACCGTATTCCTTACCGGCGCTTCCGGTAATATGGGTCATGAGAGCTTTAAGCAGCTCTACGCAAAGAAGAATGAGCTGAATATCGTTCTCCTGCTAAGAGGCAGCCAGAAGAATAAGGAGCTCTTCAAAGATTATGAGAATGACCCCTCGGTCAAGATCGTTTGGGGCGACCTTTGCAAGTATGAGGATGTTCTCAAGTGCGTTACCGGCGCTGACTACGTTCTTCATGTCGGCGGCATGGTTTCACCCAGCGCTGACTACTATCCGACCAAGACCGTCGTCACCAACACCACTGCTGCGAGAAACATCGTTGACGCAGTTAAGGCTCAGCCCGATCCCGATGCCATCAAGGTAGTTTACATCGGCACCGTTGCCGAGACCGGCGACAGGAACGCTCCTACCCATTGGGGACGTACCGGCGACCCCATCCAGATCAGCGTTTACGACCACTATGCATGCAGCAAGGTCATTGCTGAGAGCATTTTTGCAGAGTCAGGTCTTAAATATTGGGTATCTCTCCGTCAGTCCGGCATTCTCTATGCCGACATCATCAAGAACATGGATCCCATCATGTATCACGTTCCTCTTAACGGCGTGCTTGAGTGGGCTACCGTCGAGGATTCCGGCAGACTTATGACCAACATCTGCACCATGGATCTCCCCGAGGAGTTCTGGAGAAGCTTCTACAATATCGGCAGCGGCGACGAATACAGACTCACTAACTATGAGTTTGAGGTCCTCCTTCTTGACGCTCTCGGAGTCGGCAGACCCGAGAAGCTCTTTGACCGCAACTGGTTCGTTACCAAGAACTTCCACGGCCAGTGGTATGCCGACGGCGATAAGCTCGAGGAATACTGCCACTTCCGTGCAAACATACCCGTTAAGAAGTACTTCAAGGGTCTTAAGGACAGCGCCCCTGCTTACATGAAGCTCGCCCCCGCTGCCAAGCTCGCTCCCTGGGCGGTCAAGATCTTTATGAAGTCCCTTACCAACAAAGAGACTTACGGCACCAACTGGTGGCTCAAAAACAATAAGCAGGACAGGATCTCCGCTTATTGGGGCTCACTTGATGAGTATAAGAAGATAGGCACATGGAAGGATTATAATCCTGCCGCAGAGCGTCCCACCAAGACCGTCACCAACCTTGATCACGGCTATGACGAGAGCAAGCCTCTCTCCGAGCTCACCATCGAGGACTTCAAGAAGGCTGCTGCTTTCAGAGGCGGCGAGTGCCTTGCAACCGAGAGCGATTATGTTGATTTCTACACTCCCATCAAGTGGAAGTGCGCTCACGGCCACGAGTTCATGATGTCTCCCAACCTTGTCCTCAGAGGCGGCCACTGGTGCCCGAAGGAAGTTCCCACCGATTGCGAAGGCAAGAAGTTCCTTTGGGATTACGATACCGAAGCCAGCGTCAACCCCTTCTTTGCTCAGGTTTGGTATTCACACCACAGCAAGGATGAGCACAATGTCTACACCGAGGCTATATTCAAGGGCTTTGAGGGCTTCAAAGACTAATTAAATATCTTCAGCGGGAAGTGTTGTGCTTCCCGCTGTTTTTTTACTTTTATTATTGTATACTTATGATTATTATGCTATAATTTAATGACAAGGATCATGTATACGGAGGAATGTTATGAGACGGATATTGAGAACCGCTGCGGTTATTTTACTTTGCCTCGCCGTAGTGCTCACAAGCGGGTGCAGGGCGGTAAAATCCATCAAAACAAAGCAGCTTAAAGTCGGCGTCGAGGGCATAGAGGGTGTGTTTAACCCGTTTTATGCCGAGAGCGAGGCCGACAAGCAGATAAATTCTCAGATATTTCTGCCGATACAGCGCAGGACGGGTGACAACCGCCTTGTAAACCTCTGCGGAGGCATATCGTATGAGTATTCGGGCAACACGGGCGTTAAATACACCGTCACGATAAGGGACGATATGTTTTTCTCCGACGGTAAGCCTGTGACTATCGACGACGTGATTTTCTTCTATTATTTCATTGCGGACGCCACTTATGACGGTGTTTACAGCGACTGGTATCTCAATGATATCGTCGGATTAAAGGAATATTACTTCGACGATAAGAATTATCAAAGCTCAATTGAGAGTATCGAGGAGCGCGTGGCGGCAAATTACACGGTCAAAACTATTGAAACCGCCGATTATATCGAATATCTCGTTGTAACCGGTATCGAGGGGCGCTTCAACGGCGACCTGAACTCAGCCTCGCCGACGGGCGCTTCATGGCGTGATTATGCCTCAAAGCTCGGTTATTCCGAGGCGCTGAGCGATCTCGGCGCGTCACCGTCGGAGTCACAGGTCATGCGCCTTATTGCGAGAGTTGAGGCGGAGACAAATCCGCTTTCGTATGACCCTGAAACATGGTACAGAGATAAGCTCTATAAAGAATATATCAATAAAAACTACGAGAACGGCATAGATGTAACCGAAATTTCGGGCATCAAAAAGGTCAACGACTACACCTGCACGGTGCAGTTTAATTCACGCAATATCAATGCCGTCTCCCGTCTGAATGCCCTTGTAGTGTCGAAGGCGTATTATTCGGTCGATTATGTCAAGGGGCAGGCGGATAAGGTCAAGCAGATGACCGACTTTGCCGTAGGCTCAGGGCCTTATACCGTTATCGACCACAGCAATAACGAGGTTTCGCTGACAGCCAACGATTATTATTTTGACGGTAAACCCGCTTTTGGTTCTCTGAAATTCATCGACCTTGCCGCTAAGGAGGAGGACCCTGGTCAAAGTGTGCTCAGTGGTAAGGTGGATGTCGTTACCACGACTGCGACCGCCGAGCTGATAAATAAGCTCACCGCCGACAAGGTCAAATTCTATGTTTCCGATAACGACAGCTATACTACGCTCTTCTTTAACACGAGGACTGTTGATAATTTCCTCAGAAAAGCCTTCTGCGGCCTTGCAAGCGGCGTTAAAAGCTCTGTAGAGGGCAAGGTCGGGACTTATTATACCGTCCCGTATCGCCCGCTAAGCGTGCGCTTTGACGAATATCCCGCTAATCTCACTCAGCCGTATTATACCGAGAGCTCTTATTCGGCTTATGAGATAGTCAACGGCACCCCTAACAAAGCGTTCACCGCATATTACCTCAGAGGTGCGGATGAATTGACCGTTGCGGCGCTCAATGAATATAAGACCCTGCTTTCGAAGAAGGGGATAACGCTGAATATCGTTGTCGCAGACGCGGCAGGGCTTGACGCCGCCATAACATCGGGTAAGGCTGATATTTGGATAGATTCCGTCCCTGACGGCGCAACGAGCGATAAATTCGATTACTATAATTCGGCGGGAACTCTCAACAAAACCGCCGTAAACGATAACAAGATAAACGAGCTGACTGCGGGCATCCGCTCGGCTATAGGTCTTTCCGCGAGGGCATCCATGGTCTCAAATCTTCTTGATCAGGTCATGGAGCAGGCAGTCGAATTCCCGCTCTATCAGCTGCAACTTGTGACAATCTATAATACCGACACTATCGATCCCGCCTCGTTTGGCGATGGCTTCGACTACGACGGGTTTGAATATGCGCTTCCCGTGTTAAAATAACCGACCGAAAGGATGAATATAATGGCAAAGCTGTTTTCTCTTGAAGGCATCACCGCCGCAGTTAAAGCGATAAAAGATAAGGGTGTAGCCGCCTCGACCTCTGCCGCAAAAAGAGCGGTGAATTCAATGAGACTGACCTACAGAGCCGATAAGCCCTATGATAACGGCGCGGCACTCACCCCGCCGATGGGTTGGTCAAGCTGGAATACCTTCAGAAATAAAATAGATGAAGAACTGATATATGAAACGGCTCTCGCCATGAAAAACAGCGGTCTGCTCGACTGCGGCTATTGCTATATAAATATCGACGACTGCTGGCAGTCCTCGATGCGCGATGCCGACGGCAGGCTGCAAGGCGATTTTGTCAAATTCCCGAGCGGCATAAAGGCACTTGTCGAGCGCGTAAACGCTCTCGGCGCAAAGCTCGGCATATATACCTCAAACGGCACTCTCACCTGTGAGGATCTGCCGGCAAGCCTCGGTAATGAGGTTGTCGACGCAGATACCTTTGCCGAGTGGGGAGTGGAATACTTCAAATATGATTTCTGCCACAATGTGCCCATCCCGTCCAAAGCTCCCGATATCGAGAAAATAACCGTATCAAAGCTCGGCAGCTCGGAGGAGAGGGCGTATTCGGCGCGCGAAGCCGTTCTCAGCGGTGAAGCCCGCATTGTTGACGACCCGAAGCTCGCAAGCGGATGCTGTATCACGGGTCTGTCTGCAAATGCAGGTAGATGTGATTTCAATAATGTTGTTGCCGACGGTGACGGCGAGTACATACTCACTTTGTGCATAAGGAAAAAGAATAATTGCAATAAGTATCTCGAGATAATCGTCAACGGTGAAGAGAGATACAAGACCACCTTGCCCGCCACTAAGAGTTTCACCCCCGACGGCAGGCATCAGGTGCGGATAAGACTGCGCGGCGGTGTGAACACTGTCTCGATTTATAATCCCGTTGCCTCGAAGCAGGACAGCGCCGCAATTCAGTATACGGATATGGGTGCGGAGCTTAAAAGAGCCACACGGCAGTACGCCGAGAAGCACGGCACGCCCGAGAAGCCGATAGTGTTCTCCATATGCGAATGGGGCTTCAATTTCCCGTGGCGCTGGGGCGCAAAGGCGGGCAATCTTTGGCGCACCACAGCCGATATCAAGCCGATGTGGGCGTCGGTTATCGGCATATATGAGATAAATGTGCTGCTCTATAAATACGCGGGTATCGGAGCGTGGAACGACCCCGATATGCTTGAGGTCGGCAACGGCGAGCTCAGTTACGAGGAGAACAAGGCGCATTTCAGCCTTTGGTGCATGATGGCCGCGCCGCTTATTCTCGGCAATGATATCAGGCATTTTGTGAAGCAGGACGGCACTCCGGACACGGCGAATCCCGTCTATTCCATAGTCGCCAATCGCGAGATGATAGCGGTAGATCAGGATGCTCTCGGCGTGCAGTGCCGCAGGATAAAGACCAACGGCGCCGAGGATGTGCTTGTCAAGCCGCTTGCGGGCGGCGAATTTGCAGTTTGCTTCCTTAATAAGGCAGGTTCTCCAACTCGAATGAAGCAGCCTGTCAGGGATATAATTTGCAGGACTTTTGTTGACACCCCGTTTGCCGAGGTATATACGGCGAGAGACCTTTGGAGCGGCAAAGAATTTGAGATCAGTGATAAGATCGAGGCGGCCGTGCCCGTACATGGCGTCAGAGTGTTCAGAGTGAGGGCTAAATGATATGAATCACAACGCAAAATTAAACGGAGCTGGGGACTATACCATCCCGAATATAAGACTCGACCTGCGCCCCGAGGGCCTGCCCGAGGAGCTTGGCTATCTTTTTGACCTTGTAACGGTCGACGACGGGCTCGACTATATCGGTCACCCGGATTCCGTGCTGCTTAAAAACGGCGATATTTTGACCGTCTATCCCTCGGGTCACGGCAAGGGCGCAGTCAGAAGCAGGCTCAGCCACGACGGCGGCAAGAGCTATACCGACAGCTTAAAGAATCAGCCTGCCTCTTGGCAGACCTCACGCGAAACGCCGACGGTCTACCGCCTTGAATTCTCCGACGGCACGCCCGATAAGCTCCTTTTGGTCTCTGCAAACCCCGATTGGAACGACGGCTTAGGCTCGGTCGGCGGCTTCAATTTTTCGCTTTCGGATGATGAGGGCGATCATTGGAGTGAATTTGAGCTTTGCTTCGGCAAAAAGGACGGCTATGATTACCTGCCGATCGTTGCCATGGCTTCGCTCACGAGGCTCAAGGAGGGCGGCAGATTTGTCGATAAATGGATGGGCTTTTTTCACGACCGCAATTTTGTGAATTACAAGACTATTCTGTCCTTTGAGGGCGGCAAGCCTGTTTGGAGCGTGCCTGTTCCGTATTTCGCCGAGCATCGCGAGATAGAGAAAGCGGCGAATATGTGCGAGGTTGAGGTCATACGCTCCGACTGCGGCAAGGGCGACGAGCTTTGCCTGATTGCACGCAGTAACGATAAAAATTATAATTCGCTCCTGTCGTTTTCGACCGACGAGGGCGAGACTTGGTCTGCTCCCGTCTTTGCTCCGAGCGCCCTAAACGGCGAGCGCCACAAGGCGGATTACACCTCGGACGGCCGACTTTTTATAACCATTCGCTCAATTGAACGCAGTCCCGAGAAGCTGATGAAATACGCCCCCGATAAAGCAGAACGGGGTTGGTTCAGCGAGGGCTGGGTCGCCTGGGTCGGCAGATATGAGGATCTGCACGGCGGCGAGGGTCAATACAGGATAAAGCTCGCCCATGTCTGCACCGAGGAGCACCTCGAGCCGCAGGAGGTGGCGGGTGACGACACCGGCTATTGCGGCAATGTCGTTTTGCCCGACGACACTATAGTCACCTCGACCTACGGTGCCTTCGGCGAACGCAACGCCGACGGCGGGCTCAAGACCTATGTCGTCTCCAAACGCCTTCGCCTTGCGGATATCGACCGCCTTGTCGAATGGGAGAAACTAAACTGAAGAACTCATCAAAGGATATTTTGTTATGGAAGAATTGATTTTGACGCGGCCTGCAAGCGAATACGCGGGTCAGATCGCCGAATACAGACAAGAGTTTCTTGACGCGGGCGATTCTATGGACGGAACGGGTCCTCTCAGGCGGACAGAGGATACCGAAGAATATATAAAAGTTTGCATAGATTATGAAGATCCGAAAAATGTTCCGCCTCATTTGGTTCCCGCTACGCAATTCCTGTGCATCCGTAAGGCTGATAACAAGCTGGTCGGGATGATCCAGGTAAGGCATTGCTTTAATGACTATCTTGAAAAATACGCAGGTCATATCGGTTATTCGGTAAGACCGTGCGAACGCCGCAAAGGCTACGCCAAGGAAATGCTCGGAATGGCTCTACCGTTTTGCCGTGAGATCGGAATTGATAAAGTGCTGATCTCTTGTGTTGACGGAAATATCGGAAGCGAAAAGACTATCCTTGCAAACGGCGGCGTTTATGAATGGACAATACACGAGCCTGATGAGGACATAGATCTGAAAAGGTTTTGGATAACGCTGTGATTCTATTATAACCTCTCTGCGGAGAGGTTTCTTTTATACGTTAATATAAAACGGCGTGACCGTAGCCACGCCGTTTAGCAAAGTGTTTTATTTTTTGCTGCTGTTTAAGTGCTCTTTAACTATATAGACCGGGCGGTTTTTGACCTGCACATACATCTTTGAGAGGTATTCGCCGACTATACCGAGGCAGAATAAGATAAGTCCGCCGACAAGGAGCAGCAGCACTATCACCGCCGAATAAGAGGGGATAGCGGCGTTTAACCCGTATTTCATGACCAAGATCACTATCAAATAAACGAGCGAGCCGAGCGCCGATAACAGCCCGACAAAGGTCGATATTTTCAGCGGCGTTGTAGAGAAAGCGAAAATGCCCTCGAAAGCATATTTTGTCAGCTTTTTAACGCTCCATTTTGACTCGCCGCTTTCACGTTCGGCGACTGTGTAGGGGATGTACTTCGTGTTGAAGCCCACATAGCTGAAAATTCCTTTAGAAAATCTGTGAAATTCCGTCATTTGCAGCACGGCATCCACCATTGTGCGCTTCATCAGGCGAAAGTCTGAGGCGCCGTTGACAAATTCAACGTCGGAGATCTTGTTGATGAGCTTGTAAAACGACGATTTTAGGAATGAGATCGCGGCGCTCTCCTTGCGTTTATCCTGATAAGCAGTGACGCAGTCAATATCCGCATCCGAATTCATCACGTCGAGCATTTCTAGCACTACCTCGGGGCGCTGCTGGAGGTCGGCGTCAATAAGACACACAAGGTCGCCCGTCGATTTAGTTAGTCCTGCGTAAATAGCGGCCTCTTTGCCGAAGTTGCGGCTGAAGCTGATAACTTGTATATTGCTGTTATTCTTTTCGTCGTTATAGAGCTTCTTGAGCCTTTGATAAGTCTTGTCCTTGCTGCCGTCGTTGACAAATACAAATTCGCAATCCTCCACCTTGCCGTCAAAGACCCGCTTTACTTCGCTGAAGAATTTCTCGACGTTGCCCTCTTCGTTATAGCACGGAATAATTAAAGATAATCTCATTTCTCTGACATCTCCTTATCGAATTCACTTGCCCATTTGTCGAATTCCTTGCAGTCAAGGAATTCAAAGGTGATGTTTTGATCTAGCCCGTAAAAGAGCTTGTATCTTGTGTTCCAGGGCTTTTTATCAGGGTCGCCCGTCCAGACATACGCCTTGTGCGGCAGTTTGCAGAGGGTCACGGTCTCGTAGCCCGCCTCCGCCTGCTTTACGGCGTATTCATTTCTCTTTACATCATAAGAATGAATGGGTACATATATGACGAGCATGAATATGAGCATTGTCGCTCCCGCCGCGGAGAACGCCGTATTCATTGTGAAAACTTGCCGTTCACTCAGCGAAACGATGTCCGTTATATAATCAAATAAGCATACGCAGAAGATGATGCCGATGAAATACGGCGGGAAGAAGCACCTCGGCCCGATGGGATTGACAACGAGCAGGGGAGCGATGAGCACGGGAATGCTCAGAAGCATAAACAGGCTCTTGAACATCTTGTTTCTGCCCTCAATGCAAATGATGACGAGGGCAAAAACGGTGCAAAAATGTGCAAGCACCGCTAAAAGCGCAATGAGATTGAATACAGCTGTACCTCTGCCGCACGCAAGCAGCATGAGAGGTCTCTTCAGGAGGATCAACGCAAATGAAACAATATTTATAATTATTGATACCTTTGCCGCTTTTTGTTTTTTGCCGTAATTGCTGTCCTTGATAAATATAAATGCAAGTGCCGAGCACAAAACGGTCACGGCAAGGATCATCGGAATGTTATTGACAAAGTAGTGCGTTACTATGGTGTTCACATGGGTTATCAATGTGTTGAGCAGACCTTCGCTAATTGCAGTTGAGCGGTAGCCGTCCTTTGCGCCTACAATTTCATCGTATACAGAGTTTGAAAACATCAAAGCCGTCCCCGCTATGCAGCCCGCAAGGTGGGTAAGCTGCACAGCAAAGAATCGCCTGTATTTGACGAAAGAAAAAATAATTACCGCAGCGGAGAGAGCCAGACCGTAGATAGTCACATTCTCCATAAACAGCGAGGCGGTGAAGCCCGTAACAGCTGTTACGATCGGCAGAAATTTGTTGTATTGCGGTGCCCCGTCCTCAAAAATATTCCTTACGATTATCAGATAAAGCACAAGGAGCAGAATGGGCGGGATATAATTTGAGAAGCCTGCAGTCCATACAACCGACTGCGCCCAGATGGTTTTGGGAGTCAGCAGAAACAGAGTAAAGGCAAGCGGCAGAGTGGCAAATCTGTCCGAGCCCGAGTAGAGCTTCGGGAAGACACAAACGCACACAAGCGAAAAGGCTGTGACAATGATATCAAGCAGCTTGCTGCGGGTGAGTGCCATGACAAGCAGGTTGCCTGCATATCTGCCGTTATAGTTGTCAAAATGGTTTTTCAGCCGCTCGATTCCGATCTCGCTGCCCCACGCCCAATCATCGCCTGAGTATGGGAATAGGAATACGAGCAAGGCGAAAACGGCAAAGGCAATTAAAGCAAAGACGAAGCAACGCTTGCGGGTAACATTATTTGATTTTAACATACACAATCTCCTCGAATTAATTTCATAAAATGACATTAATCTTCGGGGATTATAGCAGAGATTGATACTAAAGTCAATACAGTAAATGTTAATATTTGTTAACAGACAATTGACTTTACGGCTTTCACGCATAAAACAAAGGCTGTTGCCGATAAGCAACAGCCGTATATTTATTTCAATATTCAATTTTATTTTGCTCGCAGCCGCCGCCATTTTTGGCTCATATCGCCATGATCTGCGGGTTTTCGGCTCTTGCAGTTTTCTTTATTACTGAAGCTGCCGCGAGTAACACCGCTTTTTAGCTGTCGGCTTCGGCTGCGAGCTGTGATGCCGGTTGGTACATCGGGTATCGCCGCCTTTCCTTTATTCGGTTACCATCTTTTTGACCTGTGACGGACAAATCTATGGTTAAGAGGTTTCGGGAAGTATCTCATCTTCCTTTCCTCGCCTTTACTATATCACATTGTTTGTGCAATGTCAATAGTATTTTTGATAAATGTTGAAAATATTTATAAAATCCGTGCTTATCATTATTTGCTATTGACTAAATAGCGAGAAAAGGTTAAAATATAACCAGTGAAATGAAAGGATAAATTGCGATGAACGAAGAATACACTCCCGATATCGTCAGCATCGTTGACGAGGACGGCAAAGAGCATATTTTTGAGGAGCTTGACAGGATAGAGACCGACGACGGCCGCTATGTGGCGCTCCTGCCGCTGCCTGAGTCGCCCGACAAAATAACCGAGGGCGATGACGAGCTTATCATTCTCAAAGTCGAGGAGGAGAACGGCGAAACATATCTCTGCCCCATTGAGGATGACGAGGAATTCAACGAGGTCGGCTCCGCGTTTGAAGAGAGACTCGCTGAGATGTTTGATTTTGAAGAGGAAGAATAAATAGTTCTATGGCAGCGCCCTGCCTTGTGCGATAGATTTACGGTCAATATGTAACCCAACACACTTTAATTAGGGAGCCGCTCTCCGATGATGGATTGCAGACCTCCCGCCCTCGGGCGGACGAAGGGAGCGTGAGAGCTTCGGGAGGCACCCACCTGCTTAACCGCAGGTTACTTTCGGCCGTATACGGCTTGGCGGGGCGATGTTTGATTATCGGAGGATGCAAGAAGTGCAGAAGTTATTTAATGCCGATCTGCTTGATATAGTTCCGCTTGAGCGGGGCTTTACTTATGCTTGCAGAGAGACGCTGCCCGAGGGCGGCGACGCGGTGATGTTTTATCTCTACAATCAGGAGATCGACCTGTTTGAAAAGATACCGATAATTTCATATATAAAGTATAAATTCGGCGATAATGCGGCGGTGATCGCCCGTGAGCTCGGCGACTTTGTCACCTGCACCGTTGCCGTTATGAGCAATTCGCGAGTCGTTTCATATCAGGACGGCAGGCTCCTCGTTATCGGCAACGGGGGAGAAATAGTCTCCGAATGCAGCGTGGAGTATCTCGATAACCCCGCTTGCTCGCCCGCCGTGGTCGGCACCGACCTGTGGCTCGCCGTACCCGATTCAAACGCCATAATCAATTATTCTGTCAAGCATAACCGCACCGAATTCCGTATAGGCAGCCCGAGCGCAAAGGCTTTTTGCCACCCGACCCATATCTCTGTATATGATAATAAGCTCTTTATCTGCAATGCGAATTCATATAAGATAAGGACTATCGGTCTTGATAATTATACCGATGCCGATTACTGCGTTTTTAACGAGCCGGTTTATAAATATTTCCGTGTCGGCGATGTTGAGTATGCGGTCATGCAGTCCGGCGTATACAGCCTGTAAATTCCGTTCGGCGTCTCTCGGAGGCGCCGCTTTTGTTATTTTTTCTTAATATTTCCGTAAGTCCTTTGAAGAAATGCCGCCTTATACTGTTGATATAAAGGCGGTGTTTTTATATTATGAAAAAGGGCGTTAAATACTTTTTGCTCCTTCTCGGCGCGGCGGCGATCCTCGTTTCGGGAGTGACATTATTTATTACAAACAGACAGTTTAAGCTCGACAGATACAGCGCAAGGAACTTTACGGCGATATCGGTTGATGAATTGAAAAACGACGGCCGTGTTACGTTTGACAGCTCGTTGATGCTTGTGAACGGCGAGCATTCGCTGCCGGAGGACTTCGTTCCGACGGTCGTTAAATTCGAGAATACCGAGGCTTATCTTGACGAATGCGTTTTGCAGAGCTTCTCGGTGCTGCGTGAGACGGTCAACGATAAATTCGGTCAAAAGCTGCTTATAATGAGCGCTTACCGCGACTCGGAGCATCAAAAGGAGATATATGACGCCGATAACGACGGCGTTGCCGCAAAGCCGCGTACAAGCGAGCACGAAACGGGCCTCGGCATTGATGTCTATGTCAAATACCATGCCGGCAAGGGCTTCCTTAAATCCGATGAGGGCAAATTTGTCAATAAGCATTGCGGCGATTACGGCTTTATAATCCGCTATCCAAAGCACAGGAAAAGTATCACCGGCTACGACTATGAGCCGTGGCATATCCGCTATGTGGGTCAGCCGCATTCGGCACTGATAAGCTATAACAGCTTGACTCTTGAGGAATATTTGGACAGCCTTAAAATCGGTGAATTCTACTTGTATGACGGCTATGTCATTTCAAAGCAAAGCTGCGCTGAACTGCAGATGCCGAAAAAATTCGGCAGCGCCGTGATATCGCCCGACAACTGCGGTAACTATGTCGTGACAGTCAGGCTGTAATAAATTAGCTCATCCAAGGTCATACATTGTCCTGCTTTTGCATACGCTATAGCAAAGCGAAAATTTCAATGTAATTCGGAGGATGAGCGATGGCGAGCAACAATATTTACCGTGATATAGCAGCAAGGACCGGCGGTGATATCTATATCGGCGTTGTCGGCCCTGTGCGGACCGGCAAATCAACATTTATCAAAAAATTCATGGAGACGATGGTGCTGCCGAATATTGAGGATCCCCAGCGCCGTGAGAGAGCAAATGACGAGCTGCCGCAATCCTCCGGCGGCAAAACGATAATGACCACCGAGCCGAAATTTATACCCGAGGACGCCGTTGAGATAGCGCTGCCCTCAAATGCCAGGATGAAGGTGCGCATGATCGACTGCGTCGGTTATATCGTGCCGTCGGCTCTCGGCTACATTGAGGATGAAAGCCCGCGCATGGTCAAAACGCCTTGGTTTGACAACGAGATACCGTTCAATATGGCGGCGGAGATAGGCACTCAAAAGGTGATCACCGAGCATTCAACGATCGGGCTTGTCGTTACAACCGACGGCTCGATAAGTGATATCCCGAGAGGCGAATATGCTGAGGCCGAGGCAAGAGTGATAAACGAATTGAACGAGCTCAATAAGCCGTTCGTCGTGCTGCTCAACTGTAAGGAGCCTAAGTCGCAGGCGGCGCAGGAGCTTGCCGCAAAGCTGACGGATAAATACTCCGTGCCCGTCATGGCGGTGAACTGCCTTGAACTGGCTCAGAATGAGATAGTTGATATACTCTCGCAGGTGCTGTGCGAATTTCCGCTTAAAGAGATAAAGGTAGATCTGCCCGGCTGGATAACGGGTCTTGATAAGACTCACTGGCTTCGCAGCAGCGTATTCGGCGAGATAAGCGCCGCGGCAACAAAGCTCCGCAGAGTGCGCGATATCAAAAAGTTCACCGACGGTGTTTCGGAAAGCGAATATGTCGGCTCGTCGTCAGTCGGCAGCATGGATCTTGCGACGGGCAGCGCGAAAATAATCGTCAACCTGCATCCGTATCTGTTCTTTAAAATTCTTGAGGAGGAAACGGGAGTAGCGGTCTGCAATGAGCAGGAGCTTATGCAGCGTATGAAGGAGCTTTCGCAGGCGCAGAGCGGCTATAAACGCATCCGTGACGCCCTCGATGAGGTGGAGGCGACAGGCTACGGCATTGTCCTGCCTGATATCGACGACCTGACGCTTGAGGAGCCGGAGATAGTGAAGCAGGGCGGACGATACGGAGTTCGACTCAGGGCGAGCGCGCCGTCGCTGCACATAATGAAAGCGAATATTCAGACGGAGGTCGCGCCGATAGTCGGCTCGGAGTCACAGTCCGAGGAGCTGATAAAATATTTGCTCAAGGAGTTTGAAGAGAATCCGGCGATGATCTGGGAGTCAAATATTTTCGGCACTTCGCTGCACGAGCTCGTCAATGAGGGGCTTCACAATAAGCTCTATCGTATGCCCTCGGACGCCAGAGCCAAGATACAGGAGACGCTTGAGAGGATAATTAATGAGGGATGCAGCGGGCTTATCTGCATAATTCTTTGAATTCTGCCGTCGGCTTTTGAGGAGTCGGCGGCATTTTTGCGTCTTTAGGCAGTAAAAATCACATATTTTCGGTACTTTATTCCGATTAAAACTTGCATATTATGTCTGAAAGTAATATAATATAATAAATTTATTATTATATATTATGGGGTGCTGTTATGAATTCGATAAAACTCGGAGCTCAGCTCTACACTTTGCGTGATTTTATTCAGAACTATGAGGACTGCGAAGCGACTTTTAAGTATCTGGACAGCATCGGCATAAACGTGATACAGATATCGGGCATCGGTCCCATCCCCGCCGAGAGAGTCGCATATCTGTGTGAGAAGTATAATATGGATGTCTGCGTTACCCATGTTCGTTTTGACAGAATGCGTAATGACCTTGACACTCTGATGAAGGAGCATAAGATGCTCGGCTGTGATACCATCGGCCTCGGAAGTATGCCCGAGGAGTTCCGCAAGGACACCGAAGCGCTCGGCGAATTCATCAGAATAACAAGCGAGATCGGCAAGCGTATGCATGAGAACGGCTTGCAGTTCGCCTATCACAATCATGCGTTTGAGTTTGCGAAGCTCGATAACGGCAGACGTATTTATGATATGCTTATCGAGGAGACCCGCCCCGAGGAATTCGGCTTCATCGGCGACACCTATTGGTATCAGTACGGCGGCGTGAATCCCTGCGATTATATCGAGAAGATAGCGGGCAGAATGAAAGTGTGCCACTTCAAGGATTATAAATTCGCAGGTGACAAGCCGACCTTCGCCGAGATAGGCACTGGCAACCTCAACCTCGACGCCATTTACAACACCTGTAAGCAAACCGGCGTCAAATATATAGTTATCGAGCAGGATGTCTGCGAGATCGACCCCCGCGAATCAATGGCGATAAGTTATAAGAATCTGCAAGACATAGCTAAAAGGAATGACGGATAAATGAAGCGTTCACCTCTTACTGTTACGGTGCTCACCGATACTCACCTCTATTCGCTCAAAAACGGATTTGAGGGCAAGGCATACGACAGAGCCAATTCAAAAAGCCAGATATTGCTTGCCGAGAGCGGCGAGGTGCTTGATGCTGCGTTTGCTCAGATATCGGCGGATAAGAGAAGCGATATAGTGCTTATCTGCGGCGATCTTACAAGCAACGGCGATCTTGAGTCTCACAAAGAAATGATCGCAAAGCTTCGCCGCCTTAAAGAGTCGGGCAAGAGAGTTTATGTGATAACCGCCACTCATGATTTCAGAAAGAACGGGGTTACGTCGGCTTACAGAGGCGACGAAAAAATCGAAGTGCCCACCGCTACCCGCGATATGCTCTTTGATATGTACCGCGAATTCGGACCGGATGAAGCGATTTCCGTCCACCGCGAGAGCATGTCATATGTAGTTCAGCTAAGTGACGGCTACCGCCTCTTTGCGCTGAACGACGATACAAATAAAACCGGCAAGAGCGGCTTCTCCGACGAATGCTTTGAATGGATAACCGCCGAAGCCGAGCGTGCAAGGCGCGACGGTCAGATGATAATAGCCATGACCCATCACCCGCTCATTGCGCCGTCGCCGATATATGCGATGATAGGCAAGGGCGATATGCTCGGCGATTATGAGGCTCGTATTGAGCAGCTTGCAGATATCGGCGTCAGCTTTATTTTCACGGGTCATACCCACATTCACAATATCTCGGACCATTGCAGCAAGAGGGGCAACCGTCTCTATGATATTTGCACCGGCTCGCCGATAGGCTACCCCGGAGTTATGAGGACGGTTACTTTTGCGGATGACGTCGATATTACCACCGATTATGTCTCGGAGCCGCAATCTTTCCGTGACAAGGGTATCAAACTTCATGACGCTCTCGGGCAACAGCTTATAGGCATAATCCGCAGAATGATAGAGGTCGCCGCCACGGATGTGGACAGGCTCGCCGATATGGCTGTTTCTATCAGTATCAAGCCGAAGCTCGTGTATAAATTCGGCTGGATAATCAAGCCGATATTCAAATTTCTGAATTCTCTTAAAGTCAGCACAGTCGCAAGGTGGACTAAAAAAGAAACAGGTCTTAAAAAAGAGGACTATGCGGATATCAAGGATGTCAAAGTCGTGGATATCATAACCGAGCTTGTGCTCAACCTTTACGGCGGCGAGAGCAAGTATCCGCCCGAAACTCCTGTTTATAAAATAACAGTCGGGGTGCTGCATATCATTGACAGCATCCTTGGCATACTTCATATTGATATGAAGAAAATAACAAAGGTCGCCGGCAGCGCCACGGAGCTTATAGAGCCGCTTCTCTATAACACAAATATAGATTCCTACACGGCGAAACTCCCGATACCGCGGTATTATCCGCAGGGTGAGCAGGGGGAGATAGTTGAGAAGCCCGCTACGTCCGAGACGGTCAAAAAGAGTAAAAAGGGCTTGCCGCTGATAATTGCCGCGGCGCTCATTCTGATAGTATTCCTGCCTGTTTGGTTGCTGCTTATCCTCATAGGATTCCTGTCAAACAGCGTTAAATACCGTGATAAACTAAAATAACATAAGGGTGATATGATGAAACCGCCTAAAATAGATGTGTGCATCGAGGGTTATGATACCGATCAGACCGATTTTTATATAAATAATCTTATTGAGCAGCATGATTCGGATACAAAGCGCCTCGCACAGCTCCAAAAAGAGAATGCCGAGTTGAGAGCGGATTTTGATTCGCTCATGTCGGTAATGAAACAGATGATGTCGAAGCTCGACACCGTGGATTCAAGGCTTGCGGCCATTGAAACCGCGCTTGGGATAACTGCCGAGCAGCGGTGCGCAGAGCCGCAGGCGGAGAAGTCTGTTTCGCCCAAAGAGATCGAGCGGCAGGATATCGACCGTGCCGAGGTTGCCGAGAGGCTTGACGGCATAAGGAACAGCATAGGCTCGCTTAGGGCGATTCTGAATAAATAAGTTAAATTTTTACGCTTTTTTAATGAACTGTTAAAGTCTTTTAGCTTTAATATGTCATAGGAATGTGTAAGGAGGTCCGAAGAATTTGAATAATAACGGTAAAACCGCTAAAACGGCCAAGAAGCCGAAGAGCCCCAAGAATCTGACTAAAAAAGCATATATTCTATGGGGTATCCTTGTTACCTGTGTGCTTACGGTGCTTGTCGTTGTGACAACGGTGCTTGTGAGCGCGATAGTCTATGTCAAGGGCGACCTCGTGGTCAACCTCGATGAATATAAGGCGAATCAGAACCAAACCTCGTTTGTCTATGCATATGACAAGAGCGGGGCTACGGTGGAGCTTGCAAGGCTTCACGGCGAGGAGGACAGAGTCTGGGTCGACCTCGACGATATGTCGCCTTACCTCAAGGAAGCATTTATCGCCCTTGAGGATACGAGATTTATGAAGCATCACGGCGTTGACTGGATAAGGACCTTCGGCGTTATCCTCAAGCCTTCAAATATCGGTCAGGGCGGCTCGACCATCACTCAGCAGCTTATAAAAAATGTCACCAATAACAAAGAGGTCACGATAGTCAGAAAGTACCGTGAGATACTTATGGCGCTGAACCTTGAGGAGAACTACGATAAAGATGTTATACTCGAGGCTTATCTCAACACTCTTTATCTCGGCAGCGGCTGCTACGGAGTTAAGACGGCGAGCGAGAAGTATTTCGGCAAGGACGTCAGCGAGCTTGACGCGGCCGAATGCGCCTGCCTTGCGGTTATCACAAAAGCCCCGACCAAGTATAACCCGCTTCTCAACCCTGAGGAGAACTTAAAGAGAAGAAATCACTGCCTCAAGCTCATGTATGATGAGGGCAAAGGTTGCCTTAATGAAGAAGAATATAATGCGGCTACCACTGAGAATTTGATCTTCACCAACAGCCCCGATTATGTCCCCAGCGATAAGATAAAGGATACCAAGACCGCAAATGAGGAAGAGAAGGTTATAAACAGCTTCTACGTCGACTATGTTATCCAGGCTGTCAGAGACGACCTTATGGAGAAATACGGCTACTCGAAGCAGCAGGCGACCAATCAGATATATTACGGCGGACTTAAGATCTACACCGCAGTTGACCTCGATGTGCAGGCAACTCTTGAGGATGTCTATGTCAACAGGAAGTCTTTCCCCGATATGGTGAGCAAAAAGGACGGCTCAAAGGTTCAGTCCGCAATGACTATCATGGATTATCAGGGCAGGATAGTTGCAATGGTCGGTCAGGCAGGCGCAAAAACGCAGAACAGAGGTCTCAACAGAGCTGCAAATTCCTATCGTCAGCCGGGTTCGACAATAAAGCCGCTTGCGACCTATGCGCCCGCTATTGATATGAATATCTACAATTATTCGAGCATGATCAAGGACTATGCTATCGCTGTCAACGGTTCGCTTTGGCCGCACAACGTCGATAAATCGCTCGGATCGGGCAACAACGTCACGGTCAAATATGCTATTCAGAAGTCGCTGAATACCGTGCCCGCAAGGATAATCAATTACGATGTGGGCATTGATAATTCGTTCAACTTTCTGAGAGATAATTTCCACCTCTCGAGGCTTGACGAGAAAGAGGACAGAACTCTTTCGCCGCTTGCGACCGGCGCTCTTACCAACGGCACGACTACCGTTGAAATGGCGGCGGCATACGCCACATTCGGCAACGGCGGCCTCTATTACAAGCCCTATGCGTATTATAAGGTAACCAACAGCAGCGGCAGCGAGATAGTCCTCAGCAATGAGAATCCCGCAAGCCAGCGTGCGATATCCGAGGAGACCTCCGACATAATGTGCGAGCTGCTTCAGACGGTCGACACGAGCTACTACGGCACCGCCTCCAATGTCCGCAAATTCCAGATAATGGCCAAGACCGGCACCACCAGCAGCGATAAGGACCGTTGGTTCTGCGCGGGCACTCCGTATTATGTTGCGGCGGTTTGGGTCGGCTTCGACAGCCCCGAGACCCTGAACGCCTCCGTCAACCCCGGCGGCAAGATATTCTTCAGAGTGTTCGACAATATCCACAAGGGTCTGGACGCCAAGCAGTTCCCGAAGAGTAGCGGCACGGTCGAGAAGAGCTTCTGCTCGCGCACCGGCAAGCTCGCAAGCTCAAACTGCGGCTCAACGCAAAAGGGCTGGTATAAGATAACGAGCCTGCCCGCCGTATGCACCTCGTGCTCCGCCAGCAGCTCAAGTTCATCTGTTATTGAGGCGGCGAGCAGTGCCGTGAACGATATTGCAAACAACATTAACGATGTTATCAACGGTTTAATAGGCGAAAGATAAAACGACTGCGTAGTTTGTCTTGTGCAGACTACGCAGTTTTAAGAAATGAGATGTTTATTTGGTAATAATGGCAGTCGATTACGGCGATGTGAGGACTGGAATAGCTGTCTGCGACAAACTGGAGATGCTGGCTTCGCCCGTATGCGTTATAACTCAGCGCGACCCCGAAAAGTTGATCAAAGAGATAACCGAGCTTGCCGCAAAATACAAGGCAGAGCGCTTTGTGGTCGGCTTGCCGAAGAATATGGACTCCTCAATAGGGGAGAGGGGGCAGAAATGCACCGCCTTTGCCGAGGCTCTCGAGAAATTCAGCTCGATCGAGACGGTCATGGTCGACGAGAGGCTCACTACCGTTATCGCTCACAATGCCCTGAATGAAACAAATGTCAGAGGCAAAAAGCGTAAACAAACCGTTGACAAGGTTGCTGCGGTTGTTATACTGCAAAGCTACATAGATTCACGCACCCACGGCTAAAATCCTGTCAAGCAAGCCACCGCACACGCATATTATTAATTATAATTAATATTTGCGGAGTGATTTTATGAAGATAGTTGCACCGAGGCAGCTCAAGGTGAAGCTGATGCTTTTCTCGGCTTTGTGTATCATTTTGGCGACGCTTACCGTCGGCAGCCGTCTTGTCACAATGAATGATGCTGTAGATGCGGCTGCAACAAGCCTCGGCGAGTACACTGTTGTAATTGACGCGGGTCACGGCGGCATTGACGGAGGCACGAGTGCGGCGGACGGCACGCCCGAGAAAACGCTGAATCTGCAGATAGCCGAGAAGCTCAGGCTCATGCTTGACGCAATGGGCGTTAAGACCGTGATGACCCGCAGTGATGACGATTCGATCCACGATCCGTCGGCGACAACTATCCGTCAAAAGAAAATATCCGATATAAAAAACAGACTCAAGATAATCGAAAATACCGATAACGCAGTGTTCGTCAGTATTCATCAAAACCATTTCGGTGACTCCAAATATCACGGAACTCAGGTGTTTTACTCCAAAAACGACCCGGGCTCCAAGATGCTTGCCGAGGCTGTTCGGGCGCAGATAATCACAAATCTGCAAAAGGATAACACCCGCGAGGTCAAGCAAAGCGGCACAGAGATCTACCTGCTGTATCATGCGAATGTGCCCGCCGTTATGGTCGAGTGCGGCTTCCTCTCAAACGCCGAGGAGACCGCTAAACTAAAGGACGAAGGCTATCAGCGTGAGCTGGCGTTCCTCACGGCGCTCGGCGTTGTGGAATACCTCAGCGGCCGCTGATTTATAAAAGGATTCAGTTAAACGATTCGGAGGCTAAAAATGGCTCAGAAGTCAAAAACATATTATATTTGCAGCCAGTGCGGCTATGAGAGCGCAAAATGGTATGGCTGCTGCCCCGGCTGCGGCGAATGGAATACAATGAATGAGGAGCAACGCACCCCGCAGCGGCAAAAGAAAAGCACCCCGTCCGCTTCGGGCGGTGTGTTTGCTCAGAGGATAAACGAGATATCCGCCGATGATGAGATAAGATTTCATACGGGCATGACTGAGCTTGACCGTGTGCTCGGCGGCGGTATTGTCAAGGGCTCTCTTGTGCTGCTCAGCGGCGACCCCGGCATAGGCAAGTCCACTATTCTGCTGCAAATATGCGAATACCTCGGTCAAAATCTTGAGATTTTGTATGTCTCAGGCGAGGAATCCGCAAGGCAGATAAAGCTCAGAGCCAAACGCCTGGGCGTTTCTACCGAAAAGCTCTCTATAATGTGCCAGACGGATGTCGAGGCCATTGTCGAGTATATCAAGGCCGAGAAGCCGCAGCTTGTAATAGTCGATTCGATACAGACCATGTGCGTTTCGGAGATAAATTCATCGCCCGGCAGTGTCACCCAGGTCAGAGAATCGACCAATTTATATATGCACTGCGCCAAGAGCCTCGGAATACCTACTATCGTGGTCGGTCACGTCAATAAGGACGGCAACATAGCGGGCCCCAAGGTGCTTGAACATATCGTCGACTGTGTTCTCTATTTTGAGGGCGAACGCCACCTGTCATACAGAATTCTCAGAGCGGTCAAAAACCGCTACGGCTCAACAAACGAGATCGGCGTATTTGAAATGCTTGATAAGGGCCTTGTTGAAGTGCCGAACCCCTCGCTAATGCTTATTTCGGGTAAGCCGAAGAATACGGCGGGCACTTGTATAGCCTGTGTTATGGAGGGCAGCCGTCCGATACTCGCGGAGGTTCAGGGGCTTGTTTCCTCGACCAACTACGGCAACGGCAGGCGTATGTCAAACGGCTTTGATTATAACCGAATGTCGATGTTGCTCGCCGTGCTTGAGAAGCGCTCGGGCTACTTTTTTAGCAACAGCGACGCCTACGTCAATGTCGTCGGCGGGCTTCGGCTTGATGAGCCTGCGACCGATCTTTCCGTTGCGATAGCGCTTATTTCAAGCCTTAAGGATGTCCCCGTGCGTGATGATACGCTCGTTATCGGTGAGATCGGGCTCGGCGGCGAGCTGAGGACGGTTTCCTATTGCGAACAGCGTATCAAAGAGGCCGAACGTCTCGGCTTCAAACGCTGCATTATACCCCGTCATAATCTGAAAACTCTTTCGGACGGCTTCAAGGGTAATATTGAAATCGTAGGTGCGTCAAATGTCAACGAAGCTTTCAATGCCGCGATATGAAGAGCGTTTCATCGCCCGACCGAATCTGCCGGATGGCAGAGTGCTGAGCGTTGCCCTCGGCAGCGGAGCAGGGGAGGCGGCGGAAAAGTTGCGCTCCCTCGGTATAAATACATGGATGATATCGCCTGATACACGGCTTCCCGAGCCTATTAACGCCCATGCAGATATTCAGCTGCTGCACCTCGGCGGAAATAACATTTTCTGCCATAAGGGATTTTTTGCCACAGGGGAGTGGCGGTTAAAATTTAATCTGGTCGAGATTGAGGGAGCAATTAGCAATTGCTATCCGTCGGATGTTCGCTTAAATTGCACATTAATCGGAGATAAGCTGATATGCAAACCCAAGACCGTTGCGCCCGAAGTGCTCAAATTCGCAGATGAAAATTCTATAAAGGTCATATCGGTCAATCAAGGATATGCACGGTGCTCAGTTTGCGTAGTCAGCCCGAATGCGCTCATGACCGACGACAACTCCGTGTTTGCAGCCGCTCAGAATTATTTTGATGATACTTTGTTCATTTCCAAAGGCTCCATTCGATTGAGCGGATACGGTTACGGCTTTATCGGCGGTTGCTGCGGCAAAATAGATAAAGATACCATAGCGTTCAACGGGATGATCGAGAGCCACGTTGACCATAACAGGATTTATGATTTTATGCAGCGTAATAATATGAATATAATCGAGCTGACTAAAGAGCCGCTGACCGATATCGGCGGTATAATACCGCTTACCGAGTCAGCAGCCCGTAATACATTATAATATATAAGGAAATAGGTACAAGCCAAAAGTCTTGAGTCGATTTCAATAATTTGCTGTTAACCCTCCCCTAAATTACACAAAACATTAATTTTGTGTAATTGCTTCCGCAACTATTCGCCCGCCACAGGCGGTCTCACAAAATAAGAAGTTTTGCGTAAGCGGTCGCTTCGCCCGGGCGCTCCCTTTCATCCTCTATCCGTCCTTTCATCTAATTTTTAGCTCGCCGCAAGGCGGGCTTTTTGCGTGCTGTCTGAGCCTGCACCCGCTCACAATGCGAGCGGGTCGGCAGTCTCAGAGTAGCACACGCAGGCGGGCTCTGTCAATAGCTTTCAGAAAGAAAAAGCGAAATTCAGAACAAGAATTTTGAAATAATAGCGGAGCTATTATTTCAGTGTACCAAAAATGTCTCTTTGGTCTGTTTCTCCCCTTTTCCGTCCGTCTCAGCACTCCCCATTATAGCCGCTTTTCGGTGTCAAGGGCTACGCAAGCAGCCGCTTTACGGCTGCCCTTGACACACCGAAGCGGCTGCCATGGGATGGCTGAGACAGCCGGAAAGGATGATATTATGTCAGAGAAAATGTTCAGAGAAGCAGAAAAAGCAAAGATTGTTAACACAAACGGTTATGTTATCATCAGGCGGTTTGCCGATGATGAGCTCGCCCACATTCTCACAGCCCCGACAGGGAAAATGTTCTATGCCTATATGCCGCATAAACGCAAGTTCTGCTTATGCGGCTATAATTGCGAATGTGACCTTGTGTTCATCCAAGAGATAGACGAGCCGCAGCGGCTCTATGATGAGCTCGGAGCGGCTGTCGCTCGCAAGATCGCCGAATCAATAGCCGCCACAAATGCGGCGTCTAATCGGCTCTTTTGCGAGCTCGCAAATATTAATCTTGCATATTGTGATTATCTCGAGAAGCCATAAGGAGAGCGAGAGGGCGGGAGTGTTCACTCCCGCCCTCTCTTTTTCCTCGCCGTTAATTCGTCAGCTATCGCATAAAGCAGAGTAACGGCAATATCGTCATGGTTCAGAGCAGCCCTCACCCGCTCAAGGTCTCCGGTTCGCTGATAGAGGTCTACGGCGTAGAGCTTTCGCAGCGAATGCGGGGCGAGATTGATATTCAGGCGAAAACACTTTGCAGCCCTTTTCAGGTCTTTATACACCGCCTGTCTCGTTCTGTGGCTCTCTTTGTTAATGCGACCGGCAAAGATATACGGCTCTCCGGCTATCTCTCTTAATTCAGCCCTCAGAGCGGCGCCGAGACGCACACACCGCCGCTTGTGGGTCTTTTTCTCCGTTATGGTGAAGCTGCGCTTATTCAGGCAGTCTGAGCGCAGCGAGAGAACATCATCAATTCGGAGACCAGTTTCAAGAGCTACCATGCAGGCGAGCCTGTTTTCAGCAGTTAAGGCATACAGCACATGAGACATCATATCCTTACCGATAAAATCAGTTCTCACCCGCTATAAAAACGAGTTTACATTCCTTAAAATGTCAACTCAGCCCCTTTCATAAAATTCTGTAGGAGAAGAAATGAAGCGTCGGTCATGCCAACTCCAATTGTAGCAGCGAACATTTGTTCTGTCAACCTGTTCAGCTTCTTCGGGGTCGGCGTTGAGGTCTATCTTCAAAGCTGCGGCGGTCTGCTTTACTATTCCATAGGTCTGTATCAAACGCCGCCCATGAAGAGCCCGCAGCAACCAAGTCAACACGGTGTATTTTATCGGCTTCGGCAACTCGAGCTCCAGCGGCTTCACCGCATACTTTGCTATTTCAGCAACAGCCCCTTCATCAGCCTTTGCTATATACAGCTGCAAAAGCTGATACCCGTCAAAGGCTTCACCGCAGCTTATTATATCGCCGTCTTTTGCATTCTCTATCTTGAGCGAACGCATATCCCAACAAGCAGACCACAGCCGCCGCAGCCTATCCCGAGAAAGATAATTTCGGCTGCTGAAATATGACCTCTTGACAGCTACCAAGCAGTGAAAGTGAGGGTGGTAAGTGTTTACCTTGTCATTATAGCTAACCTCAGTACAGCGGGCAACCCCAAGGAAAGCCCGCTTTACCTCGGCAATGCGAAAGAAGCGGCTGCTGCATCTCTGCATATCGTCAAGGGTGTTACCGAGCTCAGAAGCGTAGACATTCGGCACGGTCAAAACAAGGTGTACCCAAGCGCACCCCGAAAGTGCTTCTTGTATGCGGTAAAAATCGCTTTTTACTTTAAGACTTCGCCGTCTCTGGCAGCAGGGGCAAACCCTTTGTCTACAGAAGTTTGCCCCTATCAACTTACCCTCTTTATCAAAGGCAAGGCGTGTGCCGCAATAGTCTATCTTTTGCGCCCGCTCACGCCATTCCAAATTGTCAACTCCGTATTCCTTGAGTATATCAGCCACTTCAAGCGAAAGTGTCTTGTAGTAGGTGATGTTTTCAAGGGTTATATACAAATTTTCATCGTTTGAGAGCTCGGGAGCGTTGATATTAGCCGATTTCAGGGCTTGAGAGGTAGGGGGAGATGTTTCTATATTATCAAGTAAAGGAACAGCGACTTCAGCCACGGTATTCACCGCCGCTTCTACGCCGCTCGACCTCAGCTTGAATGTGCGGGGCTACCATTGCAAGAGCGTCAAGCCAGCCCGCATTATAGCTGACATGGGCTACCATGTGTACCCACATATCAGGGTCGGCGGGGTCTACCTCTTCAGGAAGCTGCGGAGCTTTCTCCATTATGCCAAGAACGCAGCCGACACCAAGTTTCGACTGCACCTCGTCAAGCTCATTATTGAGCCAGTCTTGACAAAAGCCTATCTTTTGTGCTAAAGTGTTGATATCGTATTTCTTCATAGAAAATTTGAGGTACAGGGAACAGCGGACACCTCGACCGAGCCCGCAGCGGACAGACAGCACAATAACTCAACTTCCGCGCCCCCGCTGTGCATCCGCCTACGCAAAACTCGTAATTTTGTGTAATTGCTTCCGCAACTATTCGCCCGCCACAGGCGGTCTCACAAAATAAGAAGTTTTGCGTAAGCGGTCGCTTCGCCCGGGCGCTCCCTTTCATCCTCTATCCGTCCTTTCATCTAATTTTTAGCTCGCCGCAAGGCGGGCTTTTTGCGTGCTGTCTGAGCCTGCACCCGCTCACAATGCGAGCGGGTCGGCAGTCTCAGAGTAGCACACGCAGGCGGGCTCTGTCAATAGCTTTCAGAAAGAAAAAGCGAAATTCAGAACAAGAATTTTGAAATAATAGCGGAGCTATTATTTCAGTGTACCAAAAATGTCTCTTTGGTCTGTTTCTCCCCTTTTCCGTCCGTCTCAGCACTCCCCATTATAGCCGCTTTTCGGTGTCAAGGGCTACGCAAGCAGCCGCTTTACGGCTGCCCTTGACACACCGAAGCGGCTGCCATGGGATGGCTGAGACAGCCGGAAAGGATGATATTATGTCAGAGAAAATGTTCAGAGAAGCAGAAAAAGCAAAGATTGTTAACACAAACGGTTATGTTATCATCAGGCGGTTTGCCGATGATGAGCTCGCCCACATTCTCACAGCCCCGACAGGGAAAATGTTCTATGCCTATATGCCGCATAAACGCAAGTTCTGCTTATGCGGCTATAATTGCGAATGTGACCTTGTGTTCATCCAAGAGATAGACGAGCCGCAGCGGCTCTATGATGAGCTCGGAGCGGCTGTCGCTCGCAAGATCGCCGAATCAATAGCCGCCACAAATGCGGCGTCTAATCGGCTCTTTTGCGAGCTCGCAAATATTAATCTTGCATATTGTGATTATCTCGAGAAGCCATAAGGAGAGCGAGAGGGCGGGAGTGTTCACTCCCGCCCTCTCTTTTTCCTCGCCGTTAATTCGTCAGCTATCGCATAAAGCAGAGTAACGGCAATATCGTCATGGTTCAGAGCAGCCCTCACCCGCTCAAGGTCTCCGGTTCGCTGATAGAGGTCTACGGCGTAGAGCTTTCGCAGCGAATGCGGGGCGAGATTGATATTCAGGCGAAAACACTTTGCAGCCCTTTTCAGGTCTTTATACACCGCCTGTCTCGTTCTGTGGCTCTCTTTGTTAATGCGACCGGCAAAGATATACGGCTCTCCGGCTATCTCTCTTAATTCAGCCCTCAGAGCGGCGCCGAGACGCACACACCGCCGCTTGTGGGTCTTTTTCTCCGTTATGGTGAAGCTGCGCTTATTCAGGCAGTCTGAGCGCAGCGAGAGAACATCATCAATTCGGAGACCAGTTTCAAGAGCTACCATGCAGGCGAGCCTGTTTTCAGCAGTTAAGGCATACAGCACATGAGACATCATATCCTTACCGATAAAATCAGTTCTCACCCGCTATAAAAACGAGTTTACATTCCTTAAAATGTCAACTCAGCCCCTTTCATAAAATTCTGTAGGAGAAGAAATGAAGCGTCGGTCATGCCAACTCCAATTGTAGCAGCGAACATTTGTTCTGTCAACCTGTTCAGCTTCTTCGGGGTCGGCGTTGAGGTCTATCTTCAAAGCTGCGGCGGTCTGCTTTACTATTCCATAGGTCTGTATCAAACGCCGCCCATGAAGAGCCCGCAGCAACCAAGTCAACACGGTGTATTTTATCGGCTTCGGCAACTCGAGCTCCAGCGGCTTCACCGCATACTTTGCTATTTCAGCAACAGCCCCTTCATCAGCCTTTGCTATATACAGCTGCAAAAGCTGATACCCGTCAAAGGCTTCACCGCAGCTTATTATATCGCCGTCTTTTGCATTCTCTATCTTGAGCGAACGCATATCCCAACAAGCAGACCACAGCCGCCGCAGCCTATCCCGAGAAAGATAATTTCGGCTGCTGAAATATGACCTCTTGACAGCTACCAAGCAGTGAAAGTGAGGGTGGTAAGTGTTTACCTTGTCATTATAGCTAACCTCAGTACAGCGGGCAACCCCAAGGAAAGCCCGCTTTACCTCGGCAATGCGAAAGAAGCGGCTGCTGCATCTCTGCATATCGTCAAGGGTGTTACCGAGCTCAGAAGCGTAGACATTCGGCACGGTCAAAACAAGGTGTACCCAAGCGCACCCCGAAAGTGCTTCTTGTATGCGGTAAAAATCGCTTTTTACTTTAAGACTTCGCCGTCTCTGGCAGCAGGGGCAAACCCTTTGTCTACAGAAGTTTGCCCCTATCAACTTACCCTCTTTATCAAAGGCAAGGCGTGTGCCGCAATAGTCTATCTTTTGCGCCCGCTCACGCCATTCCAAATTGTCAACTCCGTATTCCTTGAGTATATCAGCCACTTCAAGCGAAAGTGTCTTGTAGTAGGTGATGTTTTCAAGGGTTATATACAAATTTTCATCGTTTGAGAGCTCGGGAGCGTTGATATTAGCCGATTTCAGGGCTTGAGAGGTAGGGGGAGATGTTTCTATATTATCAAGTAAAGGAACAGCGACTTCAGCCACGGTATTCACCGCCGCTTCTACGCCGCTCGACCTCAGCTTGAATGTGCGGGGCTACCATTGCAAGAGCGTCAAGCCAGCCCGCATTATAGCTGACATGGGCTACCATGTGTACCCACATATCAGGGTCGGCGGGGTCTACCTCTTCAGGAAGCTGCGGAGCTTTCTCCATTATGCCAAGAACGCAGCCGACACCAAGTTTCGACTGCACCTCGTCAAGCTCATTATTGAGCCAGTCTTGACAAAAGCCTATCTTTTGTGCTAAAGTGTTGATATCGTATTTCTTCATAGAAAATTTGAGGTACAGGGAACAGCGGACACCTCGACCGAGCCCGCAGCGGACAGACAGCACAATAACTCAACTTCCGCGCCCCCGCTGTGCATCCGCCTACGCAAAACTCGTAATTTTGTGTAATTACCTGTATTTTTTTAGAGGTATGGAAGAATACGATAAATACTATCTCCTTTTAGGACGGATCAAAAAATGAGACGAGAAGAGATTTATTCACTGCCGCCGATAGCAATATCATACTTGAATTATCTGACTGCCGTTAAGGGGCGCTCGGAGCTGACTGTGCTCGAGTACGCCTCGGACCTGCGTATGTATTTCAGATTTATGAAGAGATACAAGGGCCTGTGCGCCAAAGATACGCCGTTTAATGAAATTGATGTTTCGGATCTGCCCGAAGATGTGATTCTTAAAGCTACGCTTGAGGACGCTTATGCATTCATCACTTTTTGCAGCGTTGAGCGGCGCGACGGCAACACCGCTAAAGCACGCAAGGCTGTTGCGGTCAAGCGCTTCTATCGCTATCTTGAAGTCAATGGCAGGATCGAAAAAAATGTCATCGCCCGACTCGAATCGCCGAAGACTAAGAAATCCTTGCCGAAATATCTCACTCTTGAGCAAAGCGTGAAGCTGCTTAACAGCGTTGACGGCAAGAATAAGGAGCGTGACTACTGCATTCTTACGCTCTTTCTTAACTGCGGTCTGCGTTTATCCGAGCTTGTCGGCATAAATATCTCCCGTATTACAGATGAGAATACCCTTGTGGTGCTCGGCAAAGGCAATAAGGAACGCACGATCTATCTTAACGACGCCTGCGTGCAGGCTATCTCGGCGTATCTCGCCGTTAGGCCGAAGGACGGCGTTATTGACCGTGACGCGCTCTTTATAAGCAGCCGTAAGACAAGGATAAGCCGTGAGAGCGTTCAAAAGATCGTTGAAGCCTCGCTCAAAAAAGCCGGTCTTGACGGCTTGGGGCTTTCGACTCATAAGCTTAGGCATACGGCGGCGACGCTGATGTATCAGTACGGCGGCGTTGACCCGCTCCAGCTCAAGGAGATACTCGGGCATGAGAACCTCTCGACCACCGAAATATATACCCATGTCCACAATGATCAGCTCCGTGACGCAGTGGATTCAAACCCGCTCAATAAGCTTGCTGATAAGGGTAAAAAAGATAAGTAGGATTTACAGCTCAAAGAATCCCGAAAACATTGCGGCGAACAGCGCGTCAACGAGCGAGCCTGCGGCTGCTACGCCGAGCATTATAAGCTGACGTACTGCGAATAGTTTTGTTTCGTCTTTCTCAAACTGTCCCCTGCCCTGTATCGCCTTGGCGTAGGCATTGCGCGAGTATTCGCAGCTGTGGCTGCAAGCGAGGATAAAGGCAAATACCGAGATAACGGCGCCGGGATATATTATAAGCAGGCTGTAGCCGAGTCCGATAAATTTGTAAACGGAATACATATATCCGCTGACCATGCCGATGCCCATTCCTTTAACTATCGGCGTGAGCATTATAAACGGATATCCGATAAGCGAGAAGCCGAGGAATATGACCGCTGCTGAGAACAGAGCGTTTATCGCAAAGGAATTACAAAAATTCGCCGCTATCCCCTGCTCCGCACGCAGCTTTGTATAGGATTCCACTACCTGCCGCAGGCTGTCAGTAACTCCGCCGGAGTCGCTTTTAATGGAAACAGCCCCGATTATTATTCCGATTATAAAAAATGAAGTCAGGAAATACAGCCGTGAATTCTCTAAGATACGTTTAATGGTTCTTCCGTTATAAACTCCGTATTTCAGCTTGCTCATCTTTTGACCTCCGATTTTTTCTTTGTTAAATTATATGAGCAAGTCCGATTATTATGACATAATTAAACGCCGCCGTAAGCTCAACAGAGCCTGCAGCGGCGTTACCTTTTATACTTTTTCTATCTTTGCGTAATTTGCCATAATTTTCTTCGTGCCGGCCTTGGTGAAGGCTATCTCGAGCATGGTGTCGTTGCCCATCGGCTTTGCGCTGAGTACGACTCCCTCGCCGTATGCCTTGTGCAGGACGGTGTCGCCGACCTTGTAGGTCTCGCTGCTCTGCTTCGGCGGCGAGAACGACGACGGCGCGGAGAAGCCTCTTGAAACGGGGGCGGGAGTTTTGTTTTGTCCGCCTATCTTGAATACCGAGGGTGACGACTTCGGCTGATCGTCTCCGCTGACCTCAAGCAGCTTCTCGGGGATCTCGCCGACAAAACGTGACGGCTGATTGAATTTCGTCGAGCCGAAAAGCATCCTCGTGCGCGCTCTGGTGAGATAAAGCTGCTGCTTGGCTCTCGTGATGCCGACATAGGCGAGCCTGCGCTCCTCCTCCACCTGCTCATTGCCGCCCATGCGCGACATATCCGAGGGGAAGATGGATTCCTCCATGCCTGCGAGGAATACCGTCGGGAATTCAAGCCCCTTTGCCGAGTGCACGGTCATCATAACGACGGTATCCGCATCGGCATTGTAGTTATCTATATCGGTCATCAGCGAAACTTCCTGCAAGAAGTCGTTGAGAGTGGCGCCCTCGTTTTCCTCGGAAAAGCGCATGAGGTTGTTGGCAAGCTCGTCAAGGTTCGCAAGCCTGTCCTCGCGTGTCTCAGGCTCAAGAGCGAGGGAATCAATATAACCGCTGACTGACATGACCTCTTTGAAAAGCTCGTGCAGCGGCATAAGCTCGGATTTATCGGCAAAGTCACGGATCATAGCCGCAAAATCCATCATCTTTCTGGCGCAGCGGCTGAGCTTCGGGAATTGATCGGCGGAGCTGATGACTTCAAATATGCCGATGCCGAGACCGTTTGATATCTCTTGAGCGGAGGCGAGAGATGTGTCGCCTATTCCCCTCTTCGGCTCGTTGATTATGCGGCCGAGCCTGACAACGTCGTTGGGGTTGACAATAACGCTCAGATACGCGAGAGCGTCTTTTATTTCCTTGCGGTCATAGAATTTGTGGCCGCCGATTATCCTGTAGGGTATGCCCATTCGCACAAGCGATTGCTCGATAAGGTTCGACTGCGAATTCATACGGTAGAGGACTGCAAAATCGCTGTATTTGCCGCCGTTTCTGATGCCGTCGAGGATTTTATCGGCGATATAGAAGCTCTCGTCACGGTCGGATTCCGCGATATGATAGGATATCGGCGAGCCGGCGCCGTTATCCGTCCAAAGATTTTTGCCCTTGCGGTTTGTATTGTTTGCAATGACGCTGTTTGCGGCGTCCAGAATATTCTGAGTTGAGCGGTAATTCTGCTCAAGGCGTATCACCTTGGCATTCTGATACTGGTGCTCAAAGCTGAGGATATTTTCAATTGTTGCGCCTCTGAATTTATAGATGCTCTGGTCGTCGTCGCCGACAACGCAGAGGTTCTTATAACCGCCTGCGAGCAGCGAGGTGAGCAGATACTGAGCGTGGTTGGTGTCCTGATACTCGTCAACCATTATGTAGCGGAATTTGCGCTGATAATAGCCGAGCACCTCGTCGTTCGATTGCAGCAGGCGCACGGCGTTGACGATGATGTCGTCGAAGTCCATGGCGTCCGCAGCTTTAAGACGCGCCTGATATGAGGCGTAGACCGCGCCGACGTTGAGCTTCATAATATCAACATAGTTCTGCTGCGTGTATTCCTCCGGCGAAAGCAGGGAATCCTTTGCGCGGCTTATTTCGCCGAGGCAGGTCTTAGGGGTCAGGATCTTATCGCTGAAGCCGAGCTGCTTGATACAATCCTTGATCACACGCTTGCTGTCGTCGGTGTCGTATATGGTGAAATTTGAAGAATAGCCTATGTTTTCGGCGTTGCGGCGGAGCATTCTGACACAGGCGGAGTGGAAGGTGCTTGCCCAGATATCCCTTGCTTGCTCGCCGAGCATACGCTCAAGGCGTTCTTTCAGCTCGCCTGCCGCCTTATTGGTGAATGTGATGGCAAGTATCTCCCACGGCTTTGCGGGCGACACGCTGAGCAGCGGCTCAATATCAAATAACTCATCCGCGCTGACTTCGCCGTTTGCGGCGGCACGCATGAGACTGAGCTCATTTTCTGACGGCTCATATGCCGCCTCGTCGCTGTAATAAGCCCTGCCGTATTTCATTATGTTGGCTATTCTGTTGACAAGAACGGTCGTCTTGCCGCTGCCTGCGCCCGCAAGCACCAAAAGCGGCCCCTCCGTAGAGAGGACCGCTTTCTTTTGCATATCATTAAGTGACGAAAACTCGTTCTCGATTATCTTGCGCCTGAGTGAAACGAATTCGTTGGAAATCATCTGTTACCTCAAATCGAAATCTCGTGAGCGATTTTATAAAGCTCGTTATCGACTTTCTTCTGCATATTGAGAGCCTCATATATATCGTAGTCAATGATGTGGTCATCCTTGAGAACGATAACTCTGTTGCCGATGCCTTGCATAAGGAGCTGGACTGCCTTGTAACCCATCTGGCTGGCAACGACTCTGTCACGCACGGTAGGCGAACCGCCTCTCTGAACGTGGCCGAGAATAACGGCTCTCGACTCAACGCCGCATTCCTTCTCTATCTTTCTTGCAAGCTCCTCAACGCCACCGATGCCCTCGGCAACCATAATGATGAAGTGCTTCTTGTCCGTTTTTTGCGTTCTGCGGATACGGTTGATAACGTGCTGCTCGATATCAGAGCGGATCTCGGGGATAACGATCGCGGTAGCTCCGACGGCGATACCTGCGTTAAGGGTAAGATCGCCGCACTTGTTACCCATAACCTCAACGACCATGCAGCGGCCGTGAGATTCAACGGTGTCTCTGATCCTGTCGACCATCTGCATGATGGTATTAAGGCAGGTGTCGTAGCCGATGGTGTAATCTGTGCTGACGATGTCATTATCTATAGTGCCGGGGATGCCGATGCAGGGAATACCTCTGAGCGAAAGATCACGGGCGCCTCTGAATGAGCCGTCGCCGCCGATAACGACGATGCCCTCAATGCCGTGCTTCTTGCAGGTGGCTATGGCCTGCTGCATACCGGATTCCTCTTTGAATGCAAGGCAGCGTGCGGAGTAAAGCATAGTGCCGCCTCTGTGGATGATATCTGAAACGCTTCTGATATTCAGCTCGCGAACGTCGTCGTCGATAAGACCCTGATAGCCTCTGTTGATACCGATAACGGTCATGCCGTTTTCGCAGGCAGTTCTGACGACCGCACGGATTGCAGCGTTCATGCCGGGGGCGTCGCCTCCGCTGGTTAAAACACCTATAGTTTTCATGGGTAATTACTCTCCTTGAAAAAAGTTCAAATAGTATGATACACTTTTTCTCCCGTAATGTCAATTAAAATAGCGTTTTTTAGGGAAAAAAGAGCTTATTCGTTGAATATAACATTGCTTTCACCGAGAATTTTACGCAATTCACGGAGAAGAACGTCGTTAACGTCTATATTCTGCCCGATAGGGTTACGCTTATATTCCTTCGTGTCGGCAAAATAATAGTAGAGCGGCACTGCGCCGTCGAAAATATTCAGCAGCTTGCGGCAGTATTCGATCTGAGGCGATGAAGCAGTGTCAAATCGTAGGAAAAGCCCTCGTGCGGCCTTCTTTTTCTCCTGAGTCGGCGCTTTCGCCGCTTCGGCGGGCACGGATGACGGGCAAGGCTCGACAGCCTCGCAAACGACCTTGGTGTCCTCATCCTCACGCATACTGACTCTGCCGTGGAGAAGCAAAATGTTGCCCTCGTGGAACATGGTCGGCTTCTCGATGAGCGTTTTGGGGAACACAATAACCTCTATTGAGCCTGTCATATCCTCAAAATTCAGAAATGCCATTGTGGCGTCGCTTTTGGTTATCTTCTTTTTTGCCGAAGTTATAAGCCCGAGAAGCAGCACTCGGTCGTTATCCTTATATCTGCTCTCCTCGGCTGCTATATCGCCGATTTGAGCGCATTTGAGCGCTTTAGAAAGCTCTCGGTACTGCGCCATCGGGTGACCCGAGAGATACATTCCGGCAACTTCCTTCTCGTATTTCAGAAGCATCTCCGGCGAAAATTCCTCGGCGGGCGGATATGCAAAAGATGATTTGGGCTCGGTCGGTTCGGCGGCAGAGCCCGAAGAAAGGTCGCCGAAGCCAATCTGCCCCTCGACGTTGCGCCGCTTGGTATTATCAAGCTCCTCTATTATCGGGTCTATGACCGCGCACATCTGGCGGCGGTTGGCGCCCATGCCGTCAAAAGCTCCGCATTTAACAAGGCTCTCGATGGCTCTGCGATTGAAATCCTTGCCGTACATACGGCGGCAAAAATCGTAGAAATCCTTGAAATCGCCGTTCAGGGTGCGTTCATCGACCATTCTGCGTATGAAGCCTCTGCCGAGATTCTTGACGGCAAGCAGGCTGAAATGAATGTTGCCGTCGGAGACTTCAAATGCCTCGGTGCTGCGGTTAACATGGGGCGGGAGTATCTTTATCCCGAGACGGGAGCATTCGTTGATATACTGAGCCACCTTGCCGCTGTTATCGAGGAAGCTCGTGAGCAGAGCTGCAAGGAATTCACAAGGATAGTGGCACTTGAGCCATGCCGTCCTATAGGCAACGAAAGCGTATGCTGCGGCGTGAGCTTTATTGAAAGCGTAGGAAGCAAAGGATATCATTTCGTCGAATATCTCGTTTGCGACACCGGCGGGCACTCCCCTTCTGACCGCTCCCTCACAGAGAATATTTCCGTTCTCGTCGACCGCGCCGTTAACGAAGCTGTCACGCTCGCGCATCATCACGTCATGCTTCTTTTTGCTCATTGCGCGGCGGACTATATCGGCTCTGCCGTAGGAATAGCCTGCAAGCTCACGGCATATCTGCATGACCTGCTCCTGGTAGACTATGCAGCCGTAGGTGACGTCGAGAATGCTTTTCAGCTTCGGCGTTTTGTATTTTATTTTGGCGGGATTATGGCGGTTTTCGATGTATGTGGGTATCGAATCCATAGGCCCGGGTCTGTAAAGCGAAATGACGGCTATCAGATCCTCGACGCTCTCGGGTTTGAGCTGCGAGAGCACGCTCCGCATGCCCGCGGATTCAAATTGGAATACGCCCTCGGTCTGACCGGCGCAGAGCATATCGAATACTTGTCTGTCCTCCATGTCGATATTTTCTATGCTGAACGACGGGTCGGTGTTGCGGATAGCTTTCTCCGCATTGCGGATAACGGTCAAGGTTCTCAGGCCGAGGAAGTCCATCTTGAGCAGACCCAGCTCCTCAAGAGTGGTCATTGTGAACTGCGTCACTATCGCTTCATCATTGCGCGCGAGGGGCACATATGAAACAACGGGATCGTGCGTTATGACAACACCCGCCGCGTGTGTCGAGGCATGGCGCGGCATACCCTCGACCTTCATCGCGGTGTCGATAAGCTCGTGAGCCTCCGCATCCTTGTCATAAAGAGCTTTGAATTCGGCGGAGCGCTTGAGAGCCTTTTCGAGCGTAATATTCAGCTCGTTCGGTATTTGCTTTGCGATATTGTCAACGGCTGAGTAAGACATTCCCATAGCCCTGCCGACGTCACGGATAGCCGCTTTGGCGGCCATGGTGCCGAAGGTGACGATCTGGGCGACGTGATCCGCGCCGTATTTGTCTATAACATAGTCGATGACCTCGCCCCTGCGCTCGAAGCAGAAGTCAACGTCAAAGTCAGGCATACTGACTCTCTCGGGATTCAGAAATCTCTCAAAGAGCAGGTTATACTTCATCGGGTCAATGCCAGTTATGCCTATGCAGTAGGCGCAGATGCTTGCAGCACCCGAGCCTCTGCCGGGGCCGACGGGGATGCCCACGCTCTTTGCGTGGCGAATGAAATCGTGGACTATCAGGTAATAATCCGTGTAGCCCATTTTGTCGATTATGCCGAGCTCGTATTCGAGACGGTCAATATACTCCTGCGGCGGAGAATCGCCGTAGCGCTCCTTCAGGCCCTTGCGGCAGAGATTTGCGAACCAGTCAAAATGGCTCCAGCCGTCGGGCACGTCAAAGTGCGGCAGCTTAGTTTTGCCGAATTCAAACTCCACATGGCATTGCTCGGCTATCTTAGCTGTGTTATCAACGGCCTGCGGGCACTCGGAGAATGCCTCGCGCATTTCTTCTTCGCTTTTAAGATAGAATTCCTGCGTGCCGAACTCAAGCCCGGTATCCTCGCCGAGAGTGTGGTTGGTCTGTATGCAGATGAGCACCTGCTGTATTTTTGAATCCTGCTTGTCCACATAATGTGCGTCGTTCGTGGCGGCAAGCGGTATATTAAGCTCCTTTGAGAGGCTGATGAGCATCGGATTTATCCGCAGCTGCTCGTCAAGCCCGTGGTTTTGTATCTCGAGGTAATAATTTCCATCGCCGAATACGCCGTTATACCATTCGGCGACTTTTTTTGCTTCTTCATAGTCGTTTCGCTCAAGGGCACGGGCGACCTCACCTGCAAGGCAGCCTGAAAGAGCAATAAGCCCCTCGTGATGCTGCTCAAGAAGCTCTTTATCAACTCTCGGCTTGGTATAGAAGCCGTTGACCCAGCCCTCCGAGACCAGCTTTATAAGATTTTTATAGCCTGTATTGTTCTTGCAGAGCAGGATCAGATGATGACGCTCGTTGTCAATGCCGTGAACCTTATCAAAGCGCGACCTCGGCGCAACGTAGACCTCACATCCGATTATAGGATTCAGCCCTCTCGCCTTTGCAGCCTTATAAAAATCAACGACGCCGTACATGACGCCGTGATCCGTCAGGGCAACGCTCGTCTGACCCATGCTCTTTATTTTGTCGAGCATAGGTTCTATCCTGCAAGCGCCGTCGAGCAGGCTGTATTCACTGTGAACGTGCAGATGGGCAAAAGACATTTATTTCTCTCCGTTTTTAAGCTCGTCGGCGAATTTGACTATCCTCTCAAGACGGTGATTGATTCCCGAACGGGTTATGGGCTCGTCCGAGAGAGTGCAAAGCTCCTTGAGGCTCGCCTCGGGATTGTCTATCCTAAGGCGGGCGACGCCCTGCAAATTATCGGGCAGTGAGGATATGCCGACGGTGTTTTCAATATATTCTATGGCCTCTATCTGGATGTTGGAGGCTCCGATGGTCTTGCCGATATTGGACAGTTCAAAGTTGACTATGCGGTTTATCTTGTTTTTGACGTCCTTTTCGATTTTAACATTCATCACATAGAGCGAGGCTTCCTGAGCGCCGATTATCGCCAGCACATCCTCTATGCTCTCGCTGTCTTTGAAATAAATAACGTGGTTGCCTTTTCTTATTATGTACTTGGGATTGAGATTCAGCTCATCGAGGAGCTTCATTAAGTCCATACAGAGCTTTTTATAGGGCACGACGAATTCAAGATGGTATCCCCTCTCGGGGTCAGTGACCGTGCCGCAGGAGAGGAAAACGCCGCGCAGGAATGCGCCGGGGCACTGTTCGCAGGATATATTTGCGCGGTTTATACGCAAATTCGACTCGTTGAGCGTGTGGCCGAATTTGTCAAAGACCTTTTCCTTATCCGCGTCGGAGCGCACATAGGCGGTCAGCTTCTTTGCGCCGCCCGCGCTTGTTACCGTCTCAACGCCGCAGTAATCACGGATGTATGAATTATAAAGCTCAAAGACGTCCGAATTCTCTGTTGTGATGGATAGGTTATATTTTGAGAAATGAGCAAAAAGCACAAGCCCATAGACTTGTGCGTGGTAACAGCATGGCGGCAGATTTTCCGTTTTAGAAAGAGCGCTTTTGATTTCTGATGAAAAAGACACGCTGATCCTCCTCAGATGATTTTGACTTCCGGCTCAAGTTCGACGCCCGTAGCCTTAAAAACCGTATCCTGACAGTGTTTGATAAGAGCCAACACGTCGTTGCAGGTCGCCGAGCCTGCGTTTATCAGGAAGCCGGCGTGCTTCTCGCTGACCTCCGCACCGCCTATACGGCAGCCCTTGAGGCCGCATTGCTCGATGAGCGCACCCGCAAAATATCCATCGGGGCGCTTGAAAGTGCTGCCTGCGCTGGGGTATTCAAGCGGCTGTTTATCCTTACGGCGCTGAATAAGATCGTCCATTTTTGCCCTGATCTCATCGCTGTTGCCCTTTTGAAGTCTGAGCGTGAGCGAAACTATAACAAAATCGGAGTCAGAATAAACGCTGTGACGGTAGCCGAGGTCAAGTTCATCACCCGAGAAAGAGTCGAGCGAGCCGTCGGGCAAAATATGCTCGCATTCCACAAGCACATCGCTCATCTGACCGCCGTACGCGCCCGCGTTCATATACGCTGCGCCGCCTGCCGAGCCGGGAATACCGTAGGCGAATTCAAGCCCGGTGAGCGAATTTTCAAGCGCAAAACGGCAAAGTTTTGCAAGCGAAACGCCGCATGAGCATTTAATTGTCGTGTCGTCGAGCAATTCGAGCGAATCAAGATGTGAGGTGTTTATTACAACGCCTCTGAAGCCCTCGTCGCTGATAAGGAGGTTGCTGCCTTTGCCTATAACGAGCAGCGGCAGCTCACGCGCTCTGATGAATTCGACAAGCTCCGAGAGCACGGATATTGAATTCGGGAATACCATTATATCCGCTTTACCGCCGATCTTGAAGCTCGTATAGTCTTTGAGCTCGGCGGTGAGCGAGTATTCGCATCCTGTGCTTTCGCAAAGTGAAATAAGTTTGTCGTATGAGAACATGGCTGCCTCCGTCAAAATTATCTTATTCGTTGAGCAGAGCTGCGCCGTAAATGCCGGCGTCGTTGCCGAGCTCAGCCGCAACTATCTGAGTCTGTCTTGCGGCATAAATGCTGTATCTCTCACGGTTGACATGTCTTCTGAGAGGTCTGAGGAGGGTCTCACCCTCGTGACTGATGCCGCCGCCGATGCAGATTATATCGGGCTGAAGAGCGTTGATTATGTTGATTACGCCCGCGGCAACATAATAGATATACTTGTCAACAACTGCCTTGGCGGTCCTGTCGTCAAGCCTCATTGCGTCAAAGGCGGTCCTGCCGTTGACATTGTCAATGTTGTCATTTACAAGCTGCCACATGGCGCTGTCATGGTCATGGCGCATAGCGTCCTTGGTCTGTGAGATAAGAGCCGTGGCGGAGGCGTACTGCTCCCAGCAGCCTCTTCTGCCGCAGGTGCACTGCTCGCCGTCAACGACTATTACCATGTGACCCATTTCGCCCGCAGCGTAGTTGACGCCGTTGACGATCTTGCCGCCGATGATAATACCGCTGCCTACGCCCGTGCCGAGAGTGACGGCAACAAAGTTGCTCACGCCCTTGCCGACGCCCGCAACTGCCTCGCCGAGAGCGGCGCAGTTAGCGTCATTGTCGATATAAACGGTCTTATGGATCCTCGCTTCGAGCATTTCCTTTGCGGGGACTTTGTTGAAGTCAAGATTGTTGGCAAATTCAATATAGCCTGTTGCCTTATTGACAGAGCCTGGAGTGCCGACGCCCACTGAGACGACCTCATCCATGGATATGCCCGCATCCTTTACAGCAAGTTCGATAGCCACGGCGATATCGTCGAATATCTCCTCTGCGGGTCTGGGACACTTGGTCTTTACCTTTCCCCTGCCGACTATCTTGAGTTCCTCATTGATAACGCCTACCGCGATATTTGTGCCGCCGAGATCAACGCCGATCCTATACATATTTTATTACCTCCAAAGTAATTATATCCTTAAATTTAATTCTTTGTTTTTTAGAAATTGTGCCAGAATTCAAGCTCTTTTTTTGCAGGGATTATATCGTCGGTCATGCCGAGGCTGTGGAGCAGCTCACGGGCGGCGTTATAACCCATCTTCTTTTGTCTGTTGTTCATTGCGGCAGCTTCGATGATGATCGAGAGGTTTCTTCCGGGCTTAACGGGCACCGTGGTGACGGGCACCTCTATGCCGAGAATGTCGGTGTATTCATTCTCAAGGCCGAGGCGGTCATAGACCTTTTCGCCGTCCCAAAGCTCAAGCTGGATAACCATATCAATCTTCTCGGTTATCTTGACCGCGCCCATGCCGAAAAGTCTGCGAGCGTTCAGCACGCCGACGCCGCGCAGCTCAATGAAGTGACGGATATTGTCGGGAGCGGAGCCGACAAGGGTCTTATTTGAGACCTTGCGGATCTCGACCGCATCATCCGCTATCAGACGATGGCCGCGTTTAATAAGCTCGAGTGCCGTTTCGCTCTTGCCAACGCCGCTGTCGCCGAGTATCAGCACGCCCTCGCCGTAAACCTCGACAAGCACGCCGTGTCGTGTTATCCGCTGAGCAAGCTCAACACCGAGATATGAAATCGTTGATGACATACAGCTCGAGGTCGGTTCGCCGGTAGCAAGGATAGGCACTTCGTATTTCTTTGCGAGATTAAGGAAAACCTCGTCGCAGTCGAGATCTCTTGTCAAGATAACCGCTGCGGGGCGCTTTGACAGAAATCTCTCCATTGATTCCTTGGCTTCGCTGTCGCCGAGGCTCCTTATGTACTCCGTCTCGGTAAGGCCGAGAAACTGTATACGCTTCGGGTCAAAATAATCCTCAAAGCCCGCAAGCATCAGACCCGGGCGGTTAACGTCCTGCGAGGTGATATACAGGTCGGCAATGTCCTTCGGAGTATAAATTACCTTGAGCGACTGATCGTTAACAAGCTTCTCAATTGAAACGGAATACTTGCTCATATGATTCTCCTTGAATAACCGTTAAATTTGACCGATATTAATTATATTATAAAGCATCTTTAATTATTTTCCAAGCCTTTTTTAAATAATTTTAAAAAAATTCGGCGAACATCGCCTGAAACGATGCCCGCCGAACCACTCAAAGCTGAGTCGCTATATTTTCAAACTTGGTTTTGGTTTCGTTAATCATCTGAGCCTGCGCCTGAGCGGGGTTATACCAGCCTCGCTTCTGCATCTCGCCGAAGGCTGTGAACTGCATATTGTGCTCCTCGCCGAGAATCTTGAGCATATCGCTCTGGAGCTGCTGATTGACGCATTCGTTGGAGAAGGTGTTGTAGATATCGGTGATATGCTTCTGTGAGCTGAGGATATCGTCAAGTATCTCTTTATCGGTGAAATTCTGATCGGTATTCATGATTTACCCCCTATTAATAGAGATGACCCATAAGGGTATCGAAATGCTGCTTATGCTGATTTGCCATCTGCTCGCACGAGGCTTTTATCTGCGGGTCGGTCGCCGCCTGCGAATATGCCTTGTACTTTTTCACGAGCATTTGCTCATAGTTGAGCTGATCCTCAAGGGCGGAAAGCTCTTTTGCGGTTAAGTTTGCCATACTATCTCTCCTTTAATTATGGTAAAAACAGTATTAGCGAAATCAGGCTGAATATTCGCCCGACAAACAAAAAACCTCCGTCAAACGGAGGTTTTACAGAATCAAATATCAACTGATATTATGTTCTCATCATTGTCGGCGATGAGCATTATCTCATCCATAGAGGTTGTCCTCGCTTTTTTGATGGTGATATCAAGGGTTATTGTCTGATCTGGGTTGCGGGTCATTTTGCACTTCTCGACCGTGATGTTATTTTGCTTGAGCTTCGCTCTGAAGTTGCTGACGACATTGGGAGAGTTGTTGACGGTCACGCTGAACTCGTTAACAGTATTCTCGAGCCTTGAAAAGAACTTATGCATGATAAGCTGGAAGAATATCATCAGTGCCGTGGCGCAAATACCAACGGTGTAAAGACCCGAGCCGATGGCAAGGCCGACTGCGGCGGTGGTCCAAATACCCGCAGCGGTGGTAAGACCCTTTATAGAAACATCCCTGACAAAAATAACGCCTGCGCCGAGGAAGCTTACACCTGTGGTGACACTGGCGGCAATACGTGACGCGTCAAGACTTATGCCGTCATATATAACAACGTCAAAGAACCCGTATTTGGAGACAATTATTGTCAACGCCGAGCCGAGAGCGACCATGATGTGGGTGCGAATACCGGCGTCCTTTTGCCTGCGGCTGCGTTCAAGACCTATCAGAGCGCCGCAGAAGCAGGCGATCACCATACGCAGCGCATAAATGCCGTCATCCGCGATCCTGGGGAAAAACTCAGCAGTAATAAAGTTTAGAATTCTGTCCATAAGCATACCCCCGAAATAATAATACTAAAAAACCGACTTGAAAAACAAGTCGGTTTCCGCTGGTGGAGATGAGGGGGATCGAACCCCTTACCTCTTGAATGCCATTCAAGCGCTCTCCCAAGTGAGCTACACCCCCACGGAACTGCTTAGATATAATATCACATTTTTTTTAAAAAATCAAGACTTAAATTAAAAAAATTTATGATCAAGCAGAAACAGAGAAAACCAGAACACTTCGGCTGATAAACAGCCGAAGTGCCTTCGCGTGACAATCAAAGGGGAAGTATTCCAAAAATACTTTGGATGAGTTTAACAATTAAATCAATAATTCCGGCGGCCTTGAACTCGCTGAGGTGCTCAAGGAGTTCTTTAATAAAAGAAAGGATAGCATTGATATTCATCTTTTTGTCCTCCAATTATAGAATTGTAGCGGTTGCTACACTTAAATTATACAGACAATATCGATGCTTGTCAATAGTTTTTTAAATTGACGTGAATGAAACAACACCCTCGGAGTTATCCGAGGGTGTTGTGATGTTATGCTATGGTCAGATGGGCATTATTTCATAGAGTTTCTTGAAAAACCCTATGATTATTTCAATGATACCTGCGGCCTTGAACTCTTTAAGATATTCAAGAAGCTCTTTTACAAAGGGAAGAATCGCATCGGGAATAATATTCATCATTTTGTCCTCCAGTTATAAATTTGTAGTATTAACTACACTTAAACTATACAGACAATACCGATGCTTGTCATTAGTCACTTTGGTTGATTTGTCTAAAAATTTACAAAATAGCCATAATATTTTTACTTTTTTGCTATTTCAACATATCCATTATGGCGCTCTTGCCCGTTACTCCTATACTTCGGTTTTTAATTTCTCCGTTTTTAATGACAACTACGGTGGGAATGCTCATAATGCCGAAGCGTTGCGCCAGGGCTTTTTCTGAGTCGACATTGACCTTGCACACTTTTATATCGTCGCCCGCATTCACGGCTATATCCTCAATGACGGGTGACATCATTTTGCAGGGCTTGCACCATTCCGCAAAGAAATCTATCAGCACCGTTCCGTCATAATTCTCTATCTCGTCTGTGAAGCTGTCGCCCGTTATATCAAAAATCTTCATAAAAACTATCCTTTCGCTTTTAAGGTTTTACCTGTCGCTTTTCATAGTTTTAACGCTCACGGGCGATTTATACTTATTATTATTTGGCGCACGGGATAAGCAGCATTCCTCCGTTTTCGACCCTGTCGGAGGAAATGTCGTTCTCATTTTTGATTGCGTCAACGGTGGTATGGTAACGCTTGGCGATATCCCATACGCTCTCCCCGCAGTCGCTGTAATATATCGTCAAAGCGCAGTTAGCTTCCTTTTCGCCTGTGTTTTCGACAAGCGTTATATCGCTGATATATTTACGCACGCAACAGGAGAGGACTATCCCCCTTGCCTTCATCTCTGTCTTGATTTCGAGCCTGCTTTCACCTGTCACGGCGCAGGAGCAGGCGAGTATCTGAACTCCGCCGTAGCAATTAATGCGTTCGGGCGAATCATGCAGTGCGGCTGAATAATCAAAATCGACCGGCTTTTGTATCATGCCTATCTGCGAGTCGGAGTCCTTATATATTACAGTTACGTTATATGTGCCCGTGATGAGGCATTTGCCGTCCTTACAGGAGAAATTCTTCCGCAATTCGCCGCACCATACGCTGAGGATGCAGTCAACGCTGACGCCGATGCTCTCGAGCACGACTTTGTTTGTGAATACAGAGTCGAAACTGTCGTTGTAGGTCAGCAGCTCGATGCTCTTACGGGCGCTTTGCACATCGCACTCGGTTGAATAGACATCGGTGATGAAACTGACAGGCAGGTTTTCAAAAGCCGCCGCCTCGGTACTTATCCTGACATTCAGGTCGATAAGCCGCATTTCACCCGAAGAATCTGCCTTAGCCACCGCTTCGCAGGAGCAGACATTCATATTGAGGCTCGGAATACTCGTTTCGTTTATACCGTCAAGCTCTATTATCTGGCTTATCGGCATAGAGTGATCGATGCTTTCAATTGCTGCGCTCCCCTCGCCTATATAGAATATTTTAACGCCGCACTCCCCTTTTACGAGTGCCTTGTTGCTGATGAGCTTAACCTCGCTTGACACGGCAAAGGCGGAGATGTTGAGCACCTGCGCCACCGGGGCTTTTTCAGCTCCCAGCTCAATGACCTCACTCATGGCGAATGTACGGGAGCATACTGCCGCAAGGCTTGCAAAATCGCAGGGATCGCTCATTGTCTGTATTCCCGAGCCGTCTGCGGAGCAAAGAAGTTTCTCATCCCTTCGCTTGACAGCTTTAAATATAAATGTAAGCATCGCTCTTATATCTACCCGCCTCGAATTGACGGCGCGGCAGTTGACAAAATCGGTGTTGACCCTCACATCTGCGGCACAGTCCGGCGTGACGGCAGAGGATTCAACATATTTCTGAATCGGAGTATTCTGCTCATATGACGCAATATTGCCGTTCTCACCGACATATATAAAACGGATAAGAGCGTTCACATCGGTTGTCAGCCTGCCTGAGTTGTTTTGCAGCGAAGCGACATTCGCCGTGACGGTGCATTTGAGTATGCGGCGTATCTCGGGGCAATAATCGGGCAGATTTATCTCGGCTTCAAGCGACTGTTCGGCGGTCGTTTCATATACGGTTTCATAGAAGCCGATTCTTTTGGTTTCGGTATTACAGTTCATAGTGTTCTCCTCCCGCCCGTTTTTTGCTCAGAACAGGCATATGTTTTTACCTAAATATATTCAAGTCATGTCCCGAATATACATTCTGCGCCGAAAAAGCTGATTTTATAAAATAAAATTAATAAAAATTTAAAAAAAATATTTACTTTATAAAAAGTTTATATTATAATAAGTATCATAAAGCTATATCTTAATTGAAAGGAGAAACACCATGCCCGAATTCACTTACGAAATCGTTGAATCAGTCGCTGTTCTTTCAGAAAACCCCAAAGGGTGGACTAAGGAACTCAATCTCATCAGCTGGAATGGCAGAGATCCCAAGTACGACATCAGAGAGTGGGCGCCCGACCATGAGAAAATGGGCAAAGGCGTTACCCTCAGCAAGGACGAGATGGCTGCACTTCAGGAAGCTGTCAAAAACCTCAAATAAGATTTTTTTGCGGGCGCTGCGGGTCAACCGCAGCGTTGCTTTTTTGAAATCTCAAAAGCAAAGGTAATGATTATGAGCTACAAACCTTTAAAAACGATAATTGTCGGCGCAGGTCACAGAAGCCTCACCTACGCCGCCCTCTCGGAACTTGAGAGCGATAAAATGCAGATAGTCGGCGTAGCCGACCCCGACCCGCGGCGCAGGCGAATGGCAGCGGAAAGATTCAATCTTCCGCCTGAGAGATGCTTTTCAACGGCCGAGGAGGTCGCCGCCGTGCCGAAATTCGCCGATGCGGTCATTAACGGCACGATGGATCATATCCATGTCTCCACTACCGTTCCCCTGCTCAAGGCGGGATACGATGTGCTGCTTGAGAAGCCGTTCTCCGTCAGCGAGGAGGAGGCAAGATATCTTGTCTCCGAGGCGGAGAAATACGGCAGGAAGATCATGGTCTGCTTCGTGCTGCGCTATGCTCCGTTCTACCGCAAGATAAAGGAGCTTATCCTTGCAGGCGAGATAGGCAAAATAATCAATATTCAGACAAACGAATTTGTCAGCTACCATCATATGTCCACAAGCCACGTAAGGGGCAAGTGGAACAACTCGGACAGATGCCATTCGACCATGCTGCTCGCCAAATGCTGCCACGATCTTGATTTGATGATGTGGCTTATGAGCGAGACGAAGCCTGTCAGCGTTTCAAGCTACGGCTGTAATATGCAGTTCGTGCCCGAAAACGCGCCGAAGAATTCCGGATATCGCTGCCTTGTGGATTGTCCGCTGGTTGACACATGCCTGTATTCGGCAAAGCGCATTTATTTAGACCACCCTGACCGCTGGGCGTTTTATGTGTGGTCAGAGCTTGAGGGCAAGGAGAATCCGACCCTTGAGGATAAAGCCGAGATGCTGAAAACAAGCCCTTACGGCATATGCGCCTTTAAGAGCGACAATAACGTGGTAGATCACCAGAGCGTCAACGTCTTATTTGAGAGCGGTGCTACCGGCACTCATTCAATGGTTGGCGGCGCAAGCTGCGGCAAAAGGACGATACGCATAACAGGCACTACAGGCATGATAGAGGGCACGTTTGAGGAGGGTATATTTACTCTGTCAAAGATCGACCCCTCGCCCGAATGCGAGCACAGTGACACAGTGTATGACGTTAAGGTTGATAATGATTCCCACGGCGGCGGTGACCTTGAACTCGTCAGGGACTTCGTTTCTTATGTTACCGACGGCAACGCCTCCGTCTCCTGCACAAGCATTCATGATTCGCTTGCGGGTCATCTTGTGGTTTTCCTCGCCGATAAATCGAGAGAAAACGGCGGAGAGCCGCAAAAAGTTATATTATAACATTTTATAAAGAAACAGACTGCGATAGGCAACGCTTACCGCAGTCTGTTTTTGCTTTATTAGTTGTGTTTATCTGCCGGGAGCGGCGGTGGATTTGAGCATAACGTCATGATAGCCGCCCTCAACGATGCTGGTCGAGGATACGACGGTCAGCTTGGCATTCTTCTGAAGGTCGGGGATGGTGAGAACACCGCAGTTGCACATGGTGGATTTGACCTTGTAGAGGCTCTTTGCCACGTTGTCGCTGAGCGGACCTGCGTAGGTAACGTAGGAATCAACGCCCTCCTCAAAGCTGAGCTTTGCCTTGCCGCCGAGGTCATAGCGCTGCCAATTGCGTGCTCTGTTGGAGCCTTCGCCCCAATATTCCTTGACATAAGCGCCGTTTACCATCAGTTTGTTGGTCGGGCTTTCGTCAAAGCGGGCGAAATATCTGCCGAGCATGAGGAAGTCGGCGCCCATTGCGAGAGCAAGAGTCATGTGATAGTCGTGAACTATGCCGCCGTCGGAGCAGATGGGCATATAAATGCCGGTTTCTTTATAATATTCGTCTCTTGCGGCAGCGACCTCGATAAGAGCGGTAGCCTGTCCCCTGCCGATGCCCTTGGTCTCTCTGGTGATGCAGATGGAGCCGCCGCCGATGCCGACCTTTACGAAGTCCGCACCTGCCTTTGCGAGGAAGAGGAAGCCGTCTCTGTCGACCACGTTGCCCGCGCCGACCTTTACGGTGTTGCCGTATTTCTCACGGATAAATGCGAGGGTCTGCTCCTGCCATACGGTGTAGCCCTCGGAGGAATCTATGCAGAGCACGTCTGCGCCTGCCTCAACGAGAGCGGGAACGCGTCTCTCATAGTCGAGAGTGTTGATACCTGCGCCGACAACGTAGCTCTTGTTGGCGTCAAGCAGCTCCTGGGGATTCTCCTTATGCTGCGAATAATCCTTCCTGAATACAAAATAGAGCAGCTTGCCGTCCTTGTCGATGATTGGCAGAGAGTTGAGCTTATTTTCCCAAATTATATCGTTAGCGTCTTTAAGAGTGGTGTTCTCGTTGCCGGTAACGAGCTTGTCAAACGGAGTCATGAATTCTGAGACGGAGGTTTCCGCAGACATTCTGCTGACCCTGTAATCCCTGCTGGTGACAACGCCGAGAAGCTTGCCGTTGGCGGTGCCGTCGTCGGTGACTGCCATGGTGTTATGGCCTTTTTCTTCAAAAAGCTCGAGCACGTCGGCAAGAGTGGAGTCGGGGCGCAGGTTTGAGTCGCTGACAACGAAGCCTGCCTTGTATCCCTTGACCCTTGCGACCATAGCCGCCTCGTCCTCAATGGACTGCGAGCCGTAGATGAACGAAACGCCGCCTTCCTTGGCAAGAGCTATAGCCATTGTGTCGTTGGAGACGGACTGCATGATCGCGGAAGTCATGGGGATATTGAGCGATATGGGGCACTCTTCCTCACCCTTCCTGAATTTGACCAGCGGAGTTTTAAGCGAAACATTCGCAGGAATGCAGTCACGGGAGGTATAGCCCGGGATGAGAAGATACTCGCTGAAGGTCCTTGAGGGTTCCTGACAGTAAAAAGCCATGTTATTTATCCTTTCTTTTTGATCCGTGAGACGGAAATTATTAACTGTTTATCTGCAAAATTCAGCTACATAGTTGTCTATGCAGTGTTTTATAGCTTTGATTGCGCTCTCGCGCCCCTGAACCTCGTCGACGACGGTTTCTTTGCCTTCGAGGGATTTATAGACGGAGAAGAAGTGACGCATTTCGTCAAATATATGAACGGGCAGCTCAGAAATATCCTTGTATTCGTTATAATTCGGGTCGTTGAACGGGATAGAGATTATCTTCTCATCGAGCTTGCCGCCATCCTTCATCATTATAACGCCTATCGGATAGCAGCGCACAAGGGTCATGGAGTCTATCTCTTCGCTGCATATGACCACTACGTCGAGCGGGTCGCCGTCATCGCCGTAGGTCCTCGGGATAAAGCCGTAATTCGCCGGGTAATGAGTCGAGGTGTAAAGAATACGGTCGAGTATCATCAGCCCCGTCTCTTTGTCAAGCTCATATTTCCTTTTGCTGCCCTTTGGAATCTCGATGACAGCGATGAAATCCTCGGGGGCTATGCGTTTCGGGTTGATATCATGCCATATGTTTCCCATTAAAAATTACCTCGCTTTTTGAAAATTTATAAAAAATCAGACCGAACGGCGGTGTTGCGTGGCTGCCCCGCTGCGGTCTGATGCCCGCCGTGGCAAGCCGCGGCGAACCGTTAAATACTCTTATATGTTGTGAAGCGATATCTGAGGCCGTTGTACTCGGATTCCTCCTTTTCACGGGCAAGGACCCAGTCGGCGCTCTCGTCAAGGTTGGGGAAGAATTTATCCGCCGGTTTTGAAGCGTCCACCTTGGTGACATAGGCGGTGTCGCAGTAAGGCAGCAGCTGCCCGTAAACCGACGCACCGCCGCAAAGATAGACGGTGTTGGTATCGTATCTCTTGAGCAGCTCAAAGAGCTCATCTATCGAGTGGCAAACGATGACCCCGGGCGCACTCCAATCCTCCTTATTGCTCAGAACAATGTTGACTCTGTCCGCAAGAGGCTTCTGACCGGGAAGCGAGAGAAAAGTGGCAAGACCCATTACAACTACATTCCCTATCGTCTTGCGCTTGAAAAACGCCATATCCTCGGGAATGTGGAAAAGCAGGCTGTCGGCATTGCCGATGCCCCAATTCTTGTCTACGCACACTATTGCTTTCATCGTTATCTCTCCTTTTATACCGCTACCGGAATTTTGGTAGTAAATTCGTGATATCTGTAGTTTTTAAGAGAAAAACTGTCTTTAGTGAATTTATAGAAATCGTCTATCGACTTATCCATGATGAATTCGGGAGCGTCGTAAGGCTCACGCTCGATAAGCTCCTTAACAATCGGTACATGGCGGTCATAGATATGAGCGTCGGCAATGACATGGACGAATTCGCCCGGCTCAAGCCCGCTGACCTGGGCGAACATACACACGAGCGCCGAATACTGGCACACGTTCCATATGTTGGCGGCGAGCATATCCTGAGAACGCTGATTGAGAATGGCGTTCAGCTTCTTGCCCGTCACGTTGAAGGTCATACTGTAGGCGCATGGGTAAAGCGCCATTTCGCTCAGATCCTGGTGAACATATATATTTGTGAGTATGCGGCGGCTTGCAGGGTTATGCTTGAGATCATAGAGCACACGGTCTACCTGATCCATGTCGCCCTCTTTGTAGTGATGCTTAACTCCGAGCTGATAACCGTAGGCTTTGCCTATCGAGCCGTTTTCGTCCGCCCATGAGTCCCAGACGTGGCTTGAGAGGTCGTGGATATTGTTGGATTTCTTTTGCCATATCCAAAGCAGCTCGTCAATGGCGCTCTTGATGAAAGTCTTGCGGAGCGTGAGGATGGGGAATTCCTTGCTCAGGTCGTAGCGATTGACAACGCCGAATTTTTTGATGGTATGGGCGGGCGTGCCGTCCTCCCACCTCGGGCGAACATCGCAGTCGGTATCCCATGTGCCGTTTTGGAGTATGTCCTTACAGGTGTCGATAAAAACTTTGTCGGCAAAGCTCATGCTTACTCTCCTAACATATTAATGTATGCGCCGAGCCCCTCTTCAAAATTGACCCCGAATCTGGGATCGGTCCCGGCAATATAAGTCCGCTCGATAGCGGAGAAGGTAAATCTTGTTGCAATGTCGGCGCTCTCAGCAATGCTCCTGCCTCTCATATAAGCGCCCGTCAAAGCGGAAGCGAAGATATCGCCCGTGCCGTAATAAATACCCGGCAGCTTCTTTGAGAAAACATATGATATATCACCGCTGCTTTTGTCGAGCACGGCGCAGCCGATGGAGCCGTCGTCAAACGATACGCCCGTAAGCACGACTGCCTTTGCAGGATAATCCGAAAGGCTATGTAGTAAACTTTCGATATACTCTCTTGAATGAACCGGCTCACGGTATTCGCAGCCGCAGAGTATGGCGGCCTCGGTAATATTAGGTATTATTATATCAGCCTTTTTGCAAAGGCGAGCCATATTGGCGGCGAAATCGGAGTTAAAAGTTTTATACATTGCGCCCGAATCAGCCATTGCGGGGTCAACGATAACGACGCATTCGCCGCTGCGGGCGTCGTCGATGAAATCCGAGACGATATTCACCTGTTCCGTCGAGCCAAGGAAACCGCTGTAAACAGCGTTAAAGCGAATGCCGAGCGACTTCCAGTGAGCCGCGATCGCAGGCATATCTCCCGTGAGGTCACGGTAGGTGAAGCCGCTGATATCGCCCGTGTGAGTTGAGAGCACGGCGGTGGGCATTGCCGCAGCCTCAACACCGGCGGCGGAGATTATGGGTAAGGCGGCGGTCAGAGAGCATTTGCCTATGCCGGAGATATCATGTATGGCAGCTACACGCTTCTGCATATCGGATATACCGCCTTTCATTTTATTTAAAATATTATACTATTTAATTTTGGATTTTTCAACCACAAAAAACTTTTTGTTGAAAACAAAACAGTTTGATTGCTATTTTAAAATATTTTTATACTATATAACTAAAAAGTGCTTTACACAGACCTAAAATAGTGTTAAAATAAATCGAAAGTGCGAGGTTCGCTTCGTCAAAACAAAACAGTTAAGGAGACTGAAAATGAAAAAACACGGTATTAAGATCGTCAGCGTTATTTTGGCTCTGACGATGGTATTCTCCGGCTTCTCGATCGTCGGCGCTTCGGCTGCGGACGCAGGTACCACCCTTAAAAACGCCGGCGTCGGCGTACTCGGCGGCATAGTCAAGGGGCTGCTCTCGGCGATCAACTTCGTTGTCCCCGACAACAAGAACTTTGTCAAAATGGACGATTACAAAAACGATTATTTCTACTCGGGCACCGAGACCATGCTTGACGAGCCTGCCGCAAACGCGGTTTGGTCGCTCGGCTATGCAAAGGCTTCTCTTGTCCCCACCGACTGGCAGTCAAAGACTTATTACCTCGGCGGCTTTATGTCCATGCAGAACGGCATGAGCAACAAGGTCGAGGAAGTTATCGACGACATGCAGGCGAGAGTTATCGCCGTATCTGACGGCTCGGGCAGAGGCGTTACGATATTTGCCAATATCGACAGCATTGGCTTCGCAAACGGCGATATCAAAACTATCCGCAAATACCTCCAGGAGATGGATCTCGGCGTTAAGATCAACTCCGTCAACGTCTCCTCCACTCACTGCCACAGCTGCATTGATACTCAGGGTCTTTGGACAAACACTTTCTCAAAGCTCGGCAAAAATATGCTCAAGGCATATCTCCCCTTCACCGAGATGGAGAGCGGCGTTGACGCCGATTACATTGAGTTCCTTTGCCGCACCGTCGCAGCAGCTATGAAAACTGCTATAGCCGACATGAAGGAAGGCACCATGACCTACGCCGTCAAAACTCTTGACGCAGGATACTTCAACAACAAGAACAGAAAGTCCGCTACCGCTCACATGAGCGATATGACCAGATTCATATTCACCCCGTTTGATAAGTCCGCAAGACCCACCATGCTTGTTAACATTGCCGCTCACCCCGACATTGCCGGTCTTGCAGTTAATAAGGTCGATAACGGCAGGCAGCTCTCCGGCGACTATGTTTACTACATGGGCGACACCATTGAGAACGCAGGCTATAACTTTATGTTTGTCAACGGCGCCATCGCAGGTATCTATGCCGGCAGAGGTCTGACAAACGACGGCGTTTCACTTGAGCGCAGATATCAGCAGTCCGAGCGTTACGGCAGAGAGATGGGCAACATCGCCCTGAACCTTACCAACAGCTATGACGCGATCGCGTCAAGAGCGGATTGGGATACCATTAATAAGGAAATGGCCGAGGGCGGCGAAGGCTACACCCTTTGGTTTGAGGGCTGGACCCCCACCACGGAGAGAGAGCTTAAACCTCTGCTCAACATTTACATAACCACCGCTATGGTTCAGGTCACGAATCCTCTTATCCTGCTTGTCGGTAAGCTCAACCTTGCTAATTATGCGGTTATCAAGGATCATCACAAGTATTACATCAACACCGAGATCGGCTACATGGAGATGGGCGACGTCAAGGTCGCTCTTATGCCCGGCGAGATCGTTCAGGATCTGGTTGCTGGCGGCGCTTCGCTGACTGCCGATGGCTCATTCTCCGGCAAGGATTTCGGCTACAAGACCATTCGTGAGCTTTTCGGTGAAGACACCATCTGCTTCGGCCTGATGAACGACGCTATCGGCTATGTTGTGCCCGATAACGATTATTCGCTCGGCATAGTTGACGACCACTATCAGGAGCTTATCTCCCTCGGCAATGTCACTGCCTCATCAATAATGAAGGGCTTTGCGGAGATAGCCGAAAAGGTCAACTGAGAATTCAATATAGCAAAAAGGCTGCGGCTAAAACCGCAGTCTTTTTTGTTACAGTGTATTCTTGATAGCCGTCGCTATCGCTTCGGCGTAAGCATTGAGATTATCGTCAAGCAGCTTGTTATCTTCCTCACTGGTTATGAAGCCGATCTCCGCAAGGCAGCTTGCCATGTTTGTGTGGCTGTTAACGTAGTAGTTGCCGTCGCCCCGTGCGTAGCCCGCCTTTACTCCCCTGTTCTTTGAGATGCCGACTTCGTCAAGCTCTGAGAGTATGTTTTCGGCAAGAGCCGTGTCCTTTTGCGGAGCATCGGAGCTTATCCAGATCTCGACCCCCTTGCCCGAATCTGCGCTGTTACGGTGGAGAGCTACGAAGAGCTTTGCACGCCTGCGGTTCGCAATTTTACAGCGTTTTTCGAGGCTTATAAAGGTATCGTCGTCTCTTGTCAGCTTGACCTTGACGCCCATATCCTTGAGATTGTCGGTAACAAGCAGGGCGAGATCCAAGTTATCGTCTTTTTCGTTCCTGCCCTCATACTGAGCGCCGACATCGTTGCCGCCGTGACCCGGGTCAATGACAACATCGACCGCCGGAGGGCGGAGAATTGCACCAATTACCGCAGCGGCAATGACAACTACCGCCGCAATGCCGACGACAAGTATGCGTTTTTTGTTCAATTTCATCACCTCATATCGAATGCTACAGCATATTATACTGCGGTAATATCGGGAAAATATATCAAAAAAGTTAAAAATATATTAAATTGACCGGAGCGAATCAACGCCCCGGTCGAAGTTTTACATATTGTCGATATATCGGCAGGCTGCAAGGGCGGCTACCGAACCGTCCGCAACGGCGGTGGTTATCTGCCTTATCAGCTTGCTGCGGCAATCGCCTGCCGCAAAAATGCCGGGAGTGTGAGTGAGACAGCTCTCATCCGAGTCAAAGTAGCCGTATTCGTTGATATCGGCGACATCGGCAAAAGCTGTGTTCTCAGGCACAAGACCGATGGCGATAAACAGACCGTCTACTTTAAGCTCGCTCTCAACGCCGTCGTGGCTCTTGAGGCGCAGACCGGTAAGAGCCTTGTCACCGTGCAGAGCCGTGATAACGGTGCTCGGGATGAATTCCACATTGTCGCGCTCCTTTAGCTTTGCAACGAGCCTTGCCTCGCCGGTGAAATAGCTGAACTTCTGGATAATATAGACCTTCTTGCAGCCGTCGGAGAGGAGAATAGCCTCCTGGAGAGCGGAATTGCCTCCGCCGAGCACGGCTACGGTCTGATCCCTGAAGAAAGCTCCGTCGCACACGGCGCAGTATGATACGCCGGACCCGATTAGACTGTCTTCATTCGGCAGACCGATCTGACGATGCCTGACACCGGTGGCAATGATGACCGCCTTTGCCTGATGCTCGCCCTCCTCGGTGACGACGGTCTTATATTCACCGTTGTCGATTATGCGGGTGACTGTCTCCATTTCTATCTCGGCGCCTTGATGAATGACCTGCTCGACGAGCTTATCGGCAAGCTCATTGCCGCTCATCTTGACATAGCCGGGATAATTCTCTATCTGAGGCGAAAAGGTTATCTGACCGCCGAACGTGCTCTTTTCAAGAACGAGGACGGTTTTATCGGCGCGCAGCGCATAAAGGGCGGCGGTGAGGCCTGCCGGACCCGCGCCGACAACTATAATATCATACATTTTCGTCAGTCCTTACTTTGAAGCTTCGATGAACTTCTTGATCTCGGCAACGCCGGCATATTTGACAGCCTCGCCGTCCTTGACAACTACGAGGGTGGGAGCCTGCTTAACGCCGAGGGCGATCGCAAGATCTTCGTTTTCGTATGCGAGAATTTCATTGACCGAAATGCCTGCCTTGGCGAGCTGAGCGAGAGCTACTTTGCAATTGGGGCAGGTCGCAGTCTTGAAGAGATAAAGTCCGTCGGCGAGAGTGCAGGCGGTCTCTTCACGCTCCGCGCAGGCGCAAGCGGTGTGATGACCGTGACCCTCAAGGTGTGAGTGAGAGATATTATAGACTTTGCGCTCTTTGTATTCCTGAGCCTTGCCGTCGTTCCAGTTTTGGACGGGGCGATAGTAGCCGGTGATACGGCTGTAGACCTCGGTGGCGGAGCCGCAGTCGGGGCACTTGAATTCTTCGCCTGCGATGTAGCCGTGGTTGCGGCATACGGAGTAAGTGGGCGAAAGAGTATAATAGGGCAGCTTGTAGTTATTTGCGATCTTTCTGACAAGGTCGGCGGCAGCTCTCCAATCAGGCAGCTTCTCGCCGAGGAAGGCATGGAATACAGTGCCTGAGGTGTAGAGAGTCTGGAGCTCATCCTGGATATCGAGAGCCTCGAATATATCCTCGGTGTAGCCGACAGGCAGATGCGAGCTGTTGGTGTAGTAGGGAGTTTCCTTGGAAGCGGTGATGATGCCGGGGTAACGCTTGACATCGTGCTTTGCAAGGCGATAAGAAGTCGACTCTGCGGGAGTGGCCTCGAGATTATAGAGGTCTCCGTACATCTCCTGATAGTCAGAGAGACGCTCACGCATATGGTTAAGCACATCCTTGGCAAACGCCTGGGTCTTGGGACTGGTCATATCGGCTCTGAGCCAGTTGGCGTTGAGGCCGACCTCGTTCATGCCAACAAGGCCGATGGTGGAGAAGTGGTTGTCAAAGGTGCCGAGGTAACGCTTGGTGTAGGGATAAAGACCCTCGTTGAGGAGCTTTGTGATTATGGTACGCTTGATCTTGAGCGAACGGGCGGCGATATCCATCATCTTATCAAGGCGATGATAGAAGTCCTTCTCGTCCTCGGCAAGATAGGCTATCCTGGGCAGGTTGATGGTGACAACGCCAACGGAGCCGGTGCTCTCACCGCTGCCGAAGAAGCCGCCGGACTTCTTGCGAAGCTCACGAAGGTCAAGGCGCAGGCGGCAGCACATGGAGCGGACGTCGCTCGGCTCCATATCGCTGTTGACATAGTTTGAGAAATAGGGAGTGCCATACTTTGAAGTCATTTCAAAGAGGAGCTTGTTATTCTCGGTTTCGGACCAGTCAAAGTCTTTGGTTATCGAATATGTGGGGATGGGGTACTGGAAGCCGCGGCCGTTGGCGTCGCCCTCTATCATTATCTCGATAAAGGCCTTGTTGATCATATCCATCTCGGCCTTGCAATCCTTGTACTTAAAGTCCATTTCCTTGCCGCCGACGATGCAGTTCATCTCGGCAAGATCCGCGGGGACGGTCCAGTCGAGGGTTATGTTTGAGAACGGAGCCTGAGTGCCCCAACGGCTCGGGGTATTGACGCCGTAGATGAAGGACTCGATGCACTTCTTGACCTGGTCGTAGTCGAGGTTATCGGCCTTAACGAACGGGGCAAGGTAAGTATCAAATGATGAGAATGCCTGAGCGCCTGCCCATTCATTCTGCATGATGCCGAGGAAGTTGACCATCTGGTTGCAGAGAGTAGCAAGGTGGCTTGCGGGCGAAGATGTGATCTTGCCGGTCACGCCGCCGAGACCCTCCTGAATAAGCTGTTTAAGCGACCAGCCGGCGCAGTAGCCGGTGAGCATCGAAAGGTCGTGGAGATGTATATCGGCGTTTCTGTGAGCGTTAGCTATCTCGTCGTCATAGATTTCGGAGAGCCAGTAGTTCGCAGTGATGGCGCCGGAGTTGCTGAGTATAAGGCCGCCGACGGAATAAGTTACGGTCGAATTCTCCTTAACGCGCCAGTCGGTAACATTGACATAGCTGTTGACAAGCTCTTTATAGTCGAGAATGGTCGACTTGATGCTGCGGAGCTTCTCACGCTGGCGGCGATAAAGAATGTATGCCTTTGCGACATCGGCGTAGCCGGACTGGATGAGCACATGCTCAACGCTGTCCTGAATATCCTCAACGGCGATGAGCGAGTCCTCGATCTTGGGCTCGAAATCAGCCGTCACCTTGAGGGCGAGGAAGTCGATTGTGGAGGGGTGATACTGCTTCTCCTGCGACTCAAACGCCTTTTTAATGGCTTCGGCGATCTTGTTGATGTCGAATTCTGCGATTTTTCCGTCTCTCTTTACGACCTGGTACATATTCTCCGTTTCCTTTCGATTTATATTTTATCCGAGTAAAAACATGATATAAGCGGCAACGACTAAGATATTATCAAATTATTGAGTCGTTGTCAATATATTGTGCTGCTTTTTTGAAAGTTTGTGTAAAACGCACTATATATATGCTGCTTTTTGTTGATTTTTTCAGATACCTCTCAGCTCGCAGCTGTCAACATAGCCGAGCATTATCTCACGCATACGCTCCATATCCGCCTTGCTGTGGGCGGAGAGGCCGAAGCCTATCAGCTCGCCGGAATCCTTGAACGCCTGCAAATAGTGGCGTTTTGCGCCCTTGATGAATTCGCCGAGCTCCACTGTATCCTCAACCGGGTTAAGCTCACGGGTAACGGTGGTCCTAAATTCATAATCGACCGTGTCTTGAAGCAGGAAATCAATGCTCTCTTTAATTTTATCGAGCTTGTAGCCTCCGATACCGACGGCGCTCGGGTACCCGCTCGGGGCAGCCTTTACATCCATAGCAACGTAGTCGACGAGACCTGCGCCGACAAGCTCCTTGAGCCTTGCGGGATAGGTGCCGTTTGTGTCGAGCTTCACGGCGCAGCCGAGGTCGCGAACTTTTTGCAGGAAATCCGCAATATCGGGCTGCATTAGTGGTTCGCCGCCTGTAACGGCAACACCCTCGATTATTCCCCGGCGTTTTTTAAGATAAGCAAAGATCTCATCCTCTGAATACTCGCTCTCCTGCGGCGGGTGGATGACGAGACTTGCATTTTGGCAAAACGGGCATCTGAGATCACAGCCGCCGGTAAATACGGTGCAGGCAGTTTTGCCCGGGAAATCAAGCAAAGTGAGCTTTTGCAGACCTTGAATATTCATCAAAAATCATTCTTTCAGCAATAATAACCACAAAATAAGCGGGTTCAGTTATGATAATAACACAACATATTGTGCTTGTCAATAGCAAACCATAATTTTTTGCAGAAAAAGAGAGCCGCCGTAAAAGACGGCTCCCGATGAGATTCGGAAAATTATTTGTCTTCCTTCTTCTTGTGGAAGAGGAGCTTGTCGACCGGGAAGTAAAGGAAAAACTGAATAGCGCCGCAAAGAGCGTTGGAGATGAAGGTCGCAAGGCTCTCGGCAACATTCTTGGCAACGAGCCAGCCCTGGAAGGTGGGGGCGAGCCAAGCGGAGAAGCAGATAAGAGCGACGGTGAAAACTATGTAGATGGGAAGAGTGATCGCCACATTTGCGTCGGAGTTGAAGGTCTTGTCTCTGTTGATGAAGAAAGAGACGATCTGAGCGATTATGTTGCTGGCAGTGGAGGCGATGAAGAAGCCGAGGCCGTTGCCCTCGCCGCCTGCGGAAGCAAATACAAAGAACTCATACTTCTGATTGATGAATTCATCGGACATAAAGAGCTGAATAATAATGGGAAGCACCGTCTGAATAACGAAAGCACCGAGACTGACAACGATGAACTTGACAAACTGCCAAAGAGTGACTATACCCTTACCCTTGCTGTCGGCGGCCTTATCAATTTGATTAAGTTTACCCATGTTGAATCTCTCCTAACTGTTTTTTTCTGAAAAATTATACCACAAGCATATACCGATTGGCAAGCCAAAAATACGGCTATGGAATTGTGCAATATTACTCAATAGTATCAAAAACTACTGCCTTTCGAGCGGGAGCGGCTGCCGAGTAATTCAAAGTAGCGCGCAAATGCTCGGCGGCTTCGGCAAAAAGATTTTTATCGGAGGCAAACAACGTCGCCACCGTCTCACCTGCCTCGACATTATCGCCGGTCTTTTTATGCAGGACTATGCCCGCAGCAGGGTCGATGATATCGTCCTTGCGCTGTCTGCCCGCGCCGAGAGCCATGCAGGCAAGACCTACTGCTTCGGTATCCATATGCGATATATATCCGCTCTCACGGGCGGTAACCGCTTTGCTATAGGGTGCGGAGGCGAATTTAGACGGGTCGAGGATGTATGACGGGTCTCCGCCCTGTAACTCTACCATTTCGGCGAGTTTCTCGAGAGCAGAGCCGTCAGAGAGCTTCTCGGTCGCAAGCTCACGGCATTCCGAGAGGCTACCCTTGCCCGCAAGGCTCAGCAGCTTTGAAGCAAGCGAGAGCGACAGTTCGGTCAAATCGCTCGGACCGTTGCCCTTTAACGTCTCGACGGCTTCGATGACTTCAAGCGAATTACCGATATTATTGCCGAGGGGCACATCCATATCGGTTATGAGCGCCGCAACTTTTCTGCCCACCGATTTGCCGATGCCGACCATCGTTTCGGCGAGCATTTTTGCATTCTCAATATCCTTCATAAATGCGCCGCTGCCGCATTTAACGTCAAGGACAATGCAGTCTGCGCCGCCGGCGAGCTTTTTACTCATTATACTGGAGGCTATGAGCGGAATGCTGCCGACGGTCTCGGTGGCATCACGCAGCGAATAGAGCTTTTTATCCGCGGGGCACATATTGCCCGACTGACCCGTTACGCAAAGTCCGCAGCGGTTGACTGTCTCAATGAATTTATCGGCGCTGAGCGAGGAGTTGAAGCCCGGTATCGCTTCGAGCTTATCGACGGTGCCGCCTGTGTGTCCCAGCCCTCGACCGCTCATTTTGGCTATTTTTACGCCGCATTCGGCAACAAGAGGCGCAACAATTAGCGTGGTCTTATCTCCGACTCCGCCGGTCGAATGCTTGTCGCCCTTAACGCCCTTAATGCCGCTGAGGTCGGCAATGTCGCCGGAGTGTGCCATCGCAAGGGTCAGTGCTACGGTTTCATCGGTATTCAGCCCTTTGATATACATTGCCATGAGCATTGCGGAGACCTGATAATCGGGAATGCTGCCGTCTGCCGCAGCACTTGCAAAGAATTTCAGCTCATCTGGATCGAGACAGCCTCCGTCACGCTTCTTGGCAATGAGTTCTTTAATGTTCATCATCTGAGCGTACCTCGCTTTTGTCAAAGGCTCTGGGCAGAAGCTCCTCAAGAGTTGCTGTAGTGAATTTGGTCTCGGAGGATGCCATGATAATTTCAAAATCGGGTTTGCAGAATTCTTTCATCACTTGGCGGCATACGCCGCAAGGGGTGCACGAGGGGCTTGCAGGCTGACCCGCCTTGCCGCCGACAACAGCTATGCGTACAAAATCGTACCTGCCCTCGGATATAGCTTTGAAGAACGCCGTCCTCTCGGCGCATGTGGTCGGGGTGAATACCGAGCTTTCGATATTGCAGCCCGTGTAGACCTTGCCGTCAGAGCACAGCAGCGCCGCCCCGACGCTGAAGCCCGAATAAGGAGAATATGAAAAATCTCTCGCCTCTAATGCGGCATTTATAAGCTCACGATCATTCATCGGCCGCCTCCAAAGCGATCTCTATCATTTTATTAAAGGTTTGCTCGCGCTCAAATGCGGTGCATTCTTCGCCGCCTGCAAGCGGACAGTCCGATATCGTGCATATCACGAGGGCTTTTTTGCCGCTGCGGGCTGCGTTCATATAGAGAGCAGCGCTCTCCATCTCGATCGCAAGCACGCCCATTTTCTTCCACACGGCAAGGCTCGCCGCGTCGTCATAGAAGGTGTCGGAGGAATAGAGATTGCCGACAAAAGGCTTGACTCCGAGCTTCTCGGCGGCGGCAACGGCTTTGGCGAGGGTGCCGTAATCCGCTATCGGAGCGAAATCACCCGGCAGGCAATACTGGCGGGCATAGGCGGAATTCGTGCAGGCACCCATGCCGAATACGACGTCACGCAGGTGAAGCTCGGGGCTTATTGCGCCCGCAGAGCCGACGCGAATTATTGTATCTACATTGTAAAAATTGAAAAGCTCATATGAATATATGCCTATCGACGGAATACCCATGCCAGAAGCCATGACGGAGACCCTTTTGCCTTTATAAGTACCCGTATAGCCCTGAACGCCTCTGGTGTTGTTGACGAGCATGGGATCCTCAAGAAAATTCTCTGCAATATACTTTGATCTGAGCGGGTCGCCGGGCATGAGCACAGTTTTTGCAAATGCATCCGGGCTTTCGGCGGCGATATGCGGGGTGGGAAGCTTACTCATAGAATTACCTCACTTTCAATAACCGGAAACGGTTTGTTTTTTGGCAAGCTTAACTATTGCGCTTGTGCCGAGCCTGTCGCAGCCGAGAGCAAGGAAGTCCTCGGCATCCTCAAATGACCTGATTCCGCCCGCTGCTTTCATGCGGACATTCGGACCGACATTTTCGGCGAAAAGAGCAATATCCTCTCTTGTAGCGCCGCCCTTAGAGAATCCTGTTGACGTTTTTATAAAATCCGCGCCGGATTCGGTAACGACACGGCACATTTCCTTTTTCTCGTCGTCGGTCAGCAAGCAAGTCTCAATGATAACTTTCAGTATCTTGCCGCCGCACGCTTCTTTGACGACCTTTATTTCATTCAACACGTCGCCGTATTTGCCGTCCTTGACCCAGCCGACGTTGATAACCATGTCTATCTCGTTCGCGCCGTTCTTGACTGCGTCGGCGGCCTCAAACGCTTTGACGGCTGTGGTCGAATACCCGTTCGGGAAGCCGATGACGGTGCATATCGGCAGCTTATCTCCGACATATTCCTTGGCCTTTGCAACATAAGACGCGGGTATGCAGACACTGGCGGTCGAGAAGCGTATGCCGTCGTCACAGACCTGCTTTATCTGCTCCCACGTTGCGTCGACCGCAAGCAGTGTGTGGTCGCAATGAGAGAGGATCTTTGAGATATCCATTGTATTCATCCTTTCAAATTATATTAAAAAGCGTATTTGTTTATCATTTGCGCAACGCCGTCATCGGCGTTCGACGGCGCTATCGCTTTTGCTGCGAGCTTGCACGGCTCAGTGCCGTTTGCCATTGCGAATGAAAGCCCGGCTATACGCAGCATTGGCGCGTCGTTTTCCGCGTCGCCGAAAGCCATCGCTTCATCGGGGGTTATGCCCAGCCGCTCGCACATACCGAGCAGCGCAGCGCCCTTATTGACTCCTCCCGCCGTTGCCGAATTTACTCCTGGTGCGGCAGAGGCTATCTCGTAGCCCTTTGAGCGGAAATTATCGAGCACGTTGTTCTTGACCTGCGGATCGGCGGCGAATACGTCTATCAGCTCCGCGCCCTTGCCTTTGATGCTGTCAAGCAGGTCGTCGCATTGGACTGTGGATGCAACAAACTTCTCAATAAATCCGCTCGGCATATCGGGGTTCACAAAAAATCGCTCGCTCCCCTTTTGGACATATATCCTGCCCTCGAGATAAATATTATAGTATATCGGCAAGGAATTCAGCAGAGTAACCGCTTCGGCAGTCTCCTCGGGCGAGATCAGCTTTGAATATATGAATTCTTTATTGTTTCGGTCATAAACGCAAGCGCCGTTTGAGCAGATGACATAATCGACAAACGGTATCTGATCTGTGACATTCGCGGTGAACGAAAGAGTCCTGCCCGTTGCAATGGCGATGCGCATGCCTGCGTCGTGCGCCCTGAGCAGAGCTGTTTTGGTCGCTTCGGCAACGGTGAGATGATCGGGCGCCATAAGGGTCCCGTCAAGGTCGGAAACTATAATTTTAACAGCCATAATATCTCCTGTATTCTTTATATTTATCAGTATATCACTAAAATGCGGGGCGTGTCAAGAAAACGCATATTTTATCCGCAATGTTTTGCGCCTTTTGAGCGGAAGAAAAATAAAAAAGCATCTTGAAATAGTATTTTCAATTTGTTAAAATATATATGCGGAATCAAACGGGATGCGGCAGAATCGTATCTCAAAATTTTGGGGGTCGACCATGAATCTGATGCACATTAAATATGCCGTCGAGGTTGCAAATGAAGGCTCGATAAATAAGGCGGCGGAGAAGCTGTATGTCGGCCAGCCGAATCTCAGCCGCGCCATCAAGGAGCTTGAAGCCTCGCTCGGCGTCAAGATATTTGAACGCTCAGCCAAAGGAATGGGTCTGACCTCCGACGGAGAGACCTTTATCCGCTATGCCAAGACGATACTGCGCCAGGTGGACGAGGTCGAGAGCATTTTCAACGGCTCGGGTTCGGTGAAAAAGCGCTTCTCTATTTCCGTGCCGAGGGCGAGCTATATCTCGGACGCCTTTGCAAGATTTTCACATTCTCTCACAAACGAAGCGGAAGCGGAGATTATATATAAAGAAACCAATTCGCTCAGAGCGATAAAAAATATCCTGCACGAGGATTATAAGCTCGGCATCATCCGCTATGCGGAGAACTACGACAAGTATTTTAAAACAACGCTTGACGAGAAAGATATGCAATACGAGATGATAACGGAATTCAGCTATGTGCTTGCCATGAGCCGCGATAATCCGCTTGCAAGCGCCGAAAAAATCACTTTTGACGCTTTGAAGGATTATATCGAGATAGCTCACGCCGACCCGTATGTGCCCTCGCTCCCCCTCTCACAGGTCAGAAAAGAGGAGCTGCCCGATAATATCGGCAGGCGCATATTCGTATTTGAGCGCGCAAGCCAGTTTGAGCTGCTTTCGGAGAATCCCGAGACGTTTATGTGGGTCTCGCCTATCCCTCAGAAGCTGCTCGACAGATACGACCTTGTTCAGATCCCTTGTGAGGAAAATAAGAAGATATATAAGGATATACTTATTTATAAGCGTGATTACAAGCTCACTGCGCTCGATAAGGCGTTTATAGACGAGCTTTGCAAGTCAAAGAGAGAAATGTTTTAATTGAATATTTACAGTGAGAAGCCGTCTGACCTTTTACAGTCAAACGGCTTCTCACATTCGGAGTAAATGAAATGAAGAGGAATCGATATTACTATCGTTTTTGTCATTTTGGTCGGCCGTCGGCTGAAACGGTGACCGAGCTCCAGCGATAGTATAGCATTTAACGGTTTGATTGGGAATTGCCGGATTTATATATACCATTGCTTTTTTGATATACCTCAAATCGACAAAAACAGCAGATTTCGGACTGATATTTATTATTGTATAGCAATTTCGCTTGACAAATTATCGAATTTGATATATCGTTATCATAAAAGAGCAATTCCAAACATCAAAGTTTTATTGTAGAATATACACAAAGAAGAATCCTTGCTTTTGGATAATCCGACAATGAAATTCAGGAGGATGAACATGGAAAATTCAAACAGAACAATTATTGACAGCGTAGAAACGCTCGAGGCTGCTCTTGCCAGAGTCAAGGCTGCTCAGAGCGAGTTCGCAAAGTTCACTCAGGAGCAAGTCGATAAGATATTCCTTGCAGCTGCCACGGCGGCCAACAAGGCGAGAATACCTCTCGCAAAGATGGCTGTCGAGGAGACAGGCATGGGCGTGGTCGAGGACAAGGTTATCAAGAATAACTATGCCGCCGAGTATATCTACAACGCCTATCGCCATACCCGCACCTGCGGCGTTATCGAGGAGGATAAAGCATATGGCATCAAGAAGATAGCCGAGCCCATCGGCGTTATTGCCGCTGTTATCCCCACCACCAACCCGACCTCAACGGCGATCTTTAAGTGCCTCATCGCGCTCAAGACAAGAAACGCCATAATCATATCCCCGCACCCCAGAGCCAAGGGCTGCACGGCTGCCGCCGCTAAGATAGTCCTTGACGCCGCCGTTGCGGCAGGCGCACCCGAGGGCATCATCGAGTGGATCGACGTGCCCGGACTTGAGCTGACCAACCTGCTTATGAAAGAGGCTGATATAATTCTCGCTACCGGCGGCCCCGGCATGGTTAAGGCTGCATATTCATCGGGCAAGCCCGCTCTCGGCGTCGGCGCTGGCAACACCCCCGCCATTATCGACGACACCGCCGATATAATTCTTGCGGTCAACTCCATTATCCACTCCAAGACCTTTGATAACGGCATGATCTGCGCCTCCGAGCAGTCGGTCATCGTCCATAAGAACGTATATGACGCGGTCAAGAAGGAATTCGCCGACAGAGGCTGCTACTTCCTGAACCCCGAGGAGACCGAGAAGGTCAGAAAGACCATTCTTATCAACGGCGCTCTTAACGCAAAAATAGTCGGCCAGTCCGCATTCAAAATCGCTCAGCTTGCGAACGTAACCGTTCCCGAGCACACCAAGATCCTTATCGGCGAGGTCGAGAGCGTTGAGCTCAGCGAAGAATTTGCCCATGAGAAGCTTTCCCCCGTCCTTGCAATGTATAAGGCTGAGGATATCGACGACGCATTCAACAAGGCGGAGCGCCTTGTCGCCGACGGCGGCTTCGGTCACACCTCTTCAATATATCTTAACGCAGTTACCGAGCAGGCGAAGCTCGACGCATTCGCAGCGAGAATGAAGACCTGCCGTATCCTTGTCAACACTCCCTCCTCACACGGCGGTATCGGTGATCTTTATAACTTCAAACTCACCCCGTCGCTCACCTTGGGCTGCGGCTCATGGGGCGGCAACAGCGTCTCCGAAAACGTCGGAGTCAAGCACCTTATCAATATCAAAACGGTCGCCGAGAGGAGAGAAAATATGCTTTGGTTCAGAGCACCCGAAAAGGTGTATATCAAGAAAGGCTGCCTGCCCGTTGCTCTTGACGAGCTTAAGAACGTCATGGGCAAGAAGCGTGCGTTCATCGTCACAGACAGCTTCCTGTATCACAACGGCTACACTAAGCCTATCACCGACAAGCTCGACGAAATGGGCATAGTCCACACCACATTCTTTGACGTCGCTCCCGACCCGACCCTCGCCTGCGCCAAGGAAGGCACCGCACAAATGGTAGCGTTCCAGCCCGACTGCATTATCGCCGTCGGCGGCGGCTCCGCAATGGACGCCGGCAAGATCATGTGGGTACTCTATGAGCATCCCGAGGCCGACTTCATGGATATGGCAATGAGATTCATTGATATCAGGAAGAGAGTCTACACCTTCCCCAAGATGGGCGAGAAGGCTTACTTCATCGCAGTGCCCACTTCGGCAGGTACCGGCTCTGAGGTCACTCCCTTTGCAGTTATCACCGATGAGAAGACCGGCGTTAAGTATCCCCTTGCCGATTATCAGCTCATGCCTAACATGGCTATAGTTGATACCGACTTCCACATGACCGCACCCAAGGGCCTTACCTCCGCATCGGGTATCGACGCCGTTACCCATGACCTTGAGGCTTTCGCTTCAATGATGGCGACGGATTACACCGACGGCCTTGCTCTTAAATCAATCAAGACTATATTTGAGTATCTGCCCAGAGCCTATGACAACGGCCCCAACGACATTGAGGCGAGAGAGAAGATGGCTAATGCCGCCACCATGGCAGGTATGGCTTTCGCAAACGCCTTCCTCGGCGTATGCCACTCCATGGCTCATAAGCTCGGCGCTTTCCATCATCTGCCTCACGGCATTGCAAACGCACTTATGATCGAAGAAGTGCTTCGCTTCAACGCGAGCGAGAAGCCCGTCAAGATGGGCACCTTCCCGCAGTACGATCATCCTCACACCCTTGCCCGCTATGCAGAGGTCGCCGATTATCTCGGCCTCGGCGGCAAGAATGACTCCGAGAAACTCGAAAACCTTATCAAGGCCATCAATGACCTTAAAGACAGGATCGGCATCAAAAAGACCATCAAGGATTACGGCATCGACGAGAAGGACTTCCTTGACCGCCTTGACGCAATGACCGAGCAGGCGTTCGATGATCAGTGCACCGGCGCAAATCCCCGTTACCCGCTCATGAGCGAAATAAAGCAGATGTATCTCAACGCATATTACGGAACACACGAAGAAGTTTAAGGAGGGTCATATAATGAATCTTGACAGAATTCTTGCAGTCAGAAACGATAAGACCGTCTACCGCGACGGCAACCTTTGTCTCAAGGTGTTTAACTCCGATTTCTCAAAGGCTGACGTCCTTAACGAGGCGCTCAACCAGGCGAGGATCGAGGAGACGGGGCTGAATATCCCCAAGATCCACGAAGTCACCGTCATCGAGGGCAAATGGACTATAGTTTATGACTATATCAGCGGCAAAACTCTCGCTCAGCTTATGGAGGAGCACCCCGGGAAGAAGGAAGAATATCTTGAGCTGCTTGTAAATCTCCAGCTTGAGATGCATTCCAAGACCTGCCCCCTGCTCAACAAGCTCAAGGATAAGATGAGCCGCAAGATCAGCCAGACCGACCTTAGCGCTACGGTGCGTTATGACCTGCATACCCGCCTTGAGGCTATGCCGAAGCATAACAAGGTTTGCCACGGCGACTTTAACCCCTCAAACATCATCATCTCCGACAACGGCGACCCCTATATCATCGACTGGTCGCATGCCACTCAGGGTAACGCTTCCGCCGACGCAGCACGCACCTATCTGCTCTTCTGGCTCAACGGCGACATCGACGGTGCAAAGAAGTATTTGCAGCTCTTCTGCGACAAGAGCAACACCCCCATCCAGTATGTTCAGAAGTGGCTGCCCATCGTCGCCGCTTCACAGACCGTCAAGGGCAATGAAAAAGAGCGTGAATTCCTGCTCTCTTGGATAGACGTTGTTGACTACGAATAAGGAGGAAAATACAAATGAAGATCACCATCTGCATCGGTTCATCCTGCCACATCAAAGGCTCCCGTCAGGTAGTTGAGCAGCTTCAGTACCTGATCCACGAGAATAAGCTCTCCGACAAGGTCGAGCTCGGCGGCACCTTCTGCATGGGTAAATGCCAGCAGGGCGTATGCGTCACCATCGACGACAACCTCGGCAGCAAGACCTACTCCGTCAGCCCCGACACCGTTAAGGAATTCTTTGAGGAAAACGTTCTTTCAAAGGTTGGATGATTTATGATAATTCAGATATGCATAGGCAGCTCATGCCATCTGAAGGGCTCCGAAAGGCTCGTTGAGCTTTTTCAGGACGCCATCAAAGACAGCGGTTATTATGACGAAATAACACTTGCCGGCAGCTTTTGCACCGGCAGGTGTAACCGTGAGGGTGTCACGATAACGGTGGACGACGATATCTACACCGGCGTGACTCCGGAGAATTTCACTGCATTTTTTGAAGACAAAGTAATGAAAAAACTCAAAGCTCAGGAGGCTTGACGGTATGTCAGACTGCTTGACCCTAAAAAAATCAAACTGCAAAAACTGCTATAAATGTATCCGCCATTGCCCGGTGAAATCCATAAGATTCTCGGGCAATCAAGCCTATATAATAGGCAATGAGTGCATCCTCTGCGGTCAGTGCTTTGTTGTCTGCCCGCAGGATGCAAAGCAGATAGTCGACGAGAGTGAGAAGGTCAGAGTGCTGCTCCAAAGCGGCGACCCCGTCATAGTCAGCCTCGCTCCGTCATTTGTTTCGAATTACGACGGAGTCGGTATCGGCTCAATGCGTAAGGCGCTTAAGCAGCTCGGCTTCTATGACGCCGAGGAGACTGCGATCGGCGCAACTATCGTCAAAAAGGAATATGAGCGCATGGTGGCTGAGGGCGACAGGAATGTTATAATAACCTCCTGCTGCCACTCGATAAACCTGCTCATTCAAAAGTATTATCCTTCGGTACTCCCCTATCTTGCGGATGTCATGTCGCCCATGCAGGCGCATTGCACCGATATCAAAAAGAGATATCCCGACGCAAAGACCGTGTTTATCGGCCCCTGCGTTGCCAAGAAGGATGAAGCGCAGTATTATGACGGTATCGTTGACGCCGTGCTGACCTTTGACGAGCTGACCGAATGGCTCAAAAATGAGAATATCGAGCTTGAAAAGGAGCTTGACAGCGACGAGAACAGCAGGGCGAGATTCTTCCCGACCACGGGCGGCATACTCAAGACTATGGCGCTTGACGACCCGAAATACACCTATATGTCGCTTGACGGCGTTGAGAACTGCATGGCAGCTCTTAAAGAAATTGAAAACGGCAGCATCAATAACTGCTTTATCGAGATGTCAGCCTGCGTCGGCAGTTGCGTCGGCGGCCCCGTTATGGAGAAATTCCACCGTTCACCCATCAAGGATTACGCCGCAGTTGCGAATTTTGCAGGCAAGAACGATTTTGTGGTCGATATGCCAATGCCTGCCGAGATCCACAAGACCTTCACCGCTATCGAGCGCCGCATGATGCCTCCTTCGGAGAGCGAGATAAGAGATATCCTGCGCCAGATGGGCAAGATGAAGCCCTCCGACGAGCTGAACTGCGGCTCCTGCGGTTACAACACCTGCCGTGAGAAAGCCATTGCAATTTACCACGGCAAGGCTGAGATATCAATGTGCCTCCCCTACCTCAAGGATAAGGCTGAGAGCTTCTCGGATAACATAGTCCGCAACACTCCGAACGGTCTTATAGTCCTTAACGAAAAGCTCGAAGTGCAGCAGATAAACAAGGCTGCGCTGAAGATAATGAACCTGCGCTCGGAATCCGACATTCTCGGCGACCAGGTAGTCAGAGTGCTTGACCCCGCCGATTTCATCGAGGTGCTCAAGACCGGCAGAAGTATTCATAACAAGCGTGAATACCTCGCCGAATATGAGAAATATGTCGAGTTCACCGTTGTGTGCGACAAGGAATATAGGCTGCTTGTGTGCATCATGCGTGATGTCACCGATGAGGAGCTTGCCAAGGAGCGCAAGGAGAATATAAGCCGCCAGACAGTCGAGATAGCCGATAACGTGGTCGATAAGCAGATGCGTATCGTCCAGGAAATAGCTTCTCTGCTCGGCGAGACTGCGGCGGAGACCAAAATCGCCTTAACGAAGCTGAAGGAGTCGATCGCTGATGAATAATCTGTGCGCCGATATAGGCTGCAAAAGCATAAATCACATCGGCGAGCAGCTCTGCGGCGACCATGTGGACATAGTCGAGCAGGGCGACAACTCAACCGTAATTGTGCTTGCCGACGGCCTTGGGAGCGGCGTTAAGGCCAGCATCCTCTCCACCCTGACATCAAAGATAATCTCTACCATGATGGCTCAGGGGCTTTCACTCGAGGAATGCGTCTCGACCATTGCCGCAACGCTCCCCATATGCTCCGTAAGAGGCGTTGCCTACTCAACATTCACAATAATCCATATTATTGATAACTCTACCGTCGAGCTGATCCAGTATGACAACCCGCAGATCATCATGCTGCGCGACTGTGAGATATATGATTACCCCGTGAGCGAAGTCATAATCGGCGGCAAAAAGATACTCAAATCCAATATCAAGCTGCGTGAGAACGATATATTTATCGCAATGAGCGACGGCTGCCCTCACGCAGGCATTGGCACGGCATTCAATTTTGGCTGGAAGAGAGATGATATTGCGGAATTCATCCGATCCGTTGCCCACGTCGGCTTCACGGCAAAAACTCTCTCGACCATGCTGATTGATGAGTGCAACAAGCTCTACGGCGGCAAGCCCGGTGACGACGCTACGGCCTGCGTTATCCGCATTAGGAAGCGTGAGCCGATGAATATCCTCTTCGGCCCACCGTCACACCGTGACGACTGTGACAGAATGATGTCGCTCTTCTTCTCCAAAGAAGGCAAGCACATTATCTGCGGCGGCACAACCTCCTCGATAGCCGCAAAGTATCTCGGCAAGGAAGTCAAGACTACGCTCAAATTCGAGCGCAGCGACGTGCCCCCGATCGCTTATATCGACGGCGTCGATCTTGTCACAGAGGGCGTTATTACAATAAATAAGGTGCTTGAATACGCCAAAGACGCACTCGGCGACAATGAGGAATACGCCCACTGGAGCGTTTCTCAGGACGGCGCATCGCTTATATGTCGTATGCTCTTTGAGGAAGCGACGGATATCAATTTCTATGTCGGCAGAGCTATTAACCCCGCTCATCAGAATCCCGACCTGCCTATTAACTTCAATATAAAGATGAATCTTGTCCAGGAGCTTTCGGAATGCCTGAGAAAAATGGGCAAGAGGATCAAGGTCAGCTATTTTTAACGGACACTGAGGTGTGATATGAGAAAATTCGATACAAAGGTACAATATCTTAAATATAAGGTTCTCCGCGAAGTGGCGAGAGAGGCGTGGAACGATACTCTGCTTGAGCATCTTGTGGATATTCCAAAGAAGATTGTTCCGGGCAACACTCCCACCATGCGCTGCTGCGTTTATAAAGAAAGGGCTATCCTGGCCGAGCGAGTGAAGCTCGCAATGGGTGGCTGCAAAGAGAACCACAATGTTATCGAGGTCATCGACACCGCCTGCGACGAGTGCCCTATGGGCGGCTACGAAGTCACCAACGCCTGCCGCGGTTGCCTCGCTCACCGCTGCGAGGATGTCTGCAAGAGAGGCGCTATCTCCTTTGACCACAATCATGTTGCCCATATTGACAAATCCAAGTGCGTCGGCTGCGGAATGTGTGCCAAGGTCTGCCCCTACACTGCCATTATCAGCCGTAAACGCCCGTGTGAGAACGCTTGCAAGATCAAAGCTATCTCAATGAACGAGAACAAGGCGGCTCAGATAGATAATGACAAGTGCATTGCCTGCGGCGCCTGCGTTTACCAGTGCCCGTTCGGCGCAATAACTGATAAATCCTATATTCTCGATGTTATCGACATCATCAAGAAGAGCGAGAATAACACAAAATACAAAGTCTACGCCGTGGTCGCTCCGTCGATCTCGAGCCAGTTCACCTATGCAAAGCTCGGTCAGGTCATTAAGGGGCTCAAAGAGCTGGGCTTCCACACCGTTATCGAAGCCGCTCTCGGCGCCGATATGGTCGCTTTTGCCGAGTCTCAGGAGCTTGCGGAGAAGGGCTTCCTGACAAGCTCGTGCTGCCCTGCATTTGTCAGCTATATTGAGAAAGCGTTCCCCGACCTTGCCGAGAATATTTCGCATAACCTCTCCCCCATGGCGACGGTCGCAAAATATATTAAGAGCAAGGATCCTGATTCAAACATCGTCTTTATAGGTCCCTGCACAGCCAAAAAGGCCGAGGTACAGAAAGAAAGTGTTAGACCCTATATTGACGCCGCAATGACCTTTGAGGAGCTTCAGGCGCTCTTTGACAGCCGTGATATAGATATTATGACTCTTGGCGAGGATGTGCTTGACAACGCCTCGTATTTCGGCAGAATATTTGCCCGCTGCGGCGGACTTGCCGACGCTGTTGCCGAGGGGCTCAAGGAGCAAGGCATTGATGAGTTTGAACTGAAGCCGATATCCTGCGACGGTATCGAAGCCTGCAAGACAGCGTTGCTCAAAAAGCGCAAAAATGTGCTTGACGCCAACTTCATTGAGGGTATGGCCTGCATCGGCGGCTGTATAGGCGGCGCCGGTTGCCTCACCCACGGCGAGAAGAATAAGTCTGAGGTCGATAAATACGGCAGAGAGGCCTATGAAAAGACCATCAAAGACGCTATAAAATATTTGGACATCTGATAAAAAAGCGGAGTGAGCTTTATTGCTTTCTCCGCTTTACAAATGTATATAAACCGTGCTATAATGAAATAAAGACTATCCGTACCGGTTTATCCGGGAAAGGAGCGACTATGACCGAATACGTTATCGAACCAGGCAGCGGTCGGCTGACCGTCAGCGGCGCTAAGGCGGCACCGATACTTACAATATTAAACGCCGACGAATTTCGAAGCAAAAACGAGCCATTTATAAATCACAAAGAGCTGTCACACAACCTCGGCTCTATCCGCTACTGCAAGGCGGAATTGTTTCGCGATCACCTCTGGGGCACATTGAGGATCCCGCAAAAAAGCGAGAGCCGTGACCCACAGCTTTCGTTTATTTTCTATCTAACCGATGACTCGCTTTATTTTATCGAAGATACAGGTGATATCAAGCAATGGTTAAAGACTATGTCTGCCAAGATGAGCAGAGTCGAGTCCTCCGCCGAGCTTCTTCTGCGGCTTTTTGGGAAAATGATAGAGAATGATATCATATATCTCTCACATCTTGAGAAGAAGACCGAGGATCTTGAGGATAGACTTATCGACGGCGACTCGGACAATTTCTTTGAGCAGCTCACAAAGCTCCAACGCAAGCTTTCGGAGCTGAACGCCTATTATGAGCAGCTAACAGCGATAGGCGACCTTGTCGGATCCTGCACCTCTCCCGCCCTTGTCGGCGGCACCGAGCAATGGGGCAGATATTCGATGCGTACTGAGCGGCTGAGCAATCATACAAGACTTCTCCAGGAGAATATCCAGCGCCTCAGGGAGCTTTACAGAGTGCAGCAGGACGAGAAACAGAATAACGTGATGTGTATTCTGACCGTCGTCACCACCTTTTTCCTGCCGCTTACGCTGCTGACAGGCTGGTACGGCATGAACTTTGTGAATATGCCTGAGCTTCATTGGAAATTCGGATATTATATAGTTATTGCCGTTGCGGCAGTGATAGCGATTATCGAGCTGATATACTTTAAGAAAAAGAAATTTTGATTTGTTATGGTTTTAAAATACCGGACTTAATAAATAATCCGCCTTGCCTTTAACGGCAGGGCGGATATATTTTACGGCAGCTTATTTATGATAGAGCTTCTTGGTCTGATATCTCGGCTCGCAGGTGAGGTTGATGCCGAGCTTTCTGTAGACATCCTGATCGACCTGTGAGAGGATAACGGTCGAGTGCGCTTCACAGTCCGCAAGCATACCGATAGCTTCAAGCGCCTTTTTGGCGACGGGGTTGGTGTTGGCGCTCATTGAGAGGGCGATAAGCGTCTCGTCTGAGTGGAGCCTCGGGTTGTGATTTTTCAGAATAGCGATTTTCAGCTTCTGAATAGGCTCGATTATAGAGGGGGCTATCATCAGCAGATCGTCGGGCAGACCCGCAACGGTCTTAACGGCGTTGAGCAGAGCCGCCGATGAGGCACCGAGCAGATTTGAGGTCTTGCCGGTGACTATCGTGCCGTCGGGCAGCTCAATCGCAACTGCGGGCTGACCGTCGGTCGCTTCGCTCTTTTTGTCTGCGGCGCTGATAACCTTTCTGTCCTCGGGGCTGATGCCGGCCTGGTTCATAAGGCTGATTATCTTATCGACCGCTTCCTGCTTGCCTCTGCCCATTCTGAGATCGCAGAGAGCAGCGAAATAGCGGCGGATTATCTCTTCTTTAGAGGCTTCTTTGGTCGCCTCGTCGTCGCAAATGGCGTAGCCCGCCATGTTGACACCCATATCCGTGGGTGATTTATAGGGGCTGACGCCCTCTATTTTCTCAAATATAGCGTTGAGCACGGGGAAAACTTCAACATCGCGGTTATAATTGACAGTAGTTATGCCATAGGCTTCAAGGTGGTACGGGTCTATCATGTTGACGTCGTTGAGATCAGCCGTCGCCGCTTCATAGGCGAGGTTTACGGGGTGTTTAAGGGGAAGATTCCATATCGGGAAGGTCTCAAACTTTGCGTAGCCGGCTTTGTTGCCTCTGAGATTCTCGTGATAAAGCTGTGAAAGACATGTCGCCATTTTACCGCTGCCCGGGCCGGGTGCGGTGATGACCACAAGAGGTCTGGTGGTTTCAATAAATTCGTTTTTGCCGAAGCCCTCTTCGCTGACAATGTGGGCAACATTATAAGGATAACCCTCTATCGGGTAATGCAGGAAAACCTTGACTCCGAGCTTTTCGAGCTTGTCTTTGAAGGCGCTTGCTGACGGCTGCCCCTTGAACTGTGAGAGCACCACGCTGCCAACATAGAGCCCCGCTTCACGGTAAGCGTCTATCAGGCGGAGCACGTCGGTATCATAAGTGATGCCGAGATCGCGGCGCATCTTATTACTCTCGATATCGCCGGAATTAATGACTATGACGACTTCAACGTCATTGGCAATGCTCAGCAGCATCTGCAGCTTACTGTCAGGCGCGAAACCCGGCAGAACTCTTGACGCATGGTAATCGTCAAACAGTTTACCGCCGAATTCGAGGTAGAGCTTGCCTCCGAATTCGCCGATACGCTTACTGATCTGCTCCGATTGGCGGCTGATGTAAGCGGCGTTGTCAAAACCTATCCTTTTCACAGCAAAAACACCCTTTCTCATTGCTCCGAAAGCCGAAAATCACCGCATGACAGCGGCTCGCAAAGCGTCAACATACCAAATAATTATATATCAATCGGCCATGCAAATCAAGAGCGAATGCAAAAAAATACTAATACGGTTGCCAAAAGCAGATAAAAGCCGTATAATGTAAGAAACAAGCCGAAAAGGAGTGACAGCCGTGAATTCGTGCGCCGTGTCGCACCCGATACCGCCGGTCTATGATTCGCATTCAAGAATACTGATACTCGGTTCATTCCCGTCAGTTAAATCAAGGGAAAACGGCTTCTTCTACGGCAACAGCAGAAATCGCTTCTGGAAAACGGTCTCCGCTGTTATCGGCCGCCCCGAGCCCAAGTCAATTGAGGAGAAGAAAAAGATGCTGCTTGACAGCGGCATTGCGCTCTGGGACGTTATCGCTTCATGCGAGATAAGCGCCAGCTCCGACAGCAGCATCAAAAACGCCGTGTCGAACGATATTTCGCCCATTCTTGCCGCCGCGGATATCAGGAGGATATTCGTAAACGGCAAAACCGCCGAGAAATATTACCGCAAATTCATTTTGCCCGTCGTGGGCATTGAAGCGGTCACTCTGCTGTCGACAAGCCCCGCAAATGCGGCATATTCGTTCGATAAACTTATCGAAGCATGGAGAGTCATATTTGAAGAAATAAAATAAGGAGATTTGTGTATGTGCCCTATGTATGAAGAAGAAAAAATCATGGCGGGTATCCTCTTTTGCCCCGGCGACCCTATGCTCAGAGCAATGAAGCTCAAGACCCACAACCTGAATGTTGATTACAACGGCACCCATGAGGATGAGACGGAGAAGCGCGCGGCTATCCTCTCCGAGATCATCGGCGAATTCGGCGAGGGCGGCTTTATACAGGGGCCTATCGCCTTCCATTACGGCAAGCACACAAAAATCGGCAAGCGATTCTTCGGCAACTTCAATCTGACCATTCAGGATGATGCCGAGGTCACGATTGGTGACAACTGCAATTTCGGGCCGAATGTTACAATTGTAACGCCGATCCACCCTATGCTGCCCGATGAACGACGAGAAATGATGAATGCCGACGGCGAAAAAAAGCGTTTTTGCTATGCAAAGCCCGTGCATATCGGCAATGACTGCTGGTTCGGCGCTTCGGTAACGGTCTGCCCGGGAGTGACTATCGGAGATAACTGCGTTATCGGCGCGGGCAGCGTAGTTACAAGAGATATCCCGTCAAACAGCTTTGCGGCGGGCGTACCCTGCAAGGTTATAAGGAAAATAACTGATGCCGACAGTATGAAGTATAAACCTGAAATTCTGGCTGACAATAGAGTGATCGAAGCCGACGAGAAGTAAAATTACAGCAAAAAACCACCGACTAATTAAATCGATGGTTTCCTATTTATCTAACGGTGTCGGCGAATTCAAACGGGTCGATTTCGCCTTTATACGGCTTGAATGCGACTGTGAATTCAATAGGCTCAAAATCCCATTTACGCTCGGGCTCAACGGTTTCATAGTATCCCCTGCCGCCTCTGACATCAAACTGATAGTCAAGATAGACATAGGTACGCTTATCGGGCACGAGTTCATCATTATGCGCCGTGCTCTCAAGCATATGCGGTGTGTAATGCGAGGCGTTGAAAAGGAACGACTCCTTGCCGACGGGCGCAAATATCATGCCGTATTCCCCGCTCTCGACTGCGCCGTAACGTGAGCCGTAATGAGCGCCGTTCTCAATGGGTCTGATATAAGGCACAAAATTCTCTTCAACGCTCGGGGTGAATCTGCCGTAGCGCTGTGACCTGTGGCGGTCGGGATAGGCTTCAACGGGACCTTTGCCGAAATAATCCATACGTTCGAAGCCCTCATTCAGCGTGAAGCGGAAGCCGAAGCGGGGCAGACGCATGTTCATCTCACGCAGCAGCTCGCGCAGCTTGCCTTTGAAGCCGAGAGTTGCGCTGCCGTCGCCGTAGAAACGGTAGATCAGTTCGCCGCTGATAACGGGTACGACCGCGGGACCGCCGATCGAAATGCGGCAGCGAACGGTCAGAGCGTCGACTTCGGGCTCGATAACTGCGTCATAGGTCTGCTGAGACACAGCCTGCATGGCTGCGCTTTTGCGATCCTCAGCCGCCGAGAGTTGATTATAGCCGTGCGCCATCCAAATCTCAACGGACGTGGGTGCCGAAAGCAGCTCTCTGCCGCCGACGCTGGCTGATGCGATCCTGCCGTAGGGCTTATCGAATACATATTTGGTCTCCCCTGCCGTTATCTCGACGAAGCGGCTGCCATCTATGAATTCGAGCTTGCCGCCGGCTAAAGGCAGGCGTTCACACTCACATGAGAGGTCGAATTGCTCATATCCGAGTTCATAGCCCGCCGACGCCCATTTGCAGTCTTTCTTTAATTTGAAGAAAAGATTGAGATAGCAGCAGTCGGAGAGCGGAGCGTCGTCAAACAGCTTATAGCTCCTTGCGGAACGTGCGGGAATATCGGTATCGTCTATCTTGCCGGCAAGCACAATGCCGCCGTTCACCTCGACAGACCATTCGATTTCAAGGTCGCCGAGAGACTCAAAATATCGGCGGTTAAATATCTTAATGCTGCCGTCCGAGTATTCGGCCTCAAACGGCTGATAGGCTTTCTTCATATCATAATATCCGGGGCGCAGCCTGCGGTCGGGGAATACAACACCGTCAACGCAGCAGATACTGTTGTTGGGGAAGTCGCCGAAGTCGCCGCCGTAGCGGAATCTGCCGCCGCCGATATCAACGCCGTGATCGGTCAGCTCCCAGAAGCAGCCGCCGAAAAGGTGAGGATAATTCCTGAACATATCGCAATGAGCGTGGATATCGCCTGTGCTCATTGAGCAGCAGAATTCACAGAAGAAGAAAGGTTTCTTGGCATTTTTATTTTTGCAGTATTCCTCGGTGTACTCGAGAGAGGCATACATGCGGCTCTCAACATCTGAAATGTCGGAATAATTCTCCCCGATCGGCACGGCTTTGAATTCAAGATGAGCATTCTCGTAGTGAACTATCGCCTCGGGGTCGTGGGATTTGATATAGTTCCGCATCGCGCGGTGATTCTTGCCGCAGCCCGATTCGTTGCCGAGCGACCACATGATAACGCAGGAGGCGTTTTTGTCACGCTCAAAGAGTCTTTCGGCTCTGTCAACATAGGCAGGCTCCCACTCGTCGTCGGTTGAGAGCTTTGACCAGCGCATCCAGTCCCATGTGTCACGGTATTCAAAGCCCATGCCGTGGGTCTCAATATCCGCTTCATCAACGACCATAATGCCGTATTCGCTGCAAAGGTCGAGGAATCTCGGGTCGTTGGGGTAATGTGAGGTGCGAACTGTGTTGCAGTTGCCTTGCTTTATTATCTCAAGATCACGCTTCATATGCTCGACAGTGGCGTAGTAGCCGGTATCGGGGTCGGAATCGTGGCGGTTTATGCCGTAGAGTTTGATGGGTTTATTGTTGAAATATGCAATATTGCCCCTAATCTCGACTCGCTTAAAGCCTATCTTAAACGGTATCACTTCGCTGCCGCAGGAGACGAGCAGCGTATAAAGCTCGGGCGATTCGCTGCTCCAAAGGACGGGGTCAGCAATACGCTCGGGCAGGCTGCCGCCTTCGCTGATGATTTCGCCGTTCGGGGCGATGAGCTTATAATTAACCGAAATATCGCCGTCGGCTGCGATATCAGCCGAGAGAGCGGCTGAGTCAAGGTCTGCGCTGAGCGAATACTTAATATATATATCGGCAATATGGTTTTCGTCACGCTCGAGGATATAGACCTCTCTGAAAATACCCGACAGGCGGAACATATCCTGATCCTCAAGATAGCTTCCGTCGCACCATTTGACCACAAGCACGTCAATTGTGTTTTCGCCGTCAATGGCATACTCCGTTATATCTATCTCGCTCGTGCAGTGGCTCACTTGGCTGTAGGCGGCAAAACTGCCGTTAATAAAGAGATAAAAGCAGGAGGAAACGCCCTCAAAATTGATATAATACTTCTTGTGCGGCTTTTTATCGAGCTTTACGGTGCGCCTGTAGTGACCCGTGGGGTTATCCTGAGGCACATGGGGCGGGTCGAGCGGGAAAGGATAAAAAAGATTGCTGTAAAGCGGCACATCGAAGCCTTTGCCAAGCTCTGTTTGCCAGCATTTCGGCACTCTGAGCTTCATATCTGTCCGAGCGGAACCCAAATCGGCGGGGACATCTTCAAAAGTCTGATAGAACTTAAAATCCCAGTCGCCGCAAAGGTTTATGAAATGCTCGGAGCGGTCTCTGTCGCCGCTGAGAGCTGCCTGTTCGTTGTGATAAGGTATAAAATATGCCCTCGGCTTCTCGCAGCCGATATGCAGATGCTCAAGGCTCTTGTGGTAAGGTTTGAATTCCATAATCTTCCCCTTTCTCTTCATATTAAATTTATATCATATATCGCTTTCATTTGCAAGGCAGTCGTCAAGGATTTTAAGCACGAAGGCAAATTTTTCACGGCTCACGCCCGAGTAATTTATCAGTGCCATGTGCCCGGCTTGGCTCGGCCCTCGATAATATTGCGACAGAAACGATATCCTGACTCCCCTTGCGGCGCATTCCTCGGTTAGCCGCTTGTCGCTGATATCGGTTTTGATCTTCAGCAGGAAGTGCAGACCCGAATCCGGCTCGATTATCTCGGCTCGGTCGGCAATGGGGCTTGACCTTATCAGCGATATCAAATCGTTGCGCAGGGTCTTATATTGACGCTTAATGCGGCTGATATGCCGCTCAAATCCGCCGCTTGTGATGAATTTTGCAAGCGTATATTGCTCAAACGACGCCACCGTGCAGGTATAAAAGCCGAGCTTCTCACGGTATTTCTCCGCAAGCTGCGGCGGCAATATCATGTAGCTGATTCTAATCGAAGGCGAGATTGTCTTTGAAAAAGTGTTGATGTATATAACTCTGCCGTTTGCGTCGGCGGTCTGCATCGGCGGAATCGGCTTGCCTACAAAGCGGAATTCGCTGTCGTATTCATCCTCGATGATATATCTGCCCGGGGCAAAATTCGCCCATTCGAGCAGCTCGAAGCGCCTCTTCTGACCCGTCACCGTGCCCGTCGGGAAATGATGAGCCGGGGATATATGCGCCACCTGGGCGCCCGAAGCCTCGAGACAGCCGACATCAACGCCTGATTGATCCATGTCGACAAATACGCAGTGTGCCCCGTGGGCTGTGTATACCTCGGGTATCTTGCCGTATGACGGATTCTCAAGCGCAAATATCTTGTTGCTGCCGAGTAGCTGGACTATCAGGCCGTAGAGATATTCCGTGCCTGCGCCTATGACGAGCTGCGATGGGTTGACGCTCATGCCTCGGTTATCCGCAAGGTAGCCGCAGATAGCCTCACGCAGGCAGCGGGCGCCGTTATAAGGCACGGGAGCGAGCAACTCGCCGCTGCTGTCAAGCACCGTTTCACGCATCAGCTTCGCCCACGCGGATATTGGGAAAGAATCGGGATCGACGGCGTTTGAACGGATATCGGCGATATATTGCCGCTTCTCCGGCTCCGGGGCATTTTCGGCTGTTGACGGGGCAGTAAGGGCGGGCGCAACCTGCTCGGCATAATAACCCTTCTTTTCGACGGAATAAATATAGCCCTCTGCCGCAAGCTGGGCATAGGCCGCCTCGACCGTCACCTTACTGACGCCGAGATGCTCCGCCAAAGTTCTCTTGGACGGCAGCTTTGCCCCGCAGCGGAGCCTGCCGCTCGTTATGTCTCGTCTTATACAGTCATAAAGCTGCTCATAAAGCGGAGCTTTGCCCTTGCGGTCAAAAACGTAAGTGAGCATCGGTCTCTCCAATCTGGCATTATCAAATATTCAGAAAATGGCACTTGTAACAATGCCACAATTGATTATAATAGATAAAGATTGCTTTTGCAAGGGGGTTTTACGATGAAAAACCAAAAATTAAGAAAAACTGTGTTTGCGGCGCTCTTTGCGGCGATAATATGTGTTGCGACGATTGTTGTGCAGATACCGTCGCCCGCGACCAACGGCTTCTTTAACCTCGGCGATTGCTTTGTTATTATAGCCGGTCAGCTGCTCGGCGTGGGCTTCGGCGCTTTGGCGGCGGGCATAGGCTCGTGCCTTGCGGATGTCTTTGCGGGTTGTGTATCCTTCGTACCCGGCACATTCGTCATAAAGGCGGTCATGGGCGCAGTTGTGGCTTTGATTTATAAAGCCCTCGCCAAAAAGAACGCTTTTGCCGCAAGCATCGTCTCCGCCATCGTTTCGGAGGTCATAATGGTGCTCGGATATTTCGGCTACGAGGGGCTGATTTTGAAATTCGGTCTCGGCGCAGTCGGCAGTATTCCCGCCAATATCGCTCAGGGCGTTGTAGCGATAGTCCTCTCCGTGGCGGTCTCGGCGGCGCTCAAAAAAGCAAAATTAATTGAAAAAATGCAATGAGGAGAAGATATAAATGGATGAGATTTATGAACAGGCTCGTGCCGCGGCACTGGAGCTTTGCGAACAATCGGGTATCGGCGAGGGCGATGTGGCGGTCATCGGCTGCTCGACAAGCGTTGTGCTCGGCAAAAAAATGGGCACGAGCGGCTGTGTAGACACCGCAAAGTCGATCTATGACGGCTTGATGAGCGTATTCGCCGAGAAGGGCATATATCTTGCCGCTCAATGCTGCGAGCATCTCAACAGAGCGATAATTATCGAAAGCGAAAAGGCAAAGGAGCTGGGGCTTGAGCGTGTGTGCGTAGTCCCCTATCCCCATGCGGGCGGGTCGTTCGCGACCATAGCTTATCATTCGATGAAATCGCCCGTGGCAGTCGAGGAGATCAAGGCTGACGCCGGCATTGATATCGGCGGAACGCTCATAGGGATGCATCTCAAGAGAGTTGCCGTGCCGCTGAAGCTCGAGAATAAGGAGATCGGCTGCGCGCACTTGACGGCGGCAAGGACAAGGCCGAAATTCATCGGCGGCGAAAGAGCCAAATACGAATAATCCGAGTCAGCTCGCAGAGTAAAACTGCGGGCTGATATTTTTATTTAATTTGTTTATTTTATGTTGCTTTTATCGTTCTTTTTTGTTAAAATGATTACATCATACAGTCAAAGGAGCGAAGATATGCAGACATTAAAGCTGAGCGTACTCGACGATATGTATTGGCAGCTTCCGAAATACTGCGTTACTGCCAAAAAGGACATCGGCGTGTGGGAATACACCAGAGGTGAATTCCTCGGCGAGGACGGTTACAGATATGACGATTTCAAAAGCACTATAAAGACTGGTGACCGCTGGCTTGCGGCCTATGACTCGGCTCATTTCTTTAAGGCGAGCGTCACCGTGCCCTACGAGATGGACGGCAAGCCGCTGAGAGCAAGGCTCAAGGTGGGCGGCGAAGCCCTTGTCAAGTGTAACGGCAAATATGTTGCGGGCTGCACCTCAAGGCGCACGATACCCGACAGAGCCGACGTTGAGCTCGGTATACATAAGGGCGGCGAGGTGCTGACCTTTGAGGTGGAAGCGACGGTCGATTCCATGGAATTTTGCGACGACGCAATGGACGGTGCAAAATATCAGGAATGCGACTTCGGCGAGACGAGTATTTTCACCGTCGACCCCGAGTGCGAGGGCTACTTCTTTGACCTTGAGGTCGCTTTTGACGCCCTCGACTATATCAAAGACGAGCATATAAAGAGCAAGGTCTATGCCGCGATAGACGACAGTCTGCATGTAGTTGACTATGACTTCGAGCCTGACGCTGTCAGAGAGTCAATGCACCGCGCAAGGCAGCTTTACCTTAAAAGGATATCGGAGATCGAGTGGAGCGCCCAGAGCAGAGTTATGCTCACAGGTCACAGCCACATTGACGTTGCCTGGCTTTGGAGAGTGCAGGAGAGCATCCGTAAGAGCGCGAGGACCTTCACCAACGTCACCTCGCTCATGGATATCTACCCCGAGATGACCTTCGGTCAGAGCGAAGCGGTGCTTTATGACATGGTGAAGCGCCACTATCCCGAGATATACGAGAAGCTGAAAGAGAAGGTCGCGGCAGGTCAGTGGGATATCTGCGGCAACGTCTGGGTCGAGGCTGACACTAATATTTCCTCGGGCGAGTCGCTTATACGTCAGGTGCTCTACGGCACGGAATTCTTCAAAAGAGAATTCGGTAAGGTCTCCAAGACCTATTGGCTGCCCGACTGCTTCGGCTTCACCGCCGCCCTGCCTCAAATAATAAAGGGCTGCGGCATGGAAAATTTCATAACCTCAAAGCTCTCATACAATGACACGACTAAATTCCCCTATCATATGTTCATGTGGCAGGGCAACAACGGCGACAGGGTCTACGCTCACCTCATGCTGCCCGGATATAACTGCAATTTCAAGGTCGGCGAGATAATGACCGCCGATCACGAGTGCAACAATAAGAGCATCCTCAACACCGCCATGAGCATGTACGGCTTCGGCGACGGCGGCGGCGGCCCGACGAGAGGAATGCTCGAAAGAGGCAGACGCCTTCGCAACTTCCCGGGTCTGCCCAAGACCGAGGTAGGCCACATTGACGACTTCTTTATGACCTATCACGGCAAAGAGGATGAGCTGCCAGTCTGGAACGGCGAAATGTATTATGAGAACCACAGGGGCACATTCACGAGCCAGGCTTTTGTGAAGAAGAATAACCGCAAGGGAGAGATAGCACTCACCCGCTGCGAAATGCTCGCTTCGTTCGCCGAGATCATAAAGGGCAAAAAATACCCCAAGGAGCGGCTTGAAGAAGCATGGAGAATACTGATGACAAATCAGTTCCACGATATCCTGCCCGGCTCTTCTATTCACCAAGTGTTTGAGGATTGCCGCAAGACTTACGCCGAGATGAATTCGATATGGAAAGAAGTGCGCGAGGACACGCTCGGCACGCTCGCCGTCGGCGAAAAGGACAGCGTGACGGTCTGGAATCTCTCCGCATTCGCTCATACCGGCCCCGTGACGGTCGAGGGCGTGCCCGCAGGCCGCTATCCCGTTGGCGAGGACGGCAACGCCCTGAGAAGCGCCTATTCCGACGGCAAGCTGATATTCCTGCCCGATGAGATAGCGCCCATGAGCTACCGTGTATTCACGCTCAAGGAAGGCAAGGCTGAATTCGACTGCGTTAAAGCTACCGAAAACGAGCTTGCAAACGGCGTTATAACCGTGAAGCTCGACGATAACGCGATCATCACAAGCGTTGTTTGCGATGAAAGCGGCCGGGAGGCTCTCGATGGCAGAGGCAATATATTGACGATATCGCTTGACAAATGCGACCACGAAACGGCGTGGAATCTTGAGCTGAATTACACAAAGAAAATGTGGGAGTTGACAAGGGCGGACAGCGTTGAAGTTATTGAAAGCAACGCTCTCAGAGGCGTTATCAGAGTCAAGCGCAACTTCAACAGATCGCTCATCACTCAGGATATCACACTCTATGCGGGTCTTGATTATGTTGAATTTGATACCACGGTCGATTGGCATGAGACGGATAAGGTGCTGAAGGCAGGCTTTGACGTCAATGTTATCGACACCGACGCCACATATGATATCGCTCACGGCACTTTTAAGCGCCCGACGCATTGGAACACCGCCTATGATATGACAAGGTTTGAGGTTGCGGCTCACAAGTGGGCTGATCTCTCAGAGGGCGGCTTCGGATGCAGCATTATGAACGACTGCAAATACGGCTATGATATCCACAACAGCCACATGAGAATTACGCTCATGCGCGCCCCCACCTGCCCCGACAGGACGGGCGATCACGGCATCAACACATTCAGATATGCGTTCCTTCCGCATTCCTCCGATTGGAGAAACAGGACCGTCAGCGCTGCAAACGATTTCAATATCGACTGCATTGCCGTCTATAACGCCGAGGATAACGGCGGTGAGGCTCGGCACAGCTTCATAAAAACAAGCGGCGGCGACGTTGTCATAGACGCATTCAAAAAAGCTCAGGACGGCAGAGGATATATCCTCAGGATCGTTGAAGCTACCCAAACCAGAGGCAATATCGGCGTTGAATTCGGCTTCGATATCTCAGAGGTCATCGAGTGCAACATGATCGAGGAGGATAAGCAGCCCATCCCCTGCGCCGACAATTCATTCAGCTTCGCCATAAAGCCGTTTGAGGTCAAGACCTACAGAATAATCATCTGACCGTAAAATTTCAGAGGGTAAGGAAAAGCTCCTTACCCTCTGTTTTTATATTCAATTATCAAAAAGGCAGATATTGCTCTCTGAGAGCCGTCCTGACCTTCTTGAGGTCGGGCACGAGCACTGACATGCCTCTTATCTTGGCGTACTGATAGCAGCCATCGCCGGGGACATAATGGCTGCTGACCTGAATGCTCGGCAGCGACGGGGCGTATCTCAGCGCAAGTGAGGTAATATCCATATTGCTCATATCCGTTGTGATAAGCGGCAGCACGGTGTCGAGCAGCGACATCAGCTGCTTGACGCTGCAATTTCTCAGCTTGCCTATCGCGGAATTGATAACATTCCTCTGCCTTTCAGTGCGATTAAAGTCGCTGTCGATATATCTTATCCTTGCATATGTCAACGCCTGTTCACCGTTTAGGTGATTCATGCCTGCGGTCGCTCCCCCGCCGACTATTGCCGCTTCTGCTTCACTGAGACTGATATCGACGCCGCCGATAGTGTCAATAACACCCGTGAAGCCGTTGAAATCGACCTCAAAACAGCCGTCAACAGTAACACCGAAGTTGAGATAGAGCGTTTCCTTGAGCAGCGGGAATCCGCCGAAAACATAGGCGGAATTCAGTCTGTTATCGGAGTAACCGGGTATCTGCACATATAGATCGCGCAGGAAGGAAATCATCGAGAGCTGATTATTCTCAGGGTTGTAGCTGCATAGGATCATCGAGTCCGAACGCTGCCTGCCCTGGCCGGGGCGCCTGTCCTGACCGACAAGCAGGATATTGACGAGATCCTCATCCATGATATCCATGCCCGGATCCCAAATAATATCGCCAGGATTCATCTGTGTGCCGTCGCCGTCATCTGTTTCAAAATATTCCTGATCGCGAGGCAGCTTATCAATTTCACCGAAACGGTTTATTTTATTCATGTAGTGCGAAGCGACACCGAAGATAATGCCCATCAGCAGCACATAGATGCCGAAAATGATGAGAATGATTTTCAGCGCTTTCTTATTCTTTTTAGTCTTTTTCTCTTCCATATTTTGACCTCCGCTCTTTATTTACAGCCCGACCGACGAGATGAAACGGTCATAATCGTCAACATCGTCGTAATCGGCCTCGGATAGCTTTTTGATATCGCTCAGTTTGGAGTTGATCCTGCCTGAATTCTTAAAGACTCGCAATGCCCACGCTGCGGGGACGAGCCACTTGCGTCCCTTTACAAAGGTGTAGCGCTTCTCAAGTGTTTGCGCGTCGGGGAAAAGTGCCCGTCTTATCACTTCATCTTTAGTGAGCTCGGTGTTACGAAGTGTTATAAGCGTATGATCCCTCGATTTGCCGAAAAGATCTGAGTCGAGTGTGTAGCCGAGGAGCCTGTTCGTAACGCTTTTGTCGATTAACTCTGTGCCGACATCAATCCCGATGCCGAACCAGTCGTTCACCGACGCGACCACTGTGGCGTAAAATTTGCCGAGGCCGAGGCGCTCGAATTCGCATCGGATAAATTCAAAATCAAGCTCGCCGCTTTTCTTTTTCAGCGCCAGTGCAATGTCAAGATACATTCTTATACCCGCACCTGAGGTATACAGATGCTTTGCAAGGTGGCAAACGATATAGATAAAGTGATACTCTGGTCTCAGCCGATATCTCTCCCCGCCGTCGCCGACCGCATAATCCCAAGCCTTTGAAAAATAATCGGCAAGCCTGGGCGCTGAGTTAAGCTCGGCGTCGATAAGCTCGGTGTGAAGCTCATAGTATTCATTGCCCTTTTGATATGAAAACGACGGCTCCCAATCCTGCTTGGCAGTGTACCCGCTTTGCAGCATCAGGCTGTTGCTCCGCTCCCTGTCCTCACGGTGAATGAGAATATCAATATCGCCGAATGTCCGCAGCTCGGGGATGGGGTAAAGCTCCTTTATGTACCAGCCCTTGACGGGCATATGGGCTATCCCCTCTTCGCTCAGCCGTTGCGAGAGGCTTTCAAAATCAGCGAAGCGGTTTGCGCTGATATATATCGTCCTATACAGCAGCTCGGTCAGTTTTTCGTCAACGGCTCTATCGGCGACAAAGTGATATTTGCTGTTCATATAAGCGATTATGGGTTGGACATTATGAGCATATGCCTTGCCGAATAATCCGCCGATATCGTCAAGCTCCCGAATCTCGGGCGCTGTGCCGTTGACAAAGGCGGATAGTATCTGCAAAAGCGCTGTCTCATTCATGTTCACCCCTCCTTAGGAACAATATCAATAACACATATTTCAGGTAAATTGAATATGCGCGGAACTATCCCATAGCCCGCAAGCCCCGAACCGATTATCATTTGCATATTGCTGCTTAGTTTGAAATATCCTCGGTCGTAATCGGGGAAAAAGCCCTGCATCGGCGCAATCAGACCGCCGACAAAGGGTAGACGGATCATTCCGCCGTGGGTATGCCCGCTGATTACAAGGTCAACTCCCGGCCAGTATGATGCGGCATTGTTAAATATAAAGGTATCGGGCATATGAGCGAGGCAGACGGTCGGCAGATCGGTATCCTCAAATTCGATCAGAAATCTATAAATATCGGAGCTTCTGAATTCATCCGGAGTCCTGCCGAACGGAAATGCATGACCCATCGTGCCGCCTATCCTGATTGTCTGCCCGCCGAAATTGCAGTCAACATAGCTGTCGTTGACTATGGTTATGCCAGCGTTGCTCACTTTTGTGAGCAGATCATCTCCAGTGCGTGAGATATACTCAAGCTCATGGTTACCCGGGGCGAAAAATGTGGGCGCTATTTCATTCAGCCTGCAAAGCAGAGCGACCATTTCATCGGCGTCGCTGATATCGGAATTATTGCTTATCATGTCACCGACTGCAAAGATTGCATCAGGCGACTGAGCTTTTATCTTATCAAGCAGCCTTGAATTGCCCTTGCCAAATTCACGGCAGTGAAGGTCGGACAGCGCCACCACCCGCACAGGCGAAGAGACACCCTCAAGCTGAATACTGTAATCGGCCGTCGATATGTAATACCTGCACACCACAGCCGAATAGATCAGGACTAACATGATAAAAGCTAATATAGCAGAAACCGTAATGAGTATTTTGCGTTTCGTATTAAAACACCTCATAAAGCCTGTTAAGTATCTCGTTATTCTGAGCTTCAAAGTCTATTTTTGCAGCGTTTTCACCGAGTTTATTTCTGAAATCATTATCGGAAACAACTTTTGAGATCGCCTCGGCTATTGATTCCGCCGATGCGTCGCAGAGCACACCGTTAACGCCGTCGGTAATAATCTCACGTCCACCGTCGGTTTTAGTTGAGATCACTGGAACTTCGAGCACCAACGCCTCGGTGATTGTAAGCCCGAATGACTCTATTCTGCTGGATTGCACAAATAAATCAGCTTGACCGATGTATGGATAAGGGTTTGCCTTTACGCCGACCATATGAACCGTTTCATCTAAGTTTTCGGCAGAAATCAGGTTGCACAGCTTAACTTTATCGGGTCCCTCGCCGATTATATACCACTGAATACGGTTAAATCCTGACTGAGTCAGAATTCTGCAAGCGTTTATCGCAAGGTCGAATCCTTTATCGTCTACGAGTCTGCCGCATGAAACGATGTTAAAGCTATCTTTAGCAAAAAGGTCTTGAGTTTCTTTTGATTTGTTTCTAATCCTTTCAGCGTCAACCAAATTGTGTATTTCAGAAATTTTGGAGCGATACTTTGGCATAAATTCTTTTAATCTATCTGCCATATTTTTACTGACAGCAAAAATGTGGCTGCTGGCATCATATCCGAAATTATCATGGTAAACTCTTCGGAGGTCGCTGTAATGATAAAATGAAATGTAATTATCTGCCGTTACCGATCTGAGAGTCAAGCCGGCAACTTTTGAGCTGTAAATTACCGCTGTGTCAAAATGGGTGTCGGATAAATTGCGGGCTATATATCGTCCATACAGCCATTCTTCTAAATTTCTAAAGAAAAATCTTGCAATTCTGTTTTTAATAGTTTTAATCCCGGTTGAATAGTTGCAAGCGTCAATAAAGCCAAAAAGTTTGGCAAACTTATACGGAGAAGAGAATGATACAGTATGATATCGATCGACAAATATCAGCTTACACACTTTCGGTATATTTTTTGACATTTGCTGATTGTCGGAAGTGATCAAGCAGGTAACATCATACCTGTCATAGTCTATTCTGTTAAGAATTGAAACCAGTGCAGTCTCAATTCCACCGATCCACAGAGCGTTGTGTATGAATATTATTTTCTTTTTCATATCATTTCTCAAACTCGCTTTTCTCCGGCAATATCGTTTCAAACGCGTTTTTGACTTTTGCGGAAAGAGCTTCAAAATCTATATCCCCTTCGGGGTCGTTGAGACAGATCATATCGTGGCTTGCGTTTGTTATTATATCACAAAGCCCGTCCACAGTGCCGTCATCAACTCCGGAGACAACATTATCAGTCATAAACGGTGAGAAGTTGCCTGAAGCGATCTGCCACCAGAGCATGACCCACTGATTGACGTCATCGGCACAGCGGAAACGATGGGATGATGTGCGCTCAAGCAGCTCCGGCTCGGCAGCCCACACCTCGCTGAACGTGCTGCGGAGATACGCAGCAGGAGCATGCAGATTCATAAAACCGGTGAAGAAATCAGGAAAAAGCTGCTCTATCGCCTTAGTGCGGATATTGTCCTGCCAGCGATAGGCCGAATTTGCATATTTCCTGCCGAATTTTGCGACCTGCTCTTTTTTGCTGAAATGAGCATTGATAACGCCGAGGTCGTTGACTGCGGCGTGCTGCCAAATACCTATATTCCCGACAAGCTCGATCGGACGCTCAACTCCGCAGGTGCAAGGCAGACCGTCACGGAAAAACGAAGTCTCAGGCATCGGACGGAGTATAAACGTATCATCATTGAAATATACAAAATGCTCGCTGAGGCTCGGTATTCGGTGAAGATTTGCCTCGATAACATGTGAACTGAAGGTTGGCAAATATTCCTCCGGAATATAGTCCTTATGATTGATTATCCTCAATTTTTCATTATCGGTATTGAGAAAAGAGGGTATGTGCCCCCATGTGACAAAATAAATCTTATTTACCCAAGGAGTAAATTTCTCTGCCGCCCTGAACCAATAAGGGAGCAGGCCCCAATCACGGTAGCGGTTGACGGAGTTGCTCTCATCCGCTTTAATCGGAGAATACTTGTCCTTTTCGTTTTTCCATTTCGGGTCGTTGCCGTCGACCCAAGGGATAACAAAGTCAATTTTCATAATTCAAATCCTTTATGTGACGAGAGAACCTATTCGGGGAATCCTCCGAATAGCCCATGAAACTATAAGCGAAAGAAGAATTGTTACAACAGTGAATAACGGCACCCCAATAATCGGAGTGATAAATGTGGGGAAGAAATCAATAAAAGTAAATAAGCTGAGTATAAGCGGATGAGATAAATAGATTCCAAAACTGTATTTTGCAATATATGATATTTGTTTATTGATTCTCTTAAAACTACGTCTCCCGAATTGTTGAAACAGGAGATAAATTGAAACAGTTTCGGCAGCAACATTCCAAGTTAAATAATCAGCTGATGTCTCATCGGCAACACCGGTCGACCATGAAAGCTTAATTACAGATACAATCGAAAAAACTGTCCCAATGATTCCGAATACATAGCAGATCCTACGTATATTTGCAGATAGTTTGTACCTTTTTAAATACCAGCCGAGAATATAATAGCCGGTGTAACCAAGCACAAATTTAAACTGCATTTTATCGGAGATCTCCGCAAAGACAACACCAATATGCGGTAGTTTGATAACCGATGGCAATATTAATTGAAAAGCAAAGAAAAGAACTATGAAGAACTCGGTTAGCTTTTTGTCGGAAGTAAATGATTTAAGCAACGGAGTTATCAAATACAATGCGGCAATAGCAAACAAAAACCACATGTGATATTCGCCGGTTATAAATTCAACTGTTATCCATTTCCAATTTTCTGCAATAGAATCTGTCCTTAAGAGATTCAAAACAGTATATATGAGTGACCAAAAAACGAAAGCAACAGCCAGCCTCGGTGTTTTCTTGGTGACAATAGTCCTGATATCCGGGGAATGACTATCGTCAAGATTAAAGCGGCCAGATATCATAAAAAACAGCGGAACGCTGAATTTACAAAGCATATCCCACACGGTGAGCGTTATCCACTGTGCCGAATGAATATTGAGCGAGCGCCATTGCATTGCACAAACGTGAATAACAACAACGGTGATCGCCGCTACAGCACGCATTGCATCATATTCAAATTCGCGGTTTGAATTTTTGGTGTCAGTCATCAGGAATTCTTCCTTTTAAATTGATTTAAGAATAATCCGATTGCGTATTTTGCCGTTTTGATCTCGCAAAGAGAATCAACAATAAGAAATAGGGGGATAATTATCACACAAGCTGCTACGCCGTATAAAATTACCTGCAGTAACGTGCTCATTTCCGGCAGAATCAGCTTTGAAGCATATGTTGTTGCCGCAAATACGATCATGTTTATTATCCATCTCTTATATGTTATCAGCGGGCTGCGATTTATCAGCCTGTTAGCGTAGATTATCATGTCGTTCGCTCTGTACAGCAGTGCAACTACCGTACCGATAAGGGCGCCGTAAATTCCGAGATAGTGTATTGCAACTAACGATACGGTTATATTGATCGAAGCCTCTATGACGGCTCTCCACTTTGTCTGCTCAAAATGCTGTGCAAAGTCAATGATGAGACCCGAGGACGCCCTGCTGTTTGACAAAAGGTATACTGCGGTAAAGAGCATGGGAATATACTTATCAACATACTGTATATCGGTTACTCCGGAGGTATAGATGCCTATGAATGGCAGAATAAAAATATTCAGTATGCACATAAAAGAGAAGGTCAACGACATATTGTAAACTTCATATACATTATGCAATTTTATGAAGCGTTCTCTGTCCGAATGATATATCTGACCGAGAGCGTACGAGTATGAATAAGAGATCGTGTTCAACACGCTTTTTATGACCGTATAGAAAGTCGTATACAGCGAATACACGCTCACGACCTTTAAGTTTGTAAACAGAGTCAATAGAATAATGTCTGTATTGTCAAAGACCAATCCGGCAATTTGATGTATCAAGACATAGTTTCTCTGTGAAATCGCTTCATAATCCGGTTTCACCTTAAGATTTAACCACTTATAGTATCTGCGGATGTAGTAAACGATAGCTAACATTTGAAGCACGCCGAAAAACAGGTACATTTCCTGGATCGCCACTACACCGAAGCCGTAAATGAGAAGCAGGATTTTGCATATCGAAGAAAGAATTGACGATACGGTTGAAATGTTGGTCAAGACATAACTTTTTCCCTCTGCTCCCATCAAAACATTGTATTTTCCCTGAACAAAGTAGCTAAGCACACTTGATGCACCGCTCAGGACAATAACAAGGAAAACAATGGCATTTGAAAGCGTAGTTTTAACAACATAGCAATAAACCGCGGCAAAGATAAGCACAGCGATCGCATAGATATACCCTGTACGCCGATAGAATTTGTTGGTCGCCGCCATTATAGCGTTGATCTGATCTTTGTCGTCGTTTGCAAGCGGCTTATAGAGTGCTTGATTGGTAGCTTTACCGACGCCTGCTTCAAGCAAAGTAAGGTAAGTAAAGACCGTTGAAATGGAGTGAAGCAATCCGTTGACCTCTGAGCCTAAATTGACAAGCACCAGTCTTGGGATGATAATACTCAACCCCATTGTTATTACCTGAGAAAGCAGGCCGTATATTATGTTGTTAAATCCACGTTTGGTATTCATATATTACCTACTTTCAAATGCCGACTATGGTGTGCTGATCGTGCCGCTAACATTAAATCAAAGCTAAGGTTTTAAGATGTCTTTTGCCAAGCGTGCACATAATGTCTAATTCGGTTCGGCGTTTTTTCAGTTGCGCTAATGACCTATCTTTCCCTGTTAACAGACAGCCGCTATCAGCTTCGACTCATGCGACTTATTATACTTTTAACAATAATCGCAATTCTGTGACGTAATTGTGATTTTTTATTTCTCAAATAAATGACGAAAGGGCTGTACTCAATGTCAACGCCTGCATAGATGCTGTTTCTATGCTGCGTCATTACGTTGCATATGTCTTCATATGAAGCGTAGTACAGTCTCTGCTCAAGCAGCATTTTATAGAGATTATCCATAAATTTATCGCTGTCCGATACACCGAGCAATTCGATCTGCCTTGAAAACGGCAATAAATAATCGGGCAGATCGTTAATGCTACATAAACGCCTGTATGTCTTTTTTTCGTCCTCTGATTGACGATAATGATATATAGGTTCCTGTAGGCAATAAATGTCACTACAACACGGCAAAACTTTAAGCGAAAACATAAAATCCTCCATCAGAATCATGTCCTCATCAAAAGAAGCGTTTGCTTTGACAATGGAGGCTCTTGAAAATATCTTATTGCAAACCGAGGAAAGTGAATTGCTCTCGTAGAATTCGTTAAAATTATGTATGACATTATCAACGCAGATCGCTCCCGCAAGCGGCGGAATGAGACTGTCACGGCGGTAAATATGCTCTCGGTGATAGTAATCGAATCTCATGCCGAATATCAGCATATCCGGACGCTCGATTTCAACGGTACTAACCGCATTACAAAGTGAATTCGAGTCTAAAGAATCGTCAGCATCAAAAAAGAGGATGTATTCGCCCTGCGAATTCTCAATTCCGCAGTTCCTTGCGGCAGATACGCCTGCGTTAATCTGATGAATATACCTTACCGACGGCATTTTTTGCGATAAAGAATCGCAGATGCTGCCTGTTTTATCGGTAGAACCGTCGTCAATTATCAAAATTTCGTAATCTTTAATACCCGATTCTGCGATGGAATCAACCGTATTTTCAATCGTTTCCTCACAGTTATAGGCCGGTATGATAACACTGAAAAGCATTTCTAATCCCCACTTGTTTCAGAATTCAATTGTATGTTCTTGACAGCTTCATCCCACAAGTCATCGCTGACCTCCCAAGAGAATTTGAAGTTGAGATAATCATCTACTGAAACAATTTTTACACTCAGCACTGTAAAGTAATAAAAAGCTACCGAAAGGAGCACAAGGCAGATTGTAAGAAGCTGTTTTTGCTTTTTGTTTAAGAACAGCTTATAGCTTGCGGCTGAATCATCGTATTTCTCATCTTCAAAGTCCGTAAATATCATCGGGATTAAGACGATAAGCATCTGCAAATAGTAATCGGCTAATCTCGTAAAAATATTATCGAAGCTCGAGAAAAGCTGAATAACGGTTCCGACAGCAACAACGCTTATAACGGTCGAGAATTTTTTACCGTCGATTCCTTTGATAAAGGCACCGGCAATTAGAATTATGCAAAGCATCAAAAATCTGCCACCGATACGCCCACTGGATACAAAATCCTTATCCTCATAGTAAAACTCGGTGACAAATTCAACGATGTCCTTTCTAAAAGTAAAAATCAGTATTGCAATTATGATATACAGAAGAATATTTTTGTAGGTAATTTTTCTACTTGCGATTATGTATGCGGGCAGGAATATGAAAGCCGGGAAATGGATGAAACCCGCAACGGCAACAAAAACAATGAATCTAACTGGCTTTTTCTCCATAATTGCGGAAAAGGCAAGGAGAATGAACCCCATTGCAAATGATTGTTTCAACGCACTGAATCCGAATGAATAGAAGCCGAAGCAATTCCATATAAGATAACTGAGCCACGGTGACGGCGAATGCTTAAAAACTACTATCGCAACCGCCAACTCAATGAAAACCGCTATAATAATGAGAACTATTTGAAAATTGCCGTCAGTTATCTGATTGACCGCTTTCAAGAACCACATGAAAAGAAAATTGCGCCCCTCGGAGAATACATCCTCCGAAAACCAGTCCTTGTCCTTAACGGTGAGAAATGTATAAGCATATTTTTGCAGATCGCCGGTCAGGAGCTTATATCTGAAACCGCTGACGAAAGCATGGAGCGCCGCCATAAGTATTATGTAATTTTTCTTTTTCTTGCCGCTTTGGGGCATAAGTATGCCAAAAACAATTACCGCAGCAAGAATTATATAATAAATTGCGACTCCCATTGCTACTCCGTTTCATGGTTATTTAATCAAATTCTTAAGAAAAGTTTCCGTAATTTGCGTCAATTGAGCTTCCGAAAAATCCTCGCCTCTCTTGCGGGCTTTTTCTTCATAGCTCTTTTTTAAAGCTTCATCTGTCAAAAGAGCTTTTATTCCTCGGGCAAGCGCTTTGTCGTCACTGTCGGTAATGATGCCGTATTCACTGTTGCCGAGCAGCTCACGCATACCGCTGCAATCGGTGGTAACGATCACCTTACCCAAAATAAGACTCTCGGTTATATATGTCGATATTCCTTCGTAATCGGATGAGCAAACACAGACATCCGCGGCTTTAATATATGGATACGGATTCTCTCTGTATCCGATAAGCTCGACGCTGCCCGATAGCGAAAGATCGGAAATCAGCTTCTCAAGCGGCGCTCTTTCGACGCCCTCGCCCATTATCATCAGTCTATGCTTTACGCCTTCATCAATCAGTTTTTTATGAGCTGAAATCAGTCTGTCAAACCGTTTTTGTTTTGATAACCTGCCGACCGCCAAAACCGTCGGTTCGGTTTTAACGACAGTATCGGCATCGGCGAGTCTAATGATCTCCTTGTCATTGACAGTATTATAAATAACGCTTATCCGCTCGTCTTTGCCGAACAGTTTCTCAAATCCTTCCTTAACACTCTGAGATACGCAAACAATACTGTCGAATTTGTCGTAAATATTTTTTGATTTATGGACAAAATCGGCGCTGTCGGCAAACTTCTTGCTCAAATCGCAATGCACCCAAGCGATTTTTTTCGCCTTTTTATTTGTCGAGCCCGCCATGATTTTTGTCGAGCCGCATTCGAGATAGGCAACCTCGATATCGTAATCCCCTTTTATATGCCGCGGGTATGTCAGCCCGAACGCGGTCTCGAGCCGCATAACGAGTTGATTAAGCCCCGATGCGGAGGGGTAACAATATTTGTATTTAATTCCGTCGGCAAGATTTTTTGCCGCTTCGTCGGGATAAAGGGTCTGCACCGTAATGTCGAATTCGCTTTTATTCATAGCGTTGACAAGGTTTTGGAGCACCTTTTCGGCGCCGCCGCCGTTCAAGGTCTCGATAAAAAACAGGATTTTAATCATTTCGGTCACATTTTCCGTATAGCTTATATATTTTATCCATCGTCGCTGAAGTATCAAACCCGGAGGATCTAACGATATCGGCGTATTTCTGCGGTTCGTGCCTTTCGGCGACAACAATTGTGTTCAGCCATTCATCGGCGTTGTCAAGCGGGAGCACGTTCACTAAATCTGTGATAAATACGTCGTGCGGCACACGGTCGGAAATGATGCAAGGAAGCCCGTTTGACTGTGCCTCGATGAGCGTGAGCGGCATACCCTCATAGAGCGACGGGAAAGCGAAAACATCCATAGCGCTGAGATAATCGCCGACGTTGCGGACATTGCCTGTAAGCCTGATATGCCCGTTAAGGCCCAGCTCGTTTATCCTTTGCTCAAGCAGTGGGCGATCGTCGCCTTCGCCGAGCAGCAGTAAAAAGACATTCGGCTTCGCTTTGAGTAATTTCGGCATAAGCTCTATCAGGAATTGCTGATTTTTAACTTTTGCCAAATGTCCCGCATGGCCGATAACAAAGGCTTCACTAAGCCCGAGCTTGCTTCTGATATCGTTTCGCCGCTCCTCGCTGTAGGAGAAATTCGCAGTCTCGATACCATTTAATATCAGCTCTCCCCTCTTTGAGAAGGAGCGTTTGCCGTACAGCCTCTCGCCCGCCTTAACTCCGCAGGAGACAAGCTCAGTAGAGCAGGTAAGGATAAAAAACCGCATGACGGCCTCATAAAGCCGAGTCTTGAGCCCTCTGGTCTCGAGCAGCGCCGAATGCGAATGCGATATGCGGACAGGCACGCCCCAGAGCTTTCCCGCGAGCATTGCCCAACCGATATTGAACATCGTGTGCGCGTGGATAACATCATAATGATTATGCTTAATAAGCGACCGCAGATTTTTGATGTATCTAATAAAGCTCTCGGACGGCTCGGGTATATGTATCACCTTATAGCCTTTTGCTTCTAGCTCAGGCTCATATGCTCCGACCTCATCGCCGAATACAAGATAATGAATGTCAAATCTGTCACGGTCGGCATAAAAGCCGATATCTGCGGCTACCTTTTCGGCTCCGCCTATGCGCAGCTTGGAAGCAACTATCAAAACCTTTATTCTGTTTTGCTGCATAATGTCACTTCCTTATCGCCAATTCCGCTCCAGATATCTGTGAAGCAGCCTCATTGTATTTTTCAATCCTAATATTCGATATGACAGCTTTACCGCTTTGACTTTCGGCACATGGTCGTAATTCAGCAGAAAAGCGCATTTCCCGCATCGGTCAAGGATATCGTTATAATCTTCGTCGCCGCTGAGCGTCGGCACGTCGCCGAGAAATGCGGCAAACTGATAAGCCCAATATTCATAATACAGAGCCTGCAATTTCGGGTCGCTCTCTTCTGCGGGTATCATCTCAATCGCCCGCTCTATTTGGGTGAGGATATCTAAAATATTTTTTCTGCCGACGGAAGAAGTGATCGAACCGCTGTCTCTGAGAATATAGCTGTAGAATCCGCTGCTGAGCACCGAAAAATGCTGAGCTTTTATCAGAATTTCGCCCGACCAGCCGATATCCTCGCTCAGAATGCCGGATTTGAAGAATAAATCATTTTCGATTAAAAAATCACGCTTTATCGCCTTAACATACGATGAACTGTAATACTGATATTGATATATTAAATGCTTCAGAACGCTGTATTTATCGTCACGACCGTCCGCAAGATTATCGGGTATGCAGGCTTTACGCATACTACCGTCGCTGTTAAACAGCTTATAGCCGAAACAAAGCACCTGTGTCTCGGGCTTGGAAACAAGAACTCGGTTTATCTGTTGCAGCGCTTCGGCATTGTTCCACATATCGTCGCTGTCAAGAAAGAGGATGTATTCGCCGCGTGAAGCTCTTAATCCTGTGTTGCGAGCGGCGGAAAGCCCGCCGTTCGGCTGATGAATGCACTTGATCCTTTCATCTCGTGCGGCATATTCGTCGCAAATTTTGCCGCAGTTATCGGGCGAGCCGTCGTCAACAAGCACTATCTCAAAATCACGGAAGCTCTGAGCCAATACGCTGTCAACGCATCTGCGGATATACGGTTCGACATTATAGACGGGTATTATAACGCTGAACTTATATGCGGCATTTTTCATCTAAGCCACCCTCAGGAATATTTTTTCTTCCAGTAGAAGTATAGAAGCTTACCGGGAATTAAGCCGATCAGCGCCAAAGCGAGATGGTCGCTCTCCAACATTGACTTAATCATCGGGATTCCGGCAAAGCTGCTGTAGCAATTATATAATAGCGAGTTTTTCAGACGTATTAGAATCGGTAATTTCTTATTCATATAAACATTCGCGTTATACCTGCCACCGAGCGGGTTATTAATTCTCAGCTTCCTGCCGGCCTTTGTCAGTCCGTCGTCAAGATACTCGCAAATATAGACAGCTTTGTCAATGTAAACGCCCTTACCCGCAAGCTCGATATTAAGGAAAGCCGCGCCCTCGCCGATAAATCTTTCGCCGTCAAAAGCAGGAAACGGGTATCTCTTAAACAGCTCGGTGCGAAAAACATCGCAGCAATCGCGGCTGTGCATGTCAGAACGGCGGCGCACACGGTAAGTCTCCGTAACGGTGTTGGGGTTATCAACGTAGCAAAACAGTGTGCCCTCAGGCGTTACTTTGTAAAAATACAGAACATTGACCGCTTGGTTTGAATCATATTTTTTCCATTCGGTTATTATTGTTTCAACGGCGTTTGGAGCGAGCACATCGTCACTATCAAGCACCGTAACATAATTTCCTTTAATGTACCTATGCGCCGAATTCAGCGCGGTGTGCTTGCCGCCGTTACGCTTGCGAATATAGTCGAACGGAACTCCTCCGTCAGCAGCGAAGGATTCGATCAGTTCTTCCGTGCCGTCGGTGCTGCCGTCGTCGACTATTATCCATTGATAATCTCGGCACGTCTGCCTTGCAAGAGAGTTAAAGCAAGCGCTCAAAGTGTGTGCTCGGTTATATGTCGGAGTTATGATAGTAAGGGTCGGTGATGGAGAAGAATTGGAATAACGGAGCTTTTCGGTTGTTATCTCGTTCATAGCACGCCTCCGCAAAAACTATCCAAAAATTTTCGATTTAATTCTAACTATCAAATCAATGATACGACCCATTCTCAAACACACCGGCATCGCGATCATCTTGCATTTTAACCCGATCGGCTCAATTCTATCGGCGTTAAAAGCCGTGCATATTCTCTTAATCTCTGCCAGTCTTTGCTTGTTTGTTAAGTCAATCTTGGTCAATTCATTAAAGCATGAATATGCGCTGCGGTAGAATGCCCATGACAGAGCCGACTCATAGTGCCTTGATTTGTGAGAGGAGGCACGGTACGCAGAATACATTCTGCGGTCAACAGTTATAAGCTGATCAAGCAGATACTCCCTGTATTTACGTGAAAGTGAGTCTTTATCTGAAACATCAAAATTATAGATGATATCGTTAACGGATTTAATTGAAGCGATATTCATCGCATATTCAAAAAGAAAAAGCTGATCTTCACCAATCGCCAGCCGACCGTCAAACACAATGCCGCGGGATGAAATAATCGTTCTTTTGAATGCTTTGTTACATACAGAACTGAAATTGTACTCTTGCATCGCTTGAGCGATTCGCATGGCTATTCCGTCTGGAGAATTCTCAAAAAAACAACCCGTTTGACATTTTTGTTCTGCTCCGCCGACAGCCTGCGCCCCAAAGATAACGAGATCAGGCGAAGAGTTTGAATATATACCGTTTAAGACATTGAAATAGTTGTCACTTATGTAGTCATCGCTGTCTAAAAACAGGATATACTCGCCTGCTGCGGATTCAATTCCGAGATTCCTTGCGGACGATACGCCGCCGTTATCTTTACAAATATACTTAATGCAAGAATACTTAGCCGAATTGACACTGCAAATCGCAGCGCTGCCGTCCGAGGAGCCGTCGTTCACAAGAATCAATTCATAATCTGTAAACGATTGCGCTAAAACACTGTCAATACAGCGCTGTAAAGTTTTTTCCGCATTATAAACGGGAACAATTATTGAGTATTTCATTTTATCCTCAATTCAAACAGAAAGAATCAGTGAATGCAAAACTTCAGTAGCCGTTGATTCATTAAAAGCACAGACGGCGGTCATATTGTAATTGCCCATTTCTTCACGGAGTTTATTGCTGGCGCGAAGGACTTTGACGGCCTTTGCAACTTCTTTGGGCTCATTCGGCACAACAAAGCCGCCTTTTTCATTATCTATAAGGTCGGTATTGCCGCGAATGTCGGAGCATACGACAGCCTTGCCGTTTGCCATTGCCTCCATGAGCGCACGGGGCAAGCCCTCCTGAAGCGAGGTGAAAACGAATATATCAGCCGCGCAGCAAAGCTCATGTATATCCCGCCTATAGCCGAGAAAATGAACGCTGTCGCCAAGACCGAAATCGTTTACCATTGCTTTCAGCGCAGCCTCGGACTCGCCGCGGCCGCAGATAAACAGCTTGATATGCGGATCTTTTAATTGATGAAGAGCCTCGATTATTACATGCTGATTTTTACGTCGGGTCAGCTCGCCGACATTAAAGAGCATAATATCGTTTTCGTCAAGCCCCAGTTCCGAACGCTTTGCGGCACGAATATCATCATTCGGCGCGAATTTCTCGAGGTCAACGCCTATTCCGTTTATCTTCTCAACACGCTCTGCGTGAAAAGTCTTTGCGCGCTGATAATCCTCGTTATTTATCGTGATTATCATATCGCAAAAACGTGAGCAAAATTTTTCGACAGGGTAATATATAAGCCAATTGAACTTAGGAGCGCCCTTATAGAAGTGAAAGCCGTGAGCCATATATATGACATTGGTGCCGTTGCGGCGGGCTTTCCTTGCGGCAAGCCTTGTCATAACGCCCATAACCGGCTCATTTGTCCAAATAATGTCCCAATGCTGCGAATTGATGAGCTTTTTCAGATCCTTATAGCCGTTTAAGTTACCGGGAGAAAACGGACTGCGGACAAGGCGCACGGTATGCACTTTTGCAATACCATAAAGCTCGCCACGGAGTTCGTCGAGCCTGCTGCCGACATCGGAGCACGCCAGCTCGACCGAGAAGCCGTTTTGCGATAGAAATTTGACATGGGGTACAAGGAACTGTAATGCCATAAGGTCGGTACAGGTCAGCAGTAAGCGCTTCATTTGCCCACCTCTGCGAGTATTCTGTCGGCAATTCCTTTGGCGTCAAGACCGAACTGCGAGCGCAGATATTTTTGATTGCCGACGAGTGAAGAATATGTGTCATTAAGGCCGATGCGTATAAGCCTTCCGTGGCTGCGAAGCTCCGAAATGACCTCGGCAACGGCGCTGCCGAAGCCTCCTACGATATTATGCTCCTCAACGGTGACAATGAGGTCATAATTCTCGGCGCAGTGCTCAATGACCTCACGGTCAATAGGCTTCACAGTCGGGAAAGTGTATACGGCAGGGTTAATGCCGCTGCCCTCAAGTATCTCAACAGCGCTGCCGATCTCGTCAAAAATCGCTCCTGTTGAGAAAACAGCGACCTTTTCGCCGTCGCGGATCTTAATGGCTTTACCTATCTCAAAATTGTCAATGCGATCATGGATACGCTTCTCGCCTCCCCTGCCGAGCCTCAAATAGCAGGTGCCGGGGTAAGCGGCAATGGCCTTGGTGGCCTCCTCCGCCTCAACAAGGTCGCCGGGGCAAAGCACTGCAACTCCGGGCAGCGCGCGCATAACGGCGATATCCTCGGTAGCCTGATGGCTCATGCCGAGCGAGCCGTAGACGAAGCCGCCGCCGACGCAGACTATCTTGACATTTGCCTTAGGATAAGCGCAGTCATTGCGGATCTGTTCAAGACAGCGAAGAGTCGGGAAATTGCCGATAGAATAGGTGAAAACAGTCTTGCCCTCAAGAGCCATACCTGCGGCGACCGAGGTCATATTCTGCTCGGCGATTCCGGCGTTTATGAATTGATCGGGGAGCTGCTCCCAATAGGGCTTCAGCACACCGAAGCCTAGATCGCCCGTGATTAGCTCAACGTTCGGGTCGGCTTTTGCGATATCTATCAAAGTGTGAACGAAAGTATCTCTCATTTTTGCATCTCCATCTTAAAATAACTCGGATGCCAGCCGGCGGAGGTGGTGTGGTCGATGCCTATATCCGCGCCCTCTTCGGGCTTTATCGGGTCGGCTATGCCGTTCGGAGTATAGGGATCGGTAACGCCCTCGGGCATCGCTGCGTGAAGCTCGGTTACGGCGCCGTCATATTCCCAGCCGTCGTGCGGGAAGCGATAATGCCACAGAATATCGTTCTCCATGAAAGAAACTCCCCTGCCCTTGACGGTGTTTGCAATAATAACCGTAGGCTTGCCTGCGGTATTTGAAGTATCTTTAAGGGCGCTTCTGAGCGCGTCGTGGTCGTGACCGTCAAGCTCGATCGCATTCCAGCCGAAAGCACGCCATTTGGCGGCAAAGTCCTCAAGCTCGAGCGTTTTTTCACAGTAATCAAGGCTCTGCATATGATTATGGTCAACTATCGCAACGAGATTGTCGAGCCTGTAATGGTTGGCAAAAAGCGCAGCCTCCCAAACGGAGCCTTCGTCGCATTCGCCGTCACCGAGAACCGCAAACACACGGTTGCCCCTGCCGTCCTGCTTTGCGGTCAGCGCCATGCCCGCGGCGGCGGAGAGACCGTGACCGAGCGAGCCGGTGGAGAAATCCACGCCGGGCACATAGTGCGAAACATGACCCGAGAGGCGGCTGCCGTTCTGATAATGTGTTTTCAGCTCGGCAGGGTCAAAGAAGCCGCTCTCCGCAAGGGCGGCATAAATCGCCGCTCCTGCATGACCCTTGCTGAGTATAAATCTGTCGCGCTCCGACCACTTCGGATCCTCTGGGTCAAAGCGCATTATATCTGCATAAAGCACGGCAATAATATCGGCAACCGACATTATCGCGCCGATGTGACTGCCGCCCGAGAGATGAGTCATCTCGATGCCGTGACGGCGGATAAGCCACGCAAGTTGAATACTGTTCATTATAATTACCTCATACCTAAAATCAATTTAATAAGGCGACGGTGTAGAAACGTGCATTTGCGGTAGATGAAAATCAACGCGGTCGGGAAGATTACTCCAACGGCAAACATGGCAGGAGTCGTGATGTACCAAGGAGCGGAAAAGTGACTGCATAGCCGCTCGACAACCGCTTGAGCGGGCCATGAATATATGTAGTAGGTGAAGACGTTGTGTGCAATGAAATCAGCGCAGGGCACGACAGCATATTTGAGCAACTGCCCCAATTCCCAACAGGCGGCGAGCATGAGAAACGTCGTAATGAAATCAAATTCCATAAATGAATATCTACTGTCAAACCAAATAAAAGAGGTGACACCGCCCGCCGTAAACAGTACAACTGCAATTATTCTGACGAAATTCGGTATATTAAAATCTTTATCGGAGAGTTTTCTGCATAGTAAATAACCCACGCCAAAATAAACCGCAAATTCGCAAATGTCTTTGATAGCCAAAAAATCGGATTTAATTCTAATGATATTCGCTGTGAGCAGCAGACCGATAAACAAACCGAGAGACTTTGATACTGTGTTGAGATGCCTGTTGTATGATGTTAGACCGTACCAATCGTCAATGAGACGAAAAACACCGAAGGCTGCATAATACACAAAAAGTACGGGCAGGAACCAAAAGTGCCCCCATACGCCGTTCCTCGGCTCAATAAACGAGGTCAGTAAATATGAGATAGAGAGACCCGAAATTCCGCCGTTCTCAAGCGCATATTTCGGCACAAAGGTAACAAGCGTCAGGACGACATAGGGCGTAAGCAGCCGCAGCGCCTTCTCCTTCAGCCATTTAAAATAGCCGAGGCGGCTCATACTGTCGGAATATGCAAACAGGTAGCCTGCGATCAGGAAGAAAAGCGGCATATGAAAGGTATAGATGAATTCTATCCACTTGCCCGGGAAGGTGCTCCAATCGTTTGGGTGCGAGTGACCGAGTATAACAAGCAAAGTACCGAGAGCATAGAGCATATCTATCTCGCGGAGTCTCAACTTCGGTTTGGATTCGACTGTCATTCCGACACCTCGTTCAATTTTTTTATTTCAGCTTCATCCAAATGCCAGCCGAGGGCTTCCGCATTCGATGCAAGCTGCGAGGGACGCTTTACACCGGCGATCACGACTGAATCGGGCATTGTATCAAGTATCCAGCGTATGGCGCAGGCGGCAACAGTCTTGCCGTGGTTTGCGGCAACACCCTTTAACACCTCGACTATACGCAAATTCTGTTTCATCTTTTCGCCGTGGAAATTAACATATATTTCACGGCTGCGGCGGTCGTCGGAGCCGAAAGCAGCGTTGATATCATATTTGCCCGTCAAAATCCCCTGCCCCAGGCTGCCCCACGTCATCGGGGTCACACCTATCTCGTCATGCAGATATCTCAAATCGGCTTCGTTTTTGCGGCAGGCAAGCGAGAATTCATCCTGACATGAAGCAAATCTGCCCGCAAAAGGCTTGACCTCGTCAAAATCGTCGGGATGAATATTTGAAAGACCGTAGCTGAGTATTTTACCGGCTTCTTTTTGTCTCTCAAGAGTCTCAACCACCGCATCGAGCGGCGTTACGCCGTCGCGGTAGTGTATCTGGTAAAGATCGACATGATCCGTGTCGAGACGTTTAAGGCTCGCATCGAGCGCTTTAACAATGTACTCGGGCGAATTATCGTAAAAAGTCTTTGAATTCTCTACTCTTACGCCGAATTTGGTGGCGATAACGGCTTTATTTCTGTCCCCGCTGAGGGCCTTGGCAAGCGTTTTTTCGGATTGACCGAGGCCGTAGGTGTCGGCAGTGTCAAAGAAGTTAACTCCGCAGTCGAGAGCGGCTCTAACCGCGTCGATAAGCTCGGATTCGCTGACATTGCCCCAGCCGTAGCCGCCCATGGGGCAGCCGCCCATGCACAGGCGCGAAACACTTATATTTGTATTTTTAAGAGTTATGTATTCCATCCTCTTGCTCCTTTGCTGCGCCGATATACTTAAAGGCTTTTTTCAGAACGCTGAAAACAGTCTTAAAAAACAGCACAATATCGGTTTTGAGCGAAACCTCTTTTGCGTATTTGACGCGCAGGGCGTTTTTATGCTTTAAAACGTATTTCTCATACATTTCATCGGCGTTATCGGAGCCGACTATCTCATCAAGGCTTATGAGCTCAAGTGAACTGTAATCCGTTATGCCTGGTCTGACTTCAAATATCAGCTTCTCGTCGCCCTCATAGCGGTCGGTGTATTTCAGCAGCTCAGGCCGCGGGCCGACAAAGCTCATGTTGCCGATAAGCACATTATATATCTGCACTATCTCGTCGCCCTTGACCTTACGGAGAAACGCACCCGAACGGGTTATCCTCGGGTCATTCAGAGCAGTTGTACCGCCGCCGATCTTATCGGCATTCTTGACCATAGTCCTGAATTTGAATATTCTGAACGCCTTGCCTTTATATCCGCCCCTGAGCGGAGTATAAAACACGGGTAATCCGTCCTCAATGGCTATCATTATTGAGAAAACAATGACGACCGGCAGCAGCAGCACGGAGAGGATAAGCGCGGCGATAAAGTCAAAAATGCGCTTGAAGAATCTGTTGTATATACCTGCGTAGCCGCATTTCTCTGCCGTCGGCATCGGATCCACCTCATTTAATCAGTCTTTTTTGGGAATATAGGTCGGCACCATCTTTTTGACAATGGTTCTGATATCGTCGTCGTTATCATAGGCGGCGGTCATCAGCTCCTCAAGCTGCGCGCGGAATTCCGCGGTGTCGAAAGGAATCGGATTGCCGATATGAATAAGTTTATTCGGAGTGCGTTTAAGACCCTCCTCAGCCATGAGCTTCTCCTCATAGAGCTTCTCGCCCGGGCGGAGACCCGTATACTCGATCTTGATATCAACATCGGGCACAAGACCCGAGAGCTTGATAAGATTGCGGGCGAGCGTATCTATCTTGACGGGCGAACCCATATCGAGCACGAATATCTCGCCGCCGTGGGCATATGCGCCCGCGAGCAGCACAAGCGACACAGCCTCGGGGATAGTCATAAAGTAACGCACTATATCGGGATGAGTGACGGTCAGCGGGCCGCCCCTCTCTATCTGCTGCTTAAACAGCGGCACAACGGAGCCGTTGGAGCCGAGCACATTGCCGAAGCGAACGGCAACGAATTCTGTGCGGAGCTTGCCCTCAGGCTCGGCTGCGGCGGCACGGGGATGAATATGCAACGTGGAGATACTGCTCATATCGCCGTTCTTAACGCAGCGGTCAAACGCCTGGATGACCATCTCGCACAGTCTCTTGCTGGCGCCCATAATATTGGTCGGGTTGACAGCCTTATCCGTGCTTATGAGCACAAAGCGCTTGCAGTTATTTATCATTGCCGCATAGGCGGTCTTATAGGTGCCGACGACGTTGTTTTTGATAGCTTCACAGGGGCTGTCCTCCATCAGCGGGACATGCTTATGAGCCGCGGCATGGTACACGATGTCGGGATGATATTTTTTGAATACATACTCAAGCCTTCTTGAGTCGCGCACCGAGCCGATGAGCACGGTCAGCTCCATTTCGGGGTATTTCTCGCGCAATTCCTGCTGAATGGCGTAAGCGTTATTCTCGTAAATATCAAATATTATAAGCCTTTCGGGCTGATGTGCGGCTATCTGGCGGCAAAGCTCGCTGCCTATTGATCCGCCGCCGCCCGTGACAAGTATCGTCTTGTCCTTTATCATTTCAAAAACGTCGCTCATATCGGTCCGGAGCGGCTCTCTGCCGAGCAGATCCTCGACAGAAACGTCACGAAGCGAGCCGATATTGATATCGGTGTTGGCATACTGATAGAAATCGGGCAGATTTTTCAGCACGCAGTTTGTCTCGCTGCAAATATTGAGGATGTCGCGCTTATTCTCTTTTGAAGCGCTCGGAATAGCGATATAGATCTTGTCTATATCGTATTTCTCGACAAAGTACATTATATCGTCACGGCCGCCGACTATTGGGATGCCGTCGATGTATCTGTTCCACTTGTTGGGGTTATCATCGATAATGCAGACAACCTTGTCGCCCGAGAGCCTGTTTCTCACGATGCTCCTGATTATCGTCTGACCCGCTCCGCCCGCGCCGATGACCATAACATTATGCGAGCCGTCGGAGCTCCTGACCCTGCGGATCTCAAGAAGCAGGAATCTATATGAGAAACGAGCCGCGACGAGCAGTATCATCTGGAAGCAGGAGCCCCAAAGATAATACGATATCGGCATACGGTAATAGATAACTGTGATGAGCAGGATATGCAGCAAGGACGCAACTGTGCTGCCGATGCAGGTGTGGGCAAGCTCGTTGAAGCTCGCATACTGCCAGACGCTCTGATACATCTTTGACGCATAGAATATCACAAGGCACAGGATCGTGTAGATCGGTATGAATTTGACATAGGCTCTGACATAATAATCGGGTATCTGCGAAAAGAAGCCGTCAAATCTGAAGAGCAGCGCAAGGAAATATGAGACATTCACCGCCATTATGTCATAAACGGCGAGCAGGATGCTCATTATGTACCAATGCTCGATATGAAATTTTTTTGAACGCACCGATAAGCGTCGCTTCATAGTATCATTCCTTAGCTGTCGGCGCCATTTCACCGTTTGCGCCGATTTTATAAATGTGGTCGCAATATTTCAGCATACTCTCTCTGTGAGTCGTGATTATGCGGATCCTAGAGCCGTTTTGCTCCATAATATTCTCAAGCACACGCTTCTCCGTATCGGAGTCGAGCGCCGAGGTGGTCTCGTCCATGAGCATTACGGGCGAATTGCGCAATAACGCTCTGGCTATCGCAAGGCGCTGAAGCTGACCCTGCGAAAAATTCATGCCGCCCTCGCCTATCAGGGTGTTGATTCCCTCGGGCAGAGATGCGATATATGAATAGATATCGGCGCTCCTGAGAGCGTCCTCAAGCATTTTATCGTCCGCCTCGGGTCTCACGAGCCGCAGATTCTCCGCGACGGTGCCCGAGAACATACCGACATCCTGCGGCACATAGGAGCAAAAGCGCCTTGTGCTGTCGGAGACATCGACGGTCTTGCCCGACGGAGATCGGAAATATATGCGCCCGTCAGTCGGCTTGACAATGCCGAGAATAAGCTTGAGCATGGTGGTTTTGCCTTCGCCGGACGGGCCGATTAGCCCGATAGTGCTGCCCGGCGACGCCTCAAACGAAACGCCTCTGAGCACGGGAGACTCGCTGTCACGGTAGGTGAAGGTCACATTGTCGAATACGACCGTCACTCCCCCATTCTCGGAATCGGCGAGCACTTCCTTTGCCCTCACGCTGTCGGCGTCCTTCTCCTCATCAAAACAGGTGACCTCCATTATACGTCCTGCCGAGGTGGCAAGCGAAACAGCCGTCGGTGCAAGCGAGGCAAGCGCGCTGAACGACGAGGTGAGCGAACCCGATATCTGCAAAAAAAGCGTCATGGTACCGTAGGTTATTGCCCCCTGCCAAAGGCGGTATACGCCCCAGCCGTAGCAGGAATAGGAGACGATGAGACCGAGCATCGAGAGACAGAATGTGAGCAAAATGCTGAACTTGTCATATTCAAGGCGCATACTGCGGTAATTCTCGAGTATAGTCTTGAAATTTGATATATACTGCCGAGTGAGGTCAAAGGCTTTGATAACCTGAATATTCTGAACCGATTCCTCGGAATACGAGAGTATCTTGCCGTTGAGCTCGCGGCTCTGCTTGTTGTATTTTCTGATGGTTTTGAGCAGAAAGCGCGAAGAGATAAAGAGAAAGGGCGCGCTCATCAGAGCGAGAACTGCCATTGTTTTATCGTAGTATAACACGATGCCGAGAGCGCCGAAAAACTGCACAAATCTCGTGACCGCTGTCGGTATGAATCCGATAACGCCCGATGAAACTGAGGCGGCGTCGCCCTCAAGCCTGTTGAGCAGATCGCCCGAGTGAAAAGCGCCGATATCCTCCCAAGCCGCAGAGACGATGTGCGAATAAATATCGTGCCTTATCTCGTTGTTTGCCCTGCTGCCGACAACGGCCGAGAGCCACGAGGTAAGCGCCTGAAACACATATTGAAACACTGCAAGCCCTATAACAAGCGTTATATACTGCGGCAGCTTGGCGCCGATATGCTGAACAACGGCGTCCACAAGGAACTTGGTCGCAAGCGAAGTGCCCAGAGACATCACGGCGGAGAACATACCGAGAAGTATATATGCAACGATTATCAGTCTGTAGCGCCTTGCATATTTCAGCAGCCACCTCCACTCGCCTATCATGCAGCGAAAGAGTGAGGCGTAATCCTTAGATTTCTTCATGCGCTTCTCCCTTGCGGGTCTTATCACGGTGCTTGCGGTGATGCTTCTCCTGCTGCTCGCCGTAGCCGTATCCGTAATACCCGTAGCCGTAACCGTATTTGCCGTATTTACCGTAGGATTTATACCCGTATCCATAACCGTAGCCATAGCCGTAACCATGGCCGTAGCCCGAGAAACCTGAAAGAACGCCGTTCAAAACGCAGCCGAATATCTTAACATCGGATGCCACAAGATTATTGAGGCCGCTGCGTATCTTGGAGGTACGGACGGTATCCTGATAAACAACATAAACTGCGCCGTCGGAGACCTGAGCCGCAAAAATAGTGTCGGATACAAGACCGCACGGCGGAGTATCGACAAGCACTATGTCGTAATCGTCTTTGACCTCGTCAAAAATACGCTTATATTCGTGAGAATTCAGGCTCATGCGCTCATCTTCACCGGTAAGAATGTGAAGAAACGAAATTTTGTATTTCTCAAGATAAGCTATTTTGTATCGCTTGGCGGTGATATCATAGTCGATTTCTTCGGGGTCAAAGCCGAGCAAGGCGGCGACGCTGGGGTGGCGCAGATCGGCGTCGATAAGCAGCACCTTTTTGTCGTGCTCCGCAAGTGAAAGCGCGAGATTAGTTATAACGGTAGTCTTGCCCTCGCCGGGAGCCGTGCTTGTGACGGTGACAACCTTATCATGCTCACCGAGAGAGTGGAGGAAGGTGTTTCTCAGCACTCTGAACGACTCCTTGAAGCCGCTCCCCACACCGTCGTTGGTCAGCAACACCGCTCTGTCAAACTCCATCTTGTGCTTCTTAAAGACGACCTGCGGCACCGTGCCGAGAGCCTCGCAATTGAGCTCGGATTTGATATCCTTTTTGGTGCGGACGGTGTTCCTCGCAAAGGCATAAAGCAGAATAAGCATCAGACCGAGAGCCGCCCCGTAAAGCGACCATTTCAGCGCCGAGCGTTTATATCCCGCGCCGTTTGACGGCTCGGTCGGCACCTCCGGGCTTGATATCATATTGAGCTTTATGTTGCCGACAACGTATTTTGCGATCGAGGGGTAATTCTTTATTGCTGACATAAGGGTGTCATAGGTTGTTTGAGGATCCTTGCCCGTGGCTGTCATGGTGAACATATTTGAGCCTGTCACCGCTACAGCACTGAGGCCCGCGGGCATTGCGGGCACCTGCATATCCTCGCACACGGCCTCCTGAAGCAGGTTGCTGCCGAGAATATACGGGAAGGTCTTTGCAAGCTGAGAGGCGGTCGAGCTGTCGTAATAGAACGAATAAGCCGAAACGCCCGATATGGAATTCATATTGTTCTCCGTGCTGACGGTAAAGGTTGCGGAGGCGGTGTAAACGGGCACATATTTCAGACGACCGCTGACAAATTTATAACCGCCCGCAAGCACGGCGAGCGCAACACAGACCCACCAGAATTTCATCAGACCCTTCCAAAGGTCGCTGAAATACAGGCTTATCTTTTCGTTATTCTGCTCCGCATCCTGCCTTTTGTTTTCACTTTGATTCATATCAGATCTTCATCCTTCATCAGTGATTAGGATTATGCCTTATCCTTTTCGGAGATCCGCTCCGTGTCATATTTGCCGTAATGTGAATAGCGGCCGTATTTGTCGTATTTATCGTATTTTTTGCCGTAGTAGTAGCCGCCTTCGTCAAAGCCGTTGATGCCGGCGAAGCTGAATTCGGGATAAACGTCATTCAACACGCAGCCGAGCACATCGCCGCCGACCTCACGCAAGGTAACGAGAGCGTCGTTGAGCGAGGACGCCGTGACAACATCGGTACGAACCACCATCATGGTCTTATCAACTATTTTGACGATATCGGTTACAGAAGCGTCGACCGAAAGCGGCGCAGTATCGACAATGATGTAATCGACCTTTGTCTTTAACGCGCTGAGCACCCGCTCGACCTCGCCGCTCTCTATCCAGCTCCTGTAATCGGGGTACGGCTTGGTATTGATTGCGAGATAGAGCGACGATTTCTTGTATTTCCTGAGCTTGAATTCGCTGTATTTTATCTTGTTCTCAAACAGCTCGCCAAGCTCCGAGAATTCATTGTAACTTTCTTCAAATATTTTGTAAAGGGCGGGCTTCTTTGCGTCGAGGTCAAAGAGCACGACGTTATATCCCCTGTCGGCAAGCGAGAGGGCGATATTTGAAGCGACGGTAGATTTACCCTCGTTCTCCGCAACGCTCGTGACGGCAAAGACCTTGTCGCCGCCGCGCCTGTTGAGATATTCGAGCCTTGCCGCTATCTTATGGAAGCTCTCGACGAATTTGAGGCTGATGAAAGCGTTGCTGTGAATTAACAGACCCTTTTTCTTTCGCTGGATATAATCACGCAGATCCATGCGTTTATTCTCGTGGACTATGGTGCCAATGAGCTTTGAATCAATTTTGGAATTAAATGCGTCCTCATTTTTGACCGTATCGCGGAACACCGATATGGCAACTATCGCGAGAACGGCAACAAAGGCGCATCCGAGAGCGACTATGAGTTTATTTTGGGATGAAATATTATTTGACGGCGCATGAGGCATTGAAGGCTGCTTGATAACGCTTATGGTCGCATTCTCAAAGAGGTTATCCGCCACCTCAGGATAGACGCTCAAAACCGCCGAAAGCAGCTCATATGAGGTCTGAGGGCTTGACGAGGTGACCTTGACATCCATGAGGTTAGTCTCGGAGAGCACCGTGGCGCTGACCGTGCCGTTGAACGAGGACACGCCAGCCTGAACGGCGGCTTTCTCTTTAATTGTCGGCTGGGTGAATATCTTGGTGTAGACCTCCGCCATTTCGGAGGAGATGCTGACGAGCGAATACGGATTTGAAGCTGAGCTCTTAGCCGTCACGACGAGCGTTGCGCTCGAGGTATATTCCGGAGAATACACGCTGTAGGAGGCTATGTATATCCCCATCATCCCGATAAGCGCGGCAAGCAAAACCACCCATGCATTCATCAGCAGGTCTTTCAGAATGCTGTGCCATTCGATTATAATTTTATTCTTCTGCATAAATCAGTTCCCCACTATAACAGTCAAAACGCTGTGACCCTCATAACCCTCTGTATCCGAAGCGTAATAATGGACAAGATATGTGCCGTCGTTGTTGGGGTCGACCTCTGAGACAACTCTCACGGCAGGAGCTATCGCATTGCCCGAGTAATCCTCGATTGACCTCACCATTGAGGCGTAATCCGGTTGCTCGCCCTTTTTGATGTTTATCAGATATTTTGTGAGATATATCTTCGGCGCCGAGAGACTTCTGTCCTCAACAATAAGGGGCAGTTTGATATAGGACTGATCGCCCTTGCTGTTGGTAACGACGGCTTCAACGGAGAATTCGCCCGGAGTGGAGGCAACAAAGTTGCTCGAGGTGACTATCATATCCCTCGTGATATTGCCGTCAAGGCAATCGGTGGCGTAAAGTATGTTGGAGACGCCGACGTTCTCATATATCGAGAAGCAAAGATCGCCGTAAAGGCCGAAAGAAGGCGAAACATAATCAGTGTAGCGTATCTTCCTTGAAGCATTCGCAACGTGATTGTCGCCGTCGCACACGGCGTAGGTGACTTTGCAAACGCTCTTTTCTGTGAATTTTGAGATCGACTCAACGATAACTTTAGATGTGATGTCGCCGTCCTTATCGTCGTGAGCGGTAACGCCCTTGAGCAGATCCTCGTTTGTCGCCTTGATGCTGACGTCGAGCATATCGCCCTCGACCGTTATTACGGGGATCGTATCGTCCCTGTTCAGCTTATTGCTGATGAAAAAGTAAGAAAAAACTATAAGCGTCACGGCAAAAAGCGCCGAAACCGCTATTCTCAAAAACCTCATCATAGGCTATAACTCCTCAAAAACCGTAAATTTCTTTATTCTCTAAAACAAGGGAAGGATTAGTTTTGAACAGCATATCCGCATAATCGCGGGAATACATCACCGATATCGCCTCATGAGCGTCGGCGAGGAACGGAGTGCGTACATATGGGCTGTGGGCGTCGCTCGCCACAAAATCGGCAAGCCCGTAGTCAAGCAAGCGATAAGCCGCTCTCTTTGCACGCATACCGAAGCTGCCCTTGAGGCTGCCTTTATTCACCTGAAGCAGGCAGCCGAGATCTTTAAGACGCATCGCCGCGTCATCTTCTTCGCAGACAAAGGCGTATCTCTCGGGGTGAGCAACTATCGGCACATAGCCCTCGGCTTTTATCTGACCGATCATGGCGTAAGCCTCCACGGAGTATTCGTAAAAATCAAATTCGACAAGCGCATAGCGGGAGCTGTTCAGCGTTATCAGCTTGCCCTCACGGAGCAATCTGGCAGTCTCGGTGGTCGTGAATATCTCCTGACCGGGGTAGACCTCGATGCCGACGCCCTCCCTTTTAAGCTCGGAATTGATAAGAGCGAGCCTTGACTCCAACTCGGCGCACCAATAGTTGCGGTAAGAGCCGGGCACGTTGCTGTGCGGGGTCGCTATCACCTTGACGGTGCCTCCCCTCTCTGCAAGGCGAAGCATTTCGACCGTCTCCGCCAAATCATCGGAGCCGTCGTCAACACCGTATAAAATATGGCAATGTATATCGACCATTCTGCACCTCAATCGGGAATTAACGGGGTTAAAAGCCCATTAGCTCATTATCTGAATTATTATAATACACTATAAAAACAAAATCAATATTTATGCGACAAAAAATGTTCACAATTCAGTAATTTGTTGGAAATTGCATAAAAAAAGACGACCGATGAGGCGGTTTATGCATCAGTCATTTAATCATTGCCTCGAGCGGAGGCGCATATATTCAAACGGGGTGAGAAAATGTTTGGATTTTTGGCACAGTTAATATCAAAGGGCTTTCTTTTTTTTGCGCTGCATATCAGGAATCCGGGGTCGTTCCCGCCTGCCCTGAGCGCTAAGGAGGAGCGAAAGCAGCTTGAACGCTATAAAAACGGCAGTGTTGAGGCGAAAAACATACTTATCGAGCACAATCTGCGGCTCGTGGCGCATATAGTCAAAAAATACTATTCGACCTCGGATGAGCAGGACGATCTGATCTCCATAGGCACGATAGGGCTGATAAAAGCGGTGAATACATTCGACGACTCGAAGAATATCAAGATTGCGACCTACGCCTCAAAGTGCATAGAGAATGAAATCCTCATGTTCATGCGGAGCAGGAAGAAATCGGCACATGACATCTCGATAAACGAGCCGATAGACACCGACGGCGAGGGAAACCCGCTCACGCTGATGGATATAATAAGCGTTGAGGACACCATCGCCGACGACATTGACCAAAAAATCAAGGTCAAAAGGCTGTATGAGCTGGTGGAGGATATGACCGATCCGAGGGAAAGGTCGATCCTGATAATGCGCTACGGTCTTTATTCGACTGACCCGATGACACAGCGCCAGATCGCGTCAAGGCTCGGCATATCGCGATCTTATGTCAGCCGGATTGAAAAGAAAGCCATTGAACGCCTGCGCGAGGGCTTTGGGGAATAACGGAAAAAAGGCCATCCCCCTCTCACGAGGAAGACAGCCGCTATTGCAAATCAAAAATCAGCCAACGAAAAGGACGATCAGAGTTGCGACAAGGGAAAGAATGAAGAACACGGTCGCAAGGACTTTAGTGATCCTAACGAGCTTCTGCTCAACGGTTCTGCTCTTATTTTTACCGAGGAAAGTCTCGGCACCGCCTGCGATAGCGCCCGAAAGACCTGCGGAACGACCCTCCTGGAAGAGGACGATGGCGATAAGTGCGAGCGAGGTGATGATAAGAACTATACCTAATACGATCTCATACCAATTCATGGTTGAAAACCTCCAAAAAATATTGTACTCACGAATTTTAACACATATCAGCTGCAAATGCAAGATATTTTTTAAATTCTTCTGCCAAAAAATTCATTGTATTGCCGAAAAGCGGGCGGCAATAATAGTTTTGCAGGGAAAGTCGAATTACCGTGCGTTTGCCGACTGATTCTCCGCCGCAAGCCGTTTACCGCAGCAATACAAGCGGTGAGCGGCTTTTGACTTTATTCAAAAGTCATCTGCTCCGCCTCATCCTCGCTGCTGAGCAGCGCACCGGCGGCGGGCAGATTCTTTGCCCTGTAGCGATAGGCTTTGGCGAATTCGCCCTCACGATATTTGCGGGCGCTCATCAGGCGCTGACCCTTTTTAAGCGCCATAACGCCGACGCCTATGGTATCCTTGGTAGTCTTGGGCAGAATGACAGCGGTATTGAGTAGCAGATGCCTGCCCGCGCTTGAGATAACGACTATCTCCTCGTCGGCGGCAAGCTGCATAACGGCAGCAACCGGCGATTTATCGGAGAAAGCCTTTATCAGCTTCTTGCGCTTCGTTACAGTGCGGTAAGCGTCGAGGCTTACCTTGGCGGCCTTGCCGTTCTCAAAGAAGAACATCATATAGCCGCTGTAATCGGAAGTGACCGCCATATACACAGGCAGCTCCCCCTCCTCCATCTCGAGCTTCGCCGCAACATAATCGCCGAGCACGCTTGCCTTGGTGTCATCAAAGTCACAGGCGCGGCTCTTATAAACCTGACACTTATTCGTAAAGAACAGCAGCTCCGACGAATTGGTCGTCTCAACGGTCTGGGCGATCTCGTCGCCGTCCTTGAGCTTTTGAGTGCCGCTCATTCGCAGCGAAAGCGGGGTTATCTTTTTGAAATATCCGCCCTTAGTGAAGAAAACGGTAACGGGGTATTCCGGGATATCCGGCTCCACTGTCTCCTCCTCCAGCTCCACCGAATAAATTATCTTGGTCTTGCGGGGCTTCGCATATTTCTTGACGACTTCTTTAAGCTCATAGATGATTATCTGCTTTATGCGCTTGGGATTCTCCAGAATATCGTTGAGGTCTTTTATGGCCTCCTCGAGCCTGTCGATATCCTGGAGGCGTTTGAGAATATATTCCTTGTTGAGATGGCGTAGCTTGATCTCGGCTACATACTCCGCCTGAGTCTTATCAATGCGGAAGCCTATCATCAGGTTTGGCACTACCTCGCTCTCCTCCTCGGTATTCCTGATAATGCTGATGGCTTTATCAATATCGAGCAGTATCTTTTCAAGACCTCTCAGCAGATGCAGCCTGTCGGTGGCTCGCTTGAGGTCGAACGCGGTCCTGCGGCGCACGCAGCCGCTGCGGAACTCTATCCACTCGCCGAGCAGCTCGCGCACTCCGAGCACCCTCGGCATACCGTTGATGAGGACATTGAAGTTGCATGAGAACGAATCCTGGAGCGGCGTTGAAGCGTAAAGCTTCTTCATCAGCTTGTCGGGATCCGTGCCGCGTTTGACGTCAATGGTTATCTTGAGGCCGCTGAGGTCGGTCTCGTCGCGGATATCGCTTATCTCACGCAGAGAGCCTGCCTTGACCTTCTCAATTACCTTGTCGATTATCGCCTCGGAGGTTGTGGTCGGCGGTATCTCGGTTATCTCGATGCAGCTGTTTGATTTATCAAAGCTGTAGCGCGCTCTGACCTTGAAGCTGCCGCGGCCTGTATTATAAATTTCATCCATTGCCGCCTTGTCATAGACAAGCAGTCCGCCGCCTGCAAAATCAGGGGCTTTGAGGGTCTCCGAAACGTCGAATTTCGGGTCTCTGAGCAGTTCAATAGTTGTCTTACAGACCTCTTCAAGGTTAAACGAGCATATTGAGCTTGCCATACCGACCGCAATACCCGTGTTGGCGTTTACGAGCACGCTCGGGAACGTGACAGGCAGCAGAGCCGGCTCTTTCATGGAATTATCGAAGTTATCGACCATATCCACGGTGTCTTTATCAATATCGGCAAAGAGCTCGGCGCATATCTTCTCGAGCTTCGCCTCCGTGTACCTCGAGGCAGCCCACATCATATCGCGTGAGAAAGCTTTACCGAAGTTGCCCTTTGAATCCACATAAGGGTGCAGCAGCGCCTCGTAGCCCTTTGACAGGCGCACCATTGTGTCATAAATCGCGGCGTCTCCGTGGGGATTCAGCTGCATGACCTGGCCGACTATCTTTGCGGACTTGGCTCTTGCGCCCGTGAGCAGGCCCATTTTATACATCATATAGAGAATCTTGCGGTGCGAGGGCTTGAAGCCGTCTATCTCGGGGATCGCGCGGGACATGATAACGCTCATGGCATAGGGCATGAAGTTATTCTCGATAGTATCGACTATCTTTTGATCGACCACCTCGCCCGCGCCGAAAATATGCGTCTTGTCATCGAGCTGACGAAGTGACGAGCCTATATCTTTTTTTGACTTTTTTGCCATAAAATTTCTCCGTCCGTTAATTATGAAACATCGGTCAGATCAAGATAGAGATGACCGTTTTGGGCGATATAATCCTTCCTGCCTGCGAGGTCGTCGCCGAGCAGGAGGTCGAATTTCTGCGCCATTTCCTCTGCCATTGACGGCTCGATCTTTATAAGCCGCCTCGTTGAGGGATTCATAGTCGTGAGCGACATCATCTCGGGGTCGTTCTCACCGAGACCCTTGGAGCGCTGGATGGAGAACTTCTTGCCGCCGAGCTGAGAAACGACGTCGGCCTTCTCCTTCTCCGTATATGCAAACCAAGTCTCGTCGCCGCAGGTTATCTCGTAGAGCGGCGACTCCGCGATGAACACCTTGCCCTCGTTGATAAGCGTCGGCATCAGTCGGTATATCATGGCGAGTATCATAGTCCTGATATGGAAGCCGTCCACGTCGGCATCGGTGCAGATTATTATTTTATTCCAGCGAAGCATATCGAGGTTGAATGAAACAAGGTCTTTGCCTGATTTCGGCTTTGACTTGACCTCGACCCCGCAGCCGATAACTTTGATAAGGTCAGTGATTATATCGCTCTTGAATATGCGGTCATACTCGCATTTGAGGCAGTTGAGTATCTTGCCTCGCACGGGCATTATCGCCTGGAATTCGGAGTTCCTTGACTGCTTACAGGCGCCGAGAGCGGAATCACCCTCAACTATAAACAGCTCGCGCACGGAGGTATCCTTGCTGCGGCAGTCGACGAATTTCTGAATTCTGTTTGTAAGGTTGCTGACATTCTGTATCAGCGACTCCTTGATGCCCTGTCTCGTTTTCTCCGCCTTGACGCGGGAGCGCATATTGATGAGCACCTGATTGCCTATCTTCTCGGCCTCAAGCGGATTCTCAATAAAGTATATCTCAAGCTGATGTTTGAGGAACGCCGTCATGGAATCCTGAATGCCCTTGTTATTTATCGCCTTTTTGGTCTGATTCTCATATGAGGTCTGGGTCGAGAACGACGAAATGACTATCGCAAGGCAGTCCTCTATATCCTGGAAGCTGATCTTTGAGTCGCTTTTTTGATACTTGTTATTCTGTTTAAGATAAGAATCTATCTGCGAGAGGAAAGCCGCTCTTGTGGCTTTCTCAGGCGAGCCGCCGTTCGCAAGATAGCTTGAGTTGTGATAGAATTCCTTGAATTGCACCTTGTTGGAGAAAGTAACGACCACGTTGGTGACGAGCCTGTATGTTCCGAGGTCCTCACGGTCGCGGCATTCCGACTCGTTTTTCCAGCTCTGTATCCCGGTCAGGGCGTCGTTGCCGACGCGCTCGGCGATATAATCCTCTATGCCCCTTTCATAATAATACTCATAGGTCTCAAAGCCCTTGCCGACCTGATCTTTGAGTATGAAGCGCACGCCCGCATTAACGACGGACTGATGGCGCAGCATATCCTGAAAATACTCGAGAGGTATATCAATATCTGTGAAAACTTCAAGGTCGGGGCGCCATTTGATGCGGGTACCGGTATCCCTCTTGGAGTAAGGCTCCTTGACCATCTCACCGTCGGGCTTGCCCTTTTTGAAATTAAGCGTGTACTTGAATCCGCCGGTGTGTATCTCGGCCTCCATGTATTCGGAGGCATACTGCGTGGCGCACAGACCGAGGCCGTTTGTGCCGAGTGAGAATTCATAGCTGCCGCCCGAGCTGTTGTCATACTTGCCGCTGGCATAAAGCTCGCAAAAAACAAGCTCCCAATTGTAACGCTTCTCTGTATTGTTATAATCGACGGGCAATCCCCTGCCGAAATCCTGCACCTCGACGGATTTATCGGCGAAGCGGGTAACGATTATCTTGTCACCGTAGCCCTCCCTCGCCTCGTCGACGGAGTTCGAGACTATCTCAAACACGGCGTGCTCACAGCCGTCAACGCCGTCCGAGCCGAATATAACGGCGGGCTTCTGGCGAACTCGCTGCTCCTCCTTGAGGGCGACTATGCTGTCATTGTTGTACTGAGGCTTTTTAGCCATTGGTCATCCTCCAAAACTCGAATTTTTACCGATATCATTATACCACATCTTGAAGCAATGTCAAGAAAAACACAATTTGTAGCCTTTTTTCGACAAAAAGAGCCGCCGCAAACGCGGCAGCCCATGCAAACATTAACCGAATTTAAAAGACGATCTTTTTCTTTTTGCCGTTTTTACCGACGGGATGTTCTTTCACCCTGATAACATAATCGAGGTTGATAACTTCCTCGCCGCCGGCGGTCTTAACGATTATCCAATTCTCATTCAGCGAAGTGATAACGCCATTGATACTTGTGCCGCTCGACGCCGAAATATACACAATACAGTCCTTACCGACAAATCCGGAAATAAGCTCGTTCATTCTGATCCTTCTCCTTTTCTTTTTCTTCATTATCACCCTACGGATAGTTGCGCTTCGCTCAAAAGAAAGCCACAGAAGCAATAAAAGAGCGATAAAAACCGTGAAATATGAAGGCCCCATACCTCAGCCGTCCTTTCTCTGCATACGCAGATACGCGCCCGCGGGCACATCGGCAGAACAGGCAAACGAGAGCTTCATCATCGGGTGCGGTGCGTTCTCAATAGCTTCGCCGTCCTCATTTCTGAGGTCGCTGACCGTCACTTTGACAGGCTCAACGCCTTTTATCATTATTTCAAGCTCGTCGCCCTCAAAAAAGCGGTTGCGCTGAGAGGCATAGAGCCTGCCGCCCTCGCATCTCTCGGCAACGGCGGCAACATCCCACTCGCGCACATAACCGCCGCCGTAATATATGCTTGCGTCGTCAGACGGCGAGTCGAAATAGAAGCCTGTGCAATACTGCCTGTTGCTCATCTTGTGGGGCTCGTCAAGTATCCACTGCGCGGGCTTATAATCACGCGAAAAGCCCGACGCGAAATAGCCGTCGAGGGCGCAGCGATAGGCATTGACGACCGAAGCGGTGTAATAAGCCGATTTTGCTCTGCCCTCTATCTTAAAGCTGTTTATGCCCGCCTCGACAAGCTCGGGGATATGCTCGATAAGGCACATATCCTTTGAATTCATTATGTAAGTGCCGCTCGCATCCTGCTCAACAGGGAAGAATTCGCCGGGGCGTTTCTCCTCCTGAAGCGAATATTTCCAGCGGCAGGGCTGAGCGCAGTCCCCTCTGTTGGAATCCCTGCCAGTCAGATAATTTGACAGTAGACAGCGGCCTGAGAAGGATACGCACATCGCCCCGTGGACGAAGCACTCAATTTCAAGTTCCTTGGGCGTTTTGGCGCGCAGCTCCGCTATCTCGGCGAGTGAAAGCTCTCTCGCCGTGACAATGCGGTTTGCGCCGAGCTCATAGAATGCATTCGCGGCGGCGTAATTTGTGATACCCGCCTGTGTGGAGATATGGATATCCACATCGGGGGCGTATTTTTTAGCGAGCTTCAGAACGCCGATATCGGTGATGATGAAAGCGTCAACTCCGCTCTCGGCGGCATACTCAATAAATGACGGAAGCTCGGCGAGCTCGTTATTGCGCGGCACGGTGTTGCAGGTCAGATAGACCTTTACGCCCTTTGAATGGGTGTAATCGCAGGCATTCCTCAGCTCGTCGCCGCCGAAGCTCGCAGCCGCAGTCCTCATGCCGAAGCGGTCGGAGCCGAGATAAACCGCATCGGCTCCGTATTCGACGGCAGCGACAAGCCTCTCAGCGTCGCCGGCGGGGGCAAGCAGCTCCGGTCTGTTCATTGAAAGCATATGATCCTCCGATAATCAGTTACTGTTGGCTCGGAGCACCTTATTGCCGTTCTCATCGTGCTCAAGCTGAGTCTTTGCCATATAGATCTTGCCGTATTTATCGTGGCGGAAAAAGTAATAGTCGGTATCATCCGGGAAGAGCGCCGCTTTGATGGCGTCGTCGCCGGGATTGCATATCGGCCCCGGAGGCAGACCCTGCGAATAGTAAGTGTTATAAGGCATCTCGTAATTCACGGATGCCGGGTCGTTGGGGGCGATATAAGTCTTGATATAATTCTCTGTCGAGTCGCAGCCGAGGGTCGGCCATGAAACGGCGTGATTGAGCCTGTTGTGGATAACGGAGGATATTTGCCCCATCTGCTCGGTATTGGCGGCCTCACGCTGGATTATCGAGGCTATTATCATTATCTCATCGCGCGTATAGCCGAGCTTATCCGCCTGCGCCTGATATTCGTCGGTCCAGCGCTTATCGGATTCGCTGAGGAACTTCCTTATAACGCTGTTCGGGTCGCTGTTCTCATAGAATTCATAGGTCTCGGGGTAGAAATAACCCTCGAGAGCAAAGGTCCTGCTTGAATTCTGCGGGATCTTTGACACAAAATCATATTCAAAGGTCGTGCCCTTGAGCGAAGCTATGAGCTTGTCCTTGGAGCAAACGCCGAATTTATCAAGGCGGTCAAACATCTGATAAATAGTCCAGCCCTCGGGGAATATCAGAGTCACCGTCTCATCGGTCTTCTGTATCTCCTTAAACTCGGTCAGATAGCCCTCAAGCCCCATATTCTTTTGAACATAATAAACGCCGCTCAGGTATACGGGCGCAGCGACGGGCTTCTTTTTGTTGATATTCTTGAAGGTGTCGACGAGCTTATAGAACATCTTGCAGAACAGCTTCTGCTTAACAAGCCCCTGATCAGCAAGAATATCAATTATTTCGTTGGTCGTTGCGTCATTCGGTATAGTTACAACGACATCCTCGTCACTCCTCGTTATTGCGAGCACGTCGTTTATACATGAGAGCGCAATGAGTGAGAGTACGGTGGTGCATATCAGCACGGCGGCGCAAAAGACGGCGAAAGCGGAGTCAAACGCCTTCTTAACGGTCTTTTTGACGCTCTGAACCGGTCGCTGCTGCTGAGCGGGCTGACGGGGCTTGACGGGCTTGCGGTTGGAGAAATATATCTCGCCGTTATACCTCGGGCGCTGATCGTCGGCATCGAAATCCTCAATGCTGTCCTCGTCAATATGCACCTCAAATTTTTTCTTTTGCGGCACGGGATCGGGAGTAAGATTATCAAGCTCCGATGGGTCAAGCAAGCCATCGTCATCGTCAATAATATGCACCTCAAAGGGCTGCTTGCGGCCTTTATCGTCGTTATTCATTCTGATATGCCTCCTTATGGAAAGTATATAAATCTGCGTTCTGTAAGCGCAAGGTGAATTCTGATATCATGGGGATCTGTCGGCAGGTAGTCATAAATGCAGCGTTCACGGCAGATAGCAAGAGCCGTAACCTCATGGGCGGCAAGGAATCTGTCATAATAACCGCCGCCGTAGCCGAGCCTGTTGCCCTGTCGGTCAAGGCCGAGTGCGGGCACGACGCATAATGCGCCGTCAAAGTTCTCAAACGGCTTCTTTCCGTCAGTCGCGACGGTCGGAATACCGAATTTTCCCGGGGAAAGAGAATCGAGAGAGCCTATCTGATAAAACAGCATTTCGCCGCTGTCGCAATTCGGCACCGCAACGGTCTTGCCGTCACGAAGCGCCGCATTAATGAAATCGCAGGTATCCGGCTCACTGCCGACCGAAACATAGGTCAGAATTGAACGGGCGTTTGAATAAAGCTCGCAATTCAGCAGCGCCGCCGTCATGCGCCTGTCAAGCTCAAGCCGCTCCACTGCCGAAATGCCGTCTCTGATCGAGCGGCAAAGCCGACGGGCGGCAGATTTATCCGTCACGGGCATTGCAAAGTCGATCTGAGCGAATCGGCGGCTGCCTGACCCTTGACTTTTACGACTATCGCAAGTCCGAAATCAACGGCACAGCCCATTCCTTTGGCGGTGATGAAATTGCCGTCGGTGCAGACAAAGCCGCTGTTGGGTATGGCTCCGATAAGGTCCTCCTCAAAGCCGGGGAAGCAGACTGCTCTCCTGCCTTGCAGCAATTCCTTCCTGCCGAGGATCATCGGGGCGGCGCATATGGCGCATAGCAATTTGCCGCTCTCTGCACAGAAATCTATGAAAGAATTGACTTCCTTACTCTTTTGAAGATTGAGCGTGCCGGGCATACCGCCGGGGAGAATAACGCCCTCAAGCTCATCGGAGGGTGAAACCTCTTCAATTGTTTTATCGCAAACAAATGTCATACCGTGTGCGCCTTTGACGGCAGGTTCGCCGCCGACGGAAACGGTCAGGACTTCAATACCGCTTCGCCTAATCACATCTATTGTCGCAACAGCTTCGACCTCTTCAAAGCCGTCAGCCATAAATATATAAAACATAGTTTGAACCTCCTGATTAATCTAACGTCAAACCGAGATACGCATTATCAACATTTATTATCGCATCTGCCGCTTCGATTGTGAGCGGAAGAGCCTCACCGCTGCATTCATACGCCGCGTCAAAAGCGCAGGGAGCGGAGCATGGAAGCGAAAAATTAATCGACTCACAATCGGTATTACTAAAGATATATGATGCAAATTCTGCCGTAAAATCGCACGAAAAGGCGAATTCCTTTACAGTACAAACGCGGTCATTTACGCTGTAAAGCGAATATCCTTTACAACATTGAAACAACTTGTCACCACCGCAAGTGCTGAGCTTTACAGCTTTATTGACGGAGTTTTTATTCCAAATGAAGCGATCACAGTTGCCGAAAGCGGCTTCACGCAACTCAAACAGGTCAAAAGCGGAGTTATTATGGGCAATAACACTTGGTTTAACCAATTCGGAGCGGTGAACGGTGAACACTTTCCTGCCGAAAACAGGCAGGTAACTGCGCTTCTCATAGAAATCAAACAGCTCTTTTTCGCCGGGCTTCAGGCAAATAAAGGCTTGTCCCCTGTCCGCCGCAGTTCTTGCGGAGAAATCAAGCAGCTCTGTCATCAGGCCCTTGCCTCGGTGCGATTTCTTAGTGCTGGCGGCATACAGATAGTATGCAGGATATCTCTTGCCGCCGACGGACATTTCGCCGTCGAGCAGGAAAAGCATTGCAGCTATCTCGCCGTCGATAACGAATACCGGCACATTTTGCGGAGTATAAAAGCTCTTGAAGAAAGCGTTTATGAAGCTCTCATCGTCGCCGAAAGCCTCCTGCCAAAGAGCGGTCATCGCAGGGATATCGTCATACAAAGAAAACCTGATCATAATTCAATGCCGAGCGCCTTTGAAACAGACTCAAAAACACGGTCGGCGATAATCTCTTTCGGGAGCGGTTCGCCGCCCTCGCCGCAGATTATCCTTGCCCAGCCGAGCTTGCGGCACGCATAGTCGGCGGCCTCGCGGCAGGAGTTGAGATAGGTGACGTCCTTCTCGTGGATATCTTTTTTAGATTCATCTCCGTGATATCTGTCTGTCATCAGCTTCTGTGAGATCTCTACAGGCATATCAAGATAGATAACGGCGTCGGGCTTCGGGATGCCCATTTTGCCGTATTCAAAGTCCTCGAGCCATTCAAGATAGCTGTCCCATTCCTCTCTCGGGGTCTTGGTGAGCTGATGATAGGCGTTAGAAGTAGTGTATCTGTCCGCAAGGAAGACGCCGCCGTTAAGGTAAGCCTCTTTCCAATAGCAGTTGTAGCTGACAAAGCGGTCAACGGCAAAGAAAGCACTCGCCGCATATGCGTTAACGTCGGTGGGCTTGCTGCCGAATCTGCCGGCAAGATACATTTTGACGGGCTCACAGGCGGGGTCGCCGTAATTCGGCAATTTAATATAATTGATATCTATATTGCGCTGAGAAAATCTTTGTTTCAGCAGCTCCTCCTGAGTGGATTTGCCGCTGCCGTCCAGACCCTCGATAACGATAAGTTTCCCTTTCATCCGCCCAACTTCCTCCATTTTACAGTACAATTATTAATATTATATCAAGGTTTTATGTACTTTTCAAGTACAAAAATCCGTTTGGGCAGCTCAAAAATCACGGGGATATGCACAGAAAACTATACATATCCCCTATATTCGGCTTATCAAAGCAGCAGCGGCTGGAGCTGAACGCCGTTGAGAGCGGCCTGCATCGACCTCTCCGTGAGGTCAAAATCGCAGATAACCGATCTCGGCTTGCCGCTCGGGTCATCCTGCTTCATAGGCACAAAATAAATATTTCTGACATTCATCAGCCTGCCGATATTGGAGGCAGCGGCTGACAGCGCGTCGTTGGTGGCAAGGCCGATAAGCACGGGGCGCTCATTCCGCAGATGAGCCTTTGCCGCAAGAGTAACGGGCGTATCGGTTATGCCGTTTGCAAGCTTTGCGAGCGTGTTGCCCGTGCAAGGCTCGATTATCAGTATATCAAGCAGCTTTTTAGGGCCTATCGGCTCGGCTGCGGTTATCGTATCAATGACCGAGCGGCCGCATATCCCCTCGATCTCGGCAATATGCTGAGCCGCCGTGCCGAAGCGGCTGTCGATGCCCGCGGCGTTAAAAGACATTATCGGCACTATCTCCGCCCCGCCGCCTTTCAGCAGCCGCATCTGCTCAACGGCTCGGTCAAAAGTGCAGAAGGATCCGCAAAGAGCGAATCCAACGTTTAGTTTACTCATATTCTCTCTCCTTGAGGATATTTATAACACCGTCCGCAATTATCCTGCCGGCTGTTTTCGGCGCTGTCTTGCCCGGCAGCGACGAGCATTGAAGAGCATTGATCCCCAGCTCGTGAGCCGCGGCGAAATCGGTGCCGTAAGGGGCCGACGCCACGTCGATTATCAGGCAATCTGGGCGCACGTTTTTAAGTATTTTGCGGTCAATGACCTGTGCGGGCACGGTGTTGATTATTATATCGTATCTGTCGGCGGACTTATAAAAATCGCTTATAAGGCAACCTCCGAGACCGTTGACGGCGGCAAGAGCTATAGCGCTCGTGCGGCGCACGCACACGGTCACATCAGCGCCGACGGCGGAAAGCACATCCGCCGTTACCTTACCGATCCTGCCGTAGCCGAATACGGCGCAATTACTCGAATGAACGGTGTATTCAATATTCTCGAGCATTGTTTTGAGTATGCCCTGAGCGGTAGGCACGGAATTCATGACCGTGACATCCTCGCGTTCAAAATAGTCATACACCTCGTCGCAGCGCTTCTCGAGCCTCGCTCTCATGCTGTGGCTGAGCATACCCGCGAATATCGGCTGATCTTTGTGAAACATAGCCGCCATTTCGTCAAACGTCTCCTTGACGGGGACTATAGAAAAAACATATCTGCCGTCACGGGTCACGGGCAGCGGCAGGATGACGGCGTCCGCCGCCTCAACGGCGCTTTTAAGCTCCGTAACGCACTTCCTGGCCCTCTCCGGCAAGCCGTAGACCGCAATGTTAAACCCTCTCTCTTCAAGATGATCCGCCATATACAGCTGCCTGCTGTCGCCGCCGATAATGAGCAGATCCTTTATCTTTTCCATATTTACACCCCCCTTTTGTAACCGTCGACCGACCCGTTTAGGCACGGCCGCCGATTACCTCGGTTTAACACTAATCATTTTATGTGCGTAGAATTATACTGTTACCGTGAATATCCGTCGGCGCGAGAAATCAAAAAAGCTGCAAATAATGAAAACTTTCTCTTTATTTTTTTAAAGATATGTAATATAATATTTTTATAACACCGTCTTGCAGCCCTTCGGGTTGAGAACGACGACGAAAGGAAATTGCGATGAAAGATATTGATGCGCTCCTCAAAAGCGTTAAAAGGATACATTTTATCGGCATCGGCGGCTCGGGAATGTGCCCGATAGCCGAGATACTGCACAAGGAGGGCTATCTGCTCAGCGGCTCCGACAACAACGAAACCGACACTCTTGCCCGCATACGCTCGCTCGGCATACCCGTCGTGCTCGGTCAAAAGGCGGAGAATATCGAGGGCGCTCAGATGATAGTCTACACCGCCGCCATACTGCCCGATAACCCCGAGCTTGTGGCCGCAAAGGCATCGGGCATCCCCACATTTGAACGCAGCGTAGTGCTCGGCGCCATCACCCGCCTTTACCCCGACTGCATCTGCATAAGCGGCACCCACGGCAAGACCACCTCAAGCTCGATGCTTACGCAAATTCTCATTGAGGCGGGCTTCGACCCCTCGGCCGTCATAGGCGGCAAGCTGCCGCTCACGGGCACAAACGGAATTGTCGGCCACAGCGAGCACATGGTCTGTGAAGCGTGCGAATTCTGCGACCATTTCTTACAGCTCTCGCCCGATATCGCCGTGATACTGAATGTTGACGAGGATCACCTCGAATACTTCAAAAATCTCGATAATATCAAACAATCCTTTGCGAAATTCGCTTCAATGGCGACAAAGGCGGTCATATATAACGGCGACGACGAGAACACCTGCTCGGCCGTTGCCGCCGCTGAGACCGACGGCAAGCAGCTTATAACCTTCGGCCTCGGCGAAAAAAACAACTTCCGCGCCGTCAATATCACGAGCAGCAGAGAATATGATTCATATGACCTCGTCAAGGACGGAGAAAAGCTCGGCAAAGTCACGCTTTCAGTTCCCGGTGAGCACAACGTATATAATTCTCTCGCCGTTATCGCTGCGGCTATGCTCACGGGCGCCGACTTTGAGCAATGCGTTAAGGGGATAGAAGATTTTCACGGCGCAGGCAGGCGATTTGAGAAGCTCGCGGAGATAGACGGCATCACGATAGCCGACGACTATGCCCATCACCCGAGGGAGCTTGAAGTTACGCTCAAAACTGCAATGAATATGGGATACCGCAAGGTTTGGGCGGTATTCCAGCCCTTCACCTACTCAAGAACGGCTATACTCTTTGATGACTTCGTCAGGGTGCTCCAGATCCCGGATCACTGCATAATGACCGAGATAATGGGTTCGAGAGAGGTCAACACCTATGATATATACACCTCGCAGCTTGCCGAGAAGATACCCGGCAGCGTGTGGTTCAACACCTTTGAAGAAGTGGCGCAATATGCCGTTGACCATGCCGAGAGCGGTGATTTGATAATCACCCTCGGCTGCGGCGATATATATAAAGCGGCAAAAATCATGATTAATAAATTAAAGGAAAGGGCGGCTGAGTAATGAAATATACAGTCAACCGAACAAACTTCAACGACTTTTCGATCTATGAGCTTAACAGGCGCGAAGGCAGAGCCTACACAATCCCCTATTCGAGCAAAGAGGCGCTTGCAAAGACCGCATTCAAAAAAGAGCGCTACTCGTCGGATATAGTCAAGGTGCTCTCGGGCAAATGGGATTTTAAATACTACGCCTCCAACAAGGAGCTCCCCGATGTCATTGACACCGATTCACTCGCTTTCGATGAAATAACCGTTCCGTCGACATGGCAGAGGACCGGCTACGACAGCCCCGCTTACATCAATTGCCCCTATGCTTTTGACGACAAGCCCCCCTACGTTCCCAATGAGCAGCCTGTCGCCGTATATAGGAAGTATTTTGAAGTCGACGGCACCGCCGGCAGCTATATCATAGCTTTTCTCGGCGTCGTGCCCTGCATTGACCTCTATATAAACGGCGAATTCGTCGGCTACGGCGAGGGCGCGCACAACACCTCTGAATTCGACATCACAAAGTACCTCAAAAAGGGCGAAAACGAGCTTTTCGCCGTGATACATAAGTGGTCAAACGGTACTTTCCTTGAGTGCCAGGATATGTTCAGGGAGAACGGCATTTTCAGAGACGTGCTGCTCTATCAGATGCCCGCCGCATACATTAACGACCTCTATTACCGCACCAAGGAGACTTCAAAGGGCTGGGAGCTGACCGTCAGCGCCGATATCGCTTCGCCATCCGACGGAATGACCCTCCGCACCGAAATTTATGACGGCAAAAAGCTCATAGCTTCAAAGACCGCCGATGCAAAGGCCGATACGGTCATATCATTCAAGGGCCTTGATGTTATCTCATGGAATGCCGAAATACCGACCCTCTACACCGCATACACCTCTCTTTACAGAGGCGATGACGAGGTTATGACGCTTCGTAACTATCTCGGCTTCAAGACTGTTAAGATCAAAAAGGATGTATTCACCGTCAACGGCAAAGCCATCAAGGCCAAGGGCGTCAACCATCACGACACTCAGTATAAGACCGGCTATGTTATGAGCTTCGACGACCTTGAGAAAGACATAAAGCTGATGAAGTCGCTCAACGTGAACGCCGTCAGGACTTCTCACTATCCCCCCGACCCCGCTTTCCTTATCCTCTGCGACATTTACGGCCTCTATGTGGTAGATGAAGCAGATATCGAAACTCACGGCTGCGGCTGCGCCCCGCACAACAACATTGATCTTATCAGCCATGACCTCAAGTGGGCGCCGAGATACCTTGACAGAGTCAAGAGAATGTATCAGCGCGACAGAAGCCGCGCAAGCATCATCATGTGGTCGCTCGGCAACGAGGCGGGCGGATATGCCTGCCAGGATAAGTGCTACGACTTCCTGCACGAATGCTGCCCTGAGATACCCGTCCACTATGAGGGCGTTATCAGGACTGCTCGTCACAGCTACGACGTGGTATCCGAAATGTATACAAACCACGCAAATGTCGAGAGATGCGGCAAACACACAAGAGGCAAGCGCTACACCCCGAAGCCCTTCTTCCTTTGCGAATACGCTCATGCAATGGGCGTAGGCCCCGGCGGACTTGAGGAATATTGGCAGATATTCTATAAATATCAAAATCTCATGGGCGGATGCATTTGGGAATGGGCGGATCACTCGGTCTACCACGCAAACGGCAAGCTGAAATACACCTATGGCGGCGACCACGGCGAATGGAGACACGACGGCTGCTTCTGCGTTGACGGCCTTGTCTACCCTGACAGACGCCTGCACACCGGCGCAAAGGAAATGAAGAATGTCTACCGCCCCGTCAGAGCCGAATACTCGGACGGAAAGCTGACCTTCACCAACACCAACAGATTTAAAAATTCATCATACATAACCGCAGTCTGGGAGGCGGTCAAGGACGGCAATATCCTCATCGCCGCAGACGAGCTGACTCTCGATATCGAGCCGGAGCAGAGCAAGACCTTTGATATAGATTTCAAGATTCCCGACGGCTCCTGCGACTGCCACATCAACGTCTATTATTATGCGGGTGAGGATGAGATAGCCTTTGAGCAGCACGCTGTCAAGGAGGAATATGTCTGCGAATCCGCTACCGAGAGCGGCAACATATCCGTTGACACCACCGCCACGACCTGCAAGCTCTCGTTCGGCGACGGCAGCGTTACCTTCTCACCTCTTTCGGGCGAAATGACAAGCTATATCCACTCCGGCAAGGAGCATGTCAACCAGTCCCCCGCCGCATTCAAGGGCTTCCTGCCGAATATCTACAGAGCTTACCTCGACAACGACACGCATTACAGGGATAAGTGGATAGCTGCGGGTTATGACGATTATGCCTGTGTTTGCAACAAATTTGACGCATCTGTTGATGACGGCAAGGCAGTTGTGACCGTTGACTACCGCCTCAAGAGCGCCAAGAGCATCAGACCGCTCGGAAAGGTCAAAATAGTCTACAACGTATACGCAAACGGCGTTATTGATGTAAAGGCGTTGTTTGAGCCTGTCAGTCACAAGCTGCTCGCAGCTCATATGCCGAGATTCGGTCTCACACTTGAGATGCCCGAGTGCTTTGGCAATGTTCAATACTACGGCATGGGCAAGGAAGAGAACCTGAGCGACCTTTACGCTCAGTCGATCATCGGCATATATGACACCACCGTTACCGAGATGCACGAGCCATATATCAGACCGCAGGATGCTGGCAACCGCTGCAAAGTGCGGTACCTCACGCTCACCGACGACGAGGGTTACGGTCTTAAATTCGCTTATAAGGGCAGCTACTTCAATTTCAATGCAAGGAATTACACCCAGGAGCTGCTTCAGAAAGCAAAGCATCAGGAGGATCTGCACAACGAGCACACCGTAGCAGTCAACATTGACGGCTTCACCAGAGGCACTGGCACGGCAAGCTGCGGCCCTGACATTCTCAAGCAGTTTGAAGTTAACGGCAGCAAGGGTCTTGAATTTAAATTCACCGTTATCCCAATGAAATAAACCGAATAAAACAGCGAAGCCGCCGGGCGAACCGGCGGCTTTCTTATATCCTATGCTGTTTTTAATACCAAATGAAGCCGAGCAGGAAGATGCGTATGAGCATCTGCCACCATGTGTATTTCACCGTGATCTTGCAGTGCTCAACGATATCCGTGCCGACAATATGCATGGTGACGACCGCCGTGCCCTTGCCGACCGCCTTATAAGAGCCGTCCTTATCGACCGTAACGATCGATTCATCGGAGGATGTGTATTCGACGAGCGAGGGATCCTCGGTTATCGTGTTGAGCTTTCCGACAGACTTGTAATAAATCACTAACTCACGATCCGGCAAACGTGCGGCAAGCTGCCACTGCGCGGTGAGGGTCATATTCTCAGCGGGCATGATCGCAGGAATTTCTTTATCCCAACCGACAAATATATAACCCGCTCTTGTCGGATTAGACGGTGCGATTATTGCCGTGCCGTAATCCTGAGTTATGGGCGCAACGGCAGTTCCGCCGTTTGAGTCAAAAGCAATGGTATACTGATTGATAATCCAATGTGGATAGAGAGTGACGGTCTCGCCTGCGTTCACAGTCAGATTTTGAACGCTCCGACCCGGTGCATAACTGACCCCCGAGCAATCCTCAGTCGGATTCCAACCTACAAGCGTATATCCTTCGCGGGTGACACTGTCGGCATCGGGCAGCATGAACGGCACACCGTAGGTGCAATCAAACACGCCGTATCCGACGCAGTTGACCTTGTATTCGATCGGCTTCCACACCGCGGTCAGCACCGAAACGGACTGCGGAACGCTTTCGCCCGGGGCGTAGGTATTCTCGCCGTCGCTCCAACCTCCAAACGCATAGCCGACAGGCGCAGTCAGACACTCTTTTGCGGGGGCGGTGAAGCTCTCGCCGTTTTTCACAATGATATTTATACTGCCCTCGCCGTTAAATTTTTTACCTCCGAGGTCAAGGGTAACGATTTTAAGTGCGTCAGCGCCGAGTGACTCCGCATTCATAACTTCAAGCACGGGGCGATATGCACGTTTAGCGCTTTCAGGCGCTCCCCACAGCTGATTATAAGTCGAACGAAAGCTTCTGGAGCTGTTTTGATCCTGGTCTAGGTAGGTGTCCTGCCCCCAAACATAGGAATTGTTTTCCGACATTTTAATGAAGTCGGAGTTTTTGTCAAGGATCTGCTGCCAATCGTTATTAGCAGGAAGACCGATCTTATAATCGTCAAAGTCCTGGAAACTGCCTATGGAGGGAGCACGGAGAGTATATGTTACGCCGTCCAAGGTGCAGGTTTTGCCGAAGATAAGACCTGCGGAGTTCAGATCCGTCCATTTAACATCGACGGTGAGAAGATCATCGGCTACAAACAGGCTGTGCGGATATGCATAGCCGTACTGCGCATCTTTATCGGCAGCCTTTGCAGCCTCCTCGGATGAGGACACTACGCCGACCGAAGCAGGTTTAAGCACATAGGCATTCACCGTACCTGTATAAATGAAAGGAACATAATGGAATGTGGTGTCGGGAAGCAGATCGTTCGGCGTGCCGACAACGCCCATTGCAGACAGGTCAAAATAGTATCTGCCGCCGGGCATGAGTTTAAACTGCTCGCTGACCGTCCACCCCGCATACAGTGTGATATCCTCTGTCACGCTCTTTGTGAAGTCATAGGCCTGCGTGCAGGCTTCGTCAGTGTACCAGCCTGTGAAATCATAGCCGTCCTTTGTCGGGTCGTCGGGTCTGAGCGCCGCCGCACCGCTCTGCAAAACCTGTTTGGCGTATTCGCTTTCTCCGTTTTTATATGTTACGGTGATGCCGGAGATACGCCCGCCATATTTTTCACCGACTGAGATCCCGCCGTAGAAAATACCATGCTCGATCGTAGCTTCGTAATCCACTCTCGTCTCGCCACGGAAAGCAGTAATGCCGCTCTGTCCGGCGGCGGATTTGATCCTGCCTTTCTCTTGAACAAGCACATATCCGTCCACCTCGCCGCCGTTGGCGTTCATTATAGCACCACTGGTCAGATATACGCCGTCTTTGCCAATCGAAGCAGCGGTGCATTCCTTGATAACACCGCCGCTCATATTGAATGTGCCGCCGAAGGCAAGCACAGCGCCGAGATGCGCAGCGTAGCAGCCGATCATCAAGCCGTCATTCATAGTGAATGTGCCGCTTCTTATCTCAACAGCGCCCGCCGTGCCCTGGCAGCCGACGAAGCTGCCGCTATTCATAGTAAGCGTGCAGTCTTTGACATGTAACGAATAGTTAGAAATGATGCCGCCCTTGGCAATTAGATCACCGTTCTCCTCGTCCAACACCCACAGACCGCCGCCGTAAAGATTAAAGAACTTATGCACGGTATCCGGGTTGCTGTCGATAATCGTCAAATCACCTGTGACCTCAATGTCTCCGCAGGCACGTTCCGGATTGTAATACCGCAGAACGTGACCGTTAAGGTCGAGAGTCATCGCGCGCTCGACGGTAAGATTTCCTTTAAATGTGATGCTCGCCGTGAGCCGAACTGTGTCATTTCTAATGTCCGCAAGCGCATCGACCAGCTCCTGCGCCGTTGCGACATTCTTAACGGTCTCGCCCTCGGCAAATACGCCTTTCGGCATAAAGCAGAGCGCCATACATAGGGTGAGCAGGATGCTAAAAATTCTTTTTTTCATCTTGTTACCTCCGTTTCACCGTCTCACGACAGCTTAAATCATTTTTTGTTTTCAACACGACAGTTTTTATATTAATTATATTAGAGAACATTAGAAAAGTCAAGAAAATTGTCCCTTAAACTCAATGGGATTTCATCCTTAAACAAAACTATCGGCAACGACCGTTAACGCCGCTGTCGATAGTTTTTCACTGCTTCAAATGAAACAGCGCTTATTAATTTGTCAATTGTTTACGTAAGGTTTTATGTTATTCTCAAAATTGCCGGTCGAGACAAAGCTCTCGTCGGTTCTGAGAACTTCGCCCCATTTGAGAGCTATCTCCTCATAGCTGTCGTTGCGTACATCGGCGTTGGTGATAACGTCGGTCTTGCCGCCGTACAGATACCATTCGGAGGTCTCCGCACCCCAGCCCGTGCCCTTATATGACCAAATCGTCCAGCTATAGTTCCATTTGTTCATCGAGCCGAGGATTGCGTCCCAGGTTGCGCTGCCGAGCGACTTGAATTCACCGACATAGAGCGGAACATTATATGGATAAAGCAAAGCGGTGAAAAGTAAGAGCTTGAAGCCGAAATTCGTCTTATTATAAAAATGAAGCTGATAAACCACGTTGCTCCAGCCCATCAACCACGGAGCGGGCAGATTATAGAGTCTCCAAATGCCCTCCATGGTGATGATATGGTCGTTGTCAACGGATCTCACGGCGTCATACAGACGGCTGTAGAGAGATATAGTCTTGAGATTGTTCTTTTCGATATACGATGCAACATCGCACATCGGCTCATTGAGCAGGTCATACATAGCGACGGCAGGATTGCCGCTGTAACGCTCCGCAACGGCGACCCACAGCTCTATAGTGAGCTTGCGCCACGCCTCGGCCTGTTTAGTCAGCTTGAAGAGCCCGCAGGAATTGATCTTGCCGCAATGTTCCTTGTTATTCTGATATCCGGGCGCGCCGTGAAGGTCGAGGATGACATAAATCCCCCTCTTGCCGCACTCCTCAACCACCCAGTCAAGGCGGCTGAAATCCCATTCGCCGTTCTCGTCGAGTATCTTAGTGCCCTTATCGTCATAATAGAAATTACGGTACCAGAAGGGAACTCGGACGCAGTTGAAGCCCATGGAGGCGATATTGTCGAGGTCGACATCGGTTATCCAATTGTCGGCGTAGGTGTTGAGCAGCTCATAAGCCTTCTCAACTCCGAAACGCTCGGTAAGCACCTCAAAGGTGGTTATATTATCCACAGAATTCTCAACCGGACACATCCACTCCTCCTGAATGAGCCATGCACCGAGATTAACACCTCTGAGCGAGACCTCCTGCCCTTTCCTGTTAACTATCTTTTTGCCGTCGGTCTGAAGGAAATCATCGTCGGTTATCGGGTGTCCGAGGGTGACTATAACCTCGCTGCTGTCGTTTGCGGCAAGGCTGCCGACGCTGACCGAACTGATAACCATCGTTAGTGAAAGCACGGCTGCAATAATGCGAAGAACGTATCTCCCGACCGTGCGGGATCTGTAAGTATTTTCCGAAAGTTTCAAAACAGTTCCTCCCGTTAGCATAGCGGTCAGCTGACCGCCGATTAAATAAAAGTGAAAAATACCCCCGAGTGATCGGCTCGGGGGCGATCGTTTGATTTATTATTTGGTGCCGAAGATCCTGTCGCCTGCGTCGCCGAGACCGGGGACGATATATCCGTGTTCGTTAAGATGATCGTCAAGAGCGGCAACATAGATATCGACGTCGGGGTGAGCCTTCTGAAGAGCGGCAAGCCCCTCGGGAGCGGCGATAATGCCCATGAATTTGATATCCTTGGGGTTGCGCTTCTTTATCTGGGTGATAGCGTCGATTGCCGAGCCGCCGGTGGCAAGCATGGGATCAAGGACTATAACCTCACGCACCTCTATATCGGCAGGCAGCTTGCAGTAATACTCAACCGGCATAAGGGTTTCGGGGTCTCTGTAAAGGCCGATATGACCGACTCTTGCGGAGGGAACGAGCGCAAGCACGCCGTCCACCATGCCGAGACCGGCTCTAAGGATAGGAACGAAGGCAAGCTTCTTACCGGCGAGCACCTTAGTCTTGGCGACCGCGACGGGAGTCTTTATCTCGGTGTCTTTAAGAGGAAGATCTCTGGTTGCTTCGTAGCAGATAAGGGTTGCTATCTCGCTGACAAGCGCTCTGAATTCCTTTGAACCTGTCTTTTCGTTCCTGAGGATAGTCAGCTTATGCTGGATGAGGGGATGATCCATAATCATTACTTTTGCCATTTAAATAACCTCCGATATATTTAATTGTTAATTAAAATCTGTTTTCAAGCTCAGTTATCTGAGCGATCCTGCGAGCGTGGCGCTCCTCGCCGCTGAACGGCGTATCGAGGAAGATATCGACAAGCTCGATAGCTTTCTCAGGAGTGACAACTCTGCCGCCGAGGCAAAGCATATTTGCGTCGTTATGCAGCCTTGTCATCTCGGCTGAGAATGCGTCCGAGCAGCAAGCCGCTCTGATGCCTCTGACCTTGTTCGCCGCCATGGAAATGCCGACGCCCGTGCCGCAGAAAAGCAGACCGAGGCTGCATTCGCCGCTCGCTACGGCCTTTGCCGCAAGCTCGGCGTAGACGGCGTAATCGGTGGATTCGGGCGTATAAGTGCCGAAATCCTTATACTCGATTTTCCTCATATCAAGATGATCCTTGATGATGTTTTTAAGCTCAAGACCTGCATGGTCGCAACCTAAAGCTATCATATGTTTACTCCCTTTCTCAATTTAAGCTCACGCTCTGCCTGCGGCGGTCTGAGATAGACCGGAACAAGCTCCGAAGCAGGGCGAAACAGCTCTTTATTATCCTCAGCGGCCGCGGCAACGCCGTAAGCACGCTGATATATTCTGTTCTCTGCGGCGAGATGAACGGCGGGAAGCCTGCCGCCGAATGCTGCAAAGCAAAGCTCGGCGCCGTCGCCTGCAAGATATATCTTTTTGTCATAGCACTCAAGGTCGGCTTCAAGCTCGGCTATAGGCACCGCTTTATCCTCGCAAATACGCGCAACCTTGCCGCCCGAGCACTCAAAAAGAGCGGTATAGACCTGATTGCAGCGAGCGTCCATTGCGACGCAGACAAGGCAATCGTCATCGGCAAAATTATAAGCGGCTGAGAGCAGAGTAGAGACGCCTGCGCAGGGTTTATCGCCACTGAGGGCAAGCCCCTTGACGGCGGCAACACCTATCCTTATACCCGTGAATGAGCCCGGACCGACGTTAACGCTCAGGGCATCTATATCGGCGAAGCTCATATCCGCCTGGGTCAGCGCATTATCGACCATTGGCATCAGCGTGCGGCTGTGGGTCAAAACGGCGTTGACAAAGCATTCGCTTATCAGCCTGCCGTCCTCGGTCACGGCGACGCTCGCGGTCTTTGCAGAGGAATCAATCGCTAATATTTTCAAGAATTTCAGCTCCGATTATTTCGATTTGGCGTTCATCGGGGTCGTCGCATTTGGTGATAGTGACCCGAACGCAATCCTGTGGGAGAATGGCTTCAATATTCTCGCTCCACTCGATGATGAGGGTCGCCCCCGCATCAAGGTAGTCAAAATACCCCGTGGAGTAAAGATCGTCCCAGCCCGTTATACGGTACATATCAAAATGGCAAAGCGCTTTTTTGCCCGAACGGTACTCGTTGACAAGCGCAAAAGTGGGGCTTGTGACCTCGGCGTCAATGCCCATTCCACGGGCGAAGCCTCGCACAAACGCCGTCTTGCCGGCTCCAAGCTCGCCGAAAAGCGCCACGACCGAGCCGACCTCCACAGTCTTTGCAAGCGAAAAACCGATATTCTCGGTCTCCCTTGCGCTGCGGGAATAATAAATTGCCATACTGCACCACCTTAATTAAGACCATAGCGCATTATATCACAAAGGCGGACGTTTTTCAACATTAAGATGGCAAAACTTCAAAAAAATTCGGCGAGCCAAAGCACGCCGAATATAAATCAATACCGCTCTACAAGAGCATTTATCATATCGGGGACGTTGGTGATAATGCCATCAACGCCGCAGTCAAGCATTCTCTTGGCGATGCCGTCGCCGTCGACGGTCCAGACATTGATACCTATCCCGTTGTCATGGAGCTTTTTAACATAATGCTTGTTGACAAGGCTGAAATGCGGGTGCAGATATTCCGCGCCTATCTCTTTGGCGAATTCAACATAGCCGAAGAGCATCTTCTTATAGGTGATCTTCCTGTCCGGGCTGTAGAGGAAGCCCGTCTTGCACGCGGGGTCAAGCCTCTTACACTCCACAAGAAGCTCGGGGCTGAAGCTCGAAATAAGCAGCTTATCAAAGAGTCCGTGCTCCTTAACTGCGGCAAGGGTTTCTTTGACTATCCCCTTTTCGCCGCTGAGAGGAGTTTTAAGCTCGATATTCATTATCTCGATATCCGCCGTCGCACAGAGGGTGAGAAATTCATCGAGAGTCGGGAGCTTGGTGCCCCTGAATTCGTCATGGAAGTATGAGCCGAAATCATAAGAGCGCAGCTGCTCCAGAGTCATGTCGGAGATAGCGCCGATGCCGTTTGAAGTCTCGTCGATCGTGTAGTTATGGCAAATGACCGGCACGCCATCCCTTGACATATGCACGTCGGTCTCAAAGCCGTCAACGCCTATCTCAAGCGACTTCTCGAAAGCGGGAATGGTATTTTGCGGCGCCTGCTTATTGGCGCCCCTATGGGATATAACTTTGCAAACAGACATAATATCACCTTTCTATAAATACCGATATCAGCAAAACAGAGTGCAGCCCATTTTTTTGAAATTCTCAATCATTTCATGCGCCTTTTCCTCCGTTAAACCGAAATACTTACAAAGGCAGCTTATGCACATGAATTCCTCGGCGCCTCGGTTGACCATTTTCTTATGGAAACCGATATCGTCGTTGGTCAGCTCTTTTTCACACGAAACACAGTATTCCATGTCACTTCGCCAGCTTGCAAATGTAGCATTCGCAGTCGTGAGCGGCGATCTTGCGGCGCATAAATTCCTTCTTGACGCCGAGATTTTTGCCTGTAAATACGTCCCTCATCTCAAGGCCGTAGCCGGAGGCGGCAGGAATGCCGATATTCTCAAAATAGAATTCAACATGGGCGTCGCTCTCGCCGAAATTGACAAGCAGCACAGCTATCTCATTATCCGAAAGCAGCTTGACAAACGACTTTGCTTCGCGGGATCCGGTGGTGCAGAATGCGGGTCTCCCCTCTTCATCCTGATTTATCCTGATGAGGTCTTTATTCTTGACAAGCTCAAGCATTTTATCATTCAGATTTCTGATATCGCCGCCGAGCATGAGTGGGGCGCTGAACATACACCAAACGGCAAACTGGGTTTTATAGTCTATATCGGTGCAGCCCGAGGAGCCGACATTACCCTCGCCGTACATACCGATGGTGAGCATATCAATATCGTTGAAGCAGCCCGGTGCGGAATAAGCGAGGTTGTCGACCTGGCTGAGCGAAATATCTCTCATCGAGGGGAAAGAATCGTTGATATCGCCTGTGGAGCGATACATATGAGCGCCTGCGGAACGAATCCATGTGTTGACCTCATCGTTGCCCCAGTTGCAGGCGGAAAAAAGGATCTCCCTGCCGCTCGCCTTGAGCGCCATGCCCATCTTTCTGTAAAGAAGCGGACCGTTAGCGACATTCGGCTTATAACAGAAGTCATATTTAAGGAAATCCGCGCCGTATTCGGCAAAGGTGCGGGCATCAAGGAACTCATGGTCAAAGCTGCCGGGGTAATCGGCGCATGTACGGGTGCCGGCGCAGGAATACATGCCGAATTTAAGCCCTTTGGAGTGAACATAGTCGCTGACCGCTTTCATTCCGTTGGGGAATTTGATCTTATCGGGGACTATTTTGCCGGTCTCGGGGTCTCTCTCCCTCTCGCTCCAGCAGTCGTCGATGACGAGGTAATTATACCCTGCCTCAAGCAGACCTTTCTCGACCATTGCGTCGGCGGTCTCTTTGATAACGCTCTCGTTGATATTCTCGCCAAAGGTATTCCAGGTGTTAAAGCCCATCGGAGGGGTTCTTGATAACATAAGCTCGCTCCTAACAAAAATCATTTTGAAACTGCCTGTCGGCAGCTATACAAATAAAGTTTAACATAATGCAGTCTGTTTTTCAAGGAGAAAATCAATAAATTAAGGGGCGTTTTTCCTTGACAATAAATGCACCCTGTGATAATATGTAATATAATGTAAAATATTAATGCGGGTATGGCGGAATTGGCAGACGCACAAGATTTAGGATCTTGCGCCGCAAGGTGTGCAGGTTCGACCCCTGTTACCCGCACCATGATCGTCGCGGACGTTATCGTTCGCGGCGATTTTTCTTTTAAATAACAGGGACATAACGACATATTAACCCGTCGGCGGGGAGAATCACACCTCTCATCTGACATTTGAGTCGGTAAAGATAAATGGAATAAACGGCAAAATTCAGTGCACCGTTGACAAAGCAACGGGCAACATAACAAAAATTGTTTTTACAAATACCGATGTGCTTAACCTCGGCGTTAAGGTAGCAGGCAGCAATCTTGATGTTAAATTTGCACTTGCTTGCGAAAACAGTTATTCGATTAAATACTAACTTTTATGATAAACGAAAAATCCCTCCCTGTGTTTCCACAGAGAGGGATCTCTTTTTTATTCAGCAAGCAGATTGCTGTTTTTGAGATTTGTGAGGAATGCAAGGATATCGTTACGAGCCTCGGCGGGGTCGACCTCGTACTCGTCGGTCACGGCGGCGGTCAACTCGTCAAGAGTCTGCGGCGCCTGCATACGCTCCCACAGGAGCTTACTGACGGGGTTGAGGATAACTATCTCCCCTCCCGTGCCGACGGGCACGGCCAGATACTCCTCCGCGATCTCACGCAGGACATAGCCGGGCTTCACTTTGTAGCTTTCCATCCCTGCACCTCTTATGAGCCGAATACCGAGGTGGAGCCTGCGAAGCTGACGGACGAGAATTTGCAGAAATACTCGATGTCAAAGGGCGTCGCGCAGCCCTCGCTCGCCGCAAATGCGGTGGGGCTCTTCAGAGCGTCGGCATCAATGCCGAAAACCGATGCGACAGTCTCCAGATCCGCCGCGCAGGCGCTGCCGGGGCCGGCAGCGAGCGCAATAGGAGCAAGGCTGAAATCGGGTTTAATATAAGAGTTTTTCATTTCTATTTTTACCTCCAAGAATACGACTCATCAATTAGCGAAAAAAGCCGAAGATATTTGCAAAGAAAGAAATTATCTTCTTGAACATTGCAGATATCGAGCCGAGAACCGTGTCAAGGAAATCAAAGACGATGCCGTCGTTGTCGTTGTTTGCGCCGTTCACGGTGATGAGCTCTGCTCCGAGCGGGCGCTCGACATTGTCGGGTTCCTCAGTGTCGTTCTCTGCGACGGGAATAAATCTCGCAAGGACATCGGTCTCAACACCGGGCTGAGCCATCGCTCTCTGCGCTTTTGCGAGTGCGGAATCATCAACGGAGACCTTGGCATCCGCAAGCTTGATATAGCCGACCGCAAGGAGGTTGTCGCCGAGATTCTGAATTGTAACGGTGCCGTCGTCATTGACATACTCGGTGATATCGTAATACATCTCGGTGGCGGAGTTGATCCTGATTATCGCATTGTTGATCTTGCACTCGCTGCCGTTTGCCACGCCGTTCTTCTGGACATAGCGCAGAGAAAGCATTACCTGCGACTTCGTCTTGTCGAAGTTGCCGAGAGTGAAGCTGAGGCCGGTAACAGCGCCGTCGGTCACCTTGTTGAGATAGACCTCGTTGTGCGGGCCGCCGAACTGATAATTGTTGTAATCGGCGAATTCAAGGCTGTCATAGCTGCCGCCCTCAACATAGGCTATCTTGCCGTCGTTGGAGCCGGTCATTCCGCCTGACTTGAGGTTGCCGAGTACATTGATGTATCTCGCGTTCTTTTCGCCTGCGATGTAGGAGGCGGGGTCGTTATTGCCGTAGGGCTTGTAGATACGGACTGCGTCGATATAAACGTCGAGCGAAACATCGGCGGAGGTCCCATCAGCATTAGCTGCGGGAGCCTTTGCGGGGGCGGAGTAAGCGACGGGCACCTTATCATTGAGAACGGAGCTGTCATCCATCCAGATCTTCTCGACCTCGGAGGCGCTGACATCATCGTAGCCAAGCTCTGCAAGAGCGTTGAGCACGGAGCGATCGACCGCCGAGAGAGCCGAGGGAGCAGCCTTGGCGCCGCTGTTCTTGACTGCGCCTGCGCTGTTGAGATATACGCCGGAAACCTCTACGTTATAAGTGCCGCAGTCGCCGCTGAAGGTCATTACGGGCACCTGACGGGCAAGGCCGTCAACGAGGTAGTTGGCGTCGGTATAGTATGTGTCGACCACATAATATTTAGACGCTCCGGTTGCGGAATTCGTGACCTTGACTGCAAGAACGCCGGTCTGCGGGCCGCAAGCGGAGATGAGGTCGAAGCTCTCGCCGGTGAAGGTGAACTTGACCTTATCGGAGGTCTTGGTGCCGGAGTTGACGGTAGTCTTGAGGGCTGCGTTGCCCGAGAAGAGATTACCGTCGTTGAAGTTATAGGAAGCATCAAAGCCGTAAAGGTCGTAGTTGCCTGATGGCGACTGAGCAGCCGCGGAAGCGGCGGCGGTCGAAGCCCAAGCGGTGCCTGTGCCTGTTACGGGTGTGAGTGAAGTCTCCTCGAAATATACGTTGGACGCGGGGATCAGATTAACTCTCGTCCACTCATAGGAGTCATGACCGGTCTTGGTGAAAGCATAGATATAGGAGTTCGTCATGCCCATGGTGAGGTCAAGGCCGTTTGCGGCGGTGTCGATCTTAGCGGAGCCGCCCGACGTGTTGGTCGCCTCAAGCGGGTAAGCGGAGGTTGAGAGCTTGGTCGGTGAAGCCGAGACCGCAAGCAGCTCACCTGAGTTATCGGTAATGGGCATTACCGAGCCGAAGTCAAAGATGTAGTTATGCTCCGGCACGCTCGTCTCGGGGGCGGGCAGCAGGCGCGTGACCTCATCCTTGGTCAGATTCTCCATCGGGACGGAGGCGTCGGGATGCTCATAGATACCCGAGCGCTCGTTATCGTTGGTGTCAATATTGTAGCCGACGATATCCTTAACGGGCAGCACGCCTTCGAGTTTGACAATAAGGCGCTTACCGGGGTGATCGGGGGCAACATAGTTGGTGGTGTAGTCGAAGCCGGTGACATTTATCTCGTTGCCGACAATCTCATAGGTGACGCCTGCAGGGTTATTGACTATCGCACCCTCAACGAGCTTATTTGCCGCATTGTAGGAGAGCTCCTGAGTCTGCAGAGTTACCTTGAGCTGCGAGAGATCCGACGGGAATGCAAAGCTGTCGGAGAGAACATCCTTGAGCACGGCGGTGCTGTTAAGCTTGACCGCAGTGCCCGAAGCTATAGCCTCATAGGAGATCTGCTGAAGAAGCCTTGATAGGTCGCCGCCGCTGGTGATCTTTGAGTAGTAGTTGCCGCCCTCCTTCTTAGTGCCGAGGGTCGCGCCGTCCTTATATCCGGGGTAACCGGTGGAATTGGGATAGTTGGAGGAAACGCCGTCCATGTAATCATCGACATTAAAGTCGGTCATGGTCTCGGTGCCTATATAGATGCTGTAGATATCGGCAGAGCCGAGCGCCTTTATCCTTGCCGCCTGCTCAATAGCGGCGTTTGCGTAAGTTTTGGATATATTGAGCTTTGTGGCATCTGACTTTGTCGAAGAGGGGTTGCCGGGAACGCCGTCTGTAATAAAGACAACGATAGCTTTACGGGTGCCCGCCGCATACTCAGCCTTTGCCGAGGAGTTATTCAGTATCTCATAAGCCATTTCAAAGCCGTGGTTAGGTGCGGCGCAGACATACGAGTTGTTGCCTGCCATCTCTGAGATAGCGTAGTCGGCAGTGGCGTCGTTTGCAGAGTTGAATGCATTTTTATAGAAAGTTTTTTCTGCATCGGCATCAAGGTTATTTTTAAGGATAAACTGACCCGTGCCGGAGGAATCGGTCTTATTCCAAACGCCGGTATATGCCCAGTCGGTGCCAGTGAGGTCGGGCTTTGCGTTTGAGGCGTCGTTACCGAACTCAACGAAAGCTATCCTGTGGTCGATATCGTACTTGCCGGAGTCAACTCTGAGGTCGGCGATAAATTCTCTTGCTGCCTTGGCGGTTGCGGTACGGCGCTGAACATTGGTCTTATCATAGTAAGCGCCGGTGTAGATATACTCGGTCGAGCTGGTGTACTGTGAGGGTCTGTCGTCAACAGCATTCAAGCCGTCAAGGTAATAGGTCTTACCGTTTGCCTCAAAATAGAGGTAGTAGTGAGTGATAGTATTCCTATTATAATAGTCACCGGTATATATTGACTTGCTCCAACCGGTTCTATAGCAGTTGTAGAGAGGATTACTGGAATTCCTGACATCACTGTCAGAAGGCGTTGACGCTCCTGCATAGTGAGCCGGATGCGTTGTTCTGCCCGAAGTACAGCAGTCATCACCTGAATAAAGAAGCCATACATCGTTATTTGAATCTCTGAAATAAAGGATCCATCTCTTATTTCTGTTTAAAGTGGCTTCATGAACAGTAGAATGTTGCAACTGATAGTAATTGCCATCAGAGTGCAGATACCATGCATTACTGCTGCTTGAAGTGGCATCATAGTTCAAATCGCCAGTCTTTTTTGTGAAGGTGTACGTCTGATACGACCCACGCTGGATCAGATAATATGTATCACCCAATTTATAATAGGTCTCACGATTGCCGGGTTGATAATTATCGTATGAAAGTCTGTATGCCTTATCATAGTTGGCGCAGTCCTTTTCAGAACCCATTGAGGAAGAACGGTCAACGACAAGCACGACATCAAGGGGCACGCCCTTATCGCTGATAGCAGACTGAGTTGCGCCGGTGGCGTATGACTGAAGGTCGATGGTATAGGTGCCGTCGGCAGCCGCATATGCCTTCTTGCCGGTGAAGAGGTTGCTCTTGCCCTGCGAGCCCTCGGTCTGGATTATACGCCTATATATATAGAAATATGTATAGGAGTCGCCGACATTCCTACCAAGCACCTTATTGCTGCTGCTCTCATTATTGGGATGGTAGCCTATCTTGTTACCTGAGTGATAGTCGCAGGAGCGGCTGTAAGTACCGTCCATATGGAAGGTGCCCGCCTGCTCGGTCTGACCGTAATAGACGGTGCCGGTGTGATCCTCGTTCCTTGTGGTGCTCTTATCAGCATCACGCTCTTTGACATTGTTCTCGGCGTAGTATCTGCTGTAGGAATCGAGGCCGTCGGAGATGGTGCCATCGTTGCAGAACATATAATATTTGTTTGAGCCGTTATAATAGAGCTGGAAGGAGCCGTCGCTGCTGCCCGTGGGGGCAAGATAAACATTTGCAAACTGCTCGTTGCCGCCAAGGGTCATATAGACCAGACGAGAGCCGTAGTAAAGGAACGGAGCGTTTGCAAAGTAGCTGTCCTTAGAGGTAATACGCACGGCGTTGCCGTCGCCGGTCTTCTCTATAGACCAACGCATCGACTCAACATCGTCGTCATCGGGGTTATTGAGCACGAGCTTCTTATCGCCGTTGGTGAAGGTATAATTGGTTATCTTTTTACCTACCATACCCATCGAGTCGCCGGTAGCGCCCTGACCCGCATTCGCTCTGACGGTGTATTTCGGGAGCGGGTTGCCGGCGTAACCGCCGTTGGCGTCAAGAGTGTAAAGCACGTTATTGCCGTTCTCGACGGCGCTTGACTTAAAGACGATTATATACTCGTCCTCAACGCCTATCTCATCCCAATTATAAACCTTTGAATAATAGGAGGTAATTCCTGAATCATCGGGCGCGACCTCGCCCATGAGAGCGTAGGGGTCGAGCTTCCAGATAACGTCGGTCGGGTAGGTGCATTTATTGGTTGCGGATTCGCCGTAATACTTATACGCCGCTGACTCGGTAAGGATATAGACCTCATTATTCAGCATGAACATACCCTCGTTCATGTAGAGGTGGTTGTTGAAGGTCCTGTAATCCGAGAGCAGATAAGCGTCGGTCTGATGGCCCGCTATTGTAACGGTGGTGTTGCCGTCCTTGGTCAGGTCGATGTCGGCGATATAGAGGTCGCAGGCATTCCTTCTGCCGTAAGAGGTGCCCATATATACCCTGCCCTTTGAGACGAGGGCGCACTGGATCTTGGTGATGGTGTTGGGAACAGCCAGCGTATGGGTGGGGTAACCAGCACAGTCGGCATTTGAGGAGGCGGAAGCGTCGCCCGTGATCGAGCCGGTCGCGAAAGCGTTCCACTCGGTCTGTGAGTTAGCACCCTGAAGAGCGTAGCCGAATATCATGCTGTTGTAAACGGAGTTTGCAGGGGTATTATAACCGTCCGCAGTGTGATAGAAGTTACCGGTCCAAAGAATACCGTTATCAAAGGAGCAGAATGAGGTGTTGGCGCTGCTCAGCTCGGCAAGGTCAACAGTACCCTGAATATAGATATCCTTGAGGGTACCCTCGGCAACATTCAGCTCCGACAGCGGAACATAGCTGATGGAGTTATTCTTATCGGCTATGTAGAGGTTGAAGTTGGAAGCCGCAATGCCGCCGACGTGAGCCGTACAGGCGGATTTATCATTATTATAAAGATTGAACTGAGCGACAAACCTGCCGGTCTCGAGGCTAAGCGCATAAATAACGCTCGGTGAGCCGCCGCCGTTTTTATATGACGCGATCAGCACCCAATTCTTTGCCTTGTAGTAGGTCAGGCCCTGCGGGATCATGTTATCCGTTGAGCTGAGGCCGGGTATACAAAGATCGGGGTTGCCGTTTGAGCCGTCAAGCGGCGTGGCGCACTGATCGAGGAACTGACGGACAGCCCACTCGGCATTCTGCTGCTGAATGGCTGCCAGAGAGTCGCCCGCAGTGTGAGTCTGCGAATGACCGCCGCTGATGGAGCCGAGAGTCTCGGCAGCAAGAGCCTGAAGCCCGAGAGCGCCTATGCTCACAAGCGTGCAGAGCACAAGGACAAGGCTCAGAGCAGTCAAAAGTTTCTTTCTGAACATTTTTGTATCCTCCATGATATTGAAAAAATTATATAAAAACCCTTTTGGGATAACCCTCGGGGAATTATGTTTAGATTTATCTGCCGAGCAGCAGTCGCCGATATTCGGCGGCCTTGCGGCAGGCGTAATCTGGCAAGCCGTTGAATTTGCCTGACTCGGCCTTGGTGACGGCGGCGCAAACATCGCAAAGCATCCGCTTATCACAGCCTGAACATTGGGGCGGCAGGAATATCTCCCTGCTGCACCGCATTATCTCACGCCATGCTTCGCCGAAATCATCGAGAGGCACGCTCGGCTCGGTCATCATGCCGCACGGAGACATTTTACCGTCCCATGTGACCCAAAACGAAGCCGAACCCGCACGGCAGCTCAGCCGCTCGCCGCACTCGGGGTCGAATTCACGAACCGAACCCGGTTTAAGACCCTCGGCTCTCGCTTTAAGCTCACTCTCCCCCAATCTCCGCTTATGCCACTCGTATTGAGCCTTTGCGGCATCTTCGGGCGAAAGTCTGACGGCTTCGCCGCACGAGCGGACGGGCGGGAACATATGGAAGGTGGCTTGAACCGGCAAGCCGTATCTGTCAGCAAAAGCTTGGATCGCCGCCGCGTCGCCGACATTATCGGGCGTGGCGGAATAATTGATGCGAACGCCTATCCCCGCCTCATGCAGACGGATTATCGACTCGGTGACGGTGCTGTAAGCGTCGGGATCGCCGCATAATCTGCCGTAGGTCTCAGGTGAAGCACCGTAAAGCGAGATATTGACCCGCTGCGGCGGATACTCTCGAAGCAAACGGAGCTTGTCCTCGTCGAGCAGCACGCCGTTGGTATTGACCGAGGTGAGCAGCCCGAGCAACTTGCAGGCGGTGTATATCTCGTCGAAATCACGTCGAAGCAACGGCTCGCCGCCCGTGAGCAGTAGCAACAGAGTGCCGTGCTCCTTGGCCTGCTTTGCAAGAGTGACCCACCAATCGGCGTTTTTCTCACCCATGAGGGCTTCACGATCGCGGCTGCGGCGGTGAATATAGCACATCCGACAGTCGAAATTGCACCTTGCGGTAAGCTCAAACGAGCCGGAGAGCGGTATGCCCTTTGCCTGCGCTTTCATAAAAAGCGTATTGACAAAAAGGTCGTAATTAACTTCCATCAGAAAATTTTATACTCCTTCAGAGCATTTTCAAGAGCCGCAACAGCCGACTTATCGGGCGTGCAGCTCAGTTGAAGCACCGGCACTTCGGCAGCGAGCCTGATGAGCAGATCAACACAGCTCTTTTGCTCGCCCGGTGCGAAGAAATCGAGATAGATATTATTCATAATTCCGAGAACGGCTTCGGACCCGCCGAGCCGCCTGACGGTGCTACAATCGGCGCGGCTGAGAAGCACCACGGCGCCGAGAGGGTAAGTCTCATTTTTGCATATCCCGCTCGTGCCGCAGAAAGGCAGGCTGCCCGCGTTTATCTCATCGCCGTCAAACGAAACGCCCGCTTTATCGCCGTTGATGATTCGCGAGCCGTTATGCTCCGCCCAGAGAGCCGCCTGAGTGCTCTTGCCGACCCCACATGGGGCGGAGAAGAGGATCGCCTTGCCGCCGTGCTCGATATATGAAGCGTGTAGCAGGAATGCGTCCTTTTGGAGCAGGAGCTGAGAGAGCGCCAGCGACGACCACATATAGCGGCCGTCCATCGCCACATCATAGTTGCGGCTGAGAATATAGGCGTCTGCCGACGAAGCGCCGAAAGCGTCATAAACGCACATTGCGCCGGGGTCTGTACCGAGATGAAAGAGCCGCGAGACCTTGCCGCCGTCAATGCTCACCGTGACATCGCCGCATTCGCCGAGCCGCTTGCCGCCGAAATCGGGCAAGTTCTCGCATTCACGGCAAAACACATTGATATCCGCCTCGGGGAACTCGGCCTCAAACATCGGCCAGTAGCCCTCCTGCGGCGTAAACCAAGGAGCTTCGACGGTGATTTTTCGGTTGCAGATAATGTAGCTCTTTTTCATCACAAATACTAACACCAATACTAATATCTATACTTTTGATATTATATTATCATCGTCTTTATATGTCAAGGTCTGTAAAGAAAAAAATGCTGTTGAAATTTGATAAATTTTGATGTATATTCTACAAAAATATATAAAACGGCCGCCGCCATTGAGGCAGCAGCCGCATTTTTATCATAATCTATTCATCGCCTGACTGTTTACAATGAATCGCAGCACCCATTCGGCGTTACGCTGAAGCTCGCCGAGGGTAATGCCGTCGGGCTTTTTATAAGTCTTGAGCAAAGTGCCGTCGGGCTTACGTTTGCTGCCCCTTGAGCCGCCCGGCATCAGCACATTGACACCAGCCCTGACGCGGTAAGCCTGGTCGCGCATTTTGGGGAATTCGGGCGACTTTGACGAGCGCATCCACCAGTCGGTCATGATATTGCCCTCGTATCCCCACTCGCGCCGCAGGATCATCTCGCAAAGCTCATAATTATAGTGCCCCCACACTCCGTTTATCTTGTTGTAGGAGGTCATTATGTTCTGCGGGTGAGCGTTCTTGACGCATATCTCAAAGCCCTTGAGGTAGATTTCACGCAGCGCACGCTCGGAGAGGCGTGAATCGTTGTAAATCCTGTTGGTCTCTTGATTATTGCAGGCGAAGTGTTTGGGGCAGGCAGAGACACCGGCGCTCTGAATCCCGCGAACAGCCGCGCTTGCCATAAATCCGGTAAGAAGCGGATCCTCGGAGTAGTATTCAAAATTCCTGCCGCAGAGCGGATTGCGGTGGATATTCATGCCGGGCGCAAGCAATACATCGGAGCCGAGGCGCTTCATTTCTTCGCCTACGCGGGCATAAAGCCGCTCGACAAGTTCGGTATCCCACGAGCTTGCAAGCCCCGTGCCGATAGGCAGCAGCGAAGAACAGGCGGTGAGACGGATACCCGACGGACCGTCGGTCGTGATCGCGGCGGGCACGCCCTTGTCACGAAGCGAAGCAAGCACACCGCCGAAGGCGCCGGCATTGCCTTGAGCGCCGAGTGGGCTGTTCATTATGTAGTCTCCCCTGCTTATCGCCTCAAGCTCATCAAGGCTGAGCTGGGCGACAAAATCGCTCATGGAAGCCTTGTCGCATTTGACGTCGGCGAGTTTAATTCCCTTGTCACCCGTCTGAGGGACGGCGGCGGGCAGATTATCGAGAATCGTTTGCTTTATTGACTCATGGGAAACAGGTGCGTCGACGTATTCAAAGCCGTTCGGGGTGGCTTTAATGCGCTTGAAAGGCTCGCGGGCAGGCGAACGGCGGGCAAGCTGCTCGACGATGATGTCTTTATCGAGCGTATATTCACCGCAGCATTCCGCTGACCTGACATCGGTGCCGAGATAGAATATATATTCACCCTTTTCGAGTAAATATGCAAATTCGTTTTCGTCATCATATGATGCAAACGAAGCTAGCGGCGCGCTGATTGTGACCTCCTGCGCCTCACCGGGAGCAAGATCACAGGTCTTTTTGAATCCGACAAGTACGCGTGCGGGCTTACCGAGCCGACCGCATGGAGCTTCGCAATAAAGCTGCAAAACCTCTCTGCCGCTGTGCGAGCCTGTGTTTGTGACCTTCGCCGTGACATTCACCGCCTCGCCGCCGCAGAAGAATTCGACATTATCAATTGTAAAATCGGTATAGCTGAGGCCGAAGCCGAACGGGTAAAGCACCCTGTTCTTGGCAAAGGTCTCAAACCACCTGTAGCCGACATAGATATCCTCGGTATAGAAATTATAATCCTTACCGCCGAAATCCTTGGCGCTCGGATAATTGTAATAATCACGCGCTATCGTGTCGGTCAGCTTGCCGCTCGGTGAAACTCTGCCCGAGAGCACGTCGGCGACGGCGTTGCCGCTCTCCATGCCGCTCTGCCACACATAAAGCAGGGCAGATATCTTATCGCCGTATGCGTCCAGAGCCGCCATATCCATGATACTGCCGCAGTTCAGCAGGACAATGACTTTATCGAATTCGGCTGTCACCGAGTCAAGCAGAGCCGTCTCCTCATCCGTCAGATAATAGCTGCCCTTTTCGAGTTTATTCTCTCTGTCCTCGCCTGCCGCTCTGCCGATAACGACTATTGCGGTGTCGGAATTTGCGGCAGCTTTTTTGACCGTCGCGACGTCAATGCTCAGCTCGTCATAGCACATAGGCCAATGCCCCCAGAAGCCGTTATCGACAGGCTCCGCGGCGCAGCGGCGCTCATATTCATCGGCAAGCTCGGTGTTAACGGTGATATCTGGGTCGCTCTTCAGCGCCTGCATGAGGCTGATTTTATAAGGCGCATTCACATCGCCGCCGGAGCCGTAACCGACATAGAAATAATCATTCTGTACCCTGCCGAAAACCGACACCTTACGGCTTCTGTCGAGCGGCAGCACATTGCCGTTATTTTTAAGCATCACAACGCTTTCGGCGCCTATCCTGCGGCAAAGCGCGATAAGCTCCGAGTCTGCGGTATAGCCGCTCTTTATGCCCGCGGAAGTACCCTGCACCGTTGACGACGTTACCTTATTGACTATTTTGCCGACGGCTTTCAGCGCCGCTTTTTTCAGCTTCATAACCATCCTCCGTTTCCGAATTCTTCTTACAATCCAAGTATAGCAGAATATGCCGCTGAGGTCAATAAAAAAGAGCCGCCGCATTAAAACGGCGACCCTGATTTTCACTTTGAGATAATGCCGAAGAGCTTATTGAAGAGCATGACGATATATCTGAAAACGAACTGAGAATCAAAAAACATATTGTCGGTATGACAAAGTGTTGCATATTTATTCATATTTATCTAACTGCTATGCTGCCCTGACCGAAGTTTTTATACCGGCTTTTCCCTTAAAAGAGTCAGCGTGGCTATGCCGAAGCCGGATATCATTTCTCAGTTTCTTATATTTCAAATTGCTTACGCTCGGCAGTGATCACTCCGTCTTTCACGTTCATGCGGCAGATGCGGGCGTTCCTGCGGTCGCCGCCGAGGCCGTCCTGCTCCACATTGCGGGCGTGATAGACGGCGTACCATTCTCCGCCGTATTTGATCATTGAATGATGACCCGTGCCCTCCTCCCACTCATTGCTCCTGAGCACGGGGGCGTAGGTCTTGTCGTCGGGGTATTTCTCAAATTTGATCTTTGTAAGATCGGTCTCATCGGTCTTGGCTCTTGCGTAACCGATGAAATAATTCTCATTCTCGTAGCATGAGCCGCTGTACATCAGATAATGCCAATCGCCCTCTCTGAAATAGAAAGCGCCCTCAATGGTGTGCCAATGGACGCCTTTTTTATAGCGGTCACGGCGGAATATCTCCTCGTCAATGGTCGGCACAACGAGCGTGACGGGCTTGCCCTCAGCGGTATACGGGTCAAGCAGCCTGTCAACGACGATATATGTGCCGGGGCGGGCGGTGTCAAACCTGTTGGTGGAGTAGAATATAAACAGACCGCTTTCGTTTTTGACAACATGAGAATCTATCGAGAACGGGTGCAGGAGCTGCCTTGCATTCTCAAACGGGCCGAGCGGAGAATCGGCGCATGAGACGAACATTGTCTGTCTGTGGCCGCCCTCGTCGGGAGTATCGCCGTAGAATTCAAATGAGCAATACATATAGAATTTGCCGTCAAGCTCGATAACGCTCGGTGCCCAAAAGTCGCTGACGTCGGGGTAAGTGAATACCCTGCCCTCAAATCTCCAGCCGCTGAACAGCTCATCGGACGAATAAGCATATACGCCGTCCGAGCCGGTGGTGTAGATATAGAATCTGCCGCCGCTTTCCATTATAAATGGGTCAGCCTGACCGATATAATTGTCTTTGTTTATCTCAAGAAGCTGCATATCAAGCCTCCAATTCGTAGTCTATCGCAATGCTCGACTCCCTGACGGCGTGCATATGCTTCTTGACGACGGAGCAGTGATACGGATCATTCTGATACTGCTCAAGAGCCTCGGCATTATCGAGAACGACCTCAAGGATCAAATCGTATGAGCGCTCGGAATGCAGAAAATCTATGCCGACCTCAATGCTGCGTATAAGCGGCACATTGCCCTTCATAGATAGCAAAATATCCCTCGCTTTTTCGCATTCCTCTCTGCTCGGATCCTTTAATTTGAAACAAACGATATGCTTTATCATAAAAAACCTCCGAATACGTTATTATAACATTTTAAGGATATCATCAGCCGATTTCAATGTCAATATATAAATTTGCGTTTTTACATAATATATCCTATATATCTTGTATATTTTATTCTGCCGCACCTTGACTTGCACAATATGCGGTGATATAATAATATAAATAAAATATAAGAGGCTGAGCCTCGGAAAGGACTTAAAGCATGAAACATATCAGAGGTCCGCAAAGCTACGGTTACGGATATCACGCTATCACCACTATGGACGATAAAGAGCATCACAGCATGATGGATTTCGGCATCCTCAAGATGAAGGACGGGGACGTTTTCACCGAGGATCTGCCGCTCGAGAGAGCCTATCTGCTGATAAACGGCAAAATGACCTTTGAGTGGGAGGGCAACAGCGTCAGCGTTGACAGACCCAACTGCTTCGATTACTGCCCCTGGGTTCTCCATGTACCCAAGGATGTCAAGGTCGAATTCAAGGCTCACGGCGATGTCGAGATAGCCGTGCAGAGGACGGTCAACGAGACCATATTCGCCTCAAAACTATACACCCCCGAGGAGTGCGCGAGCGAAAACAGGGGCGAGGGCACAATGCGTGAAGCCTCCACGAGGATAGTCCGCACGGTATTTGACTACTCAAACGCTCCGTATTCAAATATGGTGCTCGGCGAGGTCATCGGCTTCCCCGGCAAATGGTCGAGCTACCCGCCTCACTGGCATCCGCAGCCCGAGATATATTTCTACCGCTTCCTGCCCGAGAACGGCTACGGATTCGCCGAGCTGTCGGAGGACGTGGTCAAGACTCACCACAATTCGACCGTCTTTATCACCGAGAAAGAGACTCATCCGCAGACCACGGCGCCCGGCTACGCAATGTGGTATCTCTGGGTCATCAGGCACATTGACGGCGATCCTTATATAACCCCCACCTTTGTTCCCGAGCATCTTTGGGTGACGGATCCCGACAAAGAGAAGGATATCTGGCCGCCTAAAAAGTAATTAAGGAGAGAGAATATGAAGCTCACAATGTCGCAGGCTCTTGTCAAATTCCTTGACAATCAATATATCAGCTTCGACGGTGCAGAGACCAAGTTTGTCGACGGTATATTCGGCATTTTCGGTCACGGCTGCGTTGTCGGCATAGGTCAGGCGCTCGAGCAGGGCGGCCACAACCTCAAATTCTATCAGGGTCACAATGAGCAGGGCATGGCGCACGCCGCGATCGCTTTCGCAAAGCAGAATAAGCGCCGTCGCATCATCGCCTGCACCTCCTCCATCGGCCCCGGCGCACTCAACATGGTCACAGCCGCAGGCACGGCGACCGCAAACCGCATTCCCCTGCTGCTGCTCCCCGGCGACACCTTTGCCTGCCGTCAGCCCGACCCCGTGCTCCAGCAGATAGAGCAGCCGACCGATTACACCGTCACCGCAAACGACGCTTTCAAGGCGGTTTGTAAATATTGGGACAGAGTGTCAAGGCCCGAGCAGCTCATGACCGCCTGCCTCAACGCAATGAGAGTTCTGACCGACCCGGCTCAGACCGGTGCGGTCTGTCTCGCAATGCCACAGGATGTTGAGGGCGAGGCATATGATTACCCGGATTATTTCCTCAAAAAGAGAGTTTGGTATATCGACCGCAGGTCGCCCGTACAGCGTGAGATTGAGGCTGCCGTCAGCGCAATTATGCGCAGCGAGAAGCCCCTACTTATAGTCGGCGGCGGCGTTACCTACTCCGAGGCTTGGGAGACCGCTCAGTTCTTCGCCGAGAAATTCAATATCCCCATTACCGAAACTCAGGCGGGTAAGGGCAATATCCGCTGGGATCATCCGCTCAACATGGGCGGCATCGGCGTTACGGGCGGCCCCGCGGCGAATACTCTCGCAAAGCAGGCTGACCTTATAATCGCCGTCGGCACCCGTCTGACGGACTTCACCACCGCATCAAAATGGGGCTTCCAGAATCCCGACGTCAGAATGCTCTCAATTAATGTGTGCAATTTCGACGCGTTCAAGATGGACGCCACCGCAGTTATCGCCGACGCAAAGTCCGCAATGCTTGATATCATGGGCGCCCTTGCAATGAGGGAATATCGCTCGAATTGGAGCGATGAGGAGCTTGCCGAGGTCAAGGAAGCCTACACCGCCGAGGTTGACCGTTGCTACAGCGTATATCTCAAGGAGGGGCTTTCTCAAACCCGCGCTCTCGGCGAGATAAACAAGCTCATTGACAAGAATTCCGTGGTCGTTGCCTCCGCAGGCAGCCTGCCCGGCTGTATGCAGAGACTTTGGCGCTCGTCCGTGCCCGGCTCATACCACATGGAATACGGTTTCTCCTGCATGGGCTATGAGATCTGCGGCGCCCTCGGCGCAAAGATAGCCGAGCCGCAGCGCGACGTTTACGCCATGGTCGGCGACGGCAGCTTCCTGATGCTCCACAGTGAGCTTTACACCGCCGTTATGGAGGGCTTAAAGGTCAACATAATGCTCTTTGACAACTCCGGCTGGGGCTGCATAGAGAATCTTCAGAATAATCAGGGCACCGAGACGTTCGGCACAAGATTCCAGGCCCGCAATCCCCTCTCGGGTATGCTCGACGGCGCGATAGTGCCCATTGACTTTGCAAAGATAGCCGAGGGCTACGGCTGCAAGTCATACACCGTGACCAATGTTGCCGAGCTGCGTGACGCTCTCAAGGATTCCAAGAAGCAAAAGGTTCCCTGCCTCTTTGACATCAAGGTCGTCCACGGCAGCATGAGCGACGGCTACGACGCATGGTGGCGCGTTGGCGTCGCCGAGGTCTCCGAGAGCGAGACGGTTCAGGCGGCCTACGAAGCAATGCGCGAAAACATAGAAAAAGCAAGACTCTATTAATACAGCGGAGGAATAAATATGCTTAACAAAGAAAAAGTCAACCTCGCCATAGCTCCCATAGCTTGGACGAACGACGACCTGCCCGATCTCGGCGCAGAGAATACCTTTGAGCAGTGCGTGAGCGAAATGGCTCTGAGCGGCTTCAAGGGCAGTGAGATAGGCAACAAATACCCCAAGGATGTCGAGACACTCAAGCACAAGCTCGAGGTCAGAGGCCTGCGTATATGCAACGCATGGTTCTCCTCACTCCTACTCTCCGAGGGCTACGACGCAACTATCGAAGCCTTTATCAAGCACAGAGATTTCCTGCACGCTCTCGGCGCAAAGGTCATCGGCGCCTCCGAGCAGGGCAACTCCATCCAGGGCAAGAGCGTCAGCATCTTCGGCGAGAAGCCCGTTTACACCGACGAGCAGTGGGCTCTCATAGCAAAGGGCTTCAATGAGATGGGCAGACTTGCCAAAGAGAAAGGAATGTACTTCACCGTGCATCATCATATGGGCACGGGTGTTCAGACCGAGGCAGAGATCGACAAGCTCATGGAGATAACCGACCCCGACCTTGTTTATCTGCTTTATGATACCGGCCATCTTGCATTCTCCGGCGAGGACGCGATCGGCGTGCTCAAGAAGTATGTCAACAGAGTTAAGCACGTCCACCTCAAGAGCATCCGCCGTGATGTTATCAATGAGGGCAAAGAAAAGGGTTGGAGCTTCCTCGACTGCGTCAGAGCGGGTGCATTCACCGTGCCCGGCGACGGCGACTTCGACTTCACCCCCGTATTTGATATCCTTGCCGACGCCGATTACGAGGGCTGGGTAGTCGTTGAGGCGGAACAGGATCCCGCAAAGGCAAATCCCTATGAGTACGCCTGCCTCGCAAGAAAGTATATCAGTGAAAAGACCGGACTTTAATATCATTAAAAATCTGACCGTCGGGGCAACTTGGCGGTCATTTCGGAGATAGCGAATGAAAAGAATTATAAGTATTATCCTGGCGGTCTGCCTGCTCATATGTATGGCCGTTCCCGCCTTTGCGGATAATAAAAAAGAGCTGAATTTCAGCGTTCTCAGCGATATCCACTATTTCCCCAAGGAATATATAGGCAACCTCAACGGCTTTAACTACCGCCGCACTCTTGACAACGACCTGAAGCTCGAGCAATACGCCGACGAGATACTTGACGAGGCTATCCGTGAGATCCTCGCCAAAGGCTCAAAGGTGGTGCTCATCTCCGGCGACAACGCCATGGGCTGCGAATATCTGAGCCATGAGATGCTCACGGCGAAGCTCCGCAAGCTGACGGACGCCGGCGTTAAGGTCTACACCGTCCCCGGCAACCACGATATATCGAGACCCGACAAGATATCCAAACGCTTTGTTGCCGACGACCCGACCGGGACCGTTGTTAAGGCAGGCACGACCTATGTTGACGACCGCATAGTTGAAGTCAGGGGCACGACAAAGAGCGAATTTGCCGAGCTTTATAAGGATTTCGGCTACGGTGACGATGAGAGCATCATCGCAAGAGACCCCGGCGGCTCGCTCTCCTACACCGCCGATATCGGCAGCGGTTACCGTCTCATAGCGGTCGACGCCAATGAATACAGCGGCGAACTCTGCACAGGCAAGAAATATCTCGAGGGCGATCTGCTCAATTGGGTCAACTCTCAGATAAAGGATTGCACCGCCGCGGGCGACATTCCGCTGCTGATGATGCACTATGATCTTATCGAGAAATACGATATGCAGTCCACCATCATGGGCGGCAACTTCCTTGACGGCGGCGAAAAACTCGCCGAGAGCTTTGCCGACCTCGGAGTGCGCTATATCTTCACCGGTCACTCACACGCAAACGACATTTCGTCGCTCACCACCAAGGCGGGCAACACGGTCTATGAAGTCTGCACCGGCTCGCTCGTGCTCCATGGCTCACCGATAAGGCACGCCAAGCTGAGCGGCGAGGATTGCAGCATCCGCACCGTATTCCCCCGCTCTATCGAGGGCATTGACGATTATCAGGCATTTTGCCGCAGCTACTATTACGAAGGCGGAGTGCGCACGATAATGAGAAACAGAGCCATTTTTGACGCAACGGAGGCTGTTGCGGGCGCACTGAGCACCAACGAAAAGAGCTACGCAAAGATCTATGATTTCTTCCTTGCGCTGATGACAAGGGTAATTGACACCCTGCTTGCGACCGAGTTGGACTGCGGCATAACGGTCGAAAAGATGCTGACCGAGATGTACCGTGAGCATTACGCAGGCGACGAGACCATCACACCGGAAATGAGCTCGGCTACCGACACTCTGGTGAACGGCAGCAAGTTTGAGATCGCGCTCGACATCGTATTCTCCTCAATCAGCGTTGTTTCAGGGCTTGAGAAGATATTGAAGCTCAATCCCTTGCAAGATTCACTGCTTGACAAGGCGCTCGAAAAAGCCCTTGCGTTCATCCCCGCAAAGATACTCGGTATAGTCATCGGCGAATTCTGCCGAGGCATTTTCATCGACACATACCCCGCGGATAACAACGTCGACATCATCGGCGGCAAGGCCTTCCTCCCGGACGGCACGCCCTGCGCCGACCTTGCGGAGAGCACATTGACTAAATTCAAGCATTATATCAAAGCGCTTTTCTAAGCGAAAAAATCACCGTGAAGCCTACAAAGCCTCACGGTGATAATTTTTTATCCGATTTTATCTCTCGCCCTTATCGTAGGGAATACCCTCAGCCTTGGGGGCGCGGGATTTCTTTGACGTGAACGCCAGCACAATCAGCGTCATGACATAGGGCAGCATATTATAAACATAGTTGCTCACTCCGAGCTGAGCGAGCATATACACGCCGTCGCCGTTGATGTCGAGCGTGCCCGCCGAAGCGGCAACACACTTGAACAGGCCGAAGATAAAGCCGACGATTGCGATATTCAGCGGCTTCCAGTTGCCGAATATCATAACTGCGAGAGCGAGGAAGCCGAAGCCCGCAACGCTGCCGTTCGCAGTGCCGTTTGAGGTCGTCAGGGCATATATAAAGCCGCCGAGACCCGCAAGAGCACCCGATATCGTCGTGCCCGCATAGCGCATCCTGTGGACGCTTATGCCGACGGAATCGGCAGCCTGTGGATGCTCACCGCAGGCGCGCAGCCGAAGCCCAAACTTGGTCTTATAAAGGATTATCGACAAGACAATATAAAGCGCAATGCCGATATAGGTCGTCAAATATACCTTGTTGAGCAGCACCTCGCCGATAACGCCGATATCCTGCTTGCGCTCAAAGCCGAAATCGGTCTTGAAGAGCATGAACCATGACGGTGCGTCATATTTGAGATTCAACGAGCTTTGTCGGAAAAGAATGTTGACGAGGAAAAGCACTATGGCAGGCGCAAGGAGGTTCAGCGCCGTGCCGCCGATAGTCTGATCGGCTTTCATTTTAATTGCGGAGAAACTGAGCAGGAGCGAGAATACAGCGCCCGCCGCAGCCGTAACAAGCATCGCAAGCAGCAGCAAGAGCTGGGCTTTTTCCTGCTCAAATCCGCCCTCCTGCATTGCTCTGATAAACCAAGCGCCCGCAAAAGCACCGATTATCATTATACCCTCAAGGGCAAGGTTGATTATACCGCTTCTCTCGGCAAAAACGCCCGCAAGAGCCACGAGGATGAGCGGAACGGTGTATATCAAAGTTTGCTGAAGCAAAAATGTCATTGTTTCTCACCCTCCCCCGCTTTTACTTCTTTAACATCATTTGCGCTGCTTTTATCGGCGCGTTTTTTCTTTTTATCGAGCAAGCCTTTGAAGAAGAGCGAAAATGCGCTGAGGTAAACGATCACGGCGACGATAATGCTTGCCATGTATTCGTTATACGGTGTGAAAGCGCTCAGCTGGTTGCCCGATATTGTCAGATAAGCCATAAAGAGACCCGCAAACACCGTGCCTATCGGGTTGCATATCGCAAGCAGCGCAACGGGGATACCGTTGAAGCCTTCATTCGGCAGAGTCATTGAAGTATTCCAGAAGAATTCAATATCACCCTGCAAATAATAGAGGGCAGCGCCTATGCCCGAGAGTGCGCCCGCTATCGCCATGGAGAGGACGATATTGCGCTTCTCATTCATGCCCGCATATTTGGCGGCGAATTTGTTGCTGCCGCAGGCTTTCAGCTCATAGCCGAAGGTGGTTTTGCTTATCATTATGTAGATGAATATTGCGATGACGATGGCGATGACAATGCCGACATTGGCGTTGCTGCCGCCGAGGAGCTTGTCGAGCCCCATCTTTGGGCTTGCCACCCCGTTGGAGTTGAGCTTGAGCGTATAGCCCACCTTGCCGTAATCGGTCATATTTCTGAACTTGCTGTTGTCAAAGATTATGGTAACAAGATTTGCGGCAATCCAGTTAGTCATTATCGAGGTTATGACCTCGTTGACGTTGAGAAAAGCCTTGAAAAATCCCGGAATGCAACCCCAAAGAGCGCCCGCAACAGCCGCCGTGAGGAAAGCGAGTATCCACACAAGCCCCGCGGGTATCTTTGATGTATCGAGCGACAGCGCAACGACTATGGCGCTCATCGTGCCCATAAGATACTGACCGGGCGCGCCGATATTAAACAGACCCGTTTTATATGCCAGCGCAACAGAGAGACCCGTCATTATAAGCGGAGTTGCTCTGAAAAGCATATCGCCGAAGAGCCTTGAATTGAAACCGAAGGTAAGAACGCCGCCCGCGTCAAGGTCTCTGCCGGTGTTGAAGATGCCCGCAAGCACTATCCTGAAGCCCTCCCACGCCGTGGTGGGGCTCATCGTATCAGAATTTAACAGTGAAACTATAAACAGCAACACGCCGCCGAAAATAATACCGATAAGAATTGATATCAGCGAAGAAGCCACGGTCTTGAGGCTGTCCGCCCGACGGGAGTCAAGCCGTCTGCCCTCTTTGGCTTTTTTATTCATCTGCGCTCACCTGCCCCTCGTTATTTTTCTTGGCGCCAGCCATATAGAGACCCAGCTCATCAACGGTCGTCGTCTTGGGGTCAAGCTCGCCGACTATCTCACCCTCGTACATAACAAGGATTCTGTCGGAAAGATTCATGACCTCATCAAGCTCAAGCGAAACGATAAGCACCGCCTTGCCGAGATCACGCTGACGGACTATCTGTGAATGAATATACTCTATAGCGCCGACATCAAGACCTCTGGTGGGCTGAACCGCCACAAGCAGGTCGGCGTTCCTGTCTATCTCACGGGCAATTATAGCCTTTTGCTGATTGCCGCCCGACATACTGCGTACTTTTGTATCCGCACCCTGACCGCTCCTGACATCGAAGCGCTCTATCAGCTCGTCCGCATATTCACGCACGGCCTCACGGCGGATAAAGCCGAGCTTCTGAAATCTCGGCTCATAGTATCTCTGAAGCACAAGATTCTCTTGCAGTGAAAAGTCGAGAATAAGGCCGTATTTGTGCCTGTCCTCAGGGATATGGCTCATGCCCGCATTGCCGCGCTTCCTGACGCTGAGCTTTGTGATATCTCTGCCGCCGAGAGTTATTTTGCCGCCGCTCGGCTTCTCAAGCCCCGTCAGGGCATTTATCAGCTCGGTCTGACCGTTGCCGTCGATACCCGCGACGCAGACTATCTCGCCGCGTCTGACCTCAAACGAAACATCCTTGACGGCGTTGTTCTTATGGCGCTTTGAAGGCACGGTGAGCCCCTCGATCTTTAAGAATGCGTCGGTGGGCTCGGCGTCTTTTTTATCAACTTTAAGCTGGACGGGTCTGCCGACCATCATGTTTGAAAGCTCGTTTACATCGGTGTCGGCGATATCGACCGTGCCGATGCACTTGCCCTTACGCAGAACGGTGCATCTGTCGGCGACCTGCATTATCTCATTGAGCTTGTGGGTGATGAAAAGTATCGACTTGCCCTCAGCCGTAAGGTTTTTCATTATCTGCATCAGCTCCGATATTTCCTGCGGGGTGAGCACGGCGGTGGGCTCGTCAAAGATAAGTATCTCATTATCGCGATAGAGCATTTTAAGTATCTCGGTGCGCTGCTGCATGCCGACGGTGATATCCTCAACCTTTGCGGAGGGGTCGACGGCGAGGCCGTATTTCTCGGAGAGGGCGAGCACCTTTTTGAGCGCCGCCTTTTTGGTGAGGAAGCCCGCCTTATTCGGCTCAACGCCGAGGATTATGTTATCGAGCACCGTAAAAACATCGACGAGCTTGAAATGCTGATGCACCATGCCGATGCCGAGAGCCGTAGCGTCGTTCGGGTCCTTTATCTCGACGGTTTTGCCGTTTTTGCGTATCTCGCCTTTCTCAGGCTGATACAGGCCGAAGAGCACGCTCATCAGCGTCGACTTACCCGCACCGTTCTCACCGAGCAGAGCGTGTATCTCGCCCTTGCGGAGCTTCAGCGTAACATTGTCGTTTGCGATTATTCCGGGAAATTCCTTGGTTATGCCGAGCATTTCGATTATATAATCCTGCTCCATACGCAATATCATTCCTTTTCAGAGAAATTCGCTGTTTATATTTTATATTATATAATATATCGAGCTTCTTTGCAAGTAAAAGCTGATTTTTGACATAAAAAAGGCTGCCGCCTTTCGGCAGCAGCCCGTGAATTGAGCTTACGCTATGAAATTAACGGTGACGTTCTCGAATTCAACCTTGTTTGCAAGGAAGTCGGTGTAGTCATCCTTAACGGTGAGGCCGCCGCCGGTCTTCATTGAATCAAAGATCTTCTGATATTCGTCCTTGGTGAACTTGTTGAATCTTGAGGTCTCGAACGGGAGGCCGACTGCGTCATCATCAACACCGAGGTTGGAGGAAACGCCGCCGACGGTATCCCACTTGCCGTCAAAGTATGCGCCGAGGATCTTCTGAGTAGCAGCTGCAAGGCCCTTCATTGCGGAGGTGATGACGGTGGTGGATTCCTCAGCCTGGTCAACGTCAACGCCGATCGAGAAAGCGTTCTCGGCAGCAGCCGCTGCGAATACGGAGTTGCACATTGAGCCGCCGCAAGCGAAGACGCACTCGGTACCGGCTGAATACCAGCCGCTTACCATGGTCTGAAGCTCTGCGGATGCAGAGTAGTTGGTGCCGTAAAGATAGCTGTAGTTAACTTCGCACTTAACATTTGCAGCCTTAGCAGCGTCCTGGATGCCCTGGACGAAGCCGTAGCCGTATCTGTTAACAGCGGGGTTGGTGCCTGCACCGCCGCCGGTGAAGCCGAGCTTGGTATTGCCTTCAACGACTGCTGCGTAACCTGCAAGATAGCCGCACTGCTCCTCTTTGAAAGCAACAGCTGCGATATTCTTGAGGTCGTTGCCTGCGGCATCCTGAAGCGGATAACCGTCGATGAATACAAACTTAACGTCGGGATACTCGGCAGCAACTCTCTTGAGAGCAGCTTCCTGAAGGAAACCGGGGGTAACTATGATCTCTGCGCCGCCGGTGATAGCAGCGACAAAGGCATTGTAGCGATCCTCGTCGTTAGCGTTGCTGTCATTTGCGGGCTGATAATACTTATAGGATTTGCTGTTCTGGCTTGCATAGAGCTTGACGCCGTTCCAAGTGCCCTGGTTAAAGGACTTGTCCTTGAGCTGGCCGACGTCGGTAACCATTGCGATGACATATTTGCCGTCGGTTGAATTCATCGTATCGGGGATATCGTCAACATTGACGGTATCGGTCTTTGAGGGCTGATCAGATGAATCGGTGGGATCGTTGTTGTCTTTCTTTCCGCAGGCGGTAAGAGCCACGCAGCCTGCGAGCATTGCGAGAACCATGAAAATTGCCAGGACTTTTTTCATAAGTAGACCTCCAACATATTTTTGCTTGTCTAAGCAAGCTGATTGTAGCACATTTTAAACAAAAAATCAATATTCCAATGCAAAAGACTTGAAAAAATTCATAATTATTGCTATTCTATACTCAAATAAAGGATACGGAGGACGTCAAATGGAGAATTCGGTAATAATCGGAATAGCCGGGGGCAGCGGCAGCGGAAAGACGACAATCACGAAGCGGATAACCGAGCGATTCCCGAATGAAGTGAGCGTTATCTATCACGATGACTATTATAAAGCTCACGACGACATGCCGTTTGAGCAGCGAAAGCTGCTGAATTACGACCACCCCGAATCCTTTGAGACCTCGCTGTTGACGGAGCATTTGCGAATACTCAAAAACGGCGGAGAAATCGACTGCCCGACCTATGATTATTCGCAGCACAACCGTATGCACGGCGTGACACACCGCATAAAACCGAACAAGGTCATAATAGTCGAGGGAATCCTGATCCTCAATGAGGAGGAGCTGCGAGACCTCTTTGATATAAAAATATTTGTCGATACCGACGCCGACGTGCGGATTCTGCGCCGACTGCGCCGCGACGTTAAAGAGAGAGGCAGGAGCGTTGACTCGGTCATAGAGCAATACCTCGCCACCGTCAAGCCCATGCACGACCGCTTCGTTGAGCCGAGCAAGCGTTACGCCGACGTGATAATCCCCGAAGGGGGCAAAAATGAAGTGGCGCTCAATATGCTGCTCACACAAGTCGAAAACTGCATAGCCGATAAATAAGCGAAAGCCGCTGCTGTTAAAAGCAACGGCTTTTATCTTTTATTCTTCCGTTACGCCCTCAAGGAAATCGGTCTCCTTAACGAAGCCGTCTTTGTCAATGCGGAAGGTTTTGACCTCCTGCCTGCCGAAATCGGCGTAGAAACCGGCGTTAGCTGCGTCACAGACTATCGCGGCCTTGACGGGCTTGCCCGCAGTCTCGCAAAGACGGATTATGACATCACCCGAGCCGTCCTCACAGAATTTGAGAGCGGAGAGCGAAATATTGGGCTTATTTACGCTTATGAAGCTTTTCTTACGGGGCAGAGCGCCCTTGTGATAGCCCACGGGCACGGCGACGAGCTTCTGATTGAGCTTGTCGGCCTCTTGCTGCACTTCGCTCGCCTCGGCAGCGCCCTTGTGCGGGTATATGGCATACTCAAATCTCTGAAGCCCCTCGTCAGTGTAGCTGAAATCGGCGGCGGGTCTGTTTGAGTAGTGATCGGCAAAGATGCAGTTACGCAGCATAGTCAGGCGCAGAGTGCCGTCCGGGCAGTCGTAGCTGTATTTTGCGTCGCTGATGAGCGAAACGCCGTAGCCTTCGGCTGTGACGTCGCCCCAAGTGAGCGCAGGCTCCTCCTCGCCGTTGCACGGGCGTTTGATGAACCCTGCGGGTATCTCGTAAGTGGATATCGGGTCGCTGCCGGCAACGGTCACCGGCATCTTGAGGATAGTCAGAGGCTCCTGCCAAAGAATGCGGCACTTGACTCTGATGACCTTGCTGCCGGCTGCGAGGATGAAATCCTGAGTGAGATATGAGCCATTATAAACGTGCTTCACTCTGACAACGGCTCTTGCTGCGCCGCACTCGACAAGCTCAATGCTTGCAAGCTCGGGCTTCGCTATCTCGTCATGGAATCTGAATATCATATGCGCCCAAGTATCGGGCTTGGTGTTGTCAAATATTGCGGGAACGCAGAATTCGCCGCCGACATATTCGTGACCGTCTTCCTTTGAAACAAGGCTGCTGATGCCGCCGTTTTTGTCGTCAAACGTCACTCTGAGGTATTCATTCTCGATAGTCAGGACGTCTGCGGCAACAGGACTTTGAAGCTCGGGAGCTTCCACAAATTCGGAATCCTCATGCCACAGCCAATAAACGGCATAGCCGAGGGCGGGCACTTTGGCGATAAACTCGGTGTCAAGATGCGAGTCGTTCGACCTTGAGGAACGGACATTCTGAAAAAGTGCGTCGTTGCCGTCGCTGTCAACTACTCTCTTTGAGGGGTGATATGTCCTGACAGGCGATTCAACGTCGTGTGCGAGCGGGTTAAAGACAACTATGGGTCTGGGGAATCTGAGATTGCGGCAGTGGTGGCGCTCGTGGCAGGTCACGCTGTCCGAAACACCGTCAAGCCATGTATCAATGTTGAGCGAGAGCTTTAGCAGAGCCTTGTTCTCCTCTTTAGCGGCAACGGTCATTGCGCCGCCCATGGAGTCCCTGACATCGTCATAGGCTTCCATTATTGAGCAGCCGCAGAGGATATCATGGAACTGATTGAAGCAAACATCTCTCCACGCCTCGGCGAATTTCTCCGTAGCGGCGGGCATATCTGTGGTAAGCGCGGCAATGGTGTTCCATTTCTCGGCGCTCCTGAGCCAGAATTCGGCTCTGCGGTTGAGCTGCTTAACCATTGAAGTGGCGGAGTAGCAGCCGCTCGCGTGGTGCTGCAATTCGTCGCTCCATACGGGCAGGTCGAGCCTGTCGGCACACATCTCCTCAAAATATCTGTCGGGCGATGAAAACTTCAGCTCGTCATAGCCCTCATTTTTGAGCTTGAGCAGGTAATCAAGGTCGCCCTTGGTCGGGCCGCCGCCGTGATTGCCGACTCCGCAGAATATCATCATGCCGTGGCCGTCGTTCTCGGCTCTCTTGCGGGCATTTGTAACCTCTCTGTCAAGCGACTTCGTGCCGCTCGCACCGTAGGAATCGGAAATTCTGAATGTGAGCACCCTCGAACCGTCGGCGCTGTCCCACCAGAAAAGATCCTCAGGGATATCGGGGTTCTCATGCATACCCGGTCTCATCATCACATAGCAACGCATCCCGCTCTTTGTGAGCAGCTGAGGCATCATGGCATTGTGACCGAACGAATCGACATTGTAGCCGACCTCGCAGATCTTGCCGAACTTCTCATAGTAATAAAGCTGGCTGTAGAGCGCCTGACGGGCGAAGCCCTCTGTGCCGGGCATATTGCAGTCCGGCTGAACCCACCAGCCGTTGACGGGGACCCATCTGCCCTTTTTGACGAGCTTGGTTATCTCGACAAAAAGCTCGGGGTCGATCTCCTCGACCCATTTATAATAGGAAGCGGAGGAACAGGTGAAAATAAAGCCGTCGTATTCATTGAGCCTGTCGACTGCGCTGCGGAAGGTTTGGAGCACTTCGCCACAGCCCTCCTGCCAGCGCCAGAGCCATATCGGGTCAAGGTGAGCGTTGCCGATAATATGTATGCTGTTATTCATATCAAATCCTCCAATTATTCAAAGAAGCCGAAGAATCTGCCGATCCAATAGGCAAAGGTATATATGTAGCAGCTCTCAACGCAGCTGCTTCCGCCGGAATCCTCGTTTTGATACTGGAGAGGATTGCGGTCATATTTTGAGATAAAAGTCTCGTCCGGCTCAAGCAGAACGGAGGATTCGAGCGAGCCCATACGGAGCTTCTTAACGGGCACGTCGTGCCTGCCCTGACAGCTTACGCCCGCGGCAAGACGGCTGATATTCGTCCTGTAGAACCACGAAGCCATGCGCTCAAGATCGACCTCTTCATCGGGGCACGAGAGCATAAACGGGATATCGTAGCCGGGGTTGTGCTCCCTCTCGAGCGAGGTGCGCCACGACTTGAAGCCCGCACGGTATTTTGCAAGCAAGGTCTCGTCCTTCTCAAGCAGGCAAAGACCGGTGAACGCGCAGACGGCAAGCATATGGTCGCCGTACATTATCTCTTCGGGGAAATCAAAGCCCATGGAGAGGCTCATCTGATAGAGTCTGTCGAAGTGCTTCTCTGATATATCCGCATAGCCGAGATCGTTTATAAGATGTTCATAGCTCTTGCGCCACTCGCCCTGCTCGCCGGTTATCCTCATGGTAACGAGGTGATACATGAGCACCTCGGCGGCGTTGAGCGGAGCGTCTCCCCAACCGAAGTCGGTGTCAAAATATCTTGTGCTCCATTTAGCCCAAGTTGTCGGCTGACCGGAGAAGTCAAGGAATTCATAGTTGCTGTCGATTATGTGCTTCATAAGCGCCTTGGCGGATATTTTGATAAGCTCGTCAAGCTCGGGATCATCGCAGGCAAGGAATTCGTGAGCGACAAGCATCTGAGCGAAGTGATGGGTCACCTCGTCGCTGCTGGTATCGGCTTTATAAACAAGGCCGTCAGTCGTGTAGCCGAGGTCGGTATAGAGCTTTGCGAGCCTCTCGGGCACCTTTGTGCCCGCATATATCTCGGTGCCCACGCAGCCTCTTTTGAGCGCCTCTGTGGTCTCGATGCAGACGGCCTTACCGCCGCCGATGCGGAAGAATATGCCGTCGTCGGGCACAGGCTCGTCGGGGCAGAGATAAGTCCTTGCCGCAAAGCCGTCACCCCTACAGGGAATATGGAGCAACAGCAGGCAGGCCTCAACGGCACGGGTCGCCACTCTCTTGGCTTCAAGCGTCTCGGGGTCGTCAGCGCCCTTTTCACGCTTGAGGGTCGCATATTTGAACACCTCACCCATTGCAAAGCCCGCGGTGAAGCTGCCGTCGTTATCGGAATGCGAATAATGGTGCATTGAGTCGAGGTCGCCGGGTATCCTCAGCCCTCTCTGGCTGACCATTCCCCTGCGATCAACGTATTTAAGAGTCTCAGCGAGCAGCATATTGCACTTGTCGAGCGTTGAGAGAGGCTTCATCTCGATATAGGCTGCGCCCTTGTCGGTGAGCACCCAAATGCCGTTGCCCTCGGGCAACAGCGCGCGGACATTATTATCGGGCAGGTCTCTCGGGGCGCTGAAATACATAACTCTGTCGCACTCGCGCTCGGAATCCTTATCGTATCTCGTCAGACCCGTCGAGGCGCCGAACCAAACTGCGTCGGGAGTCTCGGCGCAGCAGGTGTAATCGCTCTTCTTTGACGGCAAAGGATACGGGAAGCCCTCAAGATCCGGCTTCACGCACTCGGCCTTAAAAAGCGCCGAGGGAACACGGGGGTCGCGGGGCTCATAGAAAGTGCGGAAGCGGTTAAGATGGTCTTTTAATTTGAATTTATTTCTCATTGCACACCTCGGATAAATAAATATATAATTATAATAACAGAAAAACGTGGCATATGCAACCAAAATTTATTTAAAATATCCATAAACTCATTTACAAGCGGCAAGTAAAATGGTATACTAAGGCTGCAATAAATCAGAGAGATGCAAGGTAACACAATGCTTGAATTCAAACCGATAACACCGAACGACACCCCCGAGCTTAAAAAATATTTCTGCGCCCGACCGCCGCATTTTTGCGACAGGACCCCGGGCGTTGCCGTGATGTGGCGGCGGATATATTCAAATCACTACTGTGTTTTTAACGACACGCTCATTATCCGCTCAACCCTCGGCGGCAACGCGGAGTACCTCTCCCCCGTCGGCAGGGATTTTGACGGAGCAGTCGAGGCGGTCACGGCTCATTGCGCCGAGATAGGCGAAGAAGCCATATTCTACGGGCTGACGGATGAAGAGGCCGACTCGCTCCTCGAGAAATATCCGTGCAGCAGCCGCCATGCAAACAGAGACTGGTTTGACTATGTATACGATAAAACCGCTCTTATGACCCTCAGCGGCAAGAAATACGCTGCACAGCGCAACCATATCCACAAATTCACCGCGCTCTACCCCGACTATTCTTTTGAGCCAATATGCGACGAAAATATTCCCGAGCTTATCGCATTCACCGAGAATTTCCACTTTCATGCACTCAAAGAGGGCGGCGACGCTGCCGCCGAGGTCGGTATGTGCATCGGCGCTCTGAGAGAATTTTCGCTGCTCGGCATGGTCGGTCTGGCGCTCAGGGTTGGCGGTAAAACAATCGGTTACACAATAGGCGAAACGGTCGGCAATATGTTTTTTGTCCATATTGAAAAGGCCGATACCGAATATCAAGGCGCATATCAAATGCTTTCTAACACATTCTTAAAGACTTACGCCACGTGCGACGATATTAAATTTGTCAACCGTGAGGAGGACTGCGGCGACGAGGGATTAAGGCGCTCAAAGCTGTCATATCATCCCATAGCACTGCCGCCGAAAAACACAGTTATCATAGCGAAATAACGGAGCACACCCGTTTTTTCAAATATCCCCCAATAAACAGGAGGTACATTACATGAGAAAGATCATCGCAGCAATACTCGCACTCACCCTCGCCCTCGGAGCCTGCTTCATGCTCTCTTCGTGCGGCGGCAAGACAGACGACCCCACCACCACGGCGGCTGCCGACAATTCCGAACCCGTTGAAGATACCGCAGCTCAGAGCGAAGCCCTGACAGGCGACATCGGCGAGACCGTCACGCCGTCAGAATCCGCTCCCGCCGAGGAGGGCACCACCGAGGAGCCCACCACTCTTGTGACGGTCACAGCGCCCGTCGGCGGCTCGGTCGCCGATATCGTTACATACTACAACAACGCGGTCAACGGCGCTAAGAAGTATCCCGGCAAAATGACCGTCAAGCGTACTCAGGGCACGGTATCGAGCCTTGAGGAGATCTCCATAGGCCTTGCTCAGGGCGTTGTCGAGGGCGTTCTGCCGAACGATTACCCCAAGAACGAGACTCAGACCTTTGTCAACGGCAAGAGCAGCTCCGGCAAGACCGCCGCATCCTTCTTCCCCGTTGACGACAAGCCCTACGCCAGCAATCTGACCCCCGCAGGCGTCAAGAGCGCGACCTGCACCGCAAACGGCAAGGGCAGCAAGGTTGTTATCACCCTCATCAGCGAGGACGGCAACGATATCAACTTCGTTCCGAAGCATCACGCCTCCTGCGCCGACACCCTCGCGCTCACTCAGGAGGATCTCGACCCCCTGACCATCAACGAGTGCCACATCACCTACACGGGCATGACCCTGACCGCCGAAATAGACGAATTCGGCAGAGTGACTTCTCTTAAGGTCAGCGAACCTGTCACCATCGAGGGCAAGGTCGCTTGGAAAAAGCTCAACCTCATCGAGGTCAAGGTCCTCGGCACCTGGAAGCAGGAATTCGTCGTCACCTACTGATCGTTAAAGCGAAATACAAAATCGGGGCTGCGGTAAATTCGCAGCCCCGAAATTTTATTATGGTATGTTATTTTACATATATGGGATTTGTCCACGCCATTTTGCCGTCGACATCAACGACGGTCGCGCGGATATAGCTGTAATCGTCTCTGAGGTCACGCTCGGCGTGAGTTATAAGTTCGCCGTCATCAGCCTTAACTATACGAGTCGGGTGGCGGTCGGCGTGGAAGCGTATTTTGGCGCAGGGTGAGCATTCGACATGAGCTACGCCGTCCTCGACATAGAAATCCTTGATCTCAGGGCCGCAGGAGGAGTAGAACGCGCCCTTGACAAGCGCATCAAGCACCGCCTTGTCGCTCTTCTCGGCGTTGACCATGACCCAGCCGTTGCAGTGCTGACGCATGGGGTGACCGTCGTCGACAGCAACGCCCCAAATCTTGTGACCGAGACCGAGCATTTCATCCCAATAGGGAGCGTCAACGTCCATGTCGTTATCCATTACGCAGCCGCTGTTCCAGACCTCCATAGCGAATTCGCCGATGAGCTTATCAAAATATCTCGCCGGAGTTGAACTCCACTCGGGGTGACAATAGAAAGTGATGTTGCCCTTGGAATGGATCCAATCAAGATACTGCTGGAAATCGAACTGGTCATGCACGCTGCCGCTCTCAAATCTGTCGCCGTCGGCGAAACCATTGCTCTCGTCATTCGGGCCGAGGCAGACGGTGTGGAAGCAGCGGAAACCGATATCATTATCAAATCCCGCGTCAAACTCCATGCCGGGGATTATGAGCAGCCCCGCATCGAGAGCGTAATCGGTGCGGTTATAGACCCTGTGGTCGGTGAGGGCAAGGAAATCATAGCCGTGGACGGCATGATAGCGCTCGACCTCCTCGGGAGTGCCCGAGCCGTCGGAACGGGTGGTGTGGCAGTGGAGACCGCCCTTCAGCATTTTTTCGCAAGGCTCAAACGCAGCCTGTCTTATGATTTTTGAATCAGCCATAGCTTCTCCCTTCAGTTAAAACGCACTTCAACAGTATGTCTGCCTCCCGAAACCTTGACGGTAACATCGCTGTTTTCTTTTGTATAATCGGCCTTTGCGCCGTCAACGGTGATCGAGACGATATCTCTCGGCACGCAGATAACGGCATCGCCGCCGCACTCGCTTTCGAACGCAAGAGAGAACACTTTCTTATCCTCGTCGCAGTGATAGGATTCTATAACGCCGGGTATCGCCTTGGGGTACGGGCGTGAGAATATCTTCATCAGCGGGGTCTTAAGCCAGCCGTCGGTGTAGCACCAATAGGTGTTGCTCCACTTGTTGGAGTCAAACATATCAAGCAGGAAGCTGACGTGGGGCAGCCAGCCCTCGCCCTCTCCGCCGCCGCCCCATTCGCCGACGATAACGGGCATATGTAATCTGTCCTGAGACTTCTTATGCTGGGCAAACATACCGCCGACTCTCTCGTTGCTCGCATACTTATAAAGTTCGGTATCGACCATGAAGTCATAAGCATGAGGGGCGAACGCCTGATTCTGCTCCCTCTTGCCGTTGACGGTTATCGGCGGAGCGGAGAACGGAACGGTGGTGTTTGACCAGTAGCAGTTATCGAGCATTATAACGCCCTTATCGGTCACGCCTCTGATAGCCTTGGTAACTCTCGAGAGGAACGGAGCGTATTTATTTATATCGAAATCACGGATGCAGTCGTCGAACACGGAGGTCGCCTTCCTGACGACGCTTGACGATATCTGCTCAAGCACTTTGGGCACTCTGTCCTTTGAGAAAACGGCGTCAGCAAAGAGCTTGCCTTGCTTTATCTCGCGGTCAAAGAGGATAACCCTGACAGCCTTGAGGATAAGCTTTTTGAAAGCCTTGCCCGCAGCCATGCCGGGGAACGGCTCATTCATCAGGTCGAAGCCGAAGAGAGCGGGCTTGTCTTTGAATCTCTCTGCAACATGGACCCAGCAGTCGGCATACCATTCCTGGAGCCCCTTTCCGTTCACCTCACGGTTAGCCCAGAAATTGTCAAACGCCCTCTGGCAGTATTTGCCCCAGAAATATCCGGCAGCCCAAACGCCCTTGATGGGCTTGACTTCATACTGATCGGTTATTGTAGCCCATGCCGGCGCGCCGTCGCCGTTGCACTTGGGCGAATAAAGATCCTGATGCATATCGAGATAGGCATATATTCCGTATTTCTCGCAAAGCTCAAGTATACGATCGATCTCATCAAGGTATTCATCATTATAATCACCCGGGGTCGGCTCAAGCTTCGCCCATGTGAACCCGAGCCGGATAAGGTTGAAGCCCTTGTCGCGGAATTCAGACAGCAGCTCATCATCGACGGTGTAAGCATACTTCTGCTCACCGGGCTTATAATCGCTCTTATCAACGATGTTAACGCCGTTGAATATCCTCTCTCTGCCGAGCTCGTCGACAAATCTTGTGGATTCGGTTCTTATAGTGTTCATTTCGGACTCCTTTTCTGAGTTAGATATTGTCTCTATGCGGCGACCGCCTCTTTTGCAGCGGCTTTCTTTTCAAATATATTCGTGAAGTTGAGCAGGAAGAGCAGGATATACGCCGCCTGCATCGGAATATTCTCGATTATCGCACTCTTGCCGACGGTTATGAGCAGCACGAGCATGGTAGCAAGTATGGCGCAGAAGATGATGAAGGCAGCAAGGAACGCGCCTTTCTCTTTCCTCGCCTTGCTGAAAAGCAGGATAACCATCGGAGCGGCGCAGCAGAATGCGAAGATGAGTGCACCCGCCCAATGAGCCATGCAGCGGGGGGAATCAAGGTGCATCTCCTCACCCATTGACGGGCAGTTGATAGTGACGAATATTGCGGCGCTGCCTATCGAGCCGAGGATAACGCCGAGCTTGCTGTTATAGTTATAACGTCTGTAGGCAAACATGGTGTTGGTGAAGATGGTCATTGAGGCGAAAACGCCCCAGCCTCTGAAATGCAAAGGAAAATCAAGGCCTATCATGCTTGCTGTTATTGTCTTGACCTTCTCGATGAAGGGCTGATCGCCGAAGAAGCCGTACCATGTAACGTAAACACCGCCGAAGATGATGCCGACAAGACAAAAAGCCTTTATTGCCTTCGTGAGTTGCGGGGCATAGAGAATATCCTTTATGTAGAAGATGAACATCAGCAGACACACGGTGGAGAGAACGACCCACACAGGATAGAGCCATTCGTGACCGAGCATACCGCTGATATTTGCATGGAGCACTCCGTCGACCGTACGCTCGGCAACGGTAGCGTAATTCACAAGCACGATATCCTTCATAAAGAATACCATCCATATGAGATATGCCAAAGATATGGCTATCCACATGGCAAGATATCCCTTAGGCATACGGTTCTTGGTTTGCTGCATAAATTCTCCTCCTATAAATTAAAAAGTGTTAATAATAGATTAACATATAGTTATCCAAAAAGCAACAGATATTGTATAAAAAAGCGCCGCGGTTTTGCCGCAGCGCTAAATGCCGAATAATCATTTCAGCCTTGATATGTATTGACAGGTGACATAGATGTTTTGAATCTTCTTAGCCTGCGAGCCTATGGGCGTCTCAATTATCGGCTGGGTCTCGGAGGGAGTGACATAAAGCTTAAAGGCTATTACATCCTGTCCGACCCGCATATCTTTGATGTTTTTATACTCAAAGTTTCTGTTCTCAACGCCGAGATAGTTAAAGACTATATCCTCAAGGTCGTGCCCCGAGAAGAGCTTGATGACGTCATCCTCATCATGCATATCAATGATAGCCTTTGCCTCCTCAAAGGTAAGCGGGCAGCATTTGAACTCGCCTTCGTTTAAGATAGACATAACATTCTGATTATCGACCAGAAGCAGCGGAACAAGCGAACGTGCCATAGAGATCACCCTTCTTTCATTGAATTATCAAGCAAAATAGATAAAAAATATCCGTATCGGCTTGAATTTGTATTCATTATACATAAAGAAATGCGAAATGTCAATACCAAATGCTTATTCCAAAATATTTGATGTTATGAAGTCAACGCCCCACTTGCAAAGCTCCTCGCCTCTGTCCTTATCGTTGCAGGTCCAGCAGTTGACCTTTGCGCCGACTGCATGGACGGCGGCGATACGCTCGGCTTTAAGCTCCGTATAGCGGATATCGAGATCAAAGCTGTATTTGGCAAGCAGCTGCGGCAGGTCGTCGGAATAGCTGTCGACGAGGAACTGCACCTCGCTCTCGGGGATAATCTCTCTAAGTTTAACAAGATTATCAAAAACGAACGAGATGAAGATTACATTCTCAAGGTAATCGCAGCTCTTGATCTCGTCGCAGATAGCGGCTATCTCGTCGGAGGTGAAAGCGTTTTTTAGCTCGAGCACGGCTGTCTTGCCGTATCTCTTGCAGGTGTTTACATATTCGGTGAGAGTCGGGATATGGAGATCCGCTCTCCCCTTTTTATCATCGGTGTCGCAGAGTGAGAGTTTGCGGAGAGTTTCAAAGGTTGATTTCTCGACCTCGAGGTCATCTATAGCCACTCTGCCGGTGGTATCGTCGTGGATGATGACGAATTTGCCGTCGACGGTCTTATGAACGTCGGTCTCTATGCCGAAATAGCTGCGGTTGCCCGCGGCGATAAAAGCCGCGTTCGTATTCTCTTTCTCAATGCCGCTGAGGCCCCTGTGGGCTATCATTTTAGCGGTGCGTGTATCAAGTTTAATTGAATCCATTGTAATTCTCCTTCCTTATTTATCAAAACTCAGGCTCACAAGCAATGGATAATGGTCGCTCGGGTATGCCCCGCCGTAGACCGTGTCGACCACTCGATAGGAATTGACCTTGAAGCCCGTTTTGGATATCATAACATAGTCGATGGGCTTCCTGTCAAGCTGCCTGCCGAAATCCTGATAGGTGCAGCCGCCGACAGAATTCTCCGTCTGATATTTGACATCGAGGAAATTCTCGGTTGCGCTTCTATATGTCTCGGAAGCCTCAACGCAGTTGAAGTCGCCCATTATCATTGCGGGCAGCGAGCCGAACTGCTTTATCTTGTCGAGCACCACGGCGATACCTTTTATTCTCGCCTCGTCGCTGACATGGTCAAGGTGGGTGTTGAATACGACGAATTTCACGCCGCTCGCCTTATCGGTCAATATCACATAGCTGCAGATTCTGTAGCAGGCGGCGCCCCAATCCTTGCTCATGGTCTCGGGAGTCTCCGAGAGCCAGAAGGAGCCTTTGTCGGCAAGCTCGTATTTATCGCGGCGATAGAATACCGGGCAGCCCTCCGACATCGAGGCTTCATCCCTGTATGTAATGACCGAGTCATACTGCGGCAGGCTGCTGCAAAGATAGGCGTAGTGATACTTCGTAGCCTCCTGGAAGCCGATTATGTCGGGCGAGCACATCTCGACATTCTTGATTATGAGATCTGCTCGGTAAAACCAGCTCTTCCTGCCGAGATCGGTCGGCGAAATGTAGCGCAGATTGCTGCTCATCACCCGCACCTCACCGTCGGCGGAGACGTCATTCACCTCGACCGCAGTCATATGCTTGCGGTAATGCGGATAATACCAAAGCTCGACCGCGCCCAAGACGAGCACGATAACGAGCAGGGCGCTGAGGATGCCGAGAAACACTTTCTTTGACTTTTTCATCATCAAACCTCCGTATTCATTGAAAAAACGCAGCCGCAATACTGCTGACGATACAGGCAGTATTCCTTTGACAGAACTATCGAGCGCTGATAGCCGCCCCGCTTCTTGAAATCGGACGGCAGATACTCGACCCCGTATTTTTTCTCAAGCTCAAAGCCTATCTTGTTGATAAGCTGAGCATTCTTGTGCGGGCTGACGGTCAGCGTGGTCGCAAAGAGCGGGAAGCCGTTTTTGCGGGCATATTCCGCCGTGCGCGACATCCTGAGCAGGAAGCATTTCTCGCACCTTGCTCCCCCCTCCGGCTCGCCCTCAAGCCCCGCAGCCGCCTCAAAGAACGGCTCGGGCGAGGGATCGTCCTCGGCTATCGTCACACCGCTGCAAAACGGTGCATTTTCACAGAGCTTATAAAGCTCGCCGAGGCGCTTTTTGTATTCCGCGCCGTCGGTTATGTTTTGGTTTGAGAAAAACACGGTTATATCGAAATATTTTGTCAGGTATTCGAGCACATAAGACGAGCACGGAGCGCAGCAGGCGTGCAGCAGCAGCCTCTCACGCCGCCCATCGGCGCATAGGCGCTCTATAGCCTTGTCCGTCTCAAGCTGATAATTTATCTTTTCCATCTGATCGCCTCTTTGCTTCATAATACCATATCGGATACGAAATGTAAATAGCAATCCGCCGCAACCGGTTGATTCCGATCACGGCGGATTTATGCGCGAGTTTAGAATATCTCTATCTCTGCATTTCTTCATCAAAAGCTATCAATTTCGCTAATGCGATAATTATTAGCCCTGTATTTTGTCTACGATATCAAAGAAGAAGCCGGTAAAAACGCCTACGCAGATCATAGCAGAAGTTGAAATAATTAATACAGTCATAAGAATTTTCAGCTTTGATGAAATTATTTTCCTCTTTTTTATCAGAAAAAAAGACAAAAGTACCGGAACCACACATGGCACCAAAACAGATAATGGATAGTATAGAATCATCAGTATCATAGAATATCAAAACACATCTTTACTTATCAGCAAATAAGCGATCGGAAGTGATGAGATTATAAAGAAAATCGCATAAATTGCGGCACTCGCAATAATAAGCCATGTAGGTTTATTCTGACCTTTCATTTTAATTGTCGATTTAATTCCGATAAACAGTATCAAAATAGGTAAAGTCGTTAAGAAAAGCAAAATTATACCATTTAAAAATAAATAGAATTTTTCCATCGTTTTACCTCAAACTTCTTCTTTGAACTCTATACGATGTTTTATCTCTTTCCTGCAAAGTCGCAAAAGCAAATCACGGCGTAGTAATGTCCTTTATCGTTATATAAACAGATACTGCCAACGAAACAATTTCCACAAAAGCGGAAACAACATAAAAACATCTTGAAATTCGGATATCGTTTCTTTTCAGTGCTCGGTAAATTGCAACCCATATCATCAAAATAGTCAGCGGTGACAGAACTGTAAGCATATAAATTACGTTAACCGCAATACCTACCAAATAAATAACTCCGTCTTTTGAAAAAAATGTTACGCCTATCAAAGGGATAAGTGCCGCCGCCTCCGCCGCCACTGCCGCAATAATCGGCAAAACCACAGAACGTTTTCGCTTCCATTGACGATAAATTATCAAAATCCCAATGATGAAAACACCCAAAGGCAAACCGAAAAACAAAAACGTTGACAATGCCGTATATTTCATTGTATATAGGTATTCAGAAAGCTGCTGATATGTATACATAGACTTTCTCCTTTACATCAACCGCTTGACATTTCTTTTTCAATCTTGTGTTTTCTGCAAAATCAGTCACGGCACATAGGCATCTTTTGTTATTATTAAAACGGCAACGACTGCGGAAATGATTTCAAAAGCGGAGGAAGTAATAAAAAACCCTTTAGTGATACGGACATCTTTTCTTTTCATTGTCCACCAGATCAGAGCACATATTATCGGAATTATCAGCGGCAACAGCACACCGATCGTAAAAGCAAAGCACAGGGGCATAATCGCCAAATACAGCACATTGTCCTCTGAAAAGAAAGCTACACCGATAAACGGCACAAGGGCTGCCGCCTCCGCGACCGCCGTTGCAATTATCGGCAAAACCACAGAACGGTTTCGTTTCCTTTGTCGATAAATTATTAAAATACCGATGATAAAAACGCCCAACGGCAATGCCAAAAACAAAAACGTTGCTGTCGCGGCGGATTTAAAAGCACCTAAAAAATTTGATAACTGTAGAGATAAATGCATAAACATCCTCCTGTTAAACTGTATCCAAACTGCGATTTTTTTGTATTTATATTTAATTTAACAATCCTCACTTTTTAGCTCGGCGCTAAAATCGAAATCAACTGAAACAACAATATATGCCTGAAATCAAAAGCAATTCCCCGATTTTGATAAAATTTTGTCGTACTTATAATAACATTAAGCAATACTTTTGTCAATATAATCGTTATTTATCAGAGCCGAAAGAGTTTATCGTGCGGAAGCTCCACCGCCGGCATTAAATCGGCTTTATGCGTCGGTCGTTCACCTACACCGAACCTCCGCGGCGTTGGCGACCTTTGCGTCATATTCCTTGCGAACCTTCTGATGCCTGAGAATGCTTATCGACCTGTTTTTGACCGACTTCAGCATATAGTTTTTCAGATCCTTGGGATTATCGACCCTGTCAAGGATATACATATGAGACGAAGCAATGCAGCAAAAGACGTCGTGAACGGCGTCCTCGGCGTCATTCTTTAATATAGATTTTGCGACGGCGATCATCTGCTTTCTGTAATGCCGATAAACTTCATCAAAGAGCTTTCTTTTATCAACACCGTTCGCAATTATATGCAATGTAAACATCAGTAACCTTTTCATTAAAAGTTGTTGATTCTTTCAATATATATTATCACAAATATTATTAAGGCTCAACCGATTCCCGTATATTCTTTATGTTAATTCCATGAAACGATTTATAAAGATGCCACGGCAATATGAAAAGCAGCTTCGCAAAAACCTCCCATAATTAACCACTCATAATATACAACGCATTAATTGTCGGTTTTGGTACAAAAATCGAGAAATCAACTCGTATTATTCTATTATTTTCCGTTCCGACAAGATAAAAGCCCCGAAAGTCTTGCATATCAAGGCTTTCGGGGTTTAACTGAAATTGATTAAAACGGTATTGTTTGTTCAAGGCCCGGGCGTCTTTGCGTATTTCATAATTGCTGATTTATTGTGCATGCCGAGCAGGAGGAAGAAAAGCAACCGCCGGAACAGCCGAGATTTTCATTTGCAACAGCAAGCATAAGACGAATTCTGTTTTCCTGATTAACCTTTGTTGCACCGGGGTCATAGTCGATCGGAACAATATTTGATTCGGGATACATATCTTTGAGCTTCCTTATCATGCCCTTGCCGACAATATGGTTCGGCAGACAGCCGAAGGGCTGAGCGCATACGATATTGCCATAGCCGCTTTCAATAAGCTCCATCATTTCAGCTGTCAGAAGCCATCCCTCGCCCATTTTACAGCCGGGTCCGATAATCTTTGTGCATATTTCCTTGATATGAGCATAGGTTGACGGAACGGTGAAACGCCCGTAAGCCCTTACAGCGTCAAGCAATGTGGTTTCAATTCTCGTTAGATACCAGATAGCAAACTGCATTGCAATCTTTTTAAGCTTGCTTCCGCCGTAGAGCTTGATATCCTCAAGTCTGTTATCGACCTTAAAGAGGAAGAAGCCCAGAAGCCCGGGAACCATAACCTCACAGCCTTGACCGAACAGGAATTCCTCAAGGTGATTATTGGCAAGCGGAGAATACTTAACATAAATCTCGCCGACAACGCCGACCTTTGTTTTGACAATATTCTTTACGGGAACCTCCGAAAAGGACTTTGTAATCTCGGGAAGAAGCTTTTTCATCTCGCCGAAAGAATATCCTCTGCCCTTTCTGAACATCTCGCTGATACCGTCAATCCATTTCTGTACGAGCCTTTTACACTCTCCCTCATTCTTTTCGTAAGGCTCGACCTGGTTTTTGAGAAGCATAATCAGATCGCCGTAGATAACTGCCGAGAGCATTTTAAGAGCCATTGAAATCCTGATTTTGAAGCCGCTGTTTTTCTCAAGTCTCGAAAGGTTAAGAGAAATAACGGGAACCTGCGGATAGCCCGCCTTTTTAAGCGCTTTTCTGAGCAGATGAATGTAGTTTGAAGCACGGCAGCCGCCGCCCGACTGAGTTATCATCAAAGCGGTTTTGTCAGGGTCATATTTTCCCGTGTTCAAGGCGTCAATGAGCTGACCGATAACAAGCAGCGCGGGGTAACAGGTGTCGTTATGAACATATTTTAACCCCTCGTCAACAACCGTTCTGCCGTCGTTTTTGAGAAGCTCAACCCTGTATCCGTACTGAGAAAAGATGTTGATAAGCAAAGAAAAATGTATGTCTGCCATATTGGGAGCAAGGATTGTATAATCCCGCATCTCTTTTGTAAATTCAACTCTGTCGGCAGTATTCATCAGTTATTCCTCCTCGTATAATCAGTTATATAGTTAATATTTTAGGTATCAGCAGGCTTTGAGCTGCCCGTGATCAAATAATTGTGGGACAGCAGTGGCAAATTCGGATTCCTCCCGGTCGTGCCGCACGGCTGCTTCATAAAAGTCCCTTCCGATGAGCCGGTTGGTCTTTTGACTGCCGAAGGACAGACGACTGTATATCCCGCCGGAGGGCTTATCAAGCCGTTTGCACTGCTTCTCTTAGAAATTCCCACGCTTTATCTTCCTCGCTTCATACCCTCGGACTTATCTTCCCGTGGCGGCAAACAGGCTTCTGAGCCTGATTTTAACCGCACCCGGATTTGAAATTTCGTCTATTTTAATCTGAGTATAAATTTTACCGTCGCTCTCGAGAATGGCTCTCATTTCATCGGTTGTTATTGCGTCAACGCCGCAGCCGAACGAAACAAGCTGAACAATGTTAACATCTTTATCCGCGAGCTTTGCAACATACTTTGCGGCGGCGTAAAGCCTTGAATGATAAGTCCACTGGTCAAGAACGCCTGTGGGGAACTTGTTGACAAGCGGGCTGACGCTGTCCTCGGTTATAACCGTTGCGCCGCATTCGCAGATCAGCTTATCAATGCCGTGATTGATCTCCTCATCAAGATGATACGGTCTGCCGCAAAGAACGATAACGGGTTTATCGTTTTCTTTAGCTTCCTTGAGATACTCCAAGCCCTTGTGATGGATTTTCTTCATGTAGTTATGATATTCGTCATAGGCCTTATCGGAAGCGTTTTTGACCTCGTCAAAGGAGATTGAGCCGAACTTATTGCACAGAATGCCGTAAATCTTCTTTGAGAAATCCTTGGGTCTGTGAAGTCCGAGATAATCATTCATAAAGTTCAGCTTTTTAAGCTCGCCGACATTTGATCGGATAACCTCGGGATAATAAGCAACAACGGGGCAGTTGTAGTTGTTGTCGCCAAGCTTTTCGTCAATGTTATAAGACATACAGGGATAGAAAATATTCTTGACTCCCTGAGAAATGAGCGATTCGATGTGACCGTGAAGAAGCTTTGCGGGGTAGCAAACCGTATCTGACGGAATGGTGTGCTGACCCGAAACATAAAGCTCTCTTGACGATTTTTCGGATAGTGCAATCCCGAAGCCGAGCTGAGTGAAAAAGGTGTGCCAAAACGGAAGAAGCTCAAACATGTTAAGTCCCATGGGCAGACCGATCGTCTCTCTCTTGCCCTTAACGGGTTTATATTCTGCGAGCAGTTCACGCTTATAATCAAAAAGGTTATTGCCCTTATCCGTATTTGACCTTGCAATGGGCTTGCTGCATCTGTTGCCGCCGATAAAGCTTCTGCCCGAGCTGAAGGTATTAACGGTCAGCCGGCAGTTGTTGCTGCACTTGCCGCAGGTGATTGCTTTTACCTTATGTTCAAAGGTTTTAAGCTCCTCGGCTGAAATGAGAGTGCTCTTTTCGGGTGCTCTTTCCATTGAATAAAGAGCCGCACCGTAAGCGCCCATGATACCGGAAATGTTGGGGCAGACAACATTTCTGCCGATCTCCTGCTCGAACGCACGAAGAACGGCATCGTTAAGGAAGGTACCGCCCTGAACGACGATATTTTTGCCGAGCTCGTCTGCGTTTGCCGCTCTGATAACCTTATAAAGTGCGTTTTTGACAACGCTGATCGAAAGGCCTGCGGAAATGTTTTCGATTGAAGCGCCGTCCTTTTGAGCCTGCTTAACCGATGAATTCATAAATACCGTGCAGCGTGAGCCGAGGTCAACGGGTCTGTCCGCAAAAAGACCGAGCTTTGAAAAATCCGCAATATTGTAGCCCCAAGCGGCGGCAAAGGTTTGCAGGAATGAACCGCAGCCCGAAGAGCAAGCCTCGTTCAGGAATATGTTATCAATTGCATTATTTCTGATTTTAAAGCATTTGATATCCTGACCGCCGATATCTATAATGAAATCAACATCCGGCTTGAATCTCTTTGCGGCGGTGAAATGAGCAACTGTCTCAACAAGACCTATATCAACCGCAAAGGCGTTTTTGATTATATCCTCGCCGTAGCCCGTAACCGCGCTTGAAGCAATAACCGCGTCGGGATACTCTTTATAAAAGTCTTCGAGAAAGCTTTTGATAAGCGAAACAGGGTCGCCGTTGTTTGACATATAGCGGCTGCAAACAATTCTGCCGTCTTTGTTTATAACCGCCGCCTTAACTGTTGTTGAGCCTGCGTCAATGCCTATATAAACCTTTTCGCCCTTATCAATAATGCAGTGATCCTCAATTGAATCCTTTGCGTGGCGTGCTGAAAATTCGTCATATTCTTCTTTTGAAGTGAAAAGCGGCTTCGCTCCGAGATATTCTCCGCTCTCCTTTGCGTTCTTAATCTTCTCGGTAATGCTCCTTATATCAATCGCAACACCGTCCGACGAAAACGCCGCACCGAGCGCAACGAAATAAAGGCCGTTTTCCGGGCACGTTCCCGTAACACCCAGGCCCTTGTCAAAAGCTTTTCTGAGCTCCGAAAGGAAATAAAGAGGCCCGCCGAGATAGACAACCTTGCCTTCAATTCTTCTGCCCTGCGAAAGACCCGAAACGGTCTGATTGACAACGGCGGTAAAAATACTTGCGGCAATATCGTTCTTTCTTGCACCCTGATTGAGCAAGGGCTGAATATCCGACTTTGCAAAAACTCCGCATCTTGATGCAATTGAATAAATTTTTTCGTGAGCTTCGGCAAGTGAATTCATTTCGGTCGGATCCACACCGAGGAGCGACGCCATCTGGTCAATAAACGCGCCCGTTCCGCCTGCGCACGAGCCATTCATTCTGACCTCAACGCCGTTTGTGAAAAACAGTATTTTTGCATCCTCGCCGCCAAGCTCGATAACAGCGTCTGTTCCCGGCAAAAGCCTTGAAACGCCTACTCTTGTTGCATAAACCTCCTGAATGAAATCCAGCCCGAGCGACTGAGCAAAGCCCATGCCCGCAGAACCGGAAACGGTCAGCGAAGCATTTTTAAACTCGGGATGCTCGGCGACTATCTGCGAAAGCATCATTGCACTTTTTTCGGCTATTTTGGAATAGTGGCGTTCATACGCCTTATATACAATATTATACTTATCGTCAAGAGCAACGCATTTGAGCGTTGTCGACCCGACATCCATTCCTATTCTCATATCATCTTTCTCCCACACGCATATTAAGCATTTTTGCGACTTTCCGCCTTTTCTTCGTCAAGATTTTCAAGCATAAGGCGCTCAACCTCTCTGTAAAGCTTCTCATTCGCTTCTTCGGTCGTCATGTTGCCTACCTTAAAGGGCTCGCCGTAACGAATCGTCAGATTCTTACTGCGAAATTTATAATCACCCGTCAGACCGAACGGGACAATATAGGCATCAGCCTTTTTAGCCATCGAAACACAGCCGAATTTAAAGGGAAGAAGGAATTGATCGGTCTTGTTGCGTGTTCCCTCGGGGAAAATTCCGATTGCTCCCCCTCTTTTGAGGACTCTCATTGCCGACATAACGCATGCGATATCCTTTCTTGACCTGTCAACGGGAATGCAGCCCACAGCCCTGAACAGCGGAGCAAGCCTGCCGTCAAAATATTCTTTCTTTGCCATATAATGTATCATTCTTTTGGTTGCGATAATAGTCAGGCACTGGTCGTAAACATGCTTATGGTTGCCTGCAATGATAATAGCCGAATCCTTGGGAATCTTCTCGGCTCCGATAATTCTGGGGTTATTATAGAATTGAAACAGAGGACGCATAAGCGGAGTTAAAAGCTTATATCCAAGCTCTCTGTCCTCGGGCTTCTTGGGTGATTTCCTGCTCATTTTTAAATACCTGCCTTTCTAAGTTCGTCTGAAATAATATTCATAAGCTCGTTGTTTGATTTTTCAAGATCCTCCGACACGGTGATCGGCTCAAGAAATCGGATTTTAACGCTTCTTTCAAAAGCCTTGTATTTTCCCGATATAATAAAAGGAACGATTTTTGCGTCAGTGTCATGTGCCATTTTGACTGCGCCGAACTTAAACGGCATTATTATGTCGTCTGTTCTGTTAATCGTTCCCTCAGGAAAAATTCCGATAAACTTATCGTCGTTAAGATACAGCTCGGCTGTTTCAAGAGATGCCTTATCCTTTCGGCGGCGGTTAACGGGAATAATGCCCAAGCCCTTGAAAAGAATTTTTAAAGGGCCTTTCATTAACTCGTCCTTCGCCATGAAATGAACACATCTTTTTGTTGCACAGCCCACAAGCAGGCAGTCGAGATTGTTCGTGTGGTTGCCTGCAAGAACTATTCTGCCGCTCTCGGGTATGTTACATTTGCCTACAATCGTGGGCTTGAAAACAGCCTTGAAGCAGGCGGCGGCAGTGCCTCTGATTGCTCTGTAAAACAGCGGGTCTTTCATCTTTTGTCCTCCATTTGGTAAAATTGTGCAAAAAGAAAGCTTTCTTTTTGACATAAAGGTTTCCATAAATAAAAAAGAGGAGCCCGAAGGCTCCGCAATCAAGGAATTATTAAATTTGGACTTTATCGATCGTTCTGTCTTTTTTAACAGCGGTCAGCTTGAATCTGCCCGCCTTGATTTTCTTCATTGTGCTGTAACGGGCGCAGTTCTTGATGATTTGTTGTTTAGCTTGCTCACCAATATTGATGCAGCTCATTACCCTGACATATTTGCTTATGGGATTGCTAGGTTTCATTCAAATCATTCCTTTCAAAGCTCAAGCTCTCGTTTAAGCAGCTTGCGGCCGTACTGAAGCCGTTTTCTGACTGTCATTGGGGAGGTGTTCGTGATTTCGGCGATTGAGTTGGCTTTGTAGCCTTCTATATAATACAAATCAAGAACGATTCTGTATTTAGCCGGCAGCTTCATTATCAACTCAAAAATATCTCTGTCATTATCCCTGATGCCGATTTCACGCAGCTCATCAAGATTCTCAGCCGCATGACGGTTATTGTATCGGCTGATGTTCTTGCTGATATTTGTTGCAACCTTAATAAGCCAAGCTTTTTCGTGGTCGGAATCCTTAAACAGCGGAGCCTTGACCATGTATTTCAGGAAGGTTTCCTGAACAGCGTCCTCGGTATCCTGTTTGTTTTCCAATATATTATAACAAATACGAAAAAGCATTTGACTGTATTTTTCAACTGCATATTCAACATGACGCAACTCATCATTATACTGAGCAGTTACCGCACACACAGGCAACATTCCTTTCAGAGAGAATTGCTTCTCTATATATTAAAACACCCGGACTCATAAAAATGTGACAAAATTTTTTGTGAACAATTTGTAAACTTGACGATTTAAAACATTTGTTTAATTATAATTTATTTTATCACATTTTTTTCATTCTAACAAGTGAAAAAAAGAATTATAAGAAAACTCATCCACACTTTTATTGCAACTTTCAACACCAGATACTCTTAAGTTAACACTAAGAATTAAAGTTAAAAAAAGCGTGGAAGAACTTAATAAGCTTCCACGCCGCTTTGGCATTTTTTTAGTCCGTTTACTTTTTAATCGAAAAATGTTTTGTCTCCATTTATGGCAGCTTTTCGCCAAGCTATAAATTCATTAGTCGATAGCGTAATCTGCGAGTTCTATGTAGTTCATGCATTCTGATTTGAGATATCTCGGATCTGATGAGCAAGCAGGGCACTTGAAATTCTCTCCCTTAACAGAAATCATACCTGTTCCGTCACAAATCGGACAAATCGTAGAGGAAAAACCCTTCTGTCTTGGTCTTGTGACAAAATAAAGCTTTTGCCCATAATGGAAAGCGGGCTTGTTTCTTACACTGATTTCGAATTTTTCTGACATCGTTATCCACTCCTTTTGAATCTGTATTGAAAGTATGTAAGATTCTAAGGGAAAGAAATGTTTCTGAACAAAAAACTATTGCATAACAAAAGCGACCAAGATTACTCTTAGTCGCTTCGTGCGTATCTTATATTATTTTGTGGACAATTTAGTTTGTGACGGTTTTGCTAATTGATTATTCAGACGCATCAACCGTAAATGTCTTTGATTATTATCAAAACAGTTACTGCCAGTGAAACAATTTCTAAAAGAGCTGAGACAATATAGAAACGCTTTGAAATTTGGCTGTTGTTTCTTTTTCTTACCAAGTAAATTGCAATACATATTAGCAGAATTGTCAGCGGTGACAGAAGAGTGAGTATATAAGTTACATTAAAAAAGAGGCACACTCCATATATAACGCCATCATCCGTAAAAAAGAGCACTCCTATCAATGGGACAAGCGCCGCTGCTTCTGTCGCTATGGCTGCGATTACCGGCAAAACGATTGATTTATTTTTTTCTCTTTGCCACAGTATCACTAAAATGCCGATGATAAGCACTCCTAAAGGTAAAACAAAGCACAAAAATGTTGACAACAATGCATATTTCAGCATATACAGATACTCATCCACTTGACTTGAAAAATACACTTGCATCCTCCTTAATTAAAAATTTTTCCAAGCATATGGAAAGAAGGCGACTCCTATCTTGTCAAAAGTACCGTTGCCTCCAAGGTCTATCGGATTTGCATGCTGTATCAAGAACTTACATAGAGATTCCGCAGCGACATATTCAAGGAGTTCATTATAGCGCGACGGATCGGCTTTTTTCATTCCGGTTGCGACAACCTGAGTTAGACAACATTGCTAATTATAATTCAGCATTATTCGTGGTATTTTATAACTAAAGGCCAAAGCAATTGAAGTTCACCCATCTCAATTGTCTTTCTTTATCACTTCGATTTTTCTTTCGTTTTCGCCATCAATATAAAGCGATACGATATCATCCGAACACAGGAATGAAGTGCCGTCGCAGTCTCCGTATTCGGTATATTGCTTTATTGATATGATGTCATCTTCAATTCCCGTAACACAACCGATTGTCAATTCCTCGCATCCGTCCAATTCAAGGGTGACAATTCGACCGTGTGAAAACGAATGAAGCAGCATGGATCTCAAAAAATCATCCGAAACCGCTATCTCCGAATCGTCGGCTATATGGTTGCATTTTACCATAGTGTTCAAAGAATTCAAGTACTTGCTATTTTGCTCGATTCTCTTTAGCTCGCCAATCTTTTTAACCATGTAACCATCGTAGGAGCCGTAGGGGGTGTATGAACGCAAAACAAAGAATTCTTCATCTATGGCAGTAATTTTACCGCAAAAAAACTTATCGCCGTTTCCAAAATACAGCGCAACAATTTCTTCATTTGATATTTCGTTTAGCAATTTTTGCATAATATCAGTCCCTTCTAAATAATCACTGTACTTGCAGCTGGCAAAACAATTTCGGACATCACATATGCCAACGCACCAATTGTACCACCGGCTAAAACAAGTATCGTTGCATTTTCTAAGTTTTTATTAGCATTATTAATTATATGTTTTTTATTTGAACGGTCTTGCGGTCTTCGTGCATCACCTTTTTCACCACACTTATCATAACAGTAAGTAATTGTTTTGTCAATATAATTATTATCCTCACGAACGAGTCGATTCAATCCGTCATAATAGTATCTTACTCTCTGAATATCATTTTCATAAACACGAATGATATTTCCGTTCGCATCATAATCGTAGTTGAGCTCAGGCAGCAGCGCCGTATATGAGTCGCCGATTGATTTAAGGAAGAGAATACTGTCGAATATGCCGGTCTGATTGCCATTTTTGACAGCGTAAAAAAACAAGAGACACCTTTGAGCCTATAAGTAAAAAGGGGTTCAAAAAGTGTCTCTGTTTTTTGTCACAGTTTACTTGTATTCGGTTGTTGCTGTTTCGGTTACGGTATCTGCCGGGCCGCCGGAG